>Ga0114129_10012179_pt1 | contig 12236 bp, 9 predicted proteins | sample RhiMetdeltSRZDD1_FD_80071 | JGI IMG/M metagenome (GOLD analysis project Ga0114129, IMG submission 80071) | Populus rhizosphere microbial communities from Tennessee, USA - Rhizosphere MetaG P. deltoides SRZDD1 (version 2) (version 2) | ecosystem: Host-associated > Plants > Roots > Rhizosphere >...
CCGGCATCGTGGCGCTTTCAGGCTTCCTCCCGACCGTCGAAGGGTTCGAGCTCGACCTCGACCGTCCGGGCCTGCGCGTCGCAATCGGTCATGGGACTCAGGATCCGGTGATCGGCGTCGAATGGGGCCGCCAGGCGCGGGAGCGTCTCGAGGCCGCAGGTCTTGCGATCACGTACCGGGAGACCCCGATGGGCCACTCCATCGATCCGCGCTTTCTCGCCGAGCTGCAGGGCTGGGTGGACGACGCCCTCGCGGCGGCCGCTCCGCGCAGCTGAGCTCGGAAGCCAGCTGCCTCGAGCAGCGGTACCGGCACGTCAGGCGCACGGGCCGGTGTCGACGACCTGGTCTTGACGCGTCTCGAGGCCGGCCTCGACGGCCCCGACGGGAACCCCGAACCCGCCCTCGCCCTGTCGGGCCGCGGCGAAGATCATCGCGACGACCTCGCCGCGCTCGTCGATGACCGGGCCGCCCGACTCCCCGTGCTCGACCCGCCCGCGAAGAGGCACGACGGTGCGGAGCCGCAACCGGCGGCTGTAGGCGTCGGGCGTCAGCACCTTTCGAGGCCTGCCGGCCGTCGCCGCGGTGCCCGTCAGCGGCCCGTCGTTCGGATAGCCGAGGAGGACGACGTGCTCTCCGGACGGCTCCTCGCCGATCGGGAGCGGGGGCAGGCCGAGACCCCTCACCGAAAGGAGCGAGACGTCCGTCTTCGGGTCGTAGTAGACGGGCCTGGCTTCGATCACGCGGCCGTTGGGAGCGGCGATCTGCGATGACTCCTGGCCGGCGACCACGTGGGCGTTCGTCGCAACGAGACCGCGCCGGACGACCCAGCCGGAGCCCTGCACGCCGATGCCGCACCCGAAGCCGATGACCTTGACGACGCTTCTCGCCGCACGCCTCGTCGCAGGTGCGCGCGCGACGCTCGGGTCCGGCGGCGGCAACCCGAGGTCGGGCCGCGCGCCGACGATCGGTAACGGATCGAATCGGGCGAGCGCCTGCAGCACGCCCGCGGGTGGAACCGCGTCGACAAGGCTCGAGAGGATCACGGAGTCCTGGACCGTGCGCCTCGCGCCCGTGCGGTCGACCTGCAGCGCGGCGACGGCGGCCAGCCAGGCGACGGCCAGCCCGATCGCGGCGCCGAGAACGACGCCGCCGGCCGCATCGGCCACACGCAACGGGCCGCGGGCGAGCGTGGCCCGGATCGCCTGGCCGAGCAGGCTCGCTCCGAGCTGGACGAGCACGGCGCCGACCACCGCGCCGACGAGGCTGGCGAGCGGGACCCAGGCCGAGCTCTTGCCCTCGGGCAGGAAGAGCGGCGCGAGGCGCGAGCCGACGAGGCCGCCGACCGCAAGCCCCACGAGCGACAGCCCTTGCGCGACGAGACCGCGCCCGTAGCCCACGACCGCGGCGAGCGCCACCCAGAGCAGGACAAGGGGATCGACCCAGTTCACGAGAGTAGGTTCGCTGTTTCGGCGTTTCCGCCTTTACACAGCGTAGGGGGCGACCGCGGCTCTCCCCCTCCTTGCTATCGGTCGGTGCCTGTGACTGCGGCCCTTCGGGCCGCTACTGGCGGGTCGCGGCCGGCCGAGCCGGCCACTCAGCCGCCCGCGGCCCTTCGGGCCACTCAGCCGGCCGCGGCTCTCTTCACCGCCCGGAAGATGTTCGCGTAGCCGGTGCAGCGGCAGAGGTTGCCGCCGAGCGCCGTGCGAATGTCTTCCTCGCTCGGGTCAGGCTTTTCGGCCAGGAGCGCGGTCGCGGAGACGAGCATGCCCGGCGTGCAGAAGCCGCACTGGACGCCGCCCTCGGCGAGAAACGCCCGTTGCAGCGGCGAGAGCTCGTCCCCGTCGCTCAGGCCTTCGACGGTCGTGACCTCACGTCCCTCCGTCTGGAGGGCGAGGTAGGAGCACGAGTTCACGGGCTTGCCGTCGAGCAGCATCATGCAGGCTCCGCACTCCGAGTCGTCACACCCTTCCTTCGATCCCGTCAGGCCGATCACATCGCGGACAACGTCCAGCAGGCTGGCCGATGCCTCCACCTCAACCGGATACGGCACTCCGTTGACGCTGAGTGTTGCGCTGTGTTTCATGGCTTGACCTCAGACGGCGCCGTGCAGCGCCGGGCTGGCGGGAATGGGTACGGTCTCGCCGTTTGCACGGGCGACGGCGGCCTCGATGGCGCGGCGGGCGATGACGGCCGCCATCGCGCGGCGGTAGTCCTCGGACGCGCGAACGTCCGAGATCGGCGCCGCTGCGGCCGCGGCCGCAGCCGCCGCTTCCTCCGCCGCCGGGCGGGAGCCGTCCGATCCGACGAGTGCCGACTCTGCCTCGGGGACCCGGTAGATGGTGGGGGCGAGCGCGGTGATGGCGATGCGCGCGTCGGTCACCTTCCCGCCGTCGAGGACGACCACCGCGGTCGCGCCTACGACCGCGATCTCCATCTGCCTTCGGTACTCGAGCCTCGCGTAACACGAGCCCGCGCCCGCGGGAGGCTCGGGAATGTCGACGGCGGTGAGCAGCTCGCCCGCCTGCGCGGTCGTCTGCCCAGGTCCGGCGAACAGGTCGGCGACCGGCAGGTCGCGCGAGCCGTCGCCCGACTGGAGCGTCACCGTCGCCTCGAAGCAGACGAGCGGGCCGCCGGTCTCCATCGCCGGCGACGCGTTCATGACGTTGCCGCCGATCGTTCCCTGGGCCCGGGTTGCGTGTGAGCCGACGATCGCCGATGCGTCTGCGAGAGCCGTGAACCGCTCGCGGACGACGGGATGAGCCACGAGCTCCTCGTGGGTCGCGAGCGCGCCGAGCCGGAGGCCGCCGCCCGAGCCGGTGATCCCTTGCAGGGATTCGATCGCGTGGATCGCGACGAGGCTCTCCGGCAGCGGCGCCTTGCCCTGGCGTGCGCCGACGACGAGATCGGTGCCGCCCGCGACCGCGCGGGCGCCGGCGCTCATAGCCTCGACAGCCTCCTCGACGGTCGATGCGCTGACGTAGGTGCTCACCGGTCACCGTCCTGCTGCGCCGCCCAGATCCGCTCCGGCGTCATCGGCAGTTCCTTGACCGGGGATCCGATCACCTTGGCGATGGCGTTTGCGATCGCGCCCGCGGTCGCGACGCACGGCGGCTCGCCGACGCCCTTGCTCCCCTTGGGCCCGGCATTCTCGGTCGGCGTCTCCACCCAGGCGATCTCGATGTCGGGAGCGTCCGCCGTCGTCACGAGTTTGTAGTCGAGGAGGTGGGGATTCAGCGCCCGCCCCTCCTCGTCGAACTGCGTGCCCTCGGTCAGCGCCTGGCCGATGCCCATGACGACGCCGCCGTAGACCTGGCCGTTGGCGCCGACCGGATTGAGGATCACGCCCGAGTCGTGCGCTGCAGCGACTCGCAGCACGCGCGTGACACCGGTCTCGCGATCGACCTTCACGTGCACCGCGTGCGTGATGAGCTGAGGGGCGAGGAACGACTCGAGGCCGAGCCGGCCGACGCAGCCCTCTGCCTCGACGGGCGGCGCCTCCGGCACCTCACCCGAGCCCTTGCCGTGGAAGGTCACGCCCGAGCCGGCGAGGTCAGCGATCGAGATCGACTTGTCCGGCGCGCCCTTGACGCGTATCTCGCCGTCGGAAAGCTCGAGATCGTTCCGGTCGGCTTCGAGCTCGTCGGCCGCCGCGTCCAGAAGCTGCTCGCGGAGATCCTGCGCGGCCTCGATCACGGCGCGGCCGCTGTTGAGCGTCGTCTGCGAGCCGCACGAGCCCATGTCCCACGGTGCGGCGTCGGTGTCCTGGTACATGAGGGAGAAGTCCTCGGGCTTCATTCCGAGCTCCTCCGCGACGAAGGCCGGCAGGGCCATGACCGCGCCCGTGCCGTTCTCCTGCGCACCGGTGATGATCGTGCCGGTGCCGTCGCCGTTCAGCTTCACGTAGGCGCCCGACGAGGCGCCGAAGCAAGGCCACCAGCCGCAGGCGACGCCGATTGCCTCGTCCTCGGGCAGGTCCTGGCCGTAGCCGATCAGCTCGGCGGCCCGCTCGAGCGTCTCCTTCATGCCGAGCTTCTCGAACACCTGGCGGGTGGGGCCCTCTGCGCCTTCCTCGATCAGCGTCCGACGGCGCAGCTCGACCGGATCGAGGTCGAGCGCCCGCGCGAGCTCGTCCATGTGCTGCTCGACGGCCCAGCAGACCTGCGGCGCCGTCGGGGCGCGGATCGAGCTCGACGGCTGCTTGTTCGAGTACGTCAGCGAGGACTCGACGTTGACGTTCTCGATCTTGTAGGGGCCGCAAGCGTGCATTGCGGCCATCTGCGCGAAGAACCCGCCCTCGCCGCAGTAGGCGCCCTTGTCGAGGAAGAGCCGGCCGCGCCGGGCGACGAGCGTGCCCTCGCTGGTGGCGCCGGTCTCGAGCTCGATGACCATGCCCTCGCGCCGGTGCCCGACCGCGACGAACTCCTCGCGCCGCGAGAAGACGAGCTTCACCGGGCGCCGCGCGGCCCGTGCCAGGGCGGCGATGTGCCCTTCGAAGTGGAAGTCGCACTTGGCGCCGAAGCCGCCGCCCAGCAGCGGCACGACGATGCGGACGTTCGCCTCGGGAATCTGCAGCGTGTGGGCGACGCCGCTCCGGGCGGCGTACGGTACCTGGGTCGACGACCACACCGTGACCTTGTCGCCATGCCACTCGGCGATGATCGCCCGCGGCTCGATGGGGACTCCCTGCGAGCAGTCCGCGATGTAGCGGCCTTTCACGACGACGTCGGCCCCGGCCATCGCGGCGTCGGCGTCACCCTTGACGATCGTCGAAAAGCCGATCCGGTTGCCGTCGCGGCCCATTTTCTTGCTGCCCGAGTCCGACTCCCAGTCGTCGTGGACGAGAGTGCCGGCGTCGGTGGTCGCGGCCTCGTAGTCGACGACGGACGGCAGCGGCTCGTAGTCGACCTCGACCAGAGCCGCAGCCTGCTCGGCGATCTCGGGTGTCGTCGCCGCGATGCCCGCGACGATGTCGCCTTCCCAGAGGACCTTCTCCTTCGCGAACAGCCGGCGATCCTGGACCATGCCGCCGTACTTGACGTCCGGTACGTCCTCGTGCGTCAGCACAGCCAGCACGCCGGGCACCGCCTTCGCCTTCGAGACGTCGATGCGCGTGATACGGGCGTGCGGATGATCCGCGTACCTGAACTTCGCGTGGAGCTGGCCGGTCAGGCTCAGGTCGGCGGTGTAACGCCCGAGGCCTGTGACCTTCTCCTTCCCGTCTGGCCGGATGAACGGCTCTGCAGCAGCGCGTGGCTCCTCGACCGTCGCCAAACCTCTCGCCTCCTTGTTCAACGTCAGCGGCGCCGGGCAGGCGCCGTGGAGAGAGAATCGTAGCCCACCAAAGATGGCTGTTCACGGTCTGGCTGCAGGCGCTCGCTAGCATCGGCAGAGGTACTGAGGAGCCGGAAGCGACGGAGGGCGGACGATGACGAGGCGGACGAGGCTCATAGCCGTCTCTGCGGCTGCCGTTGCCGCAGCCGGCGTGGTCGCGGCCGGCATCGTGTTGGCAGGCGGAGACGGTGGACACGAGCCCGTTCCTGTCGCAACCGGCCGGGGTGACGCATCGACCGTCGAGGGCGCGGACGTCGTCGTGGCAAGCGGCACGGATCCCGTCTCGGGTGCGCCGGTCTCGCTTGCCGACTACGAGGGCAAGCCGGTCGTCCTCAACTTCTGGGCCTCGTGGTGCCCGCCCTGCCGGGAGGAGTTGCCCGCGCTCGACGAGCTCGCGAGGAAGCACCCGGAGGTGGCCGTGGTCGGCGTCAACTACCAGGACCCGCCGTCCGGCGCCCGCCGGCTGCAGCAGGAGCTCGGCTGGACGTTCCCCAGCATCGGCGACGCCGGCGGCGAGCTGGGGAGCCGGATGGGCCTTCAGGGCATGCCGACCACATACTTCCTCGATGCCGACCACCGGGTCGTCGGCGTGCTCGTGGGCGGCGCCGACCTGGCCGGCTTCGAGAAAGGGGTCGAGCTCATAGCGGGAGGCACGTAGCCCGGTGCTCGCGGTTACCGACATTCAGCTCGGTCCGCTCGGGCTGATCGTGGCGTTCGCGGCCGGCTTCGTCTCGTTCATCTCGCCGTGCGTCCTGCCGCTCGTTCCCGGCTACCTGTCGTTCGTGTCCGGCGTGGGGTTCGACGAGCTCGGCGCCCGTCCCCGCCGGGTCGCGGCCACGACCGGCGCGTTCGTGCTCGGCTTCACCGTGATGTTCGTGCTCCTGGCGGCGGGCGTTGCGTGGTTCGGCACCGGGCTGCTCGAGCACCGGCGCACGCTCGAGATCATCGGCGGCGCCTTCATGATCGTGGCGGCGCTCGTCATCGCCGGGCTGCCGCTCCCGACCGTGCTGGCCGCCGAGCGGCGACTTCACATGGGGAGCGGAGGGAGCTTCGCCGCGGCCGGGCTGGCCGGGGTCGTCTTCGCTATCGGGTGGTCGCCCTGCATCGGACCGACCCTGGGCGCCATCCTGACGCTCTCTTTGGCCGCCGGCGGCGGTGCGGTCGACGGCGCGATTCTCCTGACCGCCTACTCGCTCGGGCTCGGCGTCCCGTTTCTGCTCTCTGGCCTTCTGTTCACGCGCGTGCTCGGCCTGAACCGCTGGATCCGCGCCCACTGGCGCGTCGTGTCGCTCGTGTCCGCGGCGCTCCTCGCCGCTTTCGGGGTGCTGCTGATCACCGGCGACCTCTACCGCTACATGACGGATCTCGCCCGCTTCTCGGGCTGGCAGATCTAGGCGACAGGGCGCGCAGCCGCGGGCAGCTCCCGCCTGTGCGGCAGCGGCACGGCGGGATTCCCGGTGTCGATCTCGCGCGCGAGCCGGTGTCCGTCGAAGACCGCGTCGGCGACGACGCGCGGCGCGACGCAGTCGCCGGCGCGGTAGACGGCCTCGACGCCTTCGGCCGCCAGCGCCTCCGGATCGCCGACGAGCTCCCGGTAAAGGGCGTCGTCGGAGAGGCGCTGCGTCACGAGCACGACCGAGTCCGCCTCGAGCTCGGCTGCCTCGCCGAAGTCGCTCTCTAGCTCGACACGGCCTTGCTGGACGGCGGCGACCGTGTGGTTGCGGCGCATCGTGACTCCCACGTCATGGAGATGGCGGCGCAGCGCGGGGCCCTCGAGCGTCTCGTCGCACGACGGGGCGACGACGTCGAACGGCGTGACGAGCTCGACACGAAAGCCTTCGAGGGCCAGCAGCTCGGCGAGCCCGGCGGCGACCACGTAGCCCTCGCCGTCGTACACGACGACGCTCTCACCGGTCGGCCGCTTGCCTTCGAGCATGACCTGCTCGGGCGTGAGCACATGCGAGAGCGCGGCGTCGGCCCCCGGGATCGGCTCGTGCGTGAAAGCGTTGAGGCCGTCCATCGCCCAGCTCGAGCCCGTGGCGACGATCACGAGCTCGGCGCCGTACTCGCGTGCGCCCTGCGCCGAGAGCCGCGTGCCCGTCAGCAGCTCGACGTTCTTCAGCCTGTCGAGCTGCACCCGCCGCCAGTTGACGACCCGGCCCCATTCGCCCAGTCCCGGAAGCTGCGGGATCCAGCGCATGCAGCCGCCCGGCTCGGCCTCGGCCTCCACGAGATGGACGCGGCCGAACCCGCGCTTGCCGAGCACGATGGCACACTCCATGCCGGCTGGGCCCGCGCCGACGACGAGGACGTCGCGGTCGCGGTTCGCGGCGGGCTCGAACCGCTCCGGGTGCCAGCCCCGGCGGAACTCCTCGCCCGCGGTGGCGTTCTGAATGCAGCCGAGATGCATCTTGGTGTCGGCCTTCGCGATGCACATGTTCGATCCCGTGCATTCACGAACCTCGCCGTAGCGGCCCTCCTCGACCTTCTTCGGCAGGAACGGATCGGCGATCGACGGCCGGGCGGCGCCGATGATGTCCCAGGCCCCGGAGCGGACGATCTCGGCCATCCGGTCCGGGTTCGTCATCCGCGAGACGCCGACGATCGGCTTCGCCGTCGCCTCCCGCACCCGTCCGGTCCACTCGAGCTGGTAGCCCTCCGGGTGGAAGCGGGACACGCCGGAGTCTTTCGACCATTCGATGATCGAGCCCACGTTGACGTCCCAGAGATCGACCAGGTGGTCGGCGAGCCGGACGAACTCGAGCGCCTCGTCGACCTGGATGCCCGGCGTCAGGTCGACACCGACGCGCACCGCGATCGCACAGTCGTCGCCGATCGCCTCGCGAACGAGCTCGAGCGTCTCGAGCCACATGCGGGCGCGGTTCTCCAGCGGGCCGCCGTACTCGTCCGTGCGCTTGTTGTAGAACGGCGATAGGAACTGCGTCAGCAGGTAGCTGTGGCCGCCGTAGACGTAGACGATGTCGAAGCCGACCGTCTGCGCCTGCTTCGCGGCGCGCACCCAGTCGGCCTGCACGCGCCGTATGTCCGCGTGCTCCATCGCCTTCGGGACGATGATCGGGTGATAGTCGCCCGCGAGCTGCGACGGCGCGACGGCCGGCCAGCGCGTTTCCGCGTTCTGGGCGTGGACGCCGGAGTGGGTGAGCTCGAGGCCCGCGAGCGAGCCGTGCTCGTGGACCGCGTCGACCATCAGCGCGAGGTTCCCGAGGTCCTCGTCGTCCCAGAGCTGCGCGGAGATATAGGGCGATTCGTCAGAGTCGAGGCCGACGGGGGCGTACTCGGTGCAGATGCCGGCCCAGCCGCCCTCGGCCTTCATTCCTCTGTGCGCGGCCTGCGAGCCCGGCTTGCGCGTCCCGAAACCGGTGCAGTGGGGCACCTGGTAGAAGCGGTTGCGTAGCGTCTTCGGCCCGATCCGAACAGGCTCGAACAGGATGTCGTGACGCGGGTCGCGGGCGATCGGAGGAGTCTAGGGGCGCCGGGCTGGAAAGCGAGCGCGCAACTCAGCCCGCTCGGGAACTATCCTCGGGTTCGTGCCGAGCGCGGCCGAGCTCGAGACCACTCTCGTGCGCCACGTCCTCGAGCCGTGGTTCCCACGTTGCATCGACGCCGAGCACGGGGGCTTTCTCTGCGATTTCGACCGCAAGTGGCAGCCGTCAGGGCCGCACGACAAGTTCCTCGAGTTCCAGGCCCGCCAGACGTGGCTGGCGGCTCTGCTGGCCCGGCAGTACCCAGAGGACGCCGGGCTGCGCGAGGCCACACGCCACGGGCTGCGCTGCCTTCGCGAGACGATGTGGGACCCGGCCTACGGCGGCTGGTTCCACCGGGCCGACCGCGCGGGCGTAGCGCGCAACGAGGGGAGGAAGCACGCCCACGGGACCGCCTACGCAATCGCGGCTTGCGCGGAAGCGTCTGCCACCCTCGGGGATCGGAGCGCGCTCGAGCTCGCATGGGCCGGCTTCGATTGGCTCGATACGCACGCGCGCGACCGCGAGCACGGCGGCTACTTCGGCTTGCTGGCCCGCGACGGCTCGATCATCCGCGACCCGGCATCGTATTCGAGGCCCAAGGACCCGATCGGGACCCCGATCGGCCTGAAAGACGCGAACGTCCATTCCGATCTCCTCGAAACGCTCACCGTCCTCGTCTCGATGGAGTCCACCGAGCCCGAGCGGACGCGGCTTGCGGAGCTCGCTTTCATCCTGGGAGAGCGCCTGAGCTCACCGGACGGAACGCTCACCTACTACTGCTGGCCGGACTGGACACCGCTCCCGGGCATGCGGTTCGGTGGCCAGTTTCAGGCGGCTCACCGGCTCGTGACGGCCGGCGGGTTGCTCGGCACGGCGGTGAACGACCGTCCCGCTCAGCTGCTTCGTCGGGGGATCGAGCTGAGCTGGGACCGCCGCCACGGCGGCTTCGTCGCCGCTGATAGCGGCGATCGCCCGCAGAGGCGGGAGTGGTGGATCGTTGCTGAATGCCTCCGGGCGCTCTTCACGCTCGTTCCGCTGGCCGGCGGCGACGACGACCGGCACAGGCTCGTGGATCGCGTCTGGTCGTACCTGCGCCGGAGGATCCTCGACGAACGGTACCGCGGTCTCTACCGCGAAGACCTCCAGGGCCTCGATTTCGCTCCCGACCGCGCCGCTGCCAAGGGAGGCATCTGGAAGGACGGGTGGCACGAGGGCAAAGCGCTGCTCGTCGGCATCGCCGCGTCCGCCGGCGCCCCGAACAGCGCCGACGGCACGTAAAGACGTCGGCGAGCTCCTAAGGTGTACTAGCCTGACCCTCCGGCGCGGAACAGGAGGAGCCAGTGGACCTTGTCCCCCCGATCGTTCGCCGCTACGCGGCCGAAGCAGATGCCGACTTCGCCGCGTTCTGGGCGCGAGCCGCCGACGAGCTGCCGTGGCTGCGCCGCTGGGACGAGGCATACGTCGCCGAGCCGCCGAGCTTCCGCTGGTTTGTGGGCGCGCAGACGAACCTGTGCTGGCAGTGCGTCGACGTCCATGTCGAGCGGGGTCAGGGCGGACGGGCGGCCGTCATCTACCTCAACGAGCGCGGCGAGCGTCGTGTCCTCACCTATGCGCAGCTGCGCCACGAGGTCAGCCGGGCGGCGGCCGCGCTCCGCGGCCTCGGCATAGGCAAGGGCGACCGGATCACGATCTACATGCCGGTCTGCCCGGAGGCGATCGTGCTGATGCTCGCCTGCGTGCGTGTCGGCGCGATCCATTCGGTGGTGTTCGCCGGCTTCGGCGCCGGCGCGCTGTCCGATCGCATCGCGGCCTCCGGCTCGAAGGCGGTCTTTACCACGGACGTGACGTACCGCAAGGGCCAGGACGTGGCGCTCGAAGGGATCGTCTCGGAAGCCGTGGAGCTCGCGGGCGGCGTGGACCACGTCGTCGTCCTGCGGCGCGGGAGCGCCGACTGGGCGGATCTGCTCGCGGCCGGCGAGGGGCATTCCGGTAGCTTCGAACCGGTCGAGGCCAACGAGCCGGCCTGGATCCTCGCAACATCCGGGACGACGGCCAAGCCGAAGCTGACGGTCCAGCGGCACGGCGGCTACGCGGTCGGCATCCACGCGATGGGGCGCTGGGTCTTCGACATGCGCCCGGAGGACGTCTGGTGGTCGACCTCCGACATCGGCTGGGTCGTCGGGCACTCCTACATCGTCTACGCCCCGCTGCTCATCGGCTGCACGACGGTCGCCTACGAGGGGACGATCGACTACCCGGAGCCGGACGGGCTCTGGCGCGCGACGGAGGAACTCGGGGTCACCGGAATCTTCACGTCGCCCACGGCGGTGCGCCAGCTCATGCGCTACGGCGGCGGGCGTCCGTCGGCGGATCTCTCCTCGCTCACCCGGGTCGTCTGCGCCGGCGAGGTGCTGAACCCGGCCGCCTGGGAGTGGTTGCAGAAGGAGGTGCTCGGCGACCAGATCCCGGTCATCGACCACTGGTGGCAGACGGAGACCGGCGGACCGGTGCTCGGCAACCCGTTCGGATTGGCCATGGCGCCGGTGAAGCCGGGCTCGGCCGGCCTTCCCCTGCCGGGCATGGACGCCGCGGTGGTGGGCCCGGACGGCGAGGTGTGCGGGCCCGGTGAGAAGGGGATCCTCGTGCTGCGGCGGCCGTTTCCGAGCCTCACGGCGACGCTCTGGGGGGAGCCCGAGCGCTACGCGGCGGACTACTGGGAGCGCGTTCCGGGCCAGACCGTCTACTACACGGGCGACTCGGCCTCGATCGACGAGGACGGCTACGTCTGGGTGGCGGGGCGAGCCGACGAGGTGATCAAGATCGCGGCGCATCGCATCGGGACGATCGAGGTCGAGAGCGCGTTCTTGAAGCACCCCACCGTGGCGGAGGCTGGCGTGACGGGCCGCCCCGACGAGGTGCGCGGCGAGGTGATCGCTGCCTTCGTCGTCCTCAAGCAGGGCTACGAGCCGTCCGACGCCCTCCGCACAGAGCTCCTCCAGACGGTGCGCCGTGAGCTCGGCGCCGTTGCCGTGATCGGCGACCTGAACTTCGTCGCGCTGTTGCCGAAGACGCGCTCGGGGAAGATCATGCGGCGCGTGCTGAAGGCCGTCGTGCTCGACCAGGATCCCGGCGACATCGCCACGATCGAGGACGAGGGCTCGGTCGACGAGGCCCGCGCCGCCTGGCACGAGCTACGGGCCGAGGTCTGACGCCTCAGCCTGGTAGGGGCCGGATCTCGCCCGGCCCGTCGGTGTCGAGGCCTGGCGGCCGTCGCGGCCGCCTGCGGCGTCCGCTGTGCGGGCTTCGCCCTTACGAGGCGTCGCGGCCGCCTGCGGCGTCCGCTGTGCGGGCTTCGCCCTTACGAGGCGTCGCGGCCGCCTGCGGCGTCCGCTGTGCGGGCTTCGCCCTTACGAGGCGTCG
>Ga0114129_10012180_pt1 | contig 12236 bp, 11 predicted proteins | sample RhiMetdeltSRZDD1_FD_80071 | JGI IMG/M metagenome (GOLD analysis project Ga0114129, IMG submission 80071) | Populus rhizosphere microbial communities from Tennessee, USA - Rhizosphere MetaG P. deltoides SRZDD1 (version 2) (version 2) | ecosystem: Host-associated > Plants > Roots > Rhizosphere >...
AGGCGAGGGCGCCGTCGATCCATACCGTGGCGGTGTGATCGACGGCCCCGAAATGAAGCAGCAGGCGTTCGCCGTTGCGCAGTGGCGGGACAGAGATGATCCGCCGGTACCAGCACGCCTTGTGGAAGCCGGTATCGTGCACGCCGCTTCGCGGCGTTTCCGGAGAGAACGGGACCACAATCGTGCGCCATACGTTGAAGCGATGCGGTCGGTCCACTGTCGGCATACGGGCGCAGCAAGCGAAAGCACGCCGCGCCGGAGCTCTTGAGCATTCGAATTGCAATCGGAGGAGCCATCCAATCGTGTCCGCATCCGGCGGCGCCGGTTTCCCTGGAGGCAGGAATGAAACAACTGATCGGAGTCCTCGCGCTCGCGTGCACGGTCTGTGGCGCGCCACTTGCGGCGCAGCCTCCCGCGAAGACAGCTCACGGTACGGCAAAGAGCGGAAGTGCCGCTGGCGCGCCCCAAGGCACGACACCTGGCGCCGACGCGATGTTCATCCGTACCGCAGCGATGGACCGAATGGCCGAGGTCGAACATGGCCGCCTCGCGGGGCAAAACGCGACGAACGACGAAGTAAAGCAATTCGCCCAGCGAATGGTGGATGACCACGGTAAGGCCGGTGACGAGCTCAAAGGGCTGGCGTCCGGGAAGAACGTGACCCTTCCGACGGAGCTCGACGCGAAGCACAAGGCGATGCAGGACAAGCTTTCGAAAATGAAAGGGGCGGCTTTCGATCGCGCCTACATGGCCCACATGGTCACTGCGCACCAGCAGGCGGTCGCGTTAGTCCAGAGAGAAGCGAGCGGCGGCAGGGATCCGGAGGCCAAGGCCTGGGCGGCGAAGATACTGCCCACTTTGCAGGAGCACCTGAAGATAGCGCGCGGCGTCAACGCCAAGGTGACGGGGTCGGGGAAGACGGCGGCGGAGGAGAAGTAAGGGATTCTCGTGGCCAGTTCCCAGCATCCAGTCTTCCTCTAACGTCTAACGTCGCCAACTGGTAGCTGGGAACTGACGTTCATGAACTCAGCGTTTATCAATCGCAGGCCAGATCACCCCGGTGGCTTCGGTTCGGCCGCACCGTCCGCTCCCTCGTCGAGCTCGTCAAGATCCTCTTCGAATTCGTCGGCGACCGTGTCTTCGGCCTTGTCCCCTGCGCGGTTGGAAATGCCCTGTTCACCCTCGGGGACGCCGGTGTCGCCGTCCCCCGTGTCGCCCCGTGGTTGCGCTCTTTCGGCGTCGAGGTTCGTCGTATCTGTTTCTTTCATGAAGCCTCCGGGCCGCACCGGAGCAATCGATGTGCCCTTGGCGACCGAGTTCTGAAAACACGCGCGACTGCTGTCTGGGCCTTGCACCCGATGGCGCGATCGTTGCTCCATTCATGTCTAGCGTGGTCGTCCAATCGTCACAGACGTCACCCGCTCAGCCGTCGATGAATAGTCGGCCAATGCTGTCGTCGCCTGGTCGGCTCGAACGGGAAACTCAGCTCAGAACGGCCCATACGCAGGAACTCCAGGACAAACACGAACCTCGCCCCGACGGAACTCCAGCAGGTCACCACAATTTCGCGAAAGCACTGGCGGCACCACCGACGGGGGCAGCGCTGAAGCAGCCCGCGGATCGCCAAGGAGGGACTCATGGTACGGGTAAGCAAGAGCGTCACAATCAAACGTCCACCTGAGGCGGTGTACGAGTTCTGGCGGCAACTGGAGAACCTGCCGCGCTTCATGTACCACCTGCAAGACGTGCGTTCGACCGGGAAGGGCCGCTCACATTGGATCGCCAGGGCGCCGGCGGGCCAGCAGGTCGAGTGGGATGCCGAGATTGTGGAGGAACGTCCGGGCGAGCTGATCGTCTGGCGTGCCCTGCCCGGCAGCGACATCCAACACGAAGGCTCCGTGCACTTCAGACCGGCGCCCGCCGATCGCGGCACGGAAGTCGAGGTCGCCCTGCAGTACGACGCCCCGGGCGGCAAAGCCGGAGCGCTCATCGCGACACTGTTCGGCGAGGAGCCGACCCAACAAATTCGAGACGATTTGCGGCGGTTCAAGCAGGTGATGGAAACGGGCGAAGTCGTGCTGTCGGATGGCAGCCTCGAAGGCGCCGGCCAGGGCCCGCTCAAACAGCGCGCCGCGCAGGCGCCGGCAACGGAGGTGGGACGATGAAGGCGACCTGCTGGATGGGCAAGCAAAGCGTCGAGGTCCGCGATGTCCCCGATCCCAAGATCCTGAATCAGCGCGACGCCATCGTCCGGATCACCTCCACCGCGATCTGCGGCTCGGACTTGCACCTCTATAACGGCTTCGTACAACCCATGAAGAAAGGCGACATCCTCGGCCACGAGTTCATGGGCGAGGTTGTGGAAATCGGGCGTGAGGTCAAGGCCCTCAAGGTGGGGGACCGCGTGGTCGTCCCGTTCACCATCGCCTGCGGTGACTGCTGGCAGTGTCAGCACGACAACTGGTCACTCTGCGAGAACTCCAATCCAAACGCCGCTCTGGCCGAAAAGGCGCTCGGACACGCAACATCGGGAGCGTTTGGTTACTCGCACCTCACCGGTGGCTTCGCGGGCGGACAGGCTGAGTTTGCGCGTGTGCCGTTTGCCGATGTCGGACCGCTGAAGATCGAGAACGGCTTCTCGGATGAGCAGGTGCTGTTTCTTTCCGACATTCTGCCGACGGGTTACATGGGCGCGGAGATGTGCGACATCCAGCCAGGCGACACGATCGCCGTCTGGGGCTGTGGCCCTGTCGGCCTGTTTGCGATCAAGAGCGCCTTTCTGTTGGGCGCCGAGCGCGTGATAGGCATCGACCGGTTCGACTATCGCCTCGAGATGGCGCGCGAGAAGTGCGGCGCCGAGACCGTGAACTACGAGACGGTGGACAGCGTCAGCGAGACGCTGATCGAGATGACCGCCGGCCGCGGCCCTGATGCGTGCATCGACGCGGTTGGTCTCGAAGCCCATGGGCACGGGGTGGAGTACGCCATCGACCGCACGAAGCAAGCGTTGATGCTCGAATCGGACCGTCCCATCGCGTTGCGGGAAGCCATCATGGCCTGCCGGAATGGCGGCACGATCTCGGTGATTGGCGTGTATGGAGGATTGGTCGACGCGTTTCCGTTAGGCACCATCATGAACCGGGCGCTGACGATCAAGAGCGGACAGTGTCACGTCCATCGCTACATGCGCCCACTTCTCGCGCGCATCGAAAACGGGGAGATCGACCCGACGATGGTGATCACGCACCGGCTGCCGCTGAGCGACGCAGCGAAGGGATACGAGATCTTCCTCAACAAGGAAGACCGCTGCGAGAAGGTCGTGCTCAGCCCACGCTAGCCACATCAACCCCGACGAGCAATACAGGAGACAACCATGATCCTTCGTATCGACAAACTCGCCATTGAATTACCCATGCCGGCACATCCCTCGCCGAACTCGGCGTCGGCGGTTCAAGAGCTGCTGGGTGGGAAGTTCGGCGAGATGTCCACGCTCATGAACTATACGTTTCAGTCGTTCAATTTCCGCGGTCGCGACAAGATGAAGCCGTTCTACGACCTCATCTCGAACATCGCGGCGGAAGAATACGGGCATATCGAGCTCGTGAGTCACACGATCAACATGCTGCTGACCGGCTCGACCGCGCGCGGCGACGATCCTTCCGCCACGCCGCTCGAACCGGCGACAGACGCCAGAAATCAGTATCACTTCATCGCCAGCGGCCAGACCGCCTTGCCCGTCGACTCGATGGGGAATCCCTGGAACGGCAGCTACGTGTTCTCCAGCGGCAATCTCAAGCTGGACCTGCTCCACAACTTCTTCCTCGAGTGTGGCGCCCGTGCCAACAAGATTCGCGTCTACGAAATGGTGGACGACCCGGTCGCACGAGAAATGGTCGGGTACCTCCTGGTCCGCGGCGGGACGCACATCGTCGCCTACGCCAAGGCACTTGAAGCGTTGTCCGGCGTGGACGTCGGAAAGCTGCTGCCGATTCCGGATATCAGCAACAAGCGGTTTCCCGAGGCAAAGAAGCACGAAGCCAAGGGGCTTCACCAGGTGATGTACCGCATGAGCCCGGACGACTATCGCGAGATTTCAGCAATCTGGCGGGGGCCGCATCCGGAAGATGGCTCCGAGCTGCGCGTGGTCGACGGTCCTCCCGAAGGTGGACCGGTGCCGCTCCATCCCGACGAGCCGCAGCTGACCTCACCGATCGGTCCCGATGGCATCGACCCGGACCTGCTGAAGGACATCGGCGCACGGCTGTTCGGCAAGGGTTCCATCAAGAAGTAGCTCAACGACGTGGACGAAGGCGTCCGCAGTGAACTGAAGGAGATTCAACCATGGCTGAAGCAGGCACGCTCCACGACGCATTCATCGACGAACTGCGGGACACGTACGACGCCGAGAAACAGCTGACGAAAGCGCTGGCCAAGTTGGCGAAGGCGGCGTCGAACCCGAAACTGCGCAATGCCTTCGCGGCCCATCTCGAGGAGACGCAGGGCCAGATCGAACGTCTGGAGCAGGTGTTCGAGAGCCTGGACGAAAAGGTACGCGGCAAGCATTGCGACGGCATCGCCGGGATCATCGAAGAAGGCAAGTCGATCATGGAAGAGGACTTCGATGACACGACGATGGACGCCTGTCTGATTGCCGCGGGACAGCGCGCTGAACACTACGAGATGGCGGCCTACGGGACGCTCGTCGCGTGGGCGCAGGCGATGGGTCACGCCGAGGCTGCCAGGCTCCTGCAGCAGACGCTCGAAGAAGAGAAGGCGGCCGACAAGAAGCTCTCGGGCTTGGCGGAGGGAGGGATCAACCAGGGCGCGGCTGCCGCCGCGCATGCTGACGATGACCAGGAGCCGGTCGGCGCGGCCGCCGGCAGCGCGAGAAAGGGTGCGGCGAAGGCCGGTCGCCGGTAGTGTTGCGGGCGGTCGAGGCACCATGGTGCTGATTCAGCTGCTGTTGCCGGCGAGCGGCGCCGCAGGTGCCGGCGGCGTGGCGCCGCTCGCCGAGACGCGGCGGGAGCTGGCGGAACGATTCAACGGCCTCACGGCGTACCTGCGATCACCCGCAAAGGGATTGTGGACCGCTCCTGATGGCCACACGGAACAGGACAACGTCGTCATGGTGGAAGTCGTGACGGACGCGTTCGACCGCACTTGGTGGCGAACGTACGTGGCGCGTTTTTGCCAAGAGGACATTCACCTGCGCGCCGTGCCAGTGGAGATGTTAGACGAGGGGAGTCAGTGAGCAAACGATTTGCAATCGTCACCGGGGCCTCGTCGGGCATTGGACTCGAATGACGGCGCGACGCAACGCTGTCCGTGTCTCAAAGGTCATACGTCAAGTGTTCGGCCTCGCGGAGCTGCGTCCGGGACAGCACGCGGTGATCGACGCGGTGCTTGCCGGACGTCATACGCTCGCCATCATGCCCACCGGCGCCGGCAAGTCGCTGTGCTACCAGGTGCCCGCGACGCTGATGCCGGGCATGACAGTGGTGGTGTCGCCGCTGATCGCGTTGATGCGCGATCAGTTCGACAAACTGTCGGAGCTCGGGTTGGAGGCCGTTCAGGTCAATAGTGCCATTCCGACGGGGGACGTCCGGCGTGCACGCGCCAGGATCGGGCGTCGGACCGTCGAGTTCGTGTTCACCACGCCGGAGCAATTGGCGGCCACCGACCTGCGGCAGCTGCTTACCGGTGATGCAGTCGATCTCGTGGTCATCGATGAGGCCCACTGCATCAGTCAATGGGGACATGATTTTCGGCCGGCCTATCTCGACGCGCTTTCGGGCCTGCGCGCCTTCGGGTCGCCCACGATCCTGGCGCTCACGGCAACCGCAACGCCCGATGTGATTGCCGACATCGAACGGCAACTGAATGTCGGGCCACTGCGCGTGATCAACACGGGAACCCACCGCCCAAATCTGTCGTACCACGTGCGGCCGGTATCGAGCGAGGCTGACAAACAGCGCCAACTCATCGACATTATCCATGGGGCGACCGGTTCCACCATCGTCTACGCGGCGACGGTGCGCCACGTCGACGCCCTGCACACGCTGTTCCGGGGCGAAGGCATCCCGGCAACGTCCTACCATGGGCGTCAGCGCGCACAGGATCGAGCCGCGGCTCAAGACGCCTTCATGACCGGGACGGTGCCGATCATCATCGCCACCAATGCGTTTGGCATGGGCATCGACAAGCCTGACATCCGCACGGTCATCCACTATGACCTCCCGGCATCACTCGATGTGTACTCTCAGGAGTCAGGAAGAGCCGGGCGGGACGGCGAACCCGCCGACTGTATCCTGTTGTTCCAGCGGCGCGACCGGGGCCTCCAGCGATTCTTCATGGCCGGGCGCTACCCGACGCACGACGACTTCATCACCCTGATCGAAGGTCTACGTACCGCGGGTAGTAGCACCATGGGCGTCGACGAGATCCGAGCCGCTGCACCGTCCCTTCCCGCGACCAAGGTTCGCGTGATGCTGGCGGCGCTGAGAGAGGGTGGCATGATGCGGGAACGCGGCGGGGCCAGATACGAGCCGCGAGCAGAATTGTCGACCGCGTCCGTTGAACCGCTCGTCGCCGCCTACGAAGAACGCCGGCAACGAGACCAGGCCAAGCTGGAACAAATAGTCGTGTACGCCCAGACGGCGCTGTGCCGAACGCGTATCCTGCTGGAGGCGCTCGGCGAAACCGTGGAGTGGTCGGAATGTGGCAGCTGCGACAACTGCCGCGGCCTGGCGATTCGTTCGGAAGCCGTGGCTGCAGGAGCCGCATGATGGACCACGCTTCGGATCCGGTGGACAGCTTGAAGCCAGCCGACTCCTCTCTGGCGCCACTTGCGATGCTAGGGGTCGCCCTGACCGGTCTGACGGCATTCCTGGCATGGCCCGGCCGGCGTTCCAGCGCCTCAACCCGAAAACGCCAGGCGCTCATCGCCTATCTCCGCGATCATCTTACTGGGTCCGACGTGGCGATTCGAGTCGTGCATCGTCTCCGCTTGACCCACCACGGTACGGATGGGATGTTGTTCCATCGATTGTTCAAAGAGTTCGAAGAAGACCGCTACGTCGTTCACGCACTCCTGGCGCGGCTGGGAGCGTCCGGACGATCATTGAAACGAGCGGCAGGAGTCGCGTCCGGTACCGTGCTGATGGTGGCGGCTGGCGGTGCGGCAGGCGATCTCTCGCTGTTGCGGGCGCTCGAAGCCTTAGCCATCGGCGTCCAGGGCAAGCGATGCATGTGGCGAGCATTGCACAACCTCAGCCCTGTGCCGTTCACCTTTGACGGCCTGAACTTTGTCGAACTGGAAGCGAAGGCCGTTCGTCAGTGGGAGGCCATCGAAGAGCGCCGGCGGGCACTGGTGGCGCAGACTTTCTCCGTCCGCGGCTTTGCGGCGAAGTGACGGCGACGGCGAGGTTGGTCATCGGGCGCAGGAGCGACTTCGGAACGGCGCACGAGCCATGGCAAGTACATCGCGTGGCGACTCACCCCGTTTGGACGCGTTCAAATAGAAGAGGCGTTGAGCTCAGCGTCCGCCGTCGGTGGTCTTATGGTCCACAACTCGGTTGATTCTCGGTGGGTGCGCGAGGAGGCGGACGAAGCCGAGCGCGGGACGGATCCCCGTACGGCCCGGCACGATGTCTGGTATCCTCCGTCCCACATCCAGCAATGCATCTGCAACTTCGGATTCCTGACAAGTGTCCGGAATGCCGCGTCAGCGGACTCGTGCAGCCGGAAACGACGATCCACGGTCAGTCCGTGACCCTTAGCTGGTGCTGCACTAATTGCGTACGAATGGCCGATTACCTCCGAGGACCAAGAACGACGGCTCGAGGACTGAGGGCGGTTCCAGCGGGTCCCCGTGAGCTGCGATTCAGGCCTGGGTCGCGGCCATGGGTAAGGCCGGACGCCGCGACGTGTTGGTTGGCGGTCGCTGCCAGTGTCAGGTGTGTCTCAGATCGAACGAACGTGTCTCATTCTGAGCACGGCGAATTTCTCGAACCGCAGTCACTCTAGGCCAGCGCCTTGCGCTGGCCCTTCTTGGAGCGGCCCTCACATCCCAAAGTGCGATTGGAGCTAGCGCGCCAGATTCATCAACACGATGTCGGCGTGATTTCGCAGTCGATCGAACACGATCCGCGTGCCGTCCGGCGAGATGTCGAAGTTCTGAATCACGGAGCCGCTCTTCAGGTCGAAGTTGGTCAGTTGACGTTGCGCGCCGGTTTCGAGATCCAGACGGAAAAAGTTCTGATTCGGGGCTGTGCCCTGAAGAATGATGAGCGTTTTTCCACCCGGCATGAAGCGATAGGGCGTCCCAAACGCCACGGGAAAACGCGGACCCAACGACGCTACTGCGGGCACAACGACTGGCGCGCCATCAGGAGTCATCGTCTTGACGTCGAAACTCGCGCTTGCGTGCTGCTCGGAATAGACGATGAACCGGTTATCGGGTGACCAGACGGGATTGAACGACAGCGTATCCCGCAATCGGACCGGCGGACCGCCGTCGAGCGGAATCTTGAACACGCGCGTCCCTTCCCCCTGGTTCGCGGCCACCGCCACCCATCTGCCATCCGGGGACCAGGACGGGGCGCTTTGCACCTCGATGGACTTCGCCAATGTCGTCAGACCCGTGCCGTTGGCGTTGATCACGTACAGCTCGGCACGTCCCTGCTTGCGGTACGAGAAGCAGATCCGATTTCCATCGGGTGAGATCTCCGGAGCCGCGACCACGCCGCCGTCGCCGCCCTTCCAGAGCTCTACGACGGTGCCACTGTTGTCGAGCGTCCAGAGTCCGTCGGCGCCCCCCTTGGATGAAAGAAACGCGAGGTGGTCCCCGGCAGACCGCGGACTCAAGGCGCGAATGTTGGCTGTCTGAATCGGCTTGACGGCGCTTTCGGTTTGGATGTCACTCGCGATCGGCACAGTCCATAGCCCGGCCGTGGGATTGGCCACGGTTGCGACCAGATGGTGCGGCCGAATTTGGTCGACCGCGACGGAAAGATACTGCTCCGCAATGCCCGAGCTCACGCGGTGAGGGATCCGATGTTCGACGTCAATCGCATAGAGCCACCGCCCAGAACCGTCGTCAGCGGTGGCCGAGTAAATCAACGTGCGGGCATCGAGCCACGCTGGGTACGCCACCCACGCATGATGAAACGTGATCTGCTCCGCGTCACCGCCCCGGGCGGGGATTCGCCAGATATCCATGTCGGTCGTCGGCGTTCCCTTCACGAAATAGATAGAGCGGCCGTCGAGCGACCAGATCAGAAAGTGACAATGCACGCCCGGTTTTGCGGCGAAGATCTTCTGCGGATTGCTCGCGTTCCTGTCCGCGATGAAGATCGGATCGCCGGGATCGGGCGTGTAGTACGCGAGCGTCTTCCCGTCCGGCGACCAGGTTGGATTCCCCCCATGTTCGATGAACAGCTTCGGACTGCCTCCCATCGTGGGTCCCATCAGCGTCGAACGGTCTATCGACGATCCCGGTTGCTGGTATTGCGAGAACCAGACCTGTTCTCCGTCTCCAGAGAACCCGGTTTGGCGGACCATCGCCCACGTCGGCGGCCGAAACGCCCCTTTCGTCAGATTGGTGAACGCCCCGCTGCCGATCTGACTGACGAAGACATCGAGCGGTCCATCGCGGTTCGAGAGAAAGACCATGAACTTGCCATCCGGCGAGATCGCGGCATCGACCTCCTCGCCCTCGAAGTCGGTCAGACGCACGGGCTGCGCGTCAGCGAGCGGGTTCTGCCAGAAGTAATCGTTGACCCACAGGCGCCAGGTGATGCCGAGCGCCGACGCGAGCGTCACTATCGCGGCGATCCGACCGATCGGAGTCCAGCGTCGTGAACGGCCCCGCAGCCGTCGATCGAAGAAGCCCGGCGTGCTGTCTGTCGGCGTCGACGCCGCCTCCCGGGCGGCGATCGCATCCTCGATCTCGATTCGCGCATCGGCAATGTCACGCAGGCGCTGCCGCACATCTTTTCGAAGGCAACGTTCGAGCAGCCGGCGAATGACTTCGGGAGTGGTCTCGGGCACCGCGCGCCAGTCGGGCTCGTGGTCGACTACGTGCGCGAGCGTGTCGGTCAGCGAGTCGCCAGCGAACGCCCGACGGCCGGTCAGCATCTCATAGAGCACGCAGCCGAACGCCCAGATGTCCGTGCGCCTGTCGACCGGCCGGCCCCGCGCCTGCTCCGGACTCATGTAGGTCGCGGTCCCCAGGATGACGCCCTCGTTCGTGCCGTCGGACCTCTCGGCTGGCAGCCGCGCCGCATCGACGAACTCGCCCGCGTTCGCTTTCGCCAATCCGAAGTCCAGCACCTTCACGACGCCTTCGGGAGTCACCTTGATATTGGCGGGCTTCAGATCGCGATGAACGATCCCTTTCTCGTGCGCGGCCTCGAGCGCATCGCAGATCTGGCGCGCGATGGTCAGCGCGTGTGCGGGCCCGATGCCTCGGGTCTGAATCAGCGTGTCGAGCGTCTCGCCGGGCACCAGCTCCATCACGAGCGCCGCGATCTCGTCCGACTCTTCGAAGCCGTACACCTGCGCGATGTGGGGATGGTTGAGCGACGCGAGCAGGCGCGCTTCGCGCTCGAACCGCACGCGGCGATCGGCGCTCCGAATGAATTCGGGCGGCAGCACTTTGATCGCGACGTCACGCCCGAGCTTGGTGTCCCGCGCCCGATAGACATCGCCCATGGCGCCCGCGCCGATCCGCGCCTCGATTTGGTAGACGCCCAGACGGCGTCCTTGGAAGTCCACCATCGATTCGGGGGGGTGGGTCACCAGGCGGGCGACTTCCTCGAGGGCAGGCCGTTCCAGAAACTGGTCGCCGGCGTGCGCATAGCGCAGCAGCGATTCGACCTCCTGACGGAGTGCCTCGTCACCCGCGCATGCCTCACGAAGGAACGCGGCGCGATCCGATGCGCTGCGCTCGAGCGCTGCATGGCAGAGCTCCGTGACCTGGCGCTGCCGGTCGGCCGACATCTGGGTTCGCGCCTCGCGGTTTCCGCTGAAAGAACCCCATTCTACGCCAGGGGTTCCGAAGCTTCTGGTGCCTTGTGCCTTTTCCGTTCGCGTTCCCGCCTCTTTTGATGAGCCCGGTCAGTGAGTGCCACGGCACTCGACCGCAAATCGCGCCGCGGGGCGATGAGCCGGCGGCGCCAGAGGAGGCACCATGAGGATTGGAAGAAAGAAAGCACTCTGGGTCCTGGCCGTTTGTGGGTTCTTCAGTGTGGCGGCGCCAGCGCGTGCGGACGTCGTGACCGACTGGAACAAGCTGGCGTTTCGCGTGTCCCTGATCGGCGGCGCTTCGGCGCAGAACGCCGGCCGCGTTGCCGCGATCGTGCACGCGGCGGTGTTCGATGCGCTGAACGGGATCGATCGGCGCTATGCGCCCATTCATGTCGCGCCACCCGACAGCTGCCTTGGCGCGTCGCGTCCCACGGCGGTGGTCCAAGCCGCCTACGAAATTCTTTCGAGAGTGTATGGGGCCACCGCGACGGCGGCGAATCAACAACCGACGTTGGACGGCCGCTACGCGGCGTCGTTGGCCGACATCAGATCGCGCGACCTCGCCGCGTCGGTCGACAAGGGCATCGCGTGCGGACATGAGGTCGCCACGGGAATCTGGAGCTGGCGATCGGCCGACGGCTTCACCACGCCGCTTCCGCCATTTGTCGGCGTCGCCGCCCCAGGACAATGGCGCAGCACGCCAACCGATCCCTATCCAGGGGTGCCACAGCCGATGTCCAGCTTGCAGTACGCGACGATGACGACGTGGGTCGTACCGAATCATGCCTTTTTCCAGATGCTTTCCGGACCGCCGGCACCCGGGAGCGCACAGTACCTCCGCGATCTCGCCGAAACGCAGACGATGGGCAGCAGGACGAGCGCGGCGCGCACGCCGGATCAGACGAATGGCGCCTGGTTGTGGGCGTCCGCCTCGGCGGGGTACTTGTGGAATGCCGTCACGCTGCAGCTCATCGAGGCTCGCGCTCACCATCGCGATCACGATTCGGATCGCGACGACCGCTTTCGCGCCGAGAGCGAGCGGCGCGGAGGCGACCGCGATCGGCTGCTGGAGAATGCGCGAATCCTCGCGGCGGTCAATGTCGCCATGGCCGACGCGGCGATTGGGTGCTGGGATCAGAAGGTCAAGTACAACTTCTGGCGGCCGATCACGGCAATCCGCGAGAGCGGCGATCCAACGTGGACGCCGC
>Ga0114129_10012181_pt1 | contig 12234 bp, 10 predicted proteins | sample RhiMetdeltSRZDD1_FD_80071 | JGI IMG/M metagenome (GOLD analysis project Ga0114129, IMG submission 80071) | Populus rhizosphere microbial communities from Tennessee, USA - Rhizosphere MetaG P. deltoides SRZDD1 (version 2) (version 2) | ecosystem: Host-associated > Plants > Roots > Rhizosphere >...
TCGCCCTGGCCGCCAAGCACCTTGCCGAGGGTGAGCGCATCGAGGAACAGGCCCAGCGAGGTGCCGTCCTGCGGGCTGATCGAGCTCATGTAACCGGCAGCCCTGATGCCGCTGCCGCCCAGCATGTTCTTGACCACAATGGCCGGATTGCCCGGGATATGGCGGGAGAAATACGGTGCGACGACGCGGGCATAGAGATCGTAGCCGCCGCCCGGCGGAAAGCCGACGTAAAGGCTGATGCTCTTGCCGCGATAGAAGTCGGCGGTCGGATCGGCCATGACCGGCGCGTGCGAGATCGCCATCAGCGCACAGGCGAGGGCCAGACTTCGCAATCTCCATACCGGCATCATCGGATCGCCCGCGTTCGGCAAGGCCTAGAGCTTCAGCAGCTTCTTTGCGGTCCCGCCGAGGACCTTTTCCTTGTTCTTGGCGTCAAGACCGAGCTCGCCGATCAGGTCGAGCCCGCGCCGCTTGAGCGCGACCAGCATGGGCGAATCGGTGCCGAAGATCAAACGATCGGCGCCCACGGTCTTGATCGTGCATTCGACCGCCGGGGCGTGATAGCTGACCGTATCGAAAAACATCATGCGCAGATATTCGCTGGGCTTGCGCGTGATGTGCAACGGCGGTCCGTACGGCCCGAGGATCAGGGGATCGTCGCGCAGCTCGTAAGCGTAGTCCATCCGTCCGATGATCTCGCAAATGCCGCCGCCGAGGTGGCTGGCGACGAGCTTGAGCGCCGGAAATTTCTCGAAGATGCCTTTGACGATCAGGCGCGCCAGCGCAAGACAGCTGTCGAACGGCCGGCCGACGCTGGAGGCCAGCCGGTATTCCCGCATGCGCTCCTCGCCGAAGCCGACCGACGGCGGATGCATGAACACGGGAATATCGAGCGCGACGGCAAGCTCGAAGAACGGCCGCGCGTCGTCGTCATCGGGATAGGCGCGGCGGTGGCTTGAATTGATCAGGACGCCGCGCAGGTCGTCCTGCTTCACCGCCCGCTCGAGCTCCTTGAGGTGTTCGTCGCCGCCGCCCGGTATCGCCGTGGCGAGCGCGACGATCCGGTCCTTATGCTTGTCGCGCAGCGAGGCCATGTATTCGTTGGAGGCACGGATCGGCGCCAGCGCCTCGTCGCGGCTGAAGTTCTTCAGGTAGTGCCCGGCGCTCGAGATCACGCTGATGTCGAGACCGACTTCCTCGTGCAGCCTGAGCACATTGTCAATCGTCGCCGGACAGCGGCCGCGCCAGAATGGGTCGGCCTGCTCATGCGGCGGATGCACGTGCGTGTGCCAGTCGATGATCATGTCAGTCTCGCAGTTTCGCCGGGTGCGCCCGCAGCGCCTCTTCGTCGACGTCGGTACCCCAGCCGGGTCCGGCCGGCAGCACGAAGCCGCCGTTCTCGACCGCATAGGGCCTGGTCAGGAGCTTTGGCTTCCACGGCACCTCGTCGACGTCGAGCTCCATGATCCGGAAGTTCGGGACCACGGCGGCGAAATGCGCGGAGATCACCGCGGAGAGCGGACCGCTGAAATTGTGTGAGGCGACGTTGACCTCGTAGGTGTCCGCCATCGCCGCCATGCGGACCGATTCCGGAACGCCGTTGTATTGCGGGTCGATGATCGCCACGTCGACGCAGTGGTGCTCGAGATAGGGCTTGAGTGCGCGGCGGCCGAGGATGGTCTCGAGCGACCCGATCGGCGTCGCCGTCGACTGGCGGATGAGCGCGAGCGCCTTCGGCTCGTAAAGGTCCATTTCCAGCCACATCAGCTCGAACGGCTCGACCTTCCTGGCGAGCCGCCGGAAACCCTCCGGCTTGTAGTTGAAATTGAGATCGACGATCAGGCGGACCTTCGGCCCGGCGCCTTCGCGCAGCGCCGTAAGCTGGGCAACGAGCGCCTCGACGATCTCCTCGGGAAGATTGAGCTCGGGATGGCCGGCGCCTCGCGCCGACCCCGGCGTGTATTGCCGGCCGCCCTTCTCATCGAACAAGAGCACGTTGGTCTTGACCGCCTTGAAGCCGCGCTCGGCCGCCTCGCGGCCTGCGGCCTTGAGATCGGCGAGCGAGCGCACCGCGGGCCTGTCGATCACCATCCCGCCGAACAGCGGGGCCCAGCGCGCCCGCACCACGCCGCAGCGCGACCAATAGACCGGGATGCGTTCGCGCACCGCGCCGCCGAACAGCTCGTAGACCGGAACGCCGAGCGCCTTGCCCTTGATGTCGAGGCAGGCGTTGAGGATGGCGCCGATGGCGTTGGCGTAGAGACCGCCGGTCACCGTGCGGGTCTGCGAATAGAGCGCCGCGTCGATGCGGCCGATCGCGCGCGGGTCCTCGCCGACCAACGTGGCGCCGAGGCCGTGGATCAGCCCGGCGAGCCCCCGGCGCCGGCTCTCCTTGAATTCGGACCAGCCGACCAGTCCCTCGTCCGTGGTGATCTTCAGGAATGAATAGGTGTCCCAGCCGCCGTCGGCATGGAGGTCCTCGAACTTGACGATCTTCATTCGGTGCCCCGGGACATTGCCGCCCTCGTGTCTTTTGTCTTAAGTGTAGAGCACCGCGCCGCGAGGCGTCATCCCGCCATCGCTCTCTTTCTCGTCGCGCGACGCGCCCGTTCACGTCGCCTTGAAGCGCGCAAACGTCACATTGCCTTTGTCGGGGGTGAGCACTAGTTTTCTGGCAACAGCAAGAATAAGCGCCGGAGGCGCCATGGCCCGCCAAAAATCACACGACACGTGCATCAGCCGGCGGTCGCTGCTTGCGAGCGGAGCCGCCTTTCTGGCCACCCCCATTTCGCCTGCTTTATCGCAGGCGCCTTTGGTCGCGGAAATCGCCGCTTATCAGGGCCCCGACCGCGAAAAGCGGCTGGTCGAGGGCGCCAAGCGCGAAGGCGAGCTGATGTTCTACTCGTCGATCCCGGTCGCCGACATTGCCGTCTTGACCGGCGCCTTCGACAAGAAATATGGCGTCAAGGTCAAGGTCTGGCGCGCCGATTCCGAGGGCTTCTTGCAGCGGATCATCAACGAGGCCAAGGCCCGGCGCTTCGAGGTCGATGTGATGGCCGGCTCGAGCTCGGCGCTCGAACCGTTGTCGCGCGAGAAGCTGCTGATCGAGGTGAAGTCGCCCTATCTCGCCGATCTCATGCCGGAATCGATCGCGCCGCATCGCGAATGGGCGTCGGTCTATCTCAACACGATCGTGCAGGCCTACAACACCAATCTGGTGAAGAAGGAAAGCCTGCCCAAGACCTATCGCGACCTGCTCAAGCCCGAGTGGAAAGACCGGATCGCGATCGAGGCGGAGGATTTCGACTGGTTCGCGCAGGTCGTGCTCGGATTGGGCGAGGCGGAAGGGCTCAAGCTGTTCCGCGAGATCGTGGCGACGAACGGAATTTCGGTGCGCAAGGGCCACACCCTGCTGAACAACTTGGTGGCCGCCGGCGAGGTGCCGCTCGCGCTCACGGTCTATGGCTTCATTGCCGAGCAGAGCAAGCTCAAGGGCGCGCCGCTCGACTGGTTCATCATTCCGCCGCTGATCGCGCGGCCGACCGCCGCGGGCGTCGCGAGGAACGCTCCGCATCCTTACGCCGCCGTGCTGTTCTACGACTTTCTGATCAGCGACGCCCAGCCGATCCTGGCCAGCCGGCAGTTCGTCTCGCCCAGCAAGAAGGTCGAGTCGCCGTTCACCAAGGGGCCGCTGAAGTTCATCGACTCGGCGGTGATGCTCGATCAGGCGAAAAAGTGGCAGGACCTGTTCCAGAAGACCATCATCAACCCGTCGCGGTGAACGACCGCGTGTCCCGGCAAGGGAGGACGCCCGCAGCGAAGAAGCCGCGGGCGCATTCTCGTCATCGCGCCGCGCGCTGGTCCGGGCGCAGCAAGAGCTTCTGCACCCGCCAGTTCAGGATTTCGGCGACGTAGATCTCGTTTTCGGACGGGCAGGCGATTTCATGCACCCAGCCGAATTGCTTGAGCTGCTTGCCTGATTTGCCGAGCCAGCCGAGCACCCTGCCGTCGAGGCTGAGCTTGTAGACGCGGCCGGGATAGGAATCCGAGCTGTACAGCACCTGGTTCGGCCCCGGCGTGATGCAGATCGCCCAGGGCGCGCCCGGACCCTGCGATCCGGCCGCGAACGGGTCGGCAGGGCGGTTGCCGATCGCCGGCTGCGTATTCGGATCGAACGGCACCTCGATCTTGATGTCGCGCAGGAAAGTGCCCTCGGTGTCGAACACCTGGATACGGCGGTTGCTGCGGTCGCCGACATAGATGTTGCCCTGCGCATCGGCGGCGATCGTATGCAGCAGATCGAACTGGCCCGGGCCTTTTCCTTTCTCGCCCCACGATTTCACCCAGTCGCCGTCCTTGGTGAACTTCGCCACGCGCGAGTTCACATAGCCGTCGCTGATGTAGATATTGCCGGCCGGATCCCAGGTGACGTCGCTCGGCTCGCGGAAGCGGCCGTCGATGTGCTGCGGCGGCGGAGTGCGCTTGTGCGGCTCGGCGTTTTCCGCGATCGGCTCGGGCTTGCGGCCGAGCACCATGGTGACGCGGCCCCCCGGATTGAACTTGACGATCATGTCCGAGCCCTTGTCGACGGCCCAGATGTTGTTGTCGCGGTCGACGCGCACGACATGCCCGAAGGACCAGGCGTAGAGGTTCTTGCCGATCTCGCGCAGGAAATTGCCGTCACGGTCGAATTCCAGGAGCTGCGAGGCTGTCCCGCGGAATGCGTGGCCGATATTCGGCCCGCTGCGCGAATAGACGATGATGTTTCCCGAGGAATTGACCGCTACGCCGGTCGCTTCGCCGAGATGCATGTCCGGCGGCAGCTTCAAGAGGTTCGGAACGGAATCGAACGCAATTTCCGGAACCGGCTGCTGGGCGAATGCAGACGGGCTCAGCAGCACCAATAGCCCGACGAGCCATCGTTTCATGACAACCTCCCTGCGGCGGCACGCATCGTGTTGTTGGAATAAGAGGCGCGTGTCGTCCTGCCGCGGTCCAGTATACAAACGGGCGATCTTGCAACACAATCGCATCGGCGCAGTTTACCTGCGGCTTTCCGGAGGACAGGCGTGCGTGCATTCAGCACAGCGGCGGCAGTCTCAATGCTGGTGCTCGCGGCGACGGGCGCGCGCGCGGACACGGTTGCCGATTTCTACAAAGGCAAGCAGGTCAGCCTGATCGTCGGTTATGGAGTTGGCGGCGGCTATGACGTTTACGGCCGGCTGTTCGCGCGTCATCTCGCCCGGCATATTCCCGGCAATCCCAATGTCGTCGTGCAGAACATGCCCGGCGCCGGCAGCCTGCGCGCGGTCAATTACCTCTACAACAACGCGCCGAAAGACGGCACCGCGATCGCGACGTTCTCGCGCGACATGCCGCTCCTGAGCATCATCGGTCACAATCCGAACGTCCGGTTCGACGCGCGCAAGCTGACCTGGCTCGGCTCCTCGTCGAGCTACGCCAACGACGCCTATTTCCTGTTCGTACGCGCCGACGCGGCGGTGAAATCGATCGAGGATGCGCGACGCCCGGGCGGCCCGCCGCTGGTGCTTGGCGGCACCGCCGAGGGCGCCACCGGCAACGACGTGGCGAGCGTGCTGCGCGACGCGCTCGGGCTCAACATCAAGGTCATTTCCGGCTACCCGGACAGCAACGGGCTGTTCCTCGCGGTCGATCGCAAGGAGCTCGACGGCCGGCTGGTCGGGCTGTCGGCGGTACAGTCCTCGCACGACGAATGGTTGAAGCCGGGAAGCGGGATGCGCACGCTGCTCCAGTTCGCGCGCGCGACCCGCCATCCGCAATTTCCTGAAATCCCGACGGCGCGCGAGCTTGCGCCCAACGACAAGGCGCGGGCGCTGATCGAGCTGGCGGAACTGCCGTACCGGCTGTCGCGCCCGTTCGCGGCGCCGCCAGGCCTGCCGGACGATCGCGCCCGGGCGCTGCAGGCTGCCTTCCTGGCCGTTCACAAGGATCCGCTCTATCTCGACGAAGCCGCGCGGCTGAAGGTTGATGTCAGTCCGATCGGCGGCGCCGATGTGCTGCGCGCCATCGAGGGCATTGCGGGCGCTCCTCCGGAACTCCTGGAATACATGAAGAAGCTCCTCGCCGAGACCAAGGGCGGCTGAGCGGCCAACGCGGCTTAACTACGCCCGCCAACGCTTATTGAAGGCGTTGCCGCGGGCGCGTACCCTTCCGGTAAAAGTCGGGGGAGCGGAGGAAACGATGCTCAGGCGATGGGCGGCCGCGGCGCTCGCCTTTGTGGCGCTGGCGGCGCCGCAGGCCCGCGCGGACGCGGTTACCGATTTCTACCGGGGCAGGCAGGTCAATCTGATCGTCGGCTACGGCCCCGGCGGCGGCTACGACGTCTATGCGCGGCTCGTCGGCCGCCACATCGGCCGGCACATCCCCGGCCATCCCAACGTCGTGGTGCAGAACATGCCGGGCGCGGGCTCGCTGCGCGCGGTCAATTATCTGTACGCTGTCGCCCCCAAGGACGGGACGGTGCTTGCGCACTTCGCGCGCAACATGCCGCTCATCGGCATGCTGGGCAACAATCCGAACATACAGTTCGACGCGCGCAGGTTCGTCTGGCTCGGCTCCTCGTCGAGCTTCGCCAACGACGCCTATATCCTGATCGTGCGCACCGACGCGCCGGTGAAGACGATCGATGAGGCGCGGCGCCCGGGCGGTGACCCGCTGGTGCTCGGCGGGACGGCGGAAGGCGCGACCGGAAACGACGTTCCCATCATCCTGCGCGACACGATCGGGCTCAACGTCAAGCAGGTCGTCGGTTATCCCGACAGCGGCGCGCTGTTCCTCGCGATGGAGCGCGGCGAGGTCCACGGACGCACCACCGACCTTTCCTCGGTGAAGGCGATCAAGCCAGAGTGGCTGAAGCCGAACAGCGGCTTTCACGTGCTGGTCCAGTTCGCCCGTTCGACGCGGCATCCGGACTTCCCGGAGGTGCCGACGGCGCGCGAGCTCGCGCGCAACGAGCAGGCCCGCGCCCTGATCGAGCTGACCGAGCTGCCCTACCGGCTGTCGCGCCCCTTCGCCGCGCCGCCCGGCATCCCGGCGGATCGCGCCAAGGCATTGCAGCGGGCATTCCTCGCCACCCACAAGGACCCGCAGTATCTGGAGGAGGCGGCGAGGCTCAATGTGGATGTGAGCCCGGTGGATGCCGACGGGGTGATGAAGGCGCTCGACAGCATCGAGAAGGCGTCGCCGCAACTGCTCGATTATCTGCGCAAGCTGTTCGCCGAAAGCAAAGGCTGAGCGGCACGGCCAACAATCCCGCGGCCGCGCTTCCCTATGTCGCAGGGCCTCCGCGGCCGCATTTTTTCTCCAGCAGAATTGAGTTCACGGGCCCGGCCACCTAAAACACCCACGATGGCTTCGCAGGAGAACAAGATGTCCCGGCTGCTCGCGGCGCTGGTCTTGACCGTCATCGGGCTGGCCGTGCCGCCGGCACGCGCGGACGACGTCGCCGATTTCTACAAGGGCAAGCGCATCAATCTGATCGTCAGCTATGGCCCCGGCGGCGGCTATGATGTCTATGCGCGCGTGCTGTCGCGGCACATGGGCAAGCACGTTCCCGGCAATCCCACCATCGTGGTGCAGAACATGCCGGGCGCCGGCAGCCTGCGCGGCGCCAATTATCTGTACAACGTCGCTCCCAAGGACGGCACCGCCTTCGGCACCTTCGCCCGCAACATGCCGCTGCTCGGCATGGTCAAGAGCAGCCAGAACGTGCAGTTCGATCCCGCCAAGTTCACCTGGCTCGGCTCGTCGTCGAGCTTCGCCAACGACGCCTACGTCCTGCTGGTGCGCAGGGATGCCAAGGTGAAGTCGGTCGAGGAGGCGCGCCGGCCCGGCGGGCCGCCGATCGTGCTCGGCGCCACCGCCGAGGGCACGTCGAGCGACGCCATGGCGCTGCTGCTGCGCGACCTGCTCGGCTTCAACATCAAGCTCATCCCCGGCTATACCGACAGCGGCGTGTTGTTCATGGCGATGGAGCGCGCCGAGATCGAGGGCCGCACCGTCGGTTTGTCCGCGGTCAAGGCGACCAAGCCCGACTGGCTCAAGCCGGATGGATTGATGCGCGTGCTCGTGGCGTTCGGGCGCGCCACGCGCCATCCGGATTACCCCGATGCGCCGACCGCGCGCGAGCTTGCGCGCAATGCCGCGGACCGCAACCTGATCGAGATCATCGAGATTCCGTACGCCCTGTCGCGGCCCTATGCGGCGCCGCCGGAGGTGCCTGCCGATCGCGCCAAGGCGCTGCAGGACGCCTTCATGGCCACGCACAAGGACGCCGCCTATCTCGCCGAGGCCGACAAGCTCGGCATCGACGTAAGCCCGATCGGTGGGGAGGAGGTGCTGCGGCTGATCGACAGCATCGCCAAGACCCCTCCGGACCAGCTCAAGCGCGTGGAGAAGCTGATCACCGAGGGCGGGTAACGATCAACAGGGCGCCGCTTATTGCGGCTCGATGCCGGCTGCCTTGGCGACCTTGGTCCACTTGTCGAGCTCGTTCTTGATGTGCGCGGCGAACTCCGCGGGCGTGCTGCCGACCGGTTCGGCGCCGTCGGTCGCGAGCTTCTCTTTGACATCCGGGGTCTTGAGCGCCTTCACCGCTTCGGCGTGAATCCGCTGGATGATCTCGGGCGGCGTTCCAGCCGGAGCCAGCAGGCCGTACCATTGCGTCGCCTCGTAGCCGGGAACCCCGGCTTCTGCGATCGGCAAGACCGTCGGCAGCGCCTCGCTGTGCTTGTTGCTGGACAGTCCCAGCGCACGCACCTTGCCGGCGTCGATCTGCGGCCTCGCCGAAAGCGCGGTGGCGAACATCGAGCTGATCTGCCCGCTGATCACGTCGGTCATCGCGGGCACCGTCCCCCGGTAGGGAATGTGCTGCAGATCGATGCCGGCCATGCTCTTCAGGAGCTCCATGCACATATGCGGCGAGGTCCCGATTCCGGGCGTGCCGTACGTGAGCTGTCCCGGCTTCTGCTTTGCCAGGGCAATGAGTTCCGTGAGCGTGCGCGCCGGCACCGACGGGTTGACGATCAGCACGTTCGGCGCGGAGGCGACCTGCATGATCGGAGCGAAATCCTTGATCGGATCGTATGACACCTTCTTGTAGAGCACGGAATTGAGCGACAGCGTGCTCGCCGTCATCAGCAGCGTGTAGCCGTCGGGCGCCGCACGTGCGACGCTCTCGATTCCGATCATGTTGCCGGCGCCCGGCCGGTTCTCGACGAAGAACTGCCCGCCCAGCGTTCTCGAGAAGTGCTCCGCCAGCACGCGCGCCACGATATCCGTTCCGCCCGCCGGCGGCGAGGGCACGACGATGCGCACCGGCCGCGATGGATAGCCGGATTGCGCGACGGCCTGGCCCATCAGCAGGCAAAAACATCCCAGCGCGGCAATGACGATGCGGAACATCGGAGTTCTCCTCGGGACTGTCATATCGGCTCAACGTTCAGTTTGTGGCTCGCAAAACCTTGCCGGCCCGCTCCACCGGCTTCGCCGCGACCAGCACGAAGGCGATCACGCAGGGCTCGGTGCCGCGGTTGATCCAGTTGTGGATCGTGCCGCGCTGCACCAGCACGTCGCCGGCTTTGAGATGAACCATCGTTCCGTCCATCTCCATGTCGATCTCGCCGGACATGACAACGGCATAGTCGACGGATTCGGTGCGGTGACTGCGCGGCGCGACGCCGGGGCTGTATTCGACCAGGCGAAAGACGGTGCCGTTCGGGTCGGTGGTCCCCACCTCGCGCGCACCGCCGTCGGCGTCGCCGGAATTGTCGATCGGGAACTCGCCGCTCGACCAGATCACGCAGCTTTCGTGGTGCGGCCGCCGCGAGATCACGTTCCGGCACACTTCGTCGATCGCGACAACCGCGCGGCCGTTCCGGTCATGGCCGGTGACGACACGTCTGATCTTCAAGGACATCGTGACTCCCTCGATCTTGCCCGCCTGGACCGAGGTGAACCGCGGCCCGCCTGCTTCAAAAGCTTGTCTCGCGTGCGCTACAGTGTCAAATGAGGCACGCCGGTACGGAAGGCGCGTCACCGCACAACCCGAGGGACGACATGCACGACACACCTGATCAGGTCCACTGGCACGAGCCCAAGGCGGGCGAGAACGCCGGGTTTGGCACCTTCAAGCGCAAGCCGATGCCCTACGACCTGTTCATGGAGTCGGAAGGCGTGCCGATCTATCGCGGCATCGGGGTGCGCCGGGTGCAGGATCTTCCCATGCAGCCGTGGAAGCGGCTCGGCGGGCGCGGCAGCTACATCCAGCTCTACGGCACCGAGGGCCTGTGGGGCTCCTATGTGGTCGAGATTCCCGGCGCCGGCGCGCTCAACGTCGAGCGGCATCTCTACGAGAAGGTCGTGCTGGTGGTCGAAGGCCGCGGCTCGACCGAGGTCTGGCAGGAAGGCCAGAACAAGCGGCACACCTTCGAATGGCAGAAGGGCTCGCTGTTCACGATCCCGCTCAACGCGTTCCACCGTTTCATCAACGCGGGAAGCACGCCGGCGCTGCTCTTGTGCGGCACCTCGGCGCCGAACGTGATGAACCTGATCGACAACCCGGGCTTCATCTTCAACTGTCCGCACAGCTTTACCGAGCGCTTTTCCGGCGCCGAGGATTTCTTCAAGCCGAACGACGACGTCGAGCCCGATCCGATCCGCGGGCTCGCCATGCGGCGCACCAATTTCATCCCCGACATCGTCAACACCGATCTTCCGCTCGACAACCGGCGCTCGCCCGGCTATCGCCGTGTCGAGCCGTCGATGGCGGGCAACCGCTTCTATCTATGGATCGGCGAGCACGAGACCGGGCGCTACTCGAAAGCGCACAAGCACGCCTCCGCCGCGGTGCTGATCTGCGTCAAGGGCAAGGGCTACACCTATACCTGGCCGGAGACGCTCGGCACCACGCCGTGGAAGGACGGCAAGGCCGACAAGATCATGCGCCAGGACTACGAGCCGGTCGGCATGGTCTCGGCGGCGCCGATGAGCGGCGACTGGTTCCACCAGCATTTCGGCGTGAGCAAGGATGCGCTGCGCATCAGCGCCTGGCACGGGCCGAACAACCAGCGCTCGCGCAAGCCGGGCCGGCCGGGCGAGCAGCTCATGGATTATGGCGCCATCGACCTGAGCAAAGGCGGCAGCGCCATCCCGTACCATCAGGAGGATCCCGCCATCCGCAAGGAATTCGAGGAGCGGCTGGCGCGCGAAGGCGTCAAGAGCCGGATGAATCCGGAGTTCTACGAGCGGCCGCCCGGCGAGGGCGAGGTGGTGATGGGCGACGTGATGTAATTTCCGCCGTCAGTCGCACGGTTGTGTGGAGAGGGGACATGAGCGCGAGACATCGCCGGACAGTTCGAAGCGCGGCGGTTCTTTGTGCCGGTTTTCTGCTTGCACCCTTGCTCGGCTCTTTAGAAGCACGCGCGCAGGATTATCCCTCGCGCACGGTGAAGATGATCGTGCCCTATCCGGCGGGCGGCGCCACCGACATCGTCGCGCGCATCATGCAGGAAGGCCTGATGCGCAAATGGAGTCAGCCGATCGTCATCGACAACCGGCCCGGCGCCGCCGGCAATATCGGCGTCGAGGCCGCCTACAAATCCGATCCGGACGGCTACACGCTGCTGGTCACGGCGCCGTCGCCGATGACGGTGAACCAGAGTCTTTATCCGAAGCTCAACTTCGAGCCGTCCGAGTTCGTGGCGGTGTCGATCCTGGCGACGATCCCGACCGGCTTCATCGTCAGCCCGAAAATCCCCGCCAGCACCGTGGCCGAGTTCATCGCCTATGCGCGTGCCAATGCGGGCAAGATCAATGCGGCGACGCAGGGCGTCGGCACGACGTCGCATCTCACCTCCGAATGGTTCCAGATGGTGACCGGCACCAAGTTCGTGAGCGTGCCCTATCGCGGCTCGGCGCTGGCGCTGCCGGCGCTGATCGCGGGCGATGTCGATATCATGTTCGACAATCTCGGCAGCTCGCTGCAGCACGTGAAGGACGGCCGGCTGAAGATGCTGGCGGTCGCGACCGACAAGCGCATGCCGGAGCTGCCGGACGTGCCGACCGTCGCCGAGACCCTGCCGGGCTTCGAATCCTCGACCTGGGTCGGCGTGTTCCTGCCGCCGAAGACGCCGCAGTCGATCGCCGACCGGTTGAGCGCTACCCTCGCGGAGGCGCTCAAGCAGCCGGATATCA
>Ga0114129_10012182_pt1 | contig 12234 bp, 17 predicted proteins | sample RhiMetdeltSRZDD1_FD_80071 | JGI IMG/M metagenome (GOLD analysis project Ga0114129, IMG submission 80071) | Populus rhizosphere microbial communities from Tennessee, USA - Rhizosphere MetaG P. deltoides SRZDD1 (version 2) (version 2) | ecosystem: Host-associated > Plants > Roots > Rhizosphere >...
CGAACACCTGCGCGACCTAATTCACTCCAACACATGGCGGTGCTCGGATCGTCCCATCGTTGGCCGAAAGGTTAGTACCTCAGGGCCGGGCGACAATCTGAAACGCGCTATTTCGGCTCGTGTGTAATTCGATATCGGAGTTCGGCATTGGCGTCAGCGCTGCGCGCCCTATGAATCGGATCGAAGGTGTGGAGAACGTATCGTCCAGTAAACGGAATACCTGTGGTAATGCTAACAACGTCCTGCTTGACGCTCGTCAGTTTTCCTTCTGTGGCAGGCTGTCCATGCCGTGCTGGAACCTGAACGCTTGCTTCGAATCGAATAATGTAACGATCGTTGGCTGGAGGAAGACGAAATATTTGAGCGGACATCGAAGGACCAACTTGCAGCCATTCAACACCAGCGAGGCTCGGATAGATAAATTCCGTGCCATTTACGTTCGCGAGTACGCGTACCTGTGCCCCATCCCGCGCGGAAAAGAACTCTAATCCTTCGATTATCATCCACACATCCATAGGGGTGTTGTTAGAATTTGTCCTGCCCATGGATGTCGCTCCTTGATTCGAAGACCCGGTCTCGCCTGCTCTAGCGAGTACTAGCGCGATAAATAATGCTGCGCCCAAAGCGATCCAAGCTGCGAAAAGCAGTTTGACGAACGGAGGATATGGCGCAAGAAAAGGGGCCAACTGAGAGATCCACTTGGTGAATGTGTTTGTGTCCATCGAACTACTCGTCTGCGTATCAGGGGACAAATGACATAGGTCTCACTTTATGTCCTCCGATGTGCAAGCATCGCGAGGGGGAATATCGAGGCGATGAGATACAACCCACGGGCCTGTTATCTGACGGCCACGCACTGAGGTCCAGTGGAGACCCCCATTCTGCGCGGAATATCACTCACTTGCAGAAAATTGTCAACAAATCCTGCCCCCCTAGCGATCTTCAAGTCGCCTGTGGACATCTCACCCGTCATGGACCACCGTCCAATCGAACCCGGCTTTAGGGTCCCAGCCGAAGCGTCCAATGGGATTCACGTCTTCATGGCCGACAATCCGTTCCTTCGTTCTAGGGATGCCATACTTGACGCAAAGATTCTTGGTGAGCGTATCATAAATGGTACTCTGACTCTCAGCGCGCTCACGGTGCCAAATCCGAAGTGATCAGCCACGTTGCTCCTTCGCTGGTGTGACTAACCTAGAGTTGAGGGCTTCTTCAATTTGTTGCTCGCGCTCGGTTTTTGGCAACCTTGACCATCGCTCATTGTCTCGACCGAAGACTTCCGCCACGATTGCCAGCGTCTTCTGAAGAGTCTCTAAGCGCTGCCCAGCGGTCAGTTGGGACCATCCGTTCACGTTCACGTCGACTGCTCTTCGTATCGCGGTCAGTTCCCAATAGTTGCGATCAATCCATGTCTCGGGATAGGGGTGCCAATGGAGATGTTTGCTGAGTTCTCTCGGATAGGTCTCACAAAGATGTAGCCTCTCGTGAGCCTCTCACACTGCTGACACTGCTTCGGCAAATGCCAAACCAGTCAGCTTTTCCGGGAGATAGATTACCGAGGTCTTCGCCTGACTATATGTAATCCGAGACTCTTTGAATCTCTCGAAAGAATCGCGAGCTTCTGCCAGGACATGAGGGATGATTGCACCAAGTAGGGCCACGAGGAACCCCACCCCGATGGCCTTATAGGCCTCTAGAAAAAATTTCAGTTGGTCAAGGTTCAAATTACCGTCAGTCTTCTTCCATGTTGTATACAAAAGAACGGATACCAGGGCACTCGCCACTGTGGCCACAATCAACGCGCCGATGAGAATTTTTCGAATCACAGTCGCCCCGCGCCTAGAATACATAATAGGAGGCGGGAGTCTTTCATGGGCAAGAAAAATTGGGCATCTGTAAGTTGGTGGTCAGAAGGGAAAATTTAAGGGTCTGACCCGCTTCATTTCTCCTCGGAGAAGTTGAAGTCGCTCATTCGTCATTCACGACACTCCTCTTCGCTGTCCTGGAACGGCTCGTGTTGGTGACCGGGGAGTGAAACCTGTGCCCCGGTCACCCCACGCCAACTCAAGACTCTACGGTGATGGTCAGTGCGGTCGTCTGCGGCGAATTGAAGGGGTCGCCGGTCACTACGTCGATCACCGCCTGCCCCGGCCGTCGAGCACGGAACAAGACCGCATTCGGAGGCCCCATCGGCGTCAAGATGTTGCCATCGTCCCCAAGAAGCGCCGGCAGGAACGGACCTAACAGCTCGACGATGTCAGCACCCGATCTGACAAGGCCGCCAGTGGCGCGGAACAGGAGCACGTCCCCTAGGTGAACCGTGAGAGGCGATGGAGACACTCTCGCGTCCTGCACCTCGATGAGCCGTGCCATCCAGTCTCCTTCGTGTGTCTGTGGCAGCCCGGCCCGAAGGCCTTCAGAATTGGTTACACCGTCACAACAGCCGGATCCTCCGATTCCGCCCAATCCTCTACCTGCGCGGCCACTAGATGGCCGGCCAGAGGATAAATCTTCCCGGCGAAGACATAGTCCGTGTTGTTGATGTCGGTTCCGCCCGTAATTGGCTTGCCATCCTTCGTGATCGACCCGGGAAGCTGGTAGCACATGATCGAGGTCTGATCTGGTTTGGTGCCGATGATTGTGGCGTCGTCCAGCGAAGTGAGGACCTGAGCGTCTACCGTCGCTTTGTCCCATCCTTGCGTTGCCAGGAACCACTTGTAGGCCTTTGCGGGGTCGATCCGGGCGACTAGTTCCTTCCGCATGTGCTCATGCGGGAAGCCCATGGTGTGCCCCGTTTCGTGGCGAACGACACGATGAAATTCGGACTCCGGTTTGCTCATCGTGAATCCTTGAAGGTTCATCGTCTGGCGGTTTTTTGGAATGTGCAGGATGTCCGTCCCTAGGTAGGAGTAATATCCGCCCGGCCCGCGAGAGATACGGATGTCCCCGATTCCGTTCGTCCCGACGAATGAAATAGAGCCGTCTTGGTCCACGCGTTCATGTGGCTGATGATTCGGGCCTTCAGGTCCGCCGGTGTGGACTCCATGAAGCTAACCGTAAATCTGCGTGGCTTGGGACCCCAATACTTCGCCGTGACGACGGCGAGCCGGAGAGGCTCGGCGACATGGAACCCGTCAGTCACCGCAGCGAGCGGCCCGACCATCGGGGCATTCACAGGGTTGATCATCATGGCCGTCTGCGCCGCCTTCACTAACAGCCGTTTTGGAAGGGACTTGAGCAGACATCCCTGCGTATCCTCTTGTGAAGCCAGTTCCGACTCATGTCCTTCCTCGTGCGCAAAGTCTTTGAATTCCTCTCCGCCATTGTTGAGTATCGTGCTCGCCACTTCAGCGATCTGTGCGATAGCCGCACGCATCCGATCATTTTCACTCATGGTGCTACCTCCAGTTTGGGAAATCCGAGCGGCGGCCTCGGAGCCGCAGGCGGGTCTCGGCAGCCTCACTTGTATCCTCATTTTGACTTTGTGAAAAAATCGCCAGCGCCTGATGGAACGGGTGATTCATTACTGTCTCGATCAGCGACAGGAGGACCTCGAGCGGCGGATACTGCCTGCACTGTTTGCGGCCGGGCTGCCCATTGCAACCGCCAGCTGCCATCAGATGCATGAACTCGAAAGACGGCATTGTAATTGGCTAAAAGAGATATGGGCGATACTGGGAACTTGGCTTCCCCAGAAGCAGTGAGCCAGGGGCTGCGTCCTGTGTCGGATGATGTAAGCTCCGCTCTTTGAGTAAAGGCCCGCATGAGCTGGCTTCAGGCAAAAGATTGGAGATAGCAGCCAGGGCGCCATACGTTTCTCTGGGCTGCACACGCAACCTGATGGTTATTGTGAATGCAATACTCAAACATGTGGAGTCGCGCAGAACTGCGGTGTAGGTCCGAAAGCGAATACTTTCCGTCCAGTCACTTCCAAAGACAGTGATAACGGTGAGTCAAGTGTCATGCCAGTCTGGTCGCGACTACCTCATGCCACTGTGCTCATCACAACAGTGTGCTTTCCTTGGGAATGCCAAACCTTCTAGACCACACCCGGCAAGGACGATAGTCGTCCAGCGAGCTGGGGATGTGCCCAGACCGATACACGGACGCATCCAATCAGATACATGGAAAGTTGATGGGGGGAGTGACGCTCAGTAATGCAAGCTCATCGTCAGATCGAGGGTCTGCCCGTTGTACGGGAAGCTGGCGGCAGCAAACGAAGGCGCGCTGACCACGCCGTGTGCATCGTTTGAAAAACCGTAGCCTTCCGTGGGGATACCGATCCAGTTGGTCTCGAGCTTGCCGTTCATATTCTCATCATGAATGACGGCAAGTGCATACGTTCCCGGCGGGATGTCTTCAAAGTCGCAACGCGCTTGCGTCTTCCGTATTTTTATGACCATAACATTCGTTGCCGAGCTCAGAAACTCAGTGGGGAAGCCCGCTGGTGATTCGAACAGCGCACACGCGACAGTTCCGGTGCTGTTTCTTATGTCCAGAATCTTCACGTGAATTCCTGGGCATGGTGATTGAGCAAGGGCGACGGCGGCAAGATTCGCAAACATCAGCACTGCACCCCATGCGACAGCACGAACTCCCATGGCGACCCGTATCGCCGGATCCTTGGCCCTGGAGGCCACCTCCGACTTCCGAATGGTTGACTCATTCATGATCTTCCTCGCAGCTCCAACCTGCCTAGCCTGAGTGGATCGCAGCGGAACCCGAGCTACCAAAAAGACTCCCGAGCCCTCTTCCTTGCTTCATGGTTTACTGATCTCTCGTTTTTCAGAAACGGAGGCGCATAAGGCTAGACGATCAGCCAGATATAGACCCTCTGGTATTGGAGCGTCAGGAGCGGCTTCGGGTGGGAACCTTCTCTACACCCTGTGGTCACTCACGGAAGGACACCCAATTGCCGCAACAGCAGTGCGCCATCGAAATAGACCCGCTCGCTCGCAACCTTTCCTTTGTCGTCAAAGTCAAAGACGGCACAAGTCGGTACCTCAAACTCCCGATTGGTGGCAGGTATGCCCTGCCAGGTGGCGGTATGCTTCCCGCGAAAAATCATCTCAACGACGATGCTCTCACCACTCACGTGTTGCTGTGTGATCTCCGCGGCGATATAAGAGAAGCCCCCGTGCCCTCCGAATCCGAATCCCTCGTAGAGCCCGCGTATGCTCTGAGCGTCATTGAGTTGAATGCCATTCAAGTGGAATCTTGGATTCTGTCCAAAGGTGGCCATGATCGCGTCCACGTCATGCTTGTTTTCGGCGTGCATATGCTCGTTGACCAGTCTGACGCGGGCATCGAGGTGATCTTGATTCGATCCTGTGGTCATGAGGTAAGTCTCCTTAAAAATGAGTATTTACATGGCGGATCGTAAACGATTAGGTCTCGCCGAGCAACACGTTCTTGATTCAGGACGTGCGTAGAGATGACATTGCGCCAAATGCGCTAGTCGCAGGGCGTCAGCCGCAGGCACTGGTTAGGCAGGTACAATCAGTCAAAGTGTGACTTCCAGCGAGCGGAGATTACGCGCCGCCGGGACCAGCTTGGTGCGGTCGGGGCCGGTGAGTCCCATGGCGCCCCCGAAGCGAGGAGGCGGTACACGCCTCCAACGTAGGAACCGTACTCATCCTGCCCTTCCGGGATCCCGAACGCCAATCGGATCCCAATCGTGGAGCAGCACTTGTCGGAAGCTTTCTTGGATCTGTCGCGCACGTTCTTTTGTCTCGGGGTTCATGGTCGTAGACGCCTAACTATAATTAACTGTGCCAACACGGATCCAAGCGGCCTATTCATAGCGGCTCCGTACGCAAGTAACAAAATCCTGATTGAAATATCAACTTCTTAGGCCGTCGAGCATGATATTTATCTGGAAATGTTTGCCTCCCCTGGTAATCCATCCCCTACTGGCGCACTTTTGCCAGCCTAGGACATCCCTGTCGACTTAGGTCATTCCTGACGACTGTCTTCAGTCTTTCATGTACGAATCAGAGGCATGTTGCCGTCAGCGGAAGTCGACTGTCGATTTTGGTCTTCCCGAACGACAATCTGATGACAACAACGGCGGTTCACGTGCAGATCGGAGGTCCAGAGCCATGAAGTATCTGCTCATGTGTTGCCACGAGGAGGAGAAGCTGGCCGCCCTGCCGAAGACCGAGTGCGATGCGCTCATGGAGGAGACGTCGGCGTATTGCGAGGCGCTCCACAAGAGCGGTCATCTGATCACGGCAGAGAAGCTCGAACCGGTCGATATGGCCACGACCGTGCGGGTCCGAAACGGGAACCTCTCCATGACCGATGGTCCGTTTGCGGAGACGAAGGAGCAGTTCGGGGGGTTTTTTTTGATCAATGCTAGAGATCTCAACGAGGCGATTCAAGTGGCCTCGAAGTTTCCAGCGACGCGCATCGGCAGCATGGAGGTGCGGCCCGTCGTGGAATGGCGTGGTCAATAGCTGGTGGCTGGCATCGAAAGGAGCCATCCATGTGTCCAGCTTGCCTCACCACTCTGGCATTGATTGCAGCCGGGACGACCACGACGGGTGGTGTGACGGCGATCGCGATGAAGACGCTTCGTTGGGCATCCGGTGGGAAGAACATTCCGAAGCCATCAAAGGAGACTCGATCATGACGACGAACACAAGACAGCAGACCGGCTTAGCACTTCCGAACGTCGTGTCGCGTGCGGAGTGGCTGGCTGCGCGGAAGGAGCTGCTCGCCAAGGAGAAGGAGCTCGACCATCAGCGGGACGCTGTGAATGCACAGCGTCGCCGGTTGCCGATGGTCAGAATCGACAAGGAGTATGTCTTCGATGGTTCGGATGGCAAGGCTCGTCTGCTCGACCTGTTCTGTGGACGGCGCCAGCTCATCGTGTACCACTTCATGTTCGGTCCGGACTGGGACGAGGGGTGTCCGAGCTGTTCGTTCACGATGGACAACGTCGGCCATCTGGCCCATTTGCGCGCCCGCAACACCGCGTTCGCAGTCGTGTCCCGCGCGCCGCTGGCGAAGATCCAGCCATTCAAGAAGCGCATGGGATGGACGTTTCCCTGGTACTCGTCGTTTGGCACCGACTTCAATTACGACTTCCATGTGACCTTTGACGAGGCCATGGCTCCCATCGAGTATAACTACAGGACCAAGGCGGAGATGATACAAAAAGGTGAGACCTATTTTAACAATGGCGAAGAGCACGGCCTGAGCACCTTCTTGCGCGACGAGGACGACATATTTCACGCCTACTCCACCTATGCCCGCGGCACGGATCTGTTGATGGGCACCTACATCTACCTGGACATGACCCCGCTCGGCCGGCAGGAGGACTGGGAGCAGCCACCGGGCCGCAGCGACGGCCCCCTCATGCACTGGGTCAGGCACCACGATCGATATGAGGATAGCCCGGAAGCGTCGGGTTCCTGTTGCGGATCAGGAAAAGAGCACTCCTAAGCGCGCATTGTCGTGGAGCACCGCTCGCCGCCCGATTCACTGATGGAGAACGGATCAGTACTCGAACGCGACCTGATACAGAGCCGGGACCATTTCACAGCCCATGAGCTCTAACTTCGACTTCATGGGCGCCGCGCTCTTGTCATAGGCTTTCCAGTACAGGTCTTCGTTTTCCCATATCGCGACATTAATGAAGTTGTATTTGCTCTCTGGCTTGATGCTTCTATGAAACTTTCCGCTCATGAACCCCGGTTGCTTGGTGATATTGGCTTTCACGTCTTGCCACCACTGCACGAATTCATCTTCTTTGCCCTTCGGGACTGAAAAGACGTTGATCAAGGTGACTGGCATAGCGCACCTCCGAGTCTTTAAGGTTCAATCAGTCAGGTGCATGGATTCTTTGCATGACCCCCATGATGTACGTGCATTTCTGTTTTGGCATGGCGCATTATGCCATCACGAATGCGTGATCAGATTCAGAGAGTGAAAACTTTACCAGTACCTGATGGAGGCATCCACATGAAATACATGTTGCTGATTTATGGTGACGAGGATGCATTGAGCGAGACCGAGCGGCAAGACTGTTATGTGAAATCCACGCAGCTTGCACACCAACTTCACTCGAGCGGCCAGTATCTGGCTGCCAATCCCCTACACCCGACGGCCATGGCGACCAGCATCCAGGTGCGCAACGGGAAACGGCTCGTGACCGACGGTCCATTCGCGGAGACGCGCGAACAACTGGGCGGCTACTTCCTCGTCGAGGCCAAAAACCTCGACGAAGCGATCGCCATTGCTGCGCAGATTCCCATGGCGCGCAAGGGGACCGTCGAGGTACGGCCGGTGATCGACATCCCCGACCTTCCGACTTAGAGAATGCTGAAAATGTCTGCCAACTTCGTTCTCGGCCGTCTGTCTCCTTGCGACGTAGCGCAGGGCTACGTCTCAGTCGCCACACGTCCTGCGGCCTCGTTGGACAGCCATTTTGAGCATTCTCTTGGCTGAAAGCTGAATCCTGATAGTAAAAAAAGCGGCCGCGCCCGAGAAAGGCGCGTCCCTGGGAAGAGCCGGCCTTGGCCGGCTCAGGGCTGGGCGGGTGTGATGACGCGGGTTGGGTGGGTGAGAACAACGGCCGTTTTGAACATCCTGCTAATGCTCGAGTCATTGGTTTCAGGGGCGCGAAAATGGCCTTTTAATAGCTTGCCAGTTACGGCGCAAGGTTGTTGTCGATTTTCGGCTCACGGAACGACTATCTAGTGTGCGCGGTATTTCCATCGCGAGGAAGAGCGTGAGGATCTCTCTCGACGGGAAGGCATATTAAGGAGGCATCATGGTGGCGTCACGCAGCAAAATGGGGTGGGTTGGTCTAGGGATTTCAGTTCTCGTGTCGCTCCTCTTCGCGATGAGCGCAGTCATGAAACTGACGGGAGGAGCTGGAGTGGCGGAAGGGATGGCGCATCTCGGATTGCCCGAGTCGCTGGTCAAGCCGCTCGGGATTCTGGAAATTTCGTGCGTCGCGATCTATTTGATTCCGGCGACGTCGATGGTAGGCGCGATTCTCTTGACGGGCTACATTGGCGGCGCCATTTGCGCGCACCTGCGGGTCGGCGATCCGTTCTTCTTCCAAATCGTGCTGGGAGTCTGCGTATGGCTCGGCCTGTACCTCCGCGAGAATCGACTGAGGGAGCTCATTCCTGTGAGAACATCGGGCGGTGTCGATTTCGCGATGGCTCGTTCGACTAATAGGTAGAGCCGGCAGGCCACGCTGCGGAGACCGGCGCTGAACCGTAACATGATGACGCGATACGAGGGAAGGCTCTTTGCCGATCAGTCGAGCGTCATCGAAAGCGACGGGAAGGAGCGGAACTTATGCAAAAGATAACCCCATGCTTGTGGTTCGATAACCAAGCCGAAGAGGCCGTGAAGTTTTATACGTCGATCCTTAAGAATTCAAAGATCGGAAAGGTTGCTCGCTATGGAGAATCAGGGGCAAAGGTCTCCGGCAGACCGAAGGGAACGGTCATGACCGTGACATTTGAGATCGAAGGACAAGAATTCATGGCCTTGAACGGTGGACCACTTTTCAAATTCACCGAGGCCATCTCTCTTGTGGTGAACTGCAAGACGCAGGAAGAGATCGATGACGTGTGGGAGAAGCTGTCCGCAGGCGGAGAAAAGGGAGTGTGCGGCTGGCTCAAAGATAAATATGGGCTGTCATGGCAGATCGTTCCCACTGTGTTGGGCGAGATGATGCAAGACAAGGACGCTGAGAAAACGGAAAGAGTGATGAAAGCATTGCTGGAAATGACAAAACTGGAGATAAAAAAGCTACAGCACGCCTATGAGCAACGATAATCAAGCACAGGTTTCAAATACAACAAAGAGTGCAAAGAAAAAAACATTTTTACGAGGGCGATAAGCATTCCAGGAAGGAGTGAGTTATGAGCAGTGTCAGGCTACTCGTTGGGACGCGCAAGGGTGCTTTTGTGTTGACGTCCGATGGCACACGCAAAAATTGGGACATCAGCGGTCCTCACTTCGGGGGGTGGGAGATGTACCACCTCAAAGGATCGCCCGTGGATCCGAATCGGATCTACGCATCGCAGACCAGTGGCTGGTTCGGGCAGATCATCCAACGCTCCGATGACGGCGGCAAGACCTGGTTGCAGCCGGGAACACCTCCCGGCGAACCGACGACGACCCCCGACGGCATGCCCAAGGGGGAGAGCAACAAGTTTGTGTACGACACGTCCCCGGAAACGGGGAAACCCCTCACGACACACCAGTGGTACGACGGCTCGCAGCGACCCTGGGAGTTCAAGCGCGTCTGGCATCTTGAACCGTCGCTGACCGATCCGGACACGGTCTATGCAGGAGTGGAAGATGCCGCCTTGTTCCGGTCGACCGACGGCGGGCAGACGTGGCACGAGCTTTCGGGCCTGCGCAGCGCAAAAGGGAGCCTCTGGCAGCCGGGCGCCGGCGGGATGTGCCTGCACACGATCCTATTGGATGCGAACCATCCCGACCGGATCTTCGTCGCCATCTCGGCTGCGGGCACGTTCCGGACCGACGACGGCGGTCAGACGTGGCGGCCGGTGAACCGCGGCTTGAAGTCCCAGTTTGAGCTGCCCGATCCGGATGCTGATGTCGGCCATTGCGTCCACCGCATCGCGATGCACCCGTCGCGTCCGAACGTGCTGTTCATGCAGAAGCACTGGGACGTCATGCGCAGTGACGACGCCGGCGAGTCGTGGCACGAGATCAGCGGGAACTTGCCGACCGACTTCGGTTTCCCGATCGACGTGCACCGGCACGAGCCCGACACCATCTACGTCGTTCCGATCAAGAGCGACTCGTTGCATTATCCGCCCGACGGCAAGCTCCGCGTGTACCGCAGCCGCACGGGCGGGAACGAGTGGGAGGCCCTCACGAAGGGTCTGCCGCAACGCGACTGCTACGTCAACGTGTTGCGCGACGCCATGACCGTGGACTCGCTCGATTCGTGCGGCGTCTATTTCGGGACCACCGGTGGGCAGGTGTACGCATCGGCGAACGGCGGCGACAGCTGGGAGCCCATTGTCCGGGATTTGCCGGCGGTCTTCTCCGTCGAAGTCCAAACGCTTTAGCGAGCGATGAAACTGCCGCTATTACACCCGCCCACCCCCGGCGCACCAAGACGCGCCTTTTCCCGGGCGGCGTTCTCGCCTTGAAAGCATCCTCAACCCCAACGGGAAGGAGCGCGTCTTGGCGCGCTCGGGGCGGGCGGGTGTAAAAGTGTACGCCTCACTCGCGTCGCTTCCTGCGGCCTTCCCGGGTAACGGCGCGTCTTGGCGCGCCGGGGGTGGGCGGGTGAGAAAAGGGCAGTTTGAGCGCCCGCGAGAAGTGAACGCCGGTCCTCAATCGAGGAGATAGACGAGACATGATCAGAGTCGTATTACCGGCGCATCTTAGGACGTTGGCTCGTGTCGACGGCGAGGTGAACCTTGCCGTTGAGGGTCCGGTGACGCAGGCCTCGGTGCTCGACGCGCTCGAAGCCCGCTATCCGATGCTGCGCGGGACGATCCGCGACCACGTCACGCAGCGGCGCCGGGCATTCGTGCGATTTTTCGCCTGCGAGCAGGATTTGTCCCACGAATCGCCGGACACTCCCCTGCCCGACGCGGTCGCGGCGGGAGCCGAGCCGTTTCTCATTGTCGGCGCCATGGCAGGGGGGTGACTTCGCTCGTTCGACGGCAGTGGCGTTCATCGCACCGACGCTCGCGAACCCATATCACGGGCAATGACGCTGGGCGCCGTAAAAGGTGGAAGCCATCTTATTTTTATATTGGCCGATCCGACAGCCTGAGATCCCGGGTCTAGGGCGCAAGGTCTCCGGGGGAGACAGGGTTGGTATGAGGATCGCCACTGCCCCGCGGACGAGAGAGTTCCAATAGGAAAGGGCCTCAACCTTTTACGGCCCTCACTGCCACTGCCCGTGATAGGGGTTCGCGAGCGTCGGTGCGGTGAGCCCTGCTGCCTTTGCAACGAGTGAGGTGATCACTCAGGCTGTGGGGCCAGCGAATAAAAAATAAAAGGGCTTCAGCCGTTTGCCACTGCCCGTGATAGGGGTTCGCGAGCGTCGGTGCGATGAGCCCTGCTGCCTTTCCAACGAGCGAGGGTGATCACTCAGGCCATGGGGCCAGCGAATAAAAAATAAAAGGGCTTCAGCCGCTTACGGCCCTCACCTTCGCTGCCTGTTCGATGGGTTCGCGAGCGTCGGTGCGATGAGCGCTGCTGCCTTTCCAA
>Ga0114129_10012183_pt1 | contig 12233 bp, 8 predicted proteins | sample RhiMetdeltSRZDD1_FD_80071 | JGI IMG/M metagenome (GOLD analysis project Ga0114129, IMG submission 80071) | Populus rhizosphere microbial communities from Tennessee, USA - Rhizosphere MetaG P. deltoides SRZDD1 (version 2) (version 2) | ecosystem: Host-associated > Plants > Roots > Rhizosphere >...
CCTTCGGATTCTGGAGATCGACGAAATCAAGACCGTGCCGCACGTGCCCCTGTCCCACCCATTCGTGGAGCGCTTGATTGGGACGATGCGCCGAGTAATTCCTCGATCAGGTGCTGTTCTGGAATGCCCGTTATCTTGAGCGGAAGCTTGCCGAGTTCCAGGCGTACTACAACGCAGCACGCGGCCACGCCTCATTGGAGGGCTACACGCCGCTGACTTTCGTTGATAAACACGCGGTAGCGCCTGCCGACCTGAGCCACGTGCGCTGGATTTGCCACTGCAGGGAACTCGTCCAGCTGCCTATCGCGGCCTGACAACGAATTCGAGACGGACAGCAATTTGTACAAGGTCTGGAATCGAATGTCGTCAGGCTCGTATTTCCCACCGCCTGTGCTCCGCGTCGAGATTCCGACGGATGACGGTGGCAACGCGCGCGGAAGCAGTGGTTCTTCATGCACCAAACGCACCGTCGTACGCCGATGACGCATCTGTCCGAGCGCACGCCTGATCTCGTCGAGCGTCCGGCCAGCCTCCTGCATTGTCTTGACTCGAAGGAGCTGCTCGAGGTGGCCGGCGCCGTAGTGATTGCGCCGGGCCGATCATCGACGGGCGCTCGCTAACGTCGCAGTACGTGCGCCGTGCGTTGCCGCGACTCAAACCCGGATGCGCCGACCGTCACGCATTTCGGTTAGACCTGCGAGGGCCTTCCGCGCTCTGCTCGACGGTCCTAGCCGCCGCGCGTAACGCGGAAGCCCACGCGAACACGAGGGTTACCGCTCTCACGGCACCATACACGCGCGGCCCGCGCGTACTCGGCATTTTAGTTGCGCTGCTCGCGGCCGAAAGGAGTGACGCACATGAGGACACACACGATTCGCTGGCTCGGTTCGATTGTCGTTGCGTTGGCGATCGCGACGAACCACCGCGCCGCTGCACAAGGCTGGGAAGTGTTTCCCGATAGTTCCGGTCCCGCCAAAGTGTTTGCGTACAGCGAAAAGTACGGTTCGGCGGCGACGGGCCAGATCAACCCCGACGCCACGTTGACGACGTTCCGAGACTACGACTCGGGGCAGTTCGGCGGGTGGTCGCACGTCGTCGGATGCGGGAGCGAAATCCTCTTCTACGACAAGACCAGCGGCACGATGGCGTTGGGGCACGTCGATCTCGCCGGCGATTTCCACACGACCATGTTCAGGTCGGCTTACTTCATTCCCGGATGGGACACGATCGTGATTCACAACGGCTATCTGTTGTTCTACGACAAGGAGTCCGGATACGCCGTAGCGGGGCGATTCGACAATGACGCATTCCGACCCTACGGCTACTGGCCGAGCTTGGGGGCGAACTTTACGCATATCGTCAGCACGGCACAGGGACTCTTGTTCTACAACGCGGATAACGGCGATGCGGTCCGTCGCGACTGGACGTACGCAAGTGTGCCGACGGGCGGACCGTTTTTTCAGATCGTCGGCGTCGGTCTCGAGAGCAAACCCACGAAGCCGTGGATCGCCGCAGGGTGGACCCATATTGTCGATAGCGGTGACGGTGTCCTGTTCTATAACGCGTCGAATGGGTACAACGTGATGACCGATCTGTATTCTGACGGGACCCTATCGACGCGATTCGCCACTGCGCGAGTAATTCAATCAGGTCACACGTCCGTTGTAGCCGGCAATCACAACGTGCTGTTCTACGACACCGCCAACGGCGATGTGGCGATCGGCGCGGTGCGCCAGTTCGACTGGAGCGGCGGCGCCCTCGCGATCCGCGCGGTGTACCCGGCCTATTTCCTGCCCGACCGGTCGCAGATCGTCACATACGTCGATCCGGTGTTCTGAGGGGCACTGATAGGAAACCGCCAGCGTACGTCTCGACAGTCGCTGTCGCCAGAGGAGGTGTTACATGTGTGCCCGTCACATTCGGTTGTCGATCTCCGTTGCCTGGGCCGTGTTCGTGTTAGCGGCTCACAGTTCGGCCAGCGCGCAGACGTGCACTTACACCGCGGAGGGCCTGATCTGCACTCAACAGCAGCCGCTCGTGGCGGCGTCGCTCGTCGATGTCCAAACGCAGCGCGAGCTTGGTCTCGTCACGGTCAGCAACCTCGCCGGCACGTGCAGCGGGACGTTGGTGAACCGTTTCTGGGTGCTGACCGCCGATCATTGCGCCACCACGGATGGCACGATCGGCGGACCCACGGACTTCACTGCAACCGTGAGCGCCGCGTGGACGACGCGAACGGCCGTACCATCGCGTTTGGTTCGCTTGATTGGCGGAAAGGATGTCGCGCTGCTGTTTCTCGGCCGCGGCGATTTGGGTCCGGCGAACGTACAGCTATTCTTTCCGAGCTCAGTCGACGTGACTCAGACTATTACGAAATACGGTCGCGGGATTTACCAGTACGCAACCGGAGCAGGTCCAATGTCGGCATCGCCTTCGAAATCGGATGGGTTGTATCGAAGCGCGGAGTTCACTCCGTCGGCCGTGAGCGACGACGTCATCAGCGTTGCGCAGAACGCGTCGGGGCAGATGGTCGCCGGAGGCGACAGCGGCGGGCCGGACATCGTCACGTCTCCCGAAGGCATTCGACTTGGAATTGCCGGCGTCGCGTCGACGTGCAGCAACGTGACATACGTACCAGGTATGAACCAAACCTGGATCTGGGCCACTGGCGCGTCCGCGTGTTCCAGCGTAAACCTCGACCGGCTCAGGGTTTCGATTCTGATGGTCATTTCCGAGGCCGCTCCGCGCGCATCAGATGACTTCGATGACGACAACCATCCGGACATCGTGTGGCACAACGATCTTACCGGAGAGACTCAGGTCTGGTTGATGCGTAACGGTTCGCGCATCGCGCGCGTGACCGTTCAGGACGAATATGGGAATGCCATATTGGTCGGGTGGCCCTGGCGAATTGTCGGAAGCCGCAATTTCGACGGCGATCACTGGACCGATCTCCTGTGGTACAACGAAGCAACGGGTGAGCTTCAAGTGTGGTTGATGAATGGAACACGAATTCGAAGCCGGGCCACCGTTGTCGCCGAGGACGGAAGACCGACATTCATCGGACCGCCGTGGCAGGTGGCCGGCGCGAACGATATGAATGGAGACGGTTTCGCCGACATCGTCTGGCACAACAACACCACTGGCGAGACGCAGCTCTGGTTCATGAGCGGCACTCAGATCGCAGCGCGAGCGACCGTCCGATGGGACAACACCGGAACCCCGGCGCTGGTCGGGTGGCCCTTTTCGATAGTCGCGACCGACGATTTCAACTGGGACGGCTACCCTGACATTCTGTGGCACAACGATCTCACCGGCGAAACCCAGAGTTGGTATATGGCCGGAGACCGTCTGATTGGCCGCAGGACTGTCACATACCAGGATGGCTGGTCGCCTGCATACATCGGGTGGCCGTTTCGCATCGTCGGCACGAAGGATTTCGACGGCGATGGTCAGACCGACATTTTGTGGCACAACGAATGGACCGGCGAGACGCAGATCTGGTTCATGGCCGCCTATACGCTGCAGAGAACGCAAAGCGTCGATGCCACGCTGGACAGTGGCGGGGCATATGTCGGCTGGCCCTGGGCTATCGTGCCGCACTGACGTCTCTGCCACCTGGTCGCTTCGTTATCTCAGGTTGCCGGTACTGTCCTGGGCTCCTCGCGACGGACGCGAGCGACGCGGCGAAAATTCTTTTCGCGATGGAAATCGGGCCTTCCCGAATGCGGGTTATGAAACCGAGGAGGCGCCATTCTCTGAAGTGTCTGACGGAGCCGGGCGCTGGTTGCAGCGGTAGCCTTGGACCGCTTCGGGCACGACCCGAAGCGGGTTACCGCTGTCGCGGCGAGAGCCATGGGCTCAGATCAACTGTCCGCTGAATCGGATCACCCCAACGAGTAGCTGGCGATGATTAAACAGTCGTTCGAGCATCGCGAATTTCACGGCTTCGAGATGGCCCGACGGTCCTTTGCGGCGAATCACCTCTGTCGCAGATAGCCCGATCACCGAATCGGCGAGCGGGATATCGTACGAAATGGACGTAGTTGCCCGCCGAACGACGCCGGTCTTCCGAGTCGAGCGGAGTACCGCATCGAAAGGTACGGCGTACCGCCGGTCACTGTGATGGATCAGCCGATTGAGCGTCTTACCGCACGATTGCAGATGGTTTGTTAGACATCGAGGACAGAATCAGTCACCAACGACGAGGAGCCACGGCAGCCGACGATTGCCGCCGAGCAAAGAACATCGAACACGAATGCGACGTAGACGTAGCGGCGCCATGTCGTGACGTAGTGCGATCGGGATCGATACCCGTCGCGTCGCGGTGAAGTTTCGATCGACGAGATGATGTGGCTCGATACTGACTGGCGACGACGGCGTCGCCGCAACCTACGCGCGGCGGCACGGCGCCGATGAGGCCATTCTCGTAGCAAACGCCCTCACTCGGCACCGCGACGTGCAAGTTCTCGCGACCCATTTGCCGCCACATCTTCGGAGGGCCGTATACCTGATGGCTCTCGTGGCAGATGCGTCGGCGCTCCTCGAAACGCTGCCGGGAATTGAGCTTTTCGGAATTGAGGGGCGAACGGCTACCGGCGTCCGCGGCCGAGGGGCAAGTTCGAGCCTGTTCCGCGACGAGGTGTCAGACCTTTCGCTCTCCGCGCAGGTGAAGTTGCTGCGCGCGATTGGGGACCTCACGGTGCAGCGCGTCGGCGGCCACGCGATCCATCACGTCGACATCCGCATCATCGGCGAATGACCGCGTGCAGGACGTCATCGCGCCGCGCACGCCGAGCGCCGCGTTGGATCGCGCTGCTCGCCTTTGCGCCGAGAATACGTCGACGGAGCGATCGGCAACACTCAGCAGATCGGCTCGAGCGTTGTAGAGTTCGATGCTGATCGATGAAGGTCGCCATTACCTCGGCGGTCGAGCTCCAAAACGCGGAGGGTTTGCGCAGAAAGTTCGTTCGCGCGCTTCAATTCGAAATGTTCGCGTTCGAACTGCTTGAGGCGTGCGCGCGTCGCTCGTCAGGCCCGACGCTTCCCCGCATCCCGCTCCGGTTGGCGCACCCATCGGCGCGGCGCTTGGAGCGTGCATCCGAGCTTTCGGCCACCGACCGACTTTGTGGTAGCACATTGCGACGGATATTCGTGGACGTGGTCGAACACGATCCGCACGGCGCGTTCACGCAGCTCCTGGGAGTACTTGCCGGATCGTGACATGGCCTGCAGCCTCTCTATCAAATGAGCCCTCTGACAGACCCTGTACGATTCAGTACGGTGTAGACTCTGGCTCGCTATCCATGACGCTGCGGCTGAATCGTGTGTCGGGGCCGGTGCGCGATGCGATCGTCGAGATCTCGGCGAAGCCGTTGACGATCGGCCGATCCAAGGAATGCGACGTCGCGATCGCCGACAAAACGCTCTCGCGCGCGCACTGCGTGCTGCAGCTGCGCGGCGACGTCCTCTGGATCGCCGATACGGGTGGCCGCAACGGCACGCATGTAAATGGCGACCGCGTGTCGGAGCGGCAGTTGTGTGCCGGCGATCGCGTGCAGATCGGCGCCTCGGTGTTCGTGGTGGAGGAGAAGGAGAGTACGGTCGATCTCGATCCCGGCGTCGCGCGATACCTGGCCGACGCCGACACGCAGCCGATCGAGGCCGGCACGGTCGCAGCTGCCGGCAGCCCTCGCGCTGCACGCGACCTGCGGGCCCTGCTCGCGTTCAACCATACGCTGCACCCAGTCCGAGAGCGTGCCGTCGTCCATCAAGTGATCGTCGACACGCTGATGGCGCTGTTCCGCGCCGACCTCGTCGCGCTGGCGCTGTTTTCACCTGGCGCCGCGGGCGCGGCGCTCATCCCGTTCCGCGCGAGCGATGGCCCGCCGCTTCACGTGAGCCGCACCCTGCTCGCGCGAGTCAGAACCACGCACCGCGCCGTCCTGAGCAACGACGTGGCGGCAGACGAGGATCTGCCCGACACGCCCAGCATCGTCAACACGTCGAGTCAATCGATTCTGTGCGCGCCACTGCTGGTCGGCGGCGAGGTGCACGGCGCGCTCTATGTGACGTCGGTGAGGCGAGAGTTCTTCTTTGCCAAAGACGATCTCGAGCTCATCACCGCGCTCGCGAACGTCGCGAGCCTTGCGCTTGAGAACATCGGTCATCTTGAGTGGCTCAGCGGCGAAGCGTCGCGCACGACGCGCGAGCGCCCCGCGTTGGTAAGCGGACTGATTGGCGAGAGCGCAGCCATCGCCAGCGTCGCGCGGTTCATCCGCAAGGCATCACGCGTCGACACGACGGTCCTCGTTCTCGGCGAGAGTGGCACCGGCAAAGAGCTCGTGGCGCGCGCGATTCACAGCGGCAGCCCCCGCGCCAGCCATCCGTTCGTCTCGGTGAACTGCGCCGCACTGCCGGAGCATCTCGTCGAAAGCGAGCTCTTCGGATTCGAATCGGGCGCGTTCTCGGACGCGCGCCGAAGCAAACCTGGAAGACTCGAGCTGGCGAACCGTGGAACGTTGTTCCTCGATGAGGTCGGCGAGCTCTCCCTCGCCGCACAGGCGAAGCTGCTCCGCGCGATTCAAGAGCGCGAGGTCGATCGTCTGGGCGGGACGCGGCCGATTCGAGTCGACATCCGATTGATCGCCGCCACGAATCGCGATCTAGCAGAGTCGACGCGCGCAGGCGTGTTCCGCGCCGACTTGTATCATCGCCTCAACGTGCTGTCGGTGACCGTGCCTCCGCTTCGCGACCGGCGATCCGACATCCCGCTGCTCGCCGCGCATTTCCTCGAGCAGTTCAAGGGTTCGGCCGACCGTCGAATCGAGGGATTCTCAAACGAGGCGCGCGCGTCCCTGGTGCGCTACCCTTGGCCCGGCAACGTGCGCGAGCTCCAGAACACGATCGAACGTGCGGTCGTACTCGGGTGTGCCGATCGCATCGTTGCCGAAGATCTGCCGGAGGTGCTTCTGGAACACGGGCGGACGGCCGGGTCCGCGGACGAAGCGCGGCTGCACGCGGCGCTCAACGAGACCAAGCGCCGGCTCGTGCTGGAGGCGTTCGACGGCGGCCGGCAGAACTTCATCGAGGCGGCGCGATACCTCGGCGTGCACCCGAATCACCTGCATCGTCTCGTGCGCAATCTCGATTTACGTCAGGAGCTCGAATCGGCTCGCGGCCGCGCGCTGACATGAATCGGTTCGATTGAGCGGGTCTATGACAGCACGCTGCGCAGCATGCGGAACCGAGATCCCAGACGGCACGACGTGCTCACGCTGCACGCCGCCGGTTGGCCTTCTCGCGACGCCAGAACACCTGCCCGAAACGATCGGTGTGTATCACCCCGTGACCGTCCTGGGCGAAGGCGGTATGGGCATCGTGTATCTCGCCGAGCAGGATCGCCCGATCCGCCGCCGTGTGGCACTCAAGGTGATCAAGCAAGGTATGGACACCCGCCACGTGATTGCCCGATTCGAGTCCGAGCGACAGGCCCTGGCGCTGATGGATCATCCCAACATCGCCCACGTCTACGATGCCGGCGCGACGCGCGAAGGCCGGCCGTACTTCGCGATGGAATACGTGGCCGGGATTTCCATCACGCACTATTGCGACAAGCATCGGCTCGGGCTTCGAGAACGTTTGGAGTTGTTCATCGAGGTGTGCCACGCCGTTCATCACGCGCATCAAAAGGGCGTGATTCATCGCGACCTCAAGCCGTCCAACGTTCTGGTGGTGATCGCTGACAACAAGCCGGTTCCCAAAGTCATCGACTTCGGCGTCGCGAAAGCGACCCATCAACGCTTGACCGAGAAGACGTTGTTCACCGAGTTCGGCGTGCTGATCGGCACGCCGGCCTACATGAGTCCGGAACAGGCCGAGATGACCGGCCTCGACGTGGACACGGCGACGGACATTTATTCGCTGGGCGTGTTGCTCTACGAGTTGCTGGTCGGCGCGCTGCCGTTCGATCCCCAAACGCTGCGGAGAGCCGGCTACGAGGAGGTGGCTAGGATCATTCGCGAGGAGGAGCCGCCGCGCCCCACCGTCAAGCTGCACGGGATGGGACCGTCGGCGACGGAGATCGCGAGACGCCGGCGGATCGACGTGCGATCGCTCGAGCGTTTTCTTCGCGGAGATCTCGACTGGATCACGATGAAGGCGTTGGAGAAGGATCGGACCAGGCGCTACGCGTCGGCGTCGGAATTCGCCGCCGACATCACGCGCCACCTTCACAACGAGATCGTCGTCGCGCGCCCGCCGAGCCTCGGCTATCGCGCCAGCCGATTCGTCAGAAAACATCGCGGCGCGGTGGCCGCAGCCGCCGGAGTGTTCGCGATCCTCGCGCTCGGCTTTGCCGTCAGCACGATCTTCTTTTTCAGATCGGAAGTTGCACGTGAAACGGCGCAGCGACAGAGTTATCTTGCCAATATCGCTGCCGCCGATACCAATCTGCAGAGCGGCGCCGCAGCAGAGGCCAAGCGGCGGCTCGAGCTCGTCGCTCCTGCACGCCGCGGCTGGGAGTGGCGCTACTTGTATTTGAAGTCGGACTCGAGCGTCGCCACGCTGGGCGCGGCGGGCGCGGTCAGGTTCGTCGCATTCAGTCCCGATCAGGCGCGCGTGTTCTGGATCTCGGAGTACGGCGTGGTCCACCTCGCCGATACACGAACTCATCGCGCGATTCCGTCGCTCACACGGCCGCCAAGGCCTTTGACAGCCTCGAGTCAGCCTGCGTACATCGTCGCGATGGCGCCAGATGGATCGCAACTGGTGTCGAGCGCGTGGAAGACATTAGCGCGGCAAATTCTCACGACCCCCGAAGGAACCCACGAGCGCGCGACACATCGGCCTTTGTCCGAGAACGACTTGAGTGCGTTGACTCTCACAGAGGCGGTGTCCGGGACGGAACTGCGCCGCTTCCAAATGCCGTCCCTACTCGTGTGGAGATGGCCGCCAGCGTTGAATGCGGGCGTTGGGTTTTCGATCGACAACCGAATGGCGACGATCGGTGCCAGCGAACCAGTATCGGCCACATTCAGTCCCGACGGCCGCCGTTTGGCGACATGGACGTGGGGCAGCGGCTTGCGCGTCTGGGATGTCGCGAGCGGCGGACTCGTCGCCACGCTCGAAGGTCGCGAGGACAGGATTTCGTCGGCGGCGTTCAGTCCCGACAGCACGCGCATCGTGTCGGGTTCGGACGACGGCACGGCGCGGATTTGGACTCTCGGCGGGACCACGACCGTCCTGACGGGACACGAAGGCGGCGTGACGTCGGTTGCGTTCGCGCCCGACGGCCAGCATGTGGCCTCTGCGGGCGCCGACAACGCCGTGCGTGTTTGGGACCTCGACGGACACTCTCTGGCGACGTTGAGCGGACACGCAGGCAGGGTCACCACCGTGGCTTTTTCTCCGACAGGACGCGAGTTGGCTTCGGGCTCGGCGGATCGAGCAATTCGCCTGTGGGACGCCGCGACGTTCACGTCGAACGGCGTGCTCAACGGCCACACGGACACGATCACCAGCATTGCGTTCAGCCCCGATGGCCGCCGCATTGTGTCTGGCTCCGCCGATCAGACGGTTCGGTTCTGGGAGCCGGCAGTCGGGCGATCGGACCGCGTCATCGCTGCTGTCGGCGACAGCGTGCGGCAGGTCGCCGTCAGCGGCGACTCAACGCGCGTCGCCGTCGCTCATGGCAATGGTGCGGTCCGTGTTTTGAACCTCTCAACGACAGCGCCGCCGATCGTCTGCGCGGAGGGCAACCGCCTGCTCTCGCCGGCCGACCACAAGAACATCGGCTTCACACCCGATGGCCGTTTGGTGTCGAGCTACGAGCTGTCCATTCGCGTTTGGGACTCGTCAAATTGCGCGACGCTCGCCGCTTGGAACGGCGATGCATTGCCAGTCAAGGAGGAGCTGGCGGTTAGTCCGGACGGCAGTCGTGTCGCAACCGGGATCTTCGGCGGACTGCTCTCAATCCGGGACCTCAGCACAGGTCGCGTAATCTGGCAAACCGATTCGGCGGGAATGGTGCTTCGCGTTGCGTACAGCCCGGACGGCGCTCGCATTATTGTCGCGGCGGGCCGCGACGTTCGAGTGTGGAATGCTGATCGTCCTGAGGTGGTCATGACGATGGCCGGACACGAGGGCAACGTCACAGCGGTAGCGGTGAGTGCGGACGGCCGATGGATCGCCTCGGGCTCGAACGATCGCACGGTGCGATTGTGGCGTCCAGCGGACGGCCAGCCGGTCGCCACGCTCACAGGATCTGACGCGAATGTCAGCGCCGTCGCGTTCAGTCCGGACAGTACGCGTCTGGTTTCCGGCGGAAGCGATCGCGTGCTACGGTTGTGGGATGTCGCCACGCACGAGCAGATTCTGGTGCTTCAGGGTCATCAGGACCGCGTCACATCCCTGGCGTTTACTCCTGACGGCAGCCGCATCGTATCCGGATCGGCCGACGGGACCGTGCGAGTGTTGGACAGCAGACTTGCGCACGACGCGGACGCCGCGATGCTCGCCGCGAAGTTGCGCTCGACGCTTCGGTTTTCGACCGAGATGATCGATCGCGCGCGAACCGATTCCACACTGGATCCGAAAGTCAAAGCGTCGGCTATTGCGCTGATCGAAGCACGCGGCGACGATCCGTCCGCGCTGAATCAGGAGAGCCGGCGCGCAGTGGAGACCGCGCGTTTGCCGCGCAGCGCGTATGAAGTCGCGCTCAGTCGGGCCCAGCTCGCCAACGAAGCGGCCCCGTGGAATCCCGAGTTCGTCGTCACGCTGGGCGCCGCGTACTATCGCCTCCAGCGATACGACGAGAGCCTGTCGACGCTGATGCGCGCTGCCGCGCTCCGGTCGGAACCCCAGGCCACTGAATTAGTGTTCATCGCGATGGCACATCATCAACTGCGACACAGCGGCGAGGCACGGGAAGCGCTCGATCGTGCCCGCACGATGCTCGACGCTGATCTGATTCGTGTTCGCGCAGCCGCCGATTCCAACGTGCGGGCGCTCTATGACGAGGCGACCGCGTTGATTAATCGTTGAGGCAACGCACAAGCTGGCATGGGTGACGGCATCTCGCGCTTCATCGAGCAGCTCAGAGTGTCGAAGCGCATCCTGATCTTCTGCGGCGCCGGCGTGTCGACCGCGAGCGGGATTCCGGACTTCCGTGGTCCCGGCGGCGTGTGGACGCGGCGGCGGCCCGTCGAGTACCTGTGCCTGCTAGGAACTCGATCCGCATGCCTTTGATAGTGGCTGGCCGCCACACTGTACGGCGTGTGTCGACGAGCCACGCAAGCGGCTGATTGTTGCGTGCGGTAGAAACGCCGCTTCAAACGAACCGGTACATGCGAGGACGGGGCGCTGAGGACGCAGGACGATGCGTCTCTTCGAACCGCGCTATGCCGCGCAGCGTTCGTACCGGTGGTGCAGCCCGCCCAGATGTGGAATCGCCACGATCTTGCCGTCATCAGGTGTGACGACCGCTCGTGAGACAGGCGCATCTTTGCTCAGCGACAGATGTGTCCGCGATTTCAGATAGTACGCAACGTACGCGTCCAGGACGCGGCGCAGTCCGCGCGCATTGGTGACGATGATGTGGTCGAGGCATTCGCGCCGAATTGAACCGATCAGGCGTTCCGCGTAGGCGTTCTGCCACGGTGAGCGTGGGGCCGTCAGGATTTCCTCGATGCCCATCGCCGCCGCTGTCGTTGTCCATGCGTAGAACGCTGAATCACGATCGCGAACGAGATATCGCGGGGCTGCGTTCCAGGGAAACGCTTCGCGGAGTTGTTGCGCCGTCCACGCGGCTGTGGGATGGTCGGTGACCGCGATGTGCACGACCCGCCGCCGCTCGTGGGCGAGGATCACGAGCACGAACAAGAGGCGGCAGGTGGCGGTCGGTACCACGAAGAAGTCCGCGGCGGCGAGTTGCTGCGCGTGTTCGTCAGGAATGTGCGCCACGTCTGGGAAGGCGGCTTGTCACGGCGCATCATGTACTTCGCGACGGACGCCTGGCAGACGTTGAGACCCAGCTTCAACAACTCACCGTGAATCCGAGGTGCACCCCACAATGGATTGGCCTGCGACATGTTCCGAATGAGTGCGCGAACGTCGGCCGGTACGCTTGGCCGTCCGATGCGTAGTCGACTCTTCCACGTCCACCACATGCGAAGCCCTTGCCGATGCCAGGCGAGGACCGTCTCCGGCTTGACAATGACGAGCGCCGTTCGCCA
>Ga0114129_10012184_pt1 | contig 12233 bp, 14 predicted proteins | sample RhiMetdeltSRZDD1_FD_80071 | JGI IMG/M metagenome (GOLD analysis project Ga0114129, IMG submission 80071) | Populus rhizosphere microbial communities from Tennessee, USA - Rhizosphere MetaG P. deltoides SRZDD1 (version 2) (version 2) | ecosystem: Host-associated > Plants > Roots > Rhizosphere >...
ACGCCGGATAAAGCGATTTTGCCTGCTCTCGATCCTGGGACGCGTAACTTAAGAAAATTCTCATTCGAAAAACACAATCATTTTCTACGAAATCTTGATGTAATAGTGCGCGTACAATTTTTGAAAACTCTTTGGCACTAGAGTCATCACGTCAATATGTTTGACGTCCACGTCGGGAAAGCTCGCTTGAACCTCGACGCGCAAATCTTCGGCGGCACGGCCATGGCCCGCGCCGGCGGAAACGCTCAATAACAGGAGTCGTTTCATGGCAATCTTGGGTTGCGGGAAGGGCTGAGAACGCCACAGGAGAAGAGATTAATCCAGATGGGGAACGGGCACTAAGACCTTCTTCTGTCCTCCGGCACTGCGCCGCCCCATAACTCTTTCATGAAGCCGCTCTTCTCGAGATGCTCGACAAAAGTGTTGTCAAAGATTTCACTCGGCTTTCGCCTGATCGTGGCGCCCTCCTCGCGAGCATGATCGAGTGTCTCGGCGACCAACTTTGCCGGTACGACCATGCGCCGGTTGATGAGGTTCTTCGCATAGGCCTCGTAGGCGGAACGAAGAATGTCCGGATCCTTCATTCTCAAAGTCTTGCCGACTGACGCCATCGCCAGCTCTGGATTCTTTTCGACGAAGTAAACCGACTCGGCCAGCGCGGCCACCACTTTCTGCACCACCGCAGGCCTTTCCTTCCAGGTTTTGCCGCTCGCGAAAAGCGAGCTATAAATAAACGGCAAGCCGAGATCGTTAAGATTGTAGAGGATGTTAAAACCGTCTTTTTTACCACGGGCGTCGAGCGGCGGCTGGATCAAGGTCGCCTGAAACATATCTTGCATCAGCGCGGTGTAGCGCTCCGTGGGCGTGCCTCCGATAGTGGAGAGCGTAACTTCTTTTTCGCTCAAATTGAACTTTTTAAGAAATTCCTTCGCTAACCTATAGGGGAAATCTCCTGGTCGGGTCACGCCGATGCTTTTCCCCTTGAGATCCGCCGGCCGCTTGATGTCCTTGCGCGCGAGCACCACGTACGGAAGACCGATCAGCGGCGAAGCGACGAGCTTGCCATCCGCTCCGGTGCCGATCCGCACGATATTCGCATCGGCATTGCAGTAAAGAAAATGAATCTCATCCGTCGCCAGGCCCGCCATTGCGACGGCCCCGCCGCGCACGAGGATGTGCTCCGCGTTGATACCGTACTTGTCGAAGAGACGGTTATCCAGCGCCGCATAGAGATGAATAAACCCGCCAGTAATCGCGCACGCGCCGATGCGCACCTTCACCGGAGGTTCGCCCGGCTTGGCAAGATAGGGATTTCCGTGAGCCACGCTATCGGCTCGGCAAACGATCGCGACAACAAGAGCGAATAAAAAATACGGTCGACGATCACCGAGCAGTTTCATGTTGAACTTCCAGCGGATTTTTCAGTCTCGTGCCTATATCCGAAGTTTCGACGAGACCGGTCAACGAAAATGTAAGAAGGAACGCTGATTCGAGTGGTATCAGATCGGAGCAGATAGTTGCATAACAAATGATTATGCGCCACTGGATCGCGCTTTGGAAAGATCGCCGTCACTTCGCTTGCTTTTTACTGTGAAGGGAATGGTTTGTAAAGCTATCCGTAATGGCTCCGGCAAAGACGGCGACGACATATTCAGAAACGTGACGACCTACTAGTCCGGAAAAGCCACATTGTCTCTCGTGCCAGGATCTAAAAATTCCAATTCCCTTCTTTCCGCTCACGACTGTAGAATTTATCGTCAACAAAATTAGAAAGAGATACCCCCAAAACCCCCTTGTTTCGCACTTGCGGCCATATAAAATCAAAGCGTGATCCTTCTCGTCGAAGATGATGTCATAATCCGGTACGATCTTGCCAGCGTTCTCCGAAACGCGGGCTATGAGGTAATGGAAGCGTCCGACGGCAACGGAGCATTGGCATTAATTGAAAAATCGCCGCCCGATCTCGTCATCACGGACGTACGGATGCCCGCCGAAAGCGGCCCTGCACCACTACCATTTCCGTTTCAATTTGACACGGGACGATGTTGTTGGATAACTTCGTATCCGAATAGGACGTGAGCAAAGGAGGATTCCGACATGCCAAAGATCAAGGGGCTTAGCCACGTGGTGCTTTACGTTAACGACCTAGACAAGATGGTCGACTTCTACACGAATGTTGTGGGGCTCGTTAAATATCGCGAGAACGCTCGCGGCATGATATTCCTGACGCCCGATCCGAAACTCGACGACCACCAGCTCGCTCTATGCAAAGGACGCGAGGGCAAGTCCAAGCTTATCGCCCACATCGCCTGGCGCGTGGAAACGCCGGCCGAAATCAAAGAATATTACGAACGGTTCAAAGCTCTTGGTGTTCCCATCGACCACTGCGTCAGCCACGCCTATGAAGAAATGGGCAACACAGTGTCATGCTATTTCCTCGACCCCGAGGGCAACTGCATCGAAGTCTACGCCCTGGTCCCCGAGCGCGACGAGAAGCGCATCAACCGGCCTCTTGACCTGGACAAGAACGTGGACGATATCGTTGCCCAGGCAAGCGGGCTGACGCAAACCGCCGCGCATTAGAGCCAAAAAAACTTATTGGAGTGAGGTGCCCCCGCGGCACATGCGGTGGTGGACCGAGAAACGGATGTGGAAGCGGTGTGTGAGCCGGTTCAATATCTGTTACTGATCTATGAGGAAAGACAAAGATTATTTGAGTCGTATCGAGCCTGTCTGCAAGTCACGGTTGCTTGGAAGTATTTAGGATTTCCCTTCGAGGACCGAAGTTTCGCTCGTTAAAAACCAGTTAAGTCGAAAGCCTACATATTTTTCGCCTTCTCACGCACCAGCCTGTGATTGAAGCACATACTAAGACTAAGGTCATCGAGCGTTTGATTGCAAACCATGTCAGCGACTATGTATTTGGGATTGCCGCTCTTGACAATCGCTTTCGGGTAAATCTTGGCAAAGTCGACAATCGCCGTCGGATCCTTCGCATCACAATTGCCTGTACCTTTAATAACCGGCACGATCCACCACCTGTCTTTATGTTCTTTCAAAAAGAAATCTTTAGCTTCACCTAAAACGGTGTTCACTTGCCCTCTGTTTTGGCAGATCATACTACCAATCGCGAGCGTCCCGTTTAGTGTGTTACCCGAGCAGGTTCCGGCGGTCTGAAATCCCGCCTTGATGTCCGGTGCGCCTGAGGAACAATCAAAAAACGTAGTCCAACAGGCATTCTCACCACTGTCGTTCTGATCCGGGTGCTGCATCATTATTTTTATGTCGTTTACCGGGGTGCTTCCATTGCAGGCGCTTGACCACATCGCGATAGGAATCGCCGGCCTCGTCGTTATGACGGATACCGCGCTGACGTTCACGTTTTTGTTTTTTTCGGTTGGGATACCCATCAGATTGAACAGCGGAGTAAGGGACATAGGCGTGCTGATACTCGATGCTGACTCCAGAGCTACTCGTACGCCATTGGCCGTGTTGACGTTTGCGGCGTAGTTGGTGATCGTATTTGTGGCGAAATCATATTGAACGTAACTGACGTCGTCGTTTCCTATCGTATTCTTAGCGCTTCCGGCGTACGTATTCTTCGAGTTGAATCCGCGTGCTCTACTTTTAACCTGGTCGTCATCTCTAAATGGCAATCCCGTCACGGCCGCTAGCGCCGCCGAGTCCACTGCCGCTTGCCCTTGATTGCGAACATAGGTCAGCTGACCGGTATCAAGTCCAAGTCCAACCATGACGAACAGCACGACGATCATCAGCGTCACAAATACGAGAACGGCGCCTTGTTGGTTTTTTAAGGTCTTCATACGTCCTCCACGAAATGGTCCAACTGCATCATCACGGATAGGATCCGCTGTAAGTGACCGTCGTACAAAAACTAGTTGATGTGCCGGTTATGCCGCCGTTCTGGTCGGGCTGATGGTTGTACCACATTTTGGTTGTCCGAGTGATCGTAAGTTGACTCGGCGGCGAGATACCCAATAGTTTCATTAGCCGATAGAAAAAATAGTTGTAATTTCCCTGCGCGGTCACTTCAACGTTCTGCCCGCAATTGGTCGCACCTGCAGCATAATGATTTACAGTGACACTTTTCGATACCAAAGAAGGTGGCAAATTATTGGAAACCGACTGCGCCACGTTAGCGGCCTGGGCATTACTCATAGGATCAGTAGCCGAGGCCACGCGTGCTCCGTCTCTGACCGCGTTTTGAGTGAGGTGACCTGCGATAATTGCCATTCCAAAATCAATCGGAACGTACAACGCAACCAAAATCAGGGGCGTCATTAAAGTAATTTCGATTATGCTTTGCCCTCTGCGATTCAATAACCAGCGCATATCAACCTCACCGGCAAGATTACATCAACACTGGTGTTCCCACCGCATTGCAGTTACACGCGTAATCTGTGTGGGATTAGTATTTGCCCCAGCAATGCCCATGAAGGTCAGGAGTCTATAAAAGAAAAAGGTGTAGGTTCCCTGGACTGTCACTCGTACCTTGGTCATGCAGGTCCCGGCGCTTGTATCAGTAGCGAGCGTGACCTGCGCATCCGGCAGCAAGGCGCTGGATATCCTTAACGCTGTTTGTCTTAAAATGTTGTCACTGGGGGTGAGCGAGTAGCAGGCCGGTATAGTGCAAGTGCCGACTTGCGAAGCGTAATTGGGCTCGGCCGAGGCGATCCTCGCGCCTTCGCGAGCTGCGCTTTGGGCAAGCTGACCGGTAAAAAAAGCTAACCCGAAATCGGCGGGAATCCAGAGGATAACTAATAGGAGTACGAGGACTAGCGTGAACTCGACCAGAGCTTGGCCTTTGCTAGTCAAACCACGGCCCAAAGACTGCGTGATTTCTCGGGGCCTGTGGATGATGCACTCATTCATCGAATGACCTCCATCCGCCCCCAGATGGATTTCGCAGACTTTCTTTATAGAATTTAGCAATGCTATTCAAGAGACCCTAGTCCGACGAAATCGAGACGAACGGCCAGGGGCAAAAGCAAAGTTAAGTGCAAATTCGATCCTGGCTCAGTCAGCTTGCCTAGTCTTCGGTTTGAAAATTCATATAATTATTAATCCAATTTCCACACTTTGGTAGCTAACATGCCGGAATAACAATGAATTAAACTTTCAATCGCCACCATCTAGAGAACCTCGGAAGCAGAGCGCGCTGTCGAAGAAAACTCTACGAGCGCATTTGTCTACGCGGATCAAGGGCGCCCGCCCACTGCGACCGAGCCACTGAGCGCAATGCGAGGTTATTGTTTTCTGCTTACGTTGTTAGCGCGGAGTCTGGTCTTCGACTATCTAAGCATTCGTGCGATTAGAAGCTATCCGAGGCGCGAGCGAAAGCCCTTATGATGAAAATAGATACATGCGCATCGGCTTTGTGCTGAGCAATCAAAAACTCAGCTTCGCAGTCCAATGGTTGTTTATTTTCCCCGCTGCGGCAGGACGTCCTTGAGAATATCACGCGCCTTGCGGATGATGGTGTCGGTGGTCGGCCAATCGATGCAAGGGTCGGTAACGGAGCAACCGTATTTCAGCTTCGAAAGATCTTCGGGAATCGGCTGATTGCCGCCCTCGATATTGCTCTCGACCATTAGGCCGACGATCGATTGGTTGCCTTCGCGGATCTGGTGTACGCAGTCCGACATGACAAGCGCCTGCATGTTGTGATCCTTGAAGGAATTGGAGTGGGAGCAGTCGACGACAATATTCGGCGCGAACTTCGCCTCGCGGAGCGCTCTTTCAGTTATGGAAATGCTCACGGTGTCGTAGTTCGGTCTCTCGCCGCCACGCAAAACGACGTGGCTGTAGGCGTTACCCCGGGTGCGCACGATCGATGATCGTCCCTGCGCGTTGATGCCGAGGAAACTGTGTGGTTTTGCCGACGACTTGAGGGCGTTAATGGCCACGTCGATTTTCCCATCCGTGCCGTTCTTGAATCCGACGGGAGTGGACAGCCCGGAAGCCATTTCGCGGTGGGTCTGCGACTCGGAAGTGCGCGCGCCGATGGCGGTCCATGAAATAAGGTCGCCCAAATATTGTGGCGCGATCGGGTCGAGAGCCTCGGTCGCGGCCGGAAGACCAAGCTCGCTCACTTGCAGAAGGAAGGCGCGCGCTTTTTCCATGCCTTCCTCGATGTGGAAAGAATCGTCCATGCGCGGATCGTTAATAAAGCCTTTCCAGCCGACGGAAGTGCGCGGTTTTTCGAAATAGACACGCATGACAAGATACAATGTGTCGCGCACATCGTCGGCGAGCTTTTGGAGGCGCCGGGCATAATCGCAACCGGCTATCGGGTCATGGATCGAGCAAGGGCCGACTACTATGAAAAGCCGAGGATCCTTGCGGTCGAGAATCCGTTTGATCGTCTCGCGTCCCTCGTAGACAGTTTCGGCTGCCTTTTCCGATACCGGCACTCGGGCGTGGATCTCTTCGGGTGAGGGCATGAGATCCAGGGCGGTAATGTTTAAGTTTTCTAGAGGCCGATCGTTCATGGTTGCAGGATTGCGGTTTTTGACAGCTCTCATAAATTTTCCGCTGCTCTCATGTTAGCACGTCGCCTGCTGCGCACGGAATCATATGTTCCGTGCGCCGCTAACGGCTCGGCCAGACCCTGAGGACGTTTCTCTTATAGATAACTGTTATCCGCAAATGGCAACGCCTGCAATCACAGCGCTGTCGAGTGCGATCCAACCCACGCATGGTAGAAACATATTCTTATCGTGTTTTCCTATCTCAATAAATAGTGCTTGATGACATGCTCTTTGCAAGCCTAAGTAGCCAAGCTCCATCGGGTGTATCCAAAAGAGTTACCGACTTCGACAAAACTCAACTCGAGCACTGCTCCACTAAGACGTGCCCTCTGTGCCACGGCCGTAAGACCCGTGAAGCTTGACTGGCATGGTGTGTGGCCGCCGCAGTTTCAGGTTGAGCATCTCGACGAAGACTGAAAACGCCATTGCGAAGTAGATGTAGCCTTTTGGAATGTGGCGATCCAAACCGTCAGCGATCAAGGTCACGCCGATGAGTAACAAAAAGCTCAATGCCAACATCTTGACCGTCGGATGGCGCTCGACGAACTGGCTGATAGGCCCGGCGAACACCATCATAAACAGGACAGCCAAAACGACAGCCGCGATCATTACCGCGAGATTGTCCGCCATGCCGACGGCGGTGATGACCGAGTCCAGCGAGAACACGACGTCGAGCAAGAGAATCTGAACAATGACGCTCGTGAACGACGACTTGCCGCTGGCCGAGGCATGCCCCTCCTCGCCCTCGAGTTTCGCATGGATCTCGTGCGTGCTCTTGCCGAGTAGGAATAAGCCGCCGATGATGAGAATCAAATCACGACCTGAGATCTCCTGGCCGACCACGGTAAAAAGTGGCGCGGTGAGACGGATGATCCAGGATATGGAGAAGAGCAGCGCAATGCGAGTTAGCATGGCAAGTGCTAGCCCGACGGTGCGCGCCCGCGGTTGCTCCGTTTGCGGGAGTTTTCCCGCGAGGATCGAGATGAACACGACGTTGTCGACGCCAAGAACGATTTCGAGCGCGGTGAGCGTCAATAATGCGGCCCACGTCTGCGGGTCTGTCAGCCATTCCATGTCGTTATAAACTCCTCTTTGTCTGTTGCAGCAGATACTTCCACGAACGGAATTGCTTCATTCTAAATCAGGCACCTGACACTGAACGCGACGCCGACGGATCAGGCTTGCTCGGCAACATTACGACGGAGCCGCTCTTGCTCTGGACTGACCAAACGACATTCATGCTGTAAAAGGATTCGAATGCTGGAACATCTTTTGGAAGATCAAGCCATGGCACCTTGCTCCTCGTGAAGATGTGAACATCCGGCTTCCGGATGATCAAGCGTTCCGACGCGAACCAGCAGGGTATCGCCCGGCGACACGTAATATTTGCTCCACAGGTATGTGCCGCATCGCAGAAAAACACTTCGTGATGTTTTCCGCTGCCTGCGGTGAGCTTGAAAGACTTCGGCACGGCGGAGCCCGCTTCTACAAATTTTCTCTCGATCCAAATGTTAGTTACAAATGCACTGCCGGTCAGACGTTGACAGTCCCGGCAATGACAGGCGTGAACGATCAGCGGATCAGCCGTTAACTTGTAGCGCAATGCTCCGCACGCGCAGCCACCCGCTAAATTCATGAAAACTCGTTAAGCCCGATTGGTTTCGTAGAAACGCGGACCCGTGAAAAAGGTATAACAACTCAAGCTCAGCGCCGCGACGGCAGCCTCATGTATTTTCCGATGCATGCCCGCTCGACCTTTCTACACGGGCTCGACTTCCACAAGCGCAAACTGATTTTCCAGCAGCCGGTCAACCTCATCGACGTCTTTGAGCCCCAAGAACCCGACCTGAATCCAGTCCTGGATTTGCCCTCTGCCAGTCTGGCGATAACGGCGTTCGCCGGCGAAAACCAGATCGGTACGACCTTCGTACCGCTGTAACCTTCGACGAGCGCGAATTTGCCGTGAGTCAAACGACCAAAGCATGTTGTAAAGGTCCGGCACCGCCTGCAACCACAACAACGACCAGCCAAAACCCTGATAAACCAGAGCCCGTTGATCTGTGATCGCGTAGATCGTTTGCAGGACTCTATCCGGATAACGCCAAGGAGCGGCAATCAAAAAGTACAGGATCATGCCACCCACAAGCAGGATTGCAGGGACGATCGATTTTTCGGGCCGCGACAGATCGGAAAGCACCCACACCGTAACCGGAACAAAGACAGCAAAGAGAGCGAACTGAAGTACGCACGCGCGCGCGACCTCGCGAGCAAATTGCGCGGGATCGGGCTGGCCGACCCAGATTAGTTTTTCCTCAGGCCTGAGCTGCGCCTCCAGTGTTCTTCGGAGGTCACCGACAGAGAGAGGAACATTCATCATGATCGTCTGCTCGGGCTTTCGCGGCCAAATCGCTACCTGCATCAGCTTGTTGGATGGTTTTCCTTAAATAAGTACGCAATCCAACCGACAATGGTCGTGACAAGCAATGGATATCCGAATAGTGGTAACGGTGATGAGGTCGGCACCAACTGCTCTCCCCAATAAATTTTTGCGCTCGTAAGAGCAAATAGGATAGCAGTCGCAACCCCGACAAAGCGAACCCAGGCGGTGAACTCATTGGGAATGCTAACAAGGACGAGAGCTGTAGCCCATAGAGCCGTACCGGCAGCAAATGAAGGAACACTTCCGGTTAAACCGGCCGCGGTCCCCGAAAGCATGACGCCCTCGGCGATCGCAAAGACAAGAAACCCCGCGGCAATGACATCACATCCTTTTCTGAGAAATTTCACTGTGAGCAAGGCGGTAGCCATCACCAAACCGACGCTATCAATGCTCCATAGTATTGCTTGAAGATAGCGATCCGTAACGAGAGTTCCCGCCATACCAAACACTGAACCGACCCCAAGACCGCCGGCCGCTACAAAGTTCAATTTTTTGGTAGCCGTTGGGTTCGAACTCACAGGGTTTTAGTCTTCTCGAAACGCGGCGGTAGTCGAACGCGCCTATGGTTGTCGACACCGGCCCACCTTAAAAACTCCAACAACCATTGAAAGCTAACAAATTCAAGGTTCATTGCGTAGCTTCAATCCGATATTCCCGTCAACTTCGACGCTTGGCTGTGCCGCTCGACTGTAGTGGGCGACCCACTTATATATCGTGGGCCATGAGTCTTCGCTCTTCCGCCTCACGATAACGTTTGAGTATCACAGGCAGGAGCGCCCCGAACACGGCGGTCCCAAGCACTCCTGGCAACATTAGTCCATACCAAACACCATAGGGCTGCCCCCGATATAGTGCGAACAGGCCAGCCATCAGCAGAACAGCCGTCACGCACAATACCGCCCCGTAGAGCCCGAGGACTAGTCCTCTTGCTTTACCCCGCGGCGCGAGCACTCCGCCTAGTGATCCGAGTATACCCCCAGCGATGCCGAGTGCACTGCCTGGGATCCATGCATAGAGATTCGGATCGAACCACGGTTCAGTCATTGTTTTTTCCTCCCTTCATCGATGCGCGATAGGCCTCGAGCAACTCCTTACCTACGGCCGGCGAGACCTGAGCGTCGGCCACCAAAACGCGCAGCCGACGTTGGAAAGGGTCGCTTATCTTGGGTTCTTCTGCGGCACGGACTTTCGCGATCAGGCGATCCAGGCGTCCCCGCACCGTCGGGTAGGATATGCCATACTCGTCGGCGAGCGCCTTGAGCGAGCCGGAGAACAGCAGGAAGCGCTTGAGGAACTGGAGGTCCTCGTCGTCCAGGTACTCGAGCCAGGCCGGCAGATTATCACCCACTCGCAAAGTTCCATCCTTTCTATTGGGCCCAGTAGCGCCACAAAAACATGCGTCACTGGGCGAACAAAACTCGCTTGAACAAAATTAATATACAACTGAATAAAATGAATGTCAATAAAGTTAAGGCAAGACTAAATAATATTGAAGCGGCGGGTTTAGGCTTTCGCATCACCACGAGTGGACGGAAGATCGTTGAGAAAGGGAGAGTTGAATGCGCTGCTAGGCGTTTTTGCGAAGCCAACCGATGACTTCATCCGCATTCTTGTCCGGCGGAAATACCGGATAGAAAACGTGCTCAACCAATCCATTGCGGATAACGAGGGTCAACCTTTTGATCAATGTCAAAGCTTCGACTTCAAAGGTCGGAAGGTTCAAGGCTTTGGTGAAAGTCAGCTTGTCATCGCTTAATAATGGAAATGGAAGGTGCAGTCTTTCAACCGCCTCCCTTTGATAATTGCTATCTTGAGTGCTGAGTCCGAAGACTTCTGCTCCAAGCGCCCGTAGCTCCTGGTAGTGATCGCGAAAAGCACAAGATTGGGGCGTACATCCTCGGGCGCCTGGAATCTCATTCCATCCTTGCGGCGGGTCTTTGTCCGGCCTACCTGTGCGTGGATAACAATACACGACCGTTCGACCCGAAAACTTTGCCAAATCCACCACTCGCCCCGTGGTTGAGATTAGAGGTATCGATGGAAGTTTCATACCGAGAAGATGGTTGCCGGCTCCGTCATCGATCGGTACCGGTAGATCTTTCGGTAATTCGTACAGGTTGTCTTGCCTTGCCATACATAGCCTCTAACTGGTTGTGCCCGCTACGTCGAGAAATTCCGCGGCAAGCTTCGGACCGATGCCTTCATCCTCGTGCTTGAAGAAGATGTAAGCATAATCCCACTGTTGCGAGAAGATCTTTTCTTTCCATTGCAATAAATCGGCGCGGCTGTATTCAGAGCGCCGGAGCCGGACATAGCCCCACGTCGCGGTGGCAACAAGACTAGAGCCGTCGTTCGCATCGGTCTCGGCCGCACAGAGCGCGCAATTGCGTGCGCGCAGACAGGCGAACAGCTCGTCGTCGAACCAAGAGGGATGGCGAAACTCGAACGCTACAGCGCCGTCGTCAGGCAGCAGTGACAAGAAAGTTTTTAGCCGCTCGATGTCTTTTCGCAGATGTGGCGGCAGTTGAAATAGAACGGCGCCTGCATTTGAACCCAACGCCTTTCCCACGCGAAATAGATACTCGACTTCCGTTTCGGCGTCTTTGAGCCGTTTCACATGAGTAATTTTCTGCGGCGCCTTTAGCACAAAGCGGAACTCGGCCGGCGCCTGTTCCGCCCATGACAAAAGAACGCTTTCCTTGGGCAGCCGATAAAAAGTGTTGTTGATCTCGACCGCCGGCAATCGTGAGGCGTAAAAGCGCAGCATCTCTTTTGGCGCAAGACGCTCGGGATAGAAATTTCCCAGCCACGCTTTGTAACTATAACCGCTGGTCCCGACCCATAGCTTCACGAGGGTTTCGAACCTCCCTTAAACGACCGGCAACTTCTGGGTGTCATTAATATACTCTATCACGCATCGCGCCTTCGTCGACCCACCCGGCTGCCTCACTAGCCCGCATTATTCATACGCGAGGAGAAAGCATCACACACTGCAGATCGACGGTAAGCCTCGAAGCGTGCGGGCACACGAGCGTAATGGCGCCGACGTGTATGGGTGCTTGGCTATAAGCACGCGTTCCTCACTGACCTACGCTCGCCGCTTAGATATACAGGCCTCCTCAAGGTATAGACCCATTGTCCGCGACCGCAGAGGCTTGCTCCTCGGTGTTCTACCGCGTGAATAATCCGGGCTACGTATTTGCCGCGGCCGGTCGGCAAAGGACACTGTGTGCAACGATTAG
>Ga0114129_10012185_pt1 | contig 12232 bp, 11 predicted proteins | sample RhiMetdeltSRZDD1_FD_80071 | JGI IMG/M metagenome (GOLD analysis project Ga0114129, IMG submission 80071) | Populus rhizosphere microbial communities from Tennessee, USA - Rhizosphere MetaG P. deltoides SRZDD1 (version 2) (version 2) | ecosystem: Host-associated > Plants > Roots > Rhizosphere >...
GACCGCGAAGAACGCGATACACGGCGACCTCCAAAACCCGCATTTCAATGTTTCCGGGGCTGGCAATCGATATGGCGCCAGTTTCCCTTCTAATTCACGCGCCGCCGCAGGCGTGGCCGCAGGGCGGACACAATGTCCGCCCAGATGTCCGCGCGATGGTCATACGAATGTCGAAATTTATGCCGGCTATTCATTACTGCTTCTCGACGGTTTTGAAACGGACAACGTTGATATCAATGACGTTCTGGATCAGAGATTACACTTTCATGGCGTCGACCTCTCCGGCGCCTTCAATTTTTCCCGCTATGTAGGAGCGCAGTTTGACTTCTCATTCCACAGGAGGAACCAAGACCTCGAAGATTTCGACCTCATAGGCGACGCCGAAGCGAGCATCCAAAGTTATCTTTTTGGAATTCAAGTCAAGAACAATTCAAAAGACGGGACCTGGTTCAGGCCGTTCGGGCATTTTCTCGCCGGCGCTTCCAGACAAAGGCTGGAGTTCAATAGTCCGCTGTTGATCCCCATAATCGGCGCTGACGAGTTCTCTTTCAGGAAGACCTCCTTTGCGCTGGACATGGGAGGTGGGGTTGACTTACGCGTTACCGACGTCTTTTCGATCCGCGCGTTCAAGCTCGATTACCTCCCCGTCTTCATCGACGACTTCGACGCAGCCGGAGTGTCTTTCAACGGGCGCACTCAACGGAATTTCCGCGCCGGCGCCGGGCTTGTTTTCCATTTTTAAATCAGGACACGTGAAGTTGGCGCAGTACCACGCACGTAAGCGAGCGGCTATCTGTTCTGTTAGCCGCGCAGCAATCGCGCGCGGTAAAGTACCCAGATCAGATTGCAAATTAATGTAGGGAGTACTGATGTTAGTGTACGGGTCAGTACCGCGAGCGGTAGCGAGCGATACTCAAAATCAAGCGCGCTCGCTACCGCTCGCGGTACTGATCCGGCGAAAACTGATCTAAGTGAGTCAGCAGAAGAAATTTGAAAAATACTGCGTGACGAGCGGTACAGTACGGGGAGCGTGAGCGACCTGAGCATCGGCCAAAAGTCTTGCTGATCAAGGCTCAGGTCGCTCACGCTCCCCGTACCGTACCAGTGATCACTCCTCTTCCCCGTACATGCAATCGCAATACGCTCTATTTTTCAAAAGACTATTGCTCACTCACCTAGTCATTTAATCTTATGGATCAAGCTGAAACTGAAGATATCGTCCTTGGAAAAGGGGGCGCCGCTAATACTTCTCGACCGCTGGAAACCGTAGAAAAACTGATACGTCCAGGTCGAATTCCTTCTCCAGGCAATCCCCGCCCTGTATCTTCGCCGGCTGTTGAATCCGTCATCAACTTCGGGGTTTACCTGTCGGAACCATTCCACGTCAGCGAAGGCGTACCAGGTATTGTCTTCGGATAGGCTCTTGCGATTGATCGGAATCATCACTTGAAGCCTGTTCCTTAATCTCCTCGCTGATGAGGTGGCGCCCGTTTCCAGGTCACGCCGGAATCGGAACTCCTGGCGGATGTAATTGCTCAGCCTCATGCCGCGCCAAATATCCTTTTTGAACTTTATTCCAACGAAAGGCCTCGTCTCGAAGAGATCGGCGTTCTCGAACTGATTGGTATAAATGAACCAGACTCCCCCACTCAAATCCATCCATTTCAACAGGCTGAATTCCAGCGTCGGATAAAGGCGTATTTGCCAAAGCGCCGGGTTGGAGTTGATGAAGCGCATAGCCGCATCCACGTCCAGAGTCCATCGCTTGCTTAGACTCCACGTCGGGTCATAATCGAACCAGAACTGACTGTCCCGAGGCAAGGTTTCGTTCTGTCCTTGAGCCGCACAGGTCATAAGGAGCGACGCGAGGAAGGTGATCAATAGATTCCACCTGCGCAGAGGTATCATAACGCGCAATTTATAATCTGCCGCCAGCAATTGACGTTAAGATTTCCTGCAAGGGGAATTCCATTAGGATAAATGGCGCCATTTGAATAAGCGCCGCATCCGCCGCGCCGTAGGAGATGATCAAATCCGCAATCACTTTCACACCGAACGCGATATGACCTGCGAGACGTTTGAACTCAACGGCGACGAAGCCTGGCAGCGCAACCAGGTACGTATGTTCAGAGAGTTGGCGCAAAGCTACATGCTTAAAAGCGTCGTGTGATGAGTTCAATACACGACACTTTTATGCAGCTATCAACTTCAGATATTTTTCTCTCCATTGGCTCAGAATTTGCCGTCCACTTTTTGACGATGACGCCGCCTACGATCGGATAGATTGATCATCTGTCGCGCGACGAACTAATCATCTTGGTCAAGTTGTTGGGCAGTCTCACTGGGCGCCGGCAGGCGCACATTGCGACCTTGGAAAGTGAACTCAATTGGATATTACCCGGCAAAGGAGAATCGACATGGAGATCAAGCCCCAGGCAGTTGTGATACCAAAGGAGACCGACCATCTCGAAAAGGGGAAATACGGCCCGATCTTTCCAAAGACGCCGGCGTGTTATGGGTTCACGATCATCGCAAAGGTTAAGCCGGGGAGAGCAGAGACAATCCGCAGTTACGGATACAGACTGGCGGAAGAGTTGGAGGTTGATCCCCATGTGCTCGCGCCGCTCAAGCTCCACTATCTGCGCTGGGTTCTCTTCGATAACGACACGCGGTTCATGTACCAGGGAATCTTCGACACCGATTTCGACAAATACACTGAGGACGCGATAGCTCTTTTCACGAAGACCGGCATCAACACGGTTTTCGAGAACCTCGAAGAGTTTCCGACGGACTGGAAAACGAACCCTGAAGCGTTCATCAAATTCGTCCGCGACCACCAGTGTCCGAGCTTTATCGAATACGGGGAGTATCCGTATGTCTCCGCTGACGAGATCAAGAAGGCCTTAAGGATCAAGAGCGCCTTGTCCGAGATGCTCGATCAGATGCAATAAGATTTGCTCCCGTCGCGAGGCTTGCGGCGGCGCAAAAGGAGGAAGAAATGAGCGATACAAAGCCTGCGAGGACATACAACCAGAACCATATCCCGCGGCGGTACACGCCCGGACGGCGACGGGTGAGCATCTACCTTTGCTGGAGCTTTCCGGCGGAGGCCAATCGCCATCCCGACGACCTGGATAACCGGTTCTCGACGATGAACGAGATTCGGCGGGTCGAGTGGCCGAGATGGGAGGCGCCCCAATGGTCGGATCCGCTGCAGTTCCAACAAGGTATTGCCGGCGGCTTGGAGCTTTTCTTTCGGACGTGGACGCCCTTTCAGGACTTCGTCGGCGAGCTCACCGGGCACGTCGTCCCTGTGTTTCAACGGATTGACCAGGCCGGATTCAAGCTGCCGCTCGATGAGCGGGCGCTGGCGGACGCCGACACGCTGCTGGTATTCGGGCTGGACCACGCGGTGACTGGTCAGGTCGCGGCGCAGGAGGAGATCGAGGCCGTTCGCCAGTTTCTCAAGCGCGAGGGGACGTGTCTGGTCCTGGGTCCTCATCACGATGTCGGAGCGACTGAGGACATGGAGGCGCGGAACATCGAGTACCACCACCACGGAGACGCCCTGGTTCCTCGCCAACAGCGCTTCGGTCTGTACACGCGATCTCTGATGGCCGGACTCGGCGTGCCTGTCGAGAATCGCTACGGCCTGCGCCCCGCGCGGGCCTCCGGGACCAACAAGCCAGCGCCTCTGTTAGTCGCCCGCGACCTCGATAGCAAAGGGTGGCTCGAGGGGGTCACGAACTTCAACTTCCACATGCACCTGCCGCATTACGCGGTGACCACCAACGACACGAAGTCCATCCGCGTGCTGGCGAGGCAACCGATCGACCTGTCCAGACCGCCGCACCCTTTCGTGGAAGCCGGGAACCGGGAGTTCAACACGTTCCTCTGGATGCCGCCGAGCGGCGACCGAGCGGGCGACGTGCTGTTGGCGGATTCCACAGTCTTCAACACTTTGTTCGGTAGCGATGAGAGCCTGGAAAACTTTTGGAAGAATATTGCCATGGCAAAGTGACGCAACCTGGAAAAGAGAAGATCTATGACCGGAGAAGCTAACGTCACGCTCGAGCTTGATGACATTCAGAGCGGAGTTCTGCGCCCCCGTCCAACTCCGTATGCGGCGGCTTACATCGCGCTCCGCATTGACGACCGCAAAGCAGGGCGTGAGTTGATGCGGCGGCTGAGCGCAGTCGTGACTTCGGCCGCGAACCCGACCAGCCCTTTAGCCGATACTTGGGTGAGTGTCGCGATCACCTGTCATGGGTTTAAGGCCCTCGGCGCGCCGCAGGATTCGCTCGACAGCTTCGCCTGGGAGTTCCGGCAGGGGATGGCCGCGCGCGCCAAACAACTGGGAGACATAGGCGAGAGCAGCCCCGAAAACTGGGAGAAGCCGTTCGGGACGCCGGACATTCACGTAGTTCTCGTCGCAGTCTCGCCCGACGCTCAGCAGCTTGAGGGAGCGATTGAGCGCGCTCGGAAGGCTTACCGTGAGGCGCCGGGGGTAACCGCGATCTGGCGCCAGGACTGCTATGCGCTTCCCACCGAAAGAGAGCAATTCGGATTCAGGGACGGCATGAGCCACCCGGCGATCGAAGGGAGCGGCATTCCTGGAACCAACCTCAAGGAACAACCTCTAAAGGCAGGCGAATTCGTTTTGGGCTATCGCGACGAAATGGGCGGCGTTCAGCTAACTCAGCCCGAGATCCTGGGCCGCAACGGAACCTACGTAGTCTTTCGCAAGCTGCGACAACGTGTGGCTGAATTCCGTAAGTATCTGAAGGCGAACTCTACCAGCCCTGAGGATGAGGAACTACTGGCGGCAAAGATGATGGGGCGCTGGCGCAGCGGCGCGCCACTGGCGCTTTGCCCGTTCAACGACGATCCGGAGCTGGGCGCCGACCCGCGACGCAACAACAATTTCCTCTATGAAGACGATGACCCGGCAGGATTCAAGACCCCCGGCGGCTCGCACATCCGGCGGGCAAATCCACGCGACGCGTCCGTGGCCGGCGTAGTCAGATTACACCGAATGATACGGCGCGGGACTGTTTATGGCCCGCCGCTCCCGGAAGGAGTCCTGGAAGACGACGGCGCCGATCGGGGATTGATCTTCGCCTTTGTCGGAGCGCACCTGGGGCGGCAGTTCGAGTTCGTCCAGTCTCAATGGATAAATGATGGCGTTTTCTTTGGGGCGGGTGACGCTAAGGATCCTATCGCCGGGTCGAACGACGAGGGCGGCGGCTTTACAGTTCCAAAGCGGCCGGTTCGCAAACGCCTTCAAGGCCTCCCACGGTTTGTCGTGACGCGGGGAGGTGAATATTGCTTTATGCCCGGACTGCGAGCCCTGCGCTGGCTCGCCGACCTTCAAACGTAGGAAGGGGTCGTAAATGCTAGACGTCATCGTTATTGGCGCCGGACCGGCAGGTGTGGTCGCCGCGCTCCGCGCCGCAGATCTAGGCGCCAGGACAGCGCTCATAACCCGTGACGAGTTTGGAGGCATGGCGGCCAATGACGGTCCGGTTCCGGTGCGGACACTGGCCCATGCCGCCCGACTGATCCGAGAAGCCCGCCAGCTCAGTCTATACGGCATCGCTGTGAGCGAACCGGCGCTTGACTATACCCGGCTGCTCGCGCGCGTGCGTGAGGTCGTCAACGATGTGCGTGCGCATTCTGCATTGCGCGGTCAAATCGATTCTCTGGGAGTGAACGTCTTTGAGCGCGCCGGCCCCGCGCGTTTTGCCGATCCGCACACTGTCAAAACCCAGAGCGGGATGCGGCTTCAAGCTGAAAAGATCATCATTTGCACGGGCGGCGTGAGCCGACGACTTTCAGTCCCCGGCTCCGAGTTGACCTTTACCCACAGCGACGCCTGGAGTCTGACTTCTGTCCCGCCGTCAATGCTGGTCATCGGCGGCGGCGCGACTGGAGCGCAGGTCGCCTCGATCTTCAACGCCTTCGGTTCACGAATTCAACTTTTCCAGGCAGGCCCGCGCATTCTGCCTACCGAGGACGAAGACATATCGGCTGCGGTCGCGGCCGCCTTTCGCGAATCGGGAATAGAGGTGCGCGAGGACTTCGGCGATATCGAGTCTTTCGAGAAGACGCCGAGCGGAGTGCGTATGACCTTCTCGAAAGATGGCGCACGGGACAGCGCGGAGGCTGCGCTCGCGGTCGTGGCGGTGGGCTGGGTAGCCAATACCGCCGGGCTGAGTCTCGCGACGGCAGGCGTCGAGACCGATCATCGAGGTTTCGTGCGAGTTGACGGCCACCTACGAACCTCTGCGCCACATGTCTTCGCCGCCGGGGACATCACCGGTCGTCTAATGCTGGTCCCACAGGCGATTCAGGACGGTTTTGTCGCGGCTACCAACGCCGTGCGGGGCCTGACGATGACGCTCGGCGCTCAAGTGAATCCGACCGGCAGTTTCACCGACCCGGAGTATGCGCAGGTGGGGCTGACCGAAGCGAAGGCCCGTGAAACCCGCGATGTGGTGGTAGCGGTAGTGCGCTTCGATTCGACCACGCGCACGATAATCGACGGGCGGACGACCGGTTTCTGCAAGCTGATCGCCGACCGCGCGACCTACAAAATCCTGGGCTGCCATGTTGTCGGCGAGCGCGCGGTAGAGATCACCCAGGTGGCGGCGATAGCTATTGGCGCCGGGATGCGGGTGGATGATCTGGCTCAGGTTCCACTCTCGTTTCCCACTTACGCGGGGATCCTCGGTCGCGTGGCGGCGAGCGCGGCTCGTCAGCTTAATCTGAAAGTGACATGGCAGGGGGGCCAGGCGGAGATGGATTGGTGGCAGGAGAATTCCTCATTTCGAGCGCATTAACGCCAAGAGACTTGGGCATCCTCGACGGCGCGGTGTGGCGCGTGAATTGCGCTTACACATTACAATGAATGATTGCATTGCCAACGACCAGATGAACCGTGGCGATACAGCCTGGCGCCCGCTGAAAGAGCGGCTGGCGCAAGGTAAGCAACTGCGCCAAAGCGCGCCCCGTCCAGCGCACGGATTGTGGAAACCGGCTGAGGACCGCCCCGACCCGGTCGCTATGTTAATTGAATCAAACCGCGGTCGACTGGAATCGTTGTTGCCGATCCGTTACGCGCGAATGCTAACCTCGCCCTTCGCATTCTTTCGCGGTTCGGCGATGGCCATGGCCTTCGATCTCGCCTCAACTCCGGTGAGCGGCCTCCGCGTACAGTTGTGCGGCGACTGCCACTTGGGCAACTTCGGCGGTTTCGCCACGCCAGAGCGGCGATTGATCTTCGACATGATGGATTTTGACGAAACGATTCCCGGGCCATGGGAGTGGGACCTTAAGCGTCTCGGGACGAGTTTCCACCTGGTGGGACGGGACATAGGGCTCAGCGAGGCCAACTGCGAGGAGGCCGTGCTGACCGTCGGGCGGTCGTATCGCCAGCGCCTCTTCGAGTTCGCGCGGATGAAAACGATGGATGTGTTCTACTCCAGCATCGGCGTCGATGCCTTCATCGCCCAGGCGCGCGACGCTAAAATTCGCAAGCATCGCGAGCAGATGGTCGCCAAGGCCCGCAAGCAAACCTCGGAGCATTTCTTCGCCAGGAGCGTGCGTATGGTGGACGGCAAGTGGCTCATAGCTGACGAGCCGCCATTCCTGTTTCACCCGCCGCAAACCGACCGCTTCGAAGCGGATTTCCGCGCGGCCTTCGAAACGTACAAGGCGCTGCTCCCCGACCACCTGGGCTTCCTCCTGCGACGCTTCGATGTCGCTGACGTGGCCATGAAGGTAGTCGGCGTTGGCAGCGTGGGGACGCGCTGCGGGATCATTCTGCTTATGGCCGGCGACGAAGATCCGCTTATCCTGCAGTTCAAGGAGGCCGGCCGCTCCGCGCTTGAGCCATTCGTGGGCAGGAGTCGATATGAAAACATGGGGCAGCGCGTCGTAGCAGGTCAGCGGCTGCTACAATCCGCGAGCGACACCTTCCTCGGGTGGGGCGCTGAAGCGGGCGGGCAACACTATTACATCCGGCAGTTGCGTGACATGAAAAAAGGCCCGGAAATAGAAATGTTCTGGGCCGAGCGTCTGATTGACGCCGCCGACTTGTGCGGATGGACGCTGGCGCGGGCCCATGCCCGATCCGGCGACGCCGCCCGGATCAGTGGGTACCTTGGGAAGAGCGACGCCTTCGAACTCGCCCTTGCCGCATTCTCCCGGGCATATGCCGATCAATCGGAGCAAGACTATCAGGTGATGTGCGCCGCCGTGAAGTCCGGCAAGTTGTCGGTAAACGAGACCGTCATCAAATAAGCTCGACTTTGTCCATCAGGAGCGGCTCATTCGGAGTTCGGGGAGCGGAGGCGTCAAGCCCCCACTCCCGTCCGTTTCATCTGCGCTTCCCTTCCCTGACCTTAGAATAACCAGTCAAGGGCTCTCCTAAGGTGATGCCGCCCATGGTACCAGTGGTGATGCCGGTGATACTCGTATGGATAGTAGCCATATGGGTAAGACCGGTAGGGGTAGTAACCAATCGGATAGTAACCGCTCGGGTAGTAGCCATAGGGATAGTAGCTATACGGGGAGTAGCTATATGGATAGGAATAAACATATCGCATCTGATACCCTTGCGCGTTGGCTGGAACGGCAGTCACTGCCAGCGTGGAAAACGCAAAGACGCACATTAGCGCCAGCGAAACTATACTCTTTTTAAATCGTTCGTAATTCATATCTCCTCCTTCCAGAGTCATCTGAAGACTCTTAGCGTCAATGAATTACATGGCCGAATTTAAGACTGCATTTTTACTCGCATGTCTTACGCCAGTATTGCAGATATGATGGACCTGCGCCAGAGAACGCGAATCCGCGCTCGATACTTTGCCGCCAATTTCAGATGGGAGTCGTGTGAATTGCGAGGGCGCCCCTGCGTGAATGCGGCCGGCAATCCGGCAAGGAAGCGCAGGGCGCCGTCGATCGGTGAAGGCGCGGTAAGTCATGTAAGCTGTGAATACGATCTCCCGGATTGAACTGGCCAGGACGATTCCGTTTGATACGACACGGTATGCGAATAATTCAGCCATCGCTTTTATTTAACGCCTGACATAAACGTATGTCTTGCAGGGCAAGCGACTTCGGCGGCGCCCAGGACTTCCTCCCTGTTGGCTTGATACTTGCGGTTCCATTCAATAACAGGAGGCCTGAAATCAATTTAGCTGAAGGAGGCTTGGAATCAGTTTGCGGTTACGCATTCTGAAGATTCAGATAAAGGAGAACTATGGACTTCAGGAAAATCAAAAAATTTACATTTGCGCTGACTCTTGCATTGAGCTTTACGGGCGCTCCTAGTCTATCGAATTTATCCACTGTTCAGGCGCAGGAGCCACGTCCCCAACAAAGGGGGCGAGAGCAGTTGGAAAAAGTAACCATGGAGGAGCGAAGCGCATTTCGCGAAGGGTACCGCAAAGGATGGCAGGACTCTCGCGCTGGCCGGAGATACAATTACGGTAGATCGCGCCTTTATAACATGGGCGATCGCGAGTACCGTGATATGTTCCGCAGAGGCTATGCTCGAGGTTACCGTCGAGAGCATATGCGGTAAAAACGTTCATTGAAGCTGAAAAACAACGACTAAAAAAAGCCGCCGACTATATGGTCGGCGGCTTTTGTGTGTGGGCCAGGCTTTGAACCACACAGAGTTTCGGCGCCGCGGTCTGCCGTAGCGGATGCTTAGGCCGGCCGGGCTGTGGATTAGCGTGGCGACAACCGGCGCCGCCCGCCCATAGCGACTAGTCATCCTCGCGGTCGATCTTGATAATCTTGCCACTCGGAGTGACATCGAGGTCGAAAATCTGGCCGTCGCTCCGGACCTTCACCTCGTATATGACCTTGCCGTTATCCAGATCCTTCTCCGCCAAGAGCAGCTCACTCTTCGGGAATCGATTCTTGATCGCTGCGGTGACCGGACTCGGAAGCCGATTGATGGGCACATTCTCCTGGAAGGCGACTGTTGCGACAGGGCCCGTAAACCGATTGAATGGCGCATTCTTCCCGGCCCATGCGGTCATCTGGAAACTGGCCGCGACGACCAGGGCTAGGGCGATTCGTGAAAACATTCGTAACATAATGTTCCTCCTTTCTAAACCAAAGCAAATAACTTTGGGTCACAACCTTTGCCACTGAGTCATAGCGCCACAAGGAGAGGCAAAGGCGTCTCAGTTGATCTATATGTTTTCACATCCGTATCTCCGTGGCTTTGTGACTGACTCAGTCTTATTAACCTTGCCTGGCCCGATTTAGACGCGCGCCCGGCGCGCCTTGTAATATTCATTGCAAATCGCGATCCACACGGAATCCCTTAGCGGACTAACATTGTAGCGGGTATATCTGCCTGCTATTAGGTATTTCTACCTTATGGCATTTGTTTGACGGAAATTAAATGAATGAATGCAATCGATTACTTGAAATGGCGGCAGCCTTTGGAGTGCGGCTGCTTGGAGCCGCTTTGGTAGTCGACTCGGGCGCTACAGATTTCCGGGACGAATGACACGAGTGGGCTCCCTCTCCAATCATTGCTGCAGAAACGAAGTCGACTACCAAAGCGGCTCCAAGCAGCCGCACTCCAAAGACTCCGTCGCCTCACGGCCATTCCGCCTGGTTAGAATATGAAGCCGACAATCGCCTTCAGGATTCTCTGCAAGGGGAATTCCAACAGCATCAATGGAACCATGGGGATCAGCGCCGCGGCCGCGAGGACTAAGAGCGCCCTCAATCCAAAGGGAAAAAACCTCATCCTCTTCACCGTCTCGTAGCTCGACTTGAGGCCGGAGATGGACGAAATATCGGGACTGCCGAGAGGGATCTCGACTATGTCTTCTGTGACTCCGGCTCTCTCAATCCACTTCTCGTCGAAGAGCTGGGCGTGGCGGTTCGCCAGCGTCCCGTAATCTCGCAGCCCTCGCTGCCGCAGGCCATCTAACTGGCCGATGAAGACCAGCAACGGGCCGAACGAGATCATCATGGCTAGCAGCAGGTAAACAGCGAATACCTTGTGATAGACGACGACCGAGGCTCCATCGTAACTGACCTGCATAATCAGCGCCGCGGACAGCACTGCGCCGACGGCGAAAACGAAGACCGCGATGGCGTAGGGCGAATCGCCCAGGATGTTCAGGCCGCCGGCCAGATCCGGGTGCGTGGGCGTCAGTCGGAGCCTTAGGCGGGACAGGCGCCAGAGGAAGCGTACCCAGATAAGCCAGTTCCAAACAGAAAGGTAGAGCAAAAACTGGAACAGCGGCAGGCTCACGACGGCGTACCAACCGCCGGCCCACGACAGAGGTATTGAGCTTGCGGCGCCATCCACTAACCACGTGGATTGCTCGGACATCGCGTGGTAAAAGACTGAAAGAAAAGCGCCAACGTAAGCCAATACCAGCCACAGAGTTTCGGCCGCCAGCGAATCGCGAAATCGCCGAGTGCTGGAGAGCAGGTCGTCGTAGGCCCGCCGCTCAGAGCCGGTGACGACGCCGGAGTGGAGCAAGTAATTTACGATCATTGAGTATCTGTTGTCAGCGACGCTTTCGCCAATGATGAAGAGCGGGACGGCCACCAGAAAGCGCGCGTAAACAGTGAAATCCAGGAGCAGTGACCTGCGCGGATCGTCATTGATGGCGAGCCCTTGAACGGCCGCGAGCACGGCCAGCGGCAGCCACGTAACGAGCGCGAACAGGAAGGCTCGCCTCGCCGTCCTCGGGTTGCGCGGATCCTCCAGATGAAGAGACTGCTGGAACCGGTGGAAAGGCCCGCTTCGCATCAGGGACGAATCGGGACTCGCCGGCGCGGCCCATTGCGCAGGCCGGGCGTCCTGCGATCTGTCCTGGTTTTTCGCATTCCACATTTACTGTCCTCGCTCACTGGCCGCGCGAACCGGCTCGGCGTATTTCTCGATGTCCCTCTCCAGGAAGTAGTTCAGGAAAGTCCGAATGAGGGCGATTGCGGCCAATTGCCCGGTCTGCTGCCAACTCGGCGAGAGCGCCGTTCGCACGATGTCGGCCGCCAGCATGAACTCCAATCCGAGGATCAACCACATGCCGAAACGATGCCAGACCCGCTTCCTCCCTCCATGCGTCCAGAGGCGCGCCGAACTGATCAAACCGATCAGGGCTTCCGCCGCGCCGTAGGCGATGATCAAAGCCGCAATCACTTCCACGCCGAACGCGATATGGCCGGCAAGGCGTTTGAACAA
>Ga0114129_10012186_pt1 | contig 12232 bp, 10 predicted proteins | sample RhiMetdeltSRZDD1_FD_80071 | JGI IMG/M metagenome (GOLD analysis project Ga0114129, IMG submission 80071) | Populus rhizosphere microbial communities from Tennessee, USA - Rhizosphere MetaG P. deltoides SRZDD1 (version 2) (version 2) | ecosystem: Host-associated > Plants > Roots > Rhizosphere >...
AAGAAGGCGACGGGCGCCGCGAGCAGCGCCATCAGCAGACCGACCGGCTTCGCGACGCGCTTCCACAACGTGTAGGTGACGGGGATCTGCGGGTTCGCCGGCAGGCCGCCGTACCGCTCCGGATGCGTGATGTCGTGCAGCACGTAGATGACGTGCGTGCCGCCGATCGACGCGGGATCGTAGACGCCGGCATTGGGAAATCCTGAATGCTCGCGAAGCTGCCGCGCCCGCTTCTCGGCCAGCGCGCGCATGTCGCTCTTGGTCCCGAACTTCAGGCAGCCCGTTGGACACGACTTGATGCACGCCGGCTCGAGCCCCTGCCCCACGCGATCGGAGCAGAGCGTGCACTTGTACACCTTCTTGGTCGTGCCGTTGAACTTCGGGATGTCGAAGGGGCAGCCGGACACGCAGTACTGGCAGCCGATGCAGTTCTCCTGCTGGAAATCGACGATGCCGTTCGTGTACTGGACGATGGCGCCGTCGGCCGGACACGCGCGCAGGCAGCCGGGGTCCTCGCAGTGCATGCACTGGTCCTTGCGCATCAGCCACATCAGGGACCCGTCGTCGTTCGGCTGCTCGTTGAACTTGATCAGGTTCCAGTAGTTCCACGCCGTCGACGGCATCGTCTGGTACGTGTTGTCGAACGTCGTCTGCTGGAACGGCATGTCGTTCCACTCGACGCAGGCGACCTCGCACGCCTTGCAGCCGATGCACGTCGTGACGTCGATGTACTTGCAGACCTCTTCTTCGCGCTGGACGCCGCGGCCCGGCACGCTGCCGGCGTGGCCCGAGATCGCTTTGATTTGAAGAATCCCAGCAGCCACGGCGCTACACCTTTTCGACCTTCACGAGAAATCCCTTGAACTCCGGCGTGTATGCGTTCGGATCGACGACCGTCGGCGACAGCAGGTTCGCCGACATCAGCGACGTGCGTCCTTCGTCTTCGGCGATGCCGCGGAATCCCCAGTGGATCGGGATGCCGATCTGATACGTCTTCTTGCCGTCGATGAGCATCGGCTTGATCCGCCGCGTCACCATCGCTTTCGCGACGTACGCGGCGCGCGCGCTCGTCACCTTCAGCTGCTCGCCGCCCGCGATTCCCATTTCGTCGGCGAGCTCCTTCGGAATCTCGATGAACGGCTCGGGCACGAGCTCGACGTTCATCGGATTGTTCTTGGTCCAGTAGTGATAGTGCTCGGTCAACCGGTACGTCGTGCAGACGATGTTGAAGCCCTGCCCGGGCTCGCCGAAGACGTCGTGCGGCGTCTTCATCTTCGTGACGACCGGGTTGGTCGATTGCGACGGATGCAGGGGATTGCCGATCGGACTCTCGATCGGTTCGTAGTGCTCGGGGAACGGACCGTCGGCAAACGCGGACAGCGGCGCGAAGATGCGGCCGACGCCCTCGGGATTCATGATGAACGGACCCATGTGCTCCGCTGGCTTCGAGTCGACTTTGAAGTCGGGCACGTCGTTGCCCACCCACCGGCCCGCCGACTCGTTCCACCAGACCTGGCGACGCTCGGCGTCCCACGGCCGGCCCGACACATCGCACGACGCGCGGTTGTAGAGCACGCGACGGTTTGCCGGCCACGACCAGGCCCAGTTCGGATAGATGCCGAGGCCGGAGGGATCGTCCGTCCCGCGACGCGCCATCTGATTGCCGGCTTCGGTCCACGATCCGCTGTACAACCAGTTGCCGCACAGCGTCGTGCCGTCGTCTTTCAGCCACGCGAATCCGGGAAGCTGCTGGCCCGCCTTCACCGACTGGCCGGTCGCGTCCGTGAGATCGGCGAGCGCCTGACCGTTGATCTCGCGCGCGACCTCGGCGAGCGACGGGTTGCGCGGCTGCGTGTACGGCCAGCGCGCGTTCAGAATCGGATCGGGGAACCTGCCGCTCTCCTGCTGATAGAGATCGCGGACCTTCAGGAAGATCTGCGCGAGGATGTCCTGGTCCAGCCGCGCGTCGCCGGGCGGCGGCAGCGCGACGTTCTTCCACTGCAGCCAGCGCGCGGAGTTGACGAACGCGCCGTCCTTCTCGGCGAAGCCGGCGCACGGCAGACGATACACGGTCGTCTGAACGTTCTTCATCTCCTCAGGCGTGGTGCCGGGCGCCTTCCAGAACTCGCTCGTCTCGTCCGGATAGATCTCGCCGACCACGAGCCAGTCCGCCTTCTTCAGCGCCTCGATGTTCTTGCGCGAGTTCGGACCGATCTGGACGCCGTTCATCCCGAACGCGAAGATCCCCTTCACCGTGCCGCCGTACATGTCGTCCCAGATCTGCGCCCACGAGTAGTTGCGATCGATCTTCGGCAGGTAGTGGAACGCCCAGTCGTTGCCCTTCTTCGCGGCGTCGCCGTACATCGCCTTGAGGAGGGAGGTCGCGAACTTCGGCGTGTTCGACCAGTAGTTGAACGAGTCCCATTCAGACGGCTTCGAGGCGGTCGGCGTGATCCGGTTCAGATAGGTCGCGAGATCGACGTCGTCCGGGTTCGGCATCTTCAGATAGCCGGGCAGAATGTCGAAGACGCCGGCCATGTCGGTCGCGCCTTGAATGTTCGAGTGGCCGCGCAGGGCGTTGACGCCGCCGCCGGCGCGGCCGACGTTGCCGAGCAGGAGCTGCAGCATCGCGGCGGTGCGGATGATTTGCGTGCCGAACGTGTGCTGCGTCCAGCCGACCGCGTAGATGATGGTCGCGACTCGCTTCAGGTCGCCGTCTTTGCGAATCGACGTGAAGAGATCCGCGGCCTTGAGGAACTGATCCTTCGGGATGCCGGTGATCCGCTCGACCATGTCGGGCGTGTAGCGCGAGTAGTGCTGTTTCAGGAGTTGAAACACGGAGCGCGGATGCTGAAGCGTGAGGTCGTACGCGACCGTGGACGGCAGCGAGCCGCCAGCTTTTGCGCCGAGCGGACCGTGCCCCGCGTGCCCGAGCCCCGTCTGCCCGGCAGGAGCACCAGACCTGCCAGACCCACCAGACCCCTCGTAGTTCCAGGTCGACTGGTCGTAGCGCTGACTCTCGGCGTCGAAGCCGGAATACAAGCCGTCCTCGGGCAGCTTGAATCCTTCCCTGACGAGGAACGAGGCATTCGTGAAGTGGACGAGGTAGTCGTGCGCGATCCGGCCGTTCTGGATCGCGTAGTTGATCAGGCCGCCGAGAAACGCGATGTCGGCGCCGGCGCGGATCTGGAGGAACAGATCCGCCGTGGCCGCCGTCCGCGTGAACCGCGGATCGACGACGATCATCTTCGCGTTGCGCTGCAGCTTGGCTTCGATCGGCCACTTGAACCCGCACGGATGGTTCTCCGCCGGATTGCCGCCCATGATCAACATCACGTCGGTGTTCTTGATGTCGATCCAGCCGTTGGTCATCGCGCCGCGTCCGAATGTGGGCCCCAGACTGGAGACCGTGGGCCCGTGTCAAACGCGGGCCTGGTTTTCCAGGTAGCAGACCCCCAGGCTGCGCATCGTCTTCACGACGAGATAGTTGAATTCGTTGGTGTCGGTGCAGCCGCCCGTCCACGCGATGCCCTCGCAGCGGTTGACGGTGCGGCCGCGCGCGTCCTTCTCGACGAACGTCGCGTCGCGCGTCTTCTTCACCCAGCGGCCGATCTCGTCGATCGCCTGATCCCAGCCGATGTCGTCCCACCGATCCGATCCGGGCCGGCGGACCTGCGGCTTCAGCAGACGCCGCTCGTTGAGGATGTCCTGCTCGAGCGACGCGCCCTTCGGGCAGAGGGTGCCGCGATTGATTGGATGATCGGGATCGCCTTCGACGTGCACGACCTGCGGCACGGCGTTCTTCGCTTTGTCGCCGAGCGTGTGAATGATGACGCCGCAGCTCACCGAGCAGTACGGACACGTGCTGCGCGTCTCGCTCGTGCGCGAGATCTTGAGCGTCCGCGCCTGCGCGGCGATCGGGGCGACGTCGAACCCGATTGCGGACAGGGTCGCGCCGCCGATCAGCGAACGTTGAAGGAAGGCTCGTCTGGAGATCGCCATCACTGCCTCCGCCTCAGGAGTTTGCCACAGGGTGAGGGAAACGGAGCGCCGTTCTGATAAATACGGGTTCCCCGTAGATAGGTCCGTTCGACGACGCCGCGCAGACGCCGTCCGAGAAAGGGCGCCAGCTTGGCCGTAAATCCGGCATCCGGATCGAAGACGACGAGATCGGCGTCGTACCCGACGTCGACCGCGCCTTTGCGGTCGAGCCCGGCGAGCCGCGCCGGCGCGCCGCACATCCACTGCGCGATCTGATCGAACGTGTATCCGCGCGGCTGCGCTTCGGTCCACGCGATCGGGAGGCTGAGCGGAAGCGGCGAGCGATCGGACGCGATCGTCTGAATCACGCCGCCGGCGAGCGCCGCCCAGAGCAGTTCGCGCGCCTCGCGGGTGGCGTCGCTGGCGGCCATATAGAGATCGTAGGGAGAGGTCTGCGCGGTGATCGGCGCGCGCGCGGCCCGCGCGTGAAAGAGCGGCGCCAGCAGGTCGGTCGAGGAGAGACGAACGAGATGCGTCCGCGTCCGGAACTCCCGGCAGAGCCCGATGACAGCGGTGTCAGAGGCGGTGTCAGAGGTGTCTGACACGTCTGACACGTCTGACACGTCTGACACGTCTGACACGTCTGACACGTCTGACACCAGCAGGATCGCGTCGAGCCAGCGGACCGCGGGCATGATCGCCCGCAGATCGGATTCCGAGGCCGCGACGCGTGCGAAGCCGAACACACCCGTCTGCGCGATCGTGGCGAGCTCGCCGACGTGCTCGGGCTTGATGCTCGCCCAGAAACCGACGTCGACCGCGCATGCCGCCTCAGGCCCGGCATTCTCGCCCGAGCCGACCGGGGCGGCCGGCATCGCGATCATCGTGGTGATTCCGCCGGCCGCGGCCGCGCGGGTCGTCGCATCGAGTCCTTCCGTCACGTACACGTACGGATCGACGAGACCGGGCAGGACCACCGCGTCCATCGCCTCATCGATCGGACAGCCCGCCGGCACATCGTCGACGTCGAGAACGCCGACGATCTTGCCGCTGCGAACGTGAATGGCGGCGGCGCGCGTGCCGCGCGGCGTGACGACGCGGCGGCTGCGGACGACGAGATCGGGGAGAAACACCTTTGTCGACCTCAGGGGGCGGACACACGGGTCCGCCCCTACGTCATTGGACCACCAGCGTCGTAGGGGCCGACCCGTGTGTCGGCCCCTCGTCAGAGCCCGACGAGATTCAACTCGATCTTCTCGTAGCCGCGCTCGCGCGCCCAGACGTCGAGCGGCGCGCCCGCCACCTCGTCGACCAGCGGCACCGCGACGCCGAGCCGCGTGAGATCGATCGTCTTGACATAGCGTCGGCAGGTCTCGCACGCGTCGATGCGCAGATGGTCGAGCGCGGGCGAATGAAAGTACGCGAGCCGGTGTTCGTCCTCCTCGCCGCAGGACGCGCAGCGCACGCGGCGGAACGGCCAGCTCGTGAAGCACGTCGCACACAGCAGCGCGCGGCCGCCGCCCTCGAGATCCCCGCCGCCCTGCAGAATCGACAACTGCGGCGGCCCCGCGCAGAAGGGACATCGAAACTCGTTCGTATACAGCTCGCGATCCACGGGACGCTGTGCGAGCTCGGCCAGCCGCTGCGCGTACGGCTGCAGGATGACCTTCGGGAAAAACTGATTCGCGGCCAGCGTGCGCCACCACTCGAGCAGCAGTTGATCGATCGCCGAGTCGCCGGCACCCACGATCTCCTGGATTTCCTCGGCGAGCAGCGCCGGACCAATCGCCGACACCGCACCGAGGATCGCCGATGCTCGAGGTCGGACCACATCGAGATCGCGTTCGAGCGAACCGGAGAGCTGCGCCCTGCTCACCGCGTCATACGTCTCGCGCTGCAGGCCGAGCAGCTGTCCGTAGAACACGAGGAGCGGACGAGTCGCATCATCCTGAGCGGCGAGCTGAGCGGCGCGCTCGATACGGCGCTGCCATGAGTCACGCACGGCGGGGATCATAAGGCCCAGGTCTGGCCAGCGGTGCGCGAAGGCAAGCAAGTTGCTGGATAGTCACGCTCCAGAGGAGGACATGATGAAATCGTTGGTATTCGCGACGCTCGCCGTCCTGAGCACGATTCAGCCGCCGAAACCCGCGACGACGACCGGCACCACAGGCGTACGGGAACATGAATCGACCGCGATCTCGGCATCGGCGACGCTGCGGCAGGACATGCGAAAGCTGTGGACCGATCACGTCGTCTGGACCCGCGACTACATCGTCGCCGCGACCGGCGATCAGCCCGATGCGCAGGCCGCGTCCAAACGACTGCTGAAGAACCAGGAGGACATCGGCGCGGCCGTCGCCACGTACTACGGGAAACCTGCCGGCGACAAGCTCACCGAGCTGCTCAAGCAGCACATCTTGATCGCCGTCGATCTCATCAAAGCGGCAAAAGGCGGTGACAAGGCGGCGCAGCAGAAGGCTGATACCGCGTGGCACCGCAACGCTGAAGAGATTGCCGATTTCCTCAGCAAGGCCAATCCCAACTGGCCGCGCGCCACGCTCGTCGACATGATGAACACGCATCTCTCGACCACGACCAGCGAAGTCGTCGCACGATTGAGCAAGGACTGGGAAGGCGACGTGAAGGCGTTCGACGCCGTGTACGACCACATTCTGAAGATGTCGGACGCGCTGTCGGACGGCATCGTCAAACAGTTCCCGGCGAAGTTCTCCAGCAAACCGTCGACGACGACGCGGTAGCGACACCTGGGGACACGCCGTCATCGCGATCAGGACAGCACGCCGAGCTCGTCGAGCGAGGCGTGCAGCTCCTGTGTGTCGCGATACACGCGGAACGCTCCCGCTCTCGTCAGCTCGTCTTCGCCGTATCCGCCGCTGAGCACGCCGATGCCGAGCATCTTCGCCCGGCGTGCGGCGAGCAGATCCCAGACGGCGTCACCAACGACGTAGCAGTCGTCGGCGGCGACGCCCAGCCGCTGCCCGCAATAGAGGAACAGATCGGGCGCAGGCTTCGCGCGCGGCACGTCGCGCCGCTCGACGACCACCGTTTCGGCGCCGACGCCGAGGCTGGCGAGCGACCGATCGATTTCCGGCCGCCGGCCCGACGTCGCGATACCGTGCTTGATGCGCGCGTCGCGCAGCGTCTGCAGAAGACCGCGAGCGCCGGGCAGCGGACGGCGCTCGGGCAGAATTTCCTGAAACAGCTCGCCGTGCCGGCGCTGCAGCGCTTCGGCCTCGGCCTGCGAGATGTCGCGGCCGAGCTCGCGCGCGACCGCGCGCGTGAAGAGGCCGCCGCTCATGCCGATGCGGCGATGAATCTTCCAGCCGTCGATCGCCATGCCCGCCTCGGCGAGCGCGCGCTGCCAGGAGAAGACGTGCGCGTAGACGGTGTCGACGAGCGTGCCGTCAAGATCGAAGATGAGCGCCGGCGTAAATCTGCTCCTCGACGTCAGCAACCGCCCGTCCGACGTCGCCGCCGACCGCGGGATCGCGGCCGGTCAGCACGGCGGCGACGAAATCCTCGACGAGCGGCTGATGAAGGTTTGCAGCGGGCGGATGCAATTCGCGACGTCGCTCGCCGTTAATCGTGATCTGCAGTTCGCCCGCGTTCAAGCTGGTCAACTCGATCGACCCGTGCGTCCCGTAGACGCGCAGCGTGTCGCGCGGCTCGCTCGTCGCGTGCGTGACCGCCACGGTCGCGCAGGCGCCGCGTTCGAACTGAAGCAGCGCGACGGCGGTGTCCTCCACTTCGCGCTTCAGGACACAGTTCGAGACCGCGCTCGCGACGCGGCTCACCGGACCGAAGAGATTGAGCAGCAGCTCGATGCGATGGCAGCCGAAGTCCATCATGGGACCGCCGCCGGCCTCGCGCTTGTCGACCAGCCACGCGCGCGCGTCGCCCGGCCGCGGATTGAACGACTCGAACGCCTCCGCCTGCGCGAGGACGCCCTTGCCGATCTCGCCCGATCCGATGATCGCCTTGATGCGCACGACGGCGGGATAGAAGCGGCGGTAGTAGGCGACGCCCAGCCTGACGCCGTTCGCGCGGCACGCGGCGATGATGCGGTCGCACTCCGCGACCGTCATCGCCATTGGTTTTTCACAGAGGACGTGCTTGCCGGCGTCGGCGGCCGCGATGGCCTGGTCGGCGTGGACGCGCACCGGCGTCGCGACGTAGACGGCGTCGACGCCGCGATCCGCAATCAGGTCCTGCCAGCACGCGTGCCAGCGGCGCGCGCCGAATTCAGCCGCGAACGATTCGGCGAGCTCGGCTCGCGCGCGGCTGATCGCCACGAGCTCGCCGCCCGGCGCGTCGCGCAGCGCGGCCGCGACGCGCTTGCGCGCGATGTCACCGGCACCGATGAGTCCCCATCCGAGCGGCTTCGACACCCGGTGAGTCTGTCATGGAACGCAAAGACCGCAAAGACCGGCCTTTGCATTCTTCGTCAATCCGCGACGCGGCGGGCGGTCAGAACGAGATCCGGATCGTGAATGGTGAGCGCGGTCGCCTTCCCGTTCTCGACGACGAACTTCACGCGGACGTTCGGGGCGCCGGCCGGCGAGAATTCACCGGGCGCGCGCTCGGCGAGGCCGCGCTTGGTGGCCTCGGTCCGCAGGAATCCGAGCTGGCCTTTCGTCGCGTCGATCGTGATGCGCGCGGTCGGTCCCGAGCCATACACGTAGGTGCCGACGAGCGCGGCGACTTCGGCGTCGGTGAGCGCCCGCGAATCGAGGCGTGGATCGGCGTCGCCCAGCTTTTCGAGGTACGCGAGGACCGCCTTCGCCCGTTCGCCGCCCGCTCGCGCGTGCGCGAGCAGCGTGATGCCGTGCGGTCCATAGATGCGCTGCACGCCCGGCGACGCCTCGACGAACGCTTTGACGACGTCGAGTTGCCCGAGCATCGTCGCGGAGAAGATCGACGGCCGCGCGCCGTTGGCGATGAGGTACTCCGCGATTTCGCGGCTGCCGACGTGCGAGGCGGCGCCGAGCGCCGATTCCCAGTCGCCGAAGCCCCAGTCCCAGGTCGCCTTCGCGAGCGTCGGCTGGCGTTCGACCAGCTCCTTCACGCGCTTGACGTTGCCGTGCGCGACCCCGACCATTTCTTTCACCAGCGCCGGGTCCTGGGTCGGAAAGGTGTCGGCAGGCGCGGCCGCCGCGGCGGTCACGGGCGTCGCGAGCTTCGGGGCCACGATCGCCGAGCCGGTCAGGAGAAACGAGCGACGCGACAATACAGACATGGGATCTCCTTATTTACTATGCGGCGGGGCCCCACCCCCGCCGCCTGCCACGCCTCGCCTTTTTCAACGCTCGCGGGGCCCCACCCCCGCTCGCCTCGCTCGCGCTTCGCGCTCGCGAGGGCCGCAGGCGCTCGGCTCGGCGCGCTGGCTTGCTGCGACTTTCTGCTTGGTCAACGTTCTGCCTATTGGACGACCGCCGCCACGCCTACGCTAGACGAGAACCGGTGAAGAAGCAGTCAGGAAGCGATGAGGATGCGAAGTGTTCCCCAAGCAGCAAAGGGGACATAACCAGCGCCGAGCGCCAAAGGCGCGAGGTGGCAGGCGGCGGGGTGGGGCCCGCCGCAAAGTAAAAAACGTTAGCTGCCCAATAGGCGCTTCGCGATGGCTTCCGCGACCGCTTGCGACACGTCGCGATCCAAATGTTCGGTCTCCGACGGTGATGGTTCGAACCGGCGCGCCCACAGATGAGACTGGTCGCCCGTGCGAATCAAATGCGTGGTGATCCTCAGATGACCGTCAATCTGCTGCACCTGGCCGAGCACCACGTGACCCACGTTGAGCGAGCTGCCGATCGCGAGCAGGTCGCGATTCGACCGCGGGACGCGCAGCACCGCCGCGTTGCCGATGACCGCGAGGCGAACCGGATCGGACGCGAGCCGCGCGACGGTTGCGTCCGTCAGCGTCTGCGCGAGGCGATCGTATTCGGCGACGCCGGTCTCGTTGTCGAACGGCACGACCGCGAGGCGCACGCGCGTATCGGGCTTCGCCTTCGCGGCGTCGCGGCGCATCATGAGCATCGACGCCCCGGCGATGAGTGCGACGACGACAGCAATCGCAGAGAACGCGGCGAGGCCCGAGATGTCGATCCGCTGCGACGTCTGCGCGCTCTGCGGTTGATGGTTCACGACGACGGTGTCGGTCTGGTGGTTGACGCTCGGCGCGACGAAGTCCGGTGCGGCATCGGCGACGATCGGCGCGATGAAGCGATACCCGCGGCGCGGCAGCGTCTCGATGAACCGCGGCTCCGACGCCGAGTCGCCGAGCGCCTCGCGAATCTGCGCGATGCAGTAGTTCAGCCCGCGATCGAAGTCGACGTACGTTTCGCCGCTCCAGACGCGCTGCTGGAGCTCGGCGCGCGAGACGAGGTCGCCCGCCCGCTCGACGAGCACCGCGAGCACCCGCGCCGGCTGCGGCTCGAGACGCCTCGTCGTCCCGTTGCGCCGCAATTCGCCGGCGCGCGCGTCGAATTCAAAATCGGCAAACCGAATCACGATTCCTCGTTGCCGGGTTGTCCTGCGTGCAGGCCCCGGAGTCTATCCCGGAGCCGCACCCTGCGTGTTCACATAGACCGCGTACAGCGACTGGCTTGCGGCCATGAACAGGCGATTCCGTTTCGGCCCGCCGAAGCAGACGTTGCCGCAGACTTCCGGCAGCCGGATGCGTCCGATGAGACGGCCGTCAGGCGTCCAGATCGTGACGCCGCTGTAGCCGACCGCGCGGCCGGCGTTGCTCGAGCACCACAGATTGCCGTCGACGTCGCAGCGCACGCCGTCGGGCGCGCACCTCACGCCGTCGATCATGAAGTCGGAGAACCGTTTCCCGTTCGTCAGCCTGTTGTCGGCGCCGACGTCGAACGCGTGCAGATCGCCCTTGCCACCGGGGCCCGTATCGCCGGGCCCGCGTCCCGTGCTGACGACATACAACTTCTTATAGTCGGGAGAGAACGCCAACCCATTTGGGTCGGGCACCTGCTCTTCCGTCACGACTAAAGTGAGGGCGCCCTTCGGATCGACGCGATAGACGCCGGTCGGCAGCTCGCGCTTCTCCGGCTTGCCTTCGTAGAGACTGCGGCCGTACGGCGGATCGGTGAACCAGTAGCTGCCGTCGGGATGCGGCACGACGTCGTTCGGCGAGTTGAGGCGCTTGCCGTTGTACGACTCGGCGATGACCGTGATCGAGCCGTTGTGCTCGAAGCGCACGACGCGTCGCGTGAGGTGCTCGCACGACAGCTGGCGTCCCTGAAAATCGAACGTGTTGCCGTTGGTGTTGTTCGACGGGCTCCGGAACACCGTCACGCGCTCGTCGTCTTCGACCCAGCGCAGGAGGCGATCGTTCGGGATGTCGCTCCAGACCAGATAGCGGCCCTGCGCGCTCCACGCCGGTCCTTCCGCCCACAGCGCGCCGGTCCACAGGCGTTTGATCGGCGTGTTCGCTTGAACGAGCGCGCCGAACCGCGGATCGACGGTGAGGATGTCGGGATCGGTGAAGTAGGTCGTCGGCGGCGCGTTGGGCCCGAAGTCACGCGGCGGAATCGTGATGACGCTCGGCGGCCCCTGCAGCGTCTGAGCCTGGGTCTGACCCCAGGTCCGACGCGGATTGGCGACCGCCGCGCCTGCGGCCGCTCCGATCGTTTTGAGGAGCCTCCGCCTCGACACATCGTATGGCATGAGCGAGATTATGCTGCTATCAGCTGCCGGCTGTCAGCTGAGAGCTGATTGATTCATGACCACTGCCCGTCTCGAAGCGTTCAGCGACGGCGTCTTCGCCGTCATCATCACGATCATGGTGCTCGAGCTGAAGGTGCCGCACGGCACCGACTGGGAGGCGCTGCGCCCGCTGACGCCGGTGTTCCTCACCTACGTCCTCAGCTTCGTGTTTCTCGGCATCTACTGGAACAACCATCACCACATGATGCACGTCACCGAGCGCGTGACCGGCGGAATCATGTGGGCCAACCTGCACCTGCTGTTCTGGCTGTCGCTGACGCCGTTCGTCACGGCCTGGATGGGCGAGAATCACTTCGCGCCGCTGCCCACCGCGGTGTACGGCGGCGTCATGCTGTGCGCGGCCATTTCGTACACGATTCTGCAGACAGTCATCATCCGCGACGAAGGACCGCACTCAAAGCTGGCGACGGCGGTCAGGAACGACGTCAAAGGCAAACTGTCGATGGCGCTGTACGCCCTGGCGATCCCGATGGCGTTCGTGAACCAG
>Ga0114129_10012187_pt1 | contig 12231 bp, 9 predicted proteins | sample RhiMetdeltSRZDD1_FD_80071 | JGI IMG/M metagenome (GOLD analysis project Ga0114129, IMG submission 80071) | Populus rhizosphere microbial communities from Tennessee, USA - Rhizosphere MetaG P. deltoides SRZDD1 (version 2) (version 2) | ecosystem: Host-associated > Plants > Roots > Rhizosphere >...
CCAGCGTCCACACGAGGTAGACGGGCGCCGACAGCATGAACGTCGTCGTCGCGACGACGACGTCCGTCCCGTCCTTCATGCGCACCAGGAACTCGACGGTCTGCTCGCCCGGCGGAGCCCCTTCCAGTCCCACTGACGCGCTCCACTGCGGACCGGCGCTTGGCGCGGCAACGAACGCGAGGGGCACGGTCTCCTGCGTCGAGCGGAGCCGCGCGCGCGGCTGCCCCGGCGCGGCCTCGCCCGGCATCGAGACGGCGACCCGGGCGCGCTCGTGCTGAAGTCCATCGGGGACCGTGTACCAGCGTCGGCCCTGGAGCGCCACGGCATCGGGGCGACGATCCAGGCCCACGAGCCCTGTGGATGCGGGAGATGTGGCAACGGGCGCGGTGGTCGCGGACGAGGGAGACGGCGGCGGCGTCGCGACGGGCGTGCACGACACGCAGAGCGCGAGAACGGCGGCGACGGCGGTTGCTCTCACGGTGGATTCATCGTACGAGGCGCCATCGGTGGCGCACGGGCTCATCGGACCAAGCGGCGCGCATCCTCCACCGGGATCTGCCAGATCACCGATTCCCACACCGGCTTGAAGCCCATCGCCACGTTGATCGCGAGCATCGCCGCGTTGGTCCCGGCGTTGTCGGTCCGGATGTAGCGCGCCTGCGGCACCTCTTCGAGAAGGCGTCGCGCCATCTGCGCCTTGATCCACTTCCCGATGCCCTTGCCGCGGTGTTCCGGGACCGTGGCGGTCCCGCCCTGGTGGATGACGCTCGGCACGCGTGGGTCGAAGAAGACGTCGGTGAACGCCGCGCTCGCGCCCGTCGATTCCTCGACGACCAGCGCCACGCGGTGCTCCTGCCCGCGCGCGCGAGTCATGCGTTCCCACTCGCGCATCGTCTCGGGTGTGATCTTCCAGTCTTCCATCTGCAGTTCCTCGCGCGGCATCGTGTTGATCGCCCGGACCGCCGCGACGACGTTGTCCATGAGGTGGTCAGGCGTCTCGTTGCCGATCCACTCGATCCGGTATCCGCGCGGGTCGATCGACGCCCAACGGTCGAGCAGTGCGCGGTCGATCGCGCGGAGGTCCAGCTGACTGTTGCGCATCCGAAGCCCTGGTTTCGCGCCGATCCGCTCCGCGAAGGCGGCACCGGCCGGCACGCGGCTCATCGTCCAGCCCTCGAGGATCAGCCCCTGCCCCTCGCCAGACGCCTCGATGGCTTTGGCCAGCAGCTTCCTGCCCAAACCCCGCCGGCGGTGCTCTGGATGGACCTCGATGGCGACATCGCGGATGTTCAGGTTGTCCTGCGTCGAGCGGTGGACCACCAGGCACCCGGCGAGCTTTCCCGGAGCGGCCCAGACGGCCCAGCGCTGGCGCACGAACATTGGTGAGGTCATCCGGAACCTCGCCGCCAGCGCCTCGAACGGCGGCACCGGGTCCTCGGGGATCTCCTCGCGACTTCGGAGCCAGGAGAAGTCGACGAACGGGCGGAGCTCGTCGTCGCTCGCGCGCTCGAGATCGACCTGCTCGATGGAATAAGCGGTCGCGGGTGTGGCCTTCATGGGGCGCTAACTGTACCGGCGGATACGCGTCTGAGAAACTTGTGTCAGATGAGCCTTGCCGCGACGCGCCGCTGGATCCTGCCGAACGCACCCGATCTCGTTGCGCCCGACGGCATTCCGCCGCTCGTCGCTCGCATTCTCGCCAACCGCGGCATCGCGATCTCGGCGATGGCGGACTTCATCGCCGCGAAAGCGATCGAGAACGGCCCGCCGATGCTCGACCTGGACCGCGCCGTAGAACGTCTGCGTCGTGCGCTCGCGGCTCGCGAGCGCATCGTCGTCTATGGGGATTACGACGTGGACGGTATCGCCGGCTCGGCCATCCTGGTGCGGGCGTTCCGGCAGCTTGGCGTCGTGGTCCAGGCATACATCCCGAACCGCTACGAAGAGGGCTACGGCCTCAACGAGCAGGCCATCCGGCAGCTCGCGGCCGACGGGGCGCGCGTGATCGTATCGGTCGACTGCGGCGTGACCGCGGTGCGCGAGGCGGCGCTGGCGCGCTCGCTCGGCGTCGACTTGATCATCACCGACCACCACCACCCGCCGACGGAGCTTCCCGACGGCTTCGCCGTGGTGAATCCACGGCGGCCCGGCGACCTCTCTCTCGACAAGGAGCTTGCGGGAGCGGGCGTCGCACTCGTCCTGGCGCGCCGACTCCTCGGCGAGCTCGGGTTTGCGCTGCGGCGCGACGAGCTGATGCAGCTCGTCGCTCTCGCGACGGTCGCCGACGTCGTGCCACTGCGCGCGGCGAATCGCTCGCTGGTCCGTGCTGGCCTCGAGGCGCTGAACCGCGCGCCGATCACCGGCGTGCGCGCGCTGGTCGAGCGTGCCGGGCTGAAGCTCGGGAGCGTGACCTCGGCGAACATCGGCTATGTCCTCGGTCCTCGACTCAACGCCGCAGGACGCATCTCGGATGCCGAAGAGGCTCTTCGACTGTTGCTCACGGAGGACGTGGACGAAGCGAAGATCCTGGCGGAGCATCTCGAGCTGAAGAACGCGGAACGACAGGACCTCACGCGCCAGGTCGTCAAGGGAGCGCGCGAGCGTGCTGCCGAGCGGCCGGAGGCGTGGGCGACCGTCGTCGCGGATCCTGCCTGGCCGGCGGGCATCGTCGGGCTGGGAGCATCCCGGCTGGTGGAGGACTACGGCCGGCCGGCGGTGGTGATCGCGATCGATGGCGACGAGGGCAAGGGCTCGTGCCGCTCGATCTCCGCGGTGCACATCGCCGAGGCGCTGGACGAATGCGATGACCTCCTCATCAAGCACGGCGGTCACGCGATGGCCGCGGGCTTCTCGATCGCGCGCGAGAAGATCGCGGAATTCACCGAACGGCTGGACCAGATCGTGCGCCGCCGTCTCGGCGGGGTCCGGCCGGTCCCGTCGCTGCGTGTCGATGCCGAGATCGAGCCGGAAGCGCTCACCGCACGGCTCGCGCTCGAGCTCGCATCGCTCGAGCCGTGCGGGATGGGAAATCCGCGGCCGCATCTGCTGCTGCGGAGCGTCAAGGTCTTCGGGATCCGGCAGGTCGGGGTCGACTCGGACCACCTTCGCTGCAAGATCACGGTCGGCCGCTTCACCTTCGACGCGATGGCCTTTCGGCGCGGAGAGCACGTGGAGGCGATGACGGATGCCGGCTCCGTCGACGCGGTCGTGACGGTCGGCGCCGGCCTCCGCGGCTTCGTCGAGCTGGAGCTGCAGGACTTCGGTCCGGTCGGCACCGCGGATCGCATGCGTCTGGAAGCGGTGATGGCCTGATGGCGGAGCGCGCGAACGCGATCACGTCCCGGATCGTCGGGATCACCGACCGCCTGCGTGCGCAGCGGCACAGCGCCGTCGATGTCGAAGGGATCGTCAAGGAGATGCTGCGTCACTACGCGGATGGTGACGCGGAGCTCGTGCGGCGCGCGTACGCCTACGCGTCCGACGCGCACGGCGCGCAGAAGCGCGTCTCCGGCGAGCCGTACATCACGCACCCCGCCGCGGTCGCGATGCTCATCGCGGAGCTCGGCATGGAGGCAGCGACGATCGCCGCGACGCTGCTGCACGACGTGCCCGAGGACACCGCGCGCACCACCGAGGACATCCGCCTCGAGTTCGGCGATGAGATCGGCCGCCTGGTCGAGGGCGTCACGAAGCTGGGCCGGCTGCAAGGTCAGTCGCGCGACGCGCATCAGGCCGAGAACATCCGGAAGATGTTCCTCGCGATGGCGGAAGACCTGCGCGTCGTGATCATCAAGCTCTGCGACCGGCTCCACAACATGCGCACCCTCGCGCCATTGCCGCCGGAGAAGCAGCAGCGCATCGCGCGCCAGACGATCGAGATCTACGCACCCCTGGCGCACCGTCTGGGGATCTGGCAGATCAAGTGGGAGCTCGAGGATCTCGCGTTCAAGTACCTGGAGCCCGAGCAGTACAAGGAAGTAGCCGAACACCTGGCCGCGCGGCGCCAGGTGCGGGAGCGGTTCATCGACCAGGCGATGAAGACGCTTGCCAGCGAGCTTGAGAAGGCGGGCATCCGTGCCGAGCTCTCGGGGCGCGCGAAGCACCTCTGGTCGATCGCGCAGAAGATGCGCCGCAAGAACGTCGGGTTCGATGAGGTCTACGACCTGCTCGCGATCCGCGTGATCGTCGCGGACGTGCCGAGCTGCTACGCCGCGCTGGGTATCGTCCACACGCTGTGGCCGCCGATCCCCGGGCAGTTCGACGACTACATCGCCGTTCCCAAGGCGAACCTGTATCAGTCGCTGCACACCGCGGTCATGGGCCCCGGCGGCCAGCCGCTCGAGATCCAGGTGCGGACGCAGGAGATGCACGCCCTCTCCGAGTACGGGATCGCCGCGCACTGGCGGTACAAGGAAGGCGGGAAAGCAGATCGCGATCGCGACTACGAGTCCAAGCTCGCGTGGGTGCGGCAGCTGCTCGAGTGGCAGCACGATGTCACCGACGCCCAGGAGTTCGTCGAGTCGCTCAAGGTCGACGTCTTCCAGGACGAGGTATTCGTCTTCACTCCCAAGGGCGAGGTGAAGGCGCTGACCGCGGGCGCGACGCCGATCGACTTCGCGTACCGCATCCACACCGACGTGGGACACCGCACGATCGGCGCGAAGGTGAACGGGCGCATCGTGCCCCTCGACCACCGCCTGCAGTCGGGGGACATCGTCGAGATCGTCACCAGCAAGGCTGCGCGCGGCCCGTCGCGCGACTGGATCGGCATGGTCCGGACGCCGGGCGCACGCGAGAAGATCCGCCAATGGTTCAAACGATCCCAGCGCGACGAGAACATCACGCACGGCAAGGAGCTGCTCGACCGCGAGCTCAAGCGCCTCGCGCAGCGGTCACTGGGCGATCTCTCGGACGAGGACCTTCGTCGCGTGACCGAGGCGCTCAACATGCACGATGTCGACACGCTGTTCGCTTCGCTCGGTTATGGCGAGGTGACCGCGGCGCAGGTCGTCATGCGCCTGGGCATCGTCGACGACGCCGAGCAGCAGCTCCCCGGCTCCGCGCCACAGCTACCCCCGACGACCGCGCGTGGTGGCGTGACCGTGAAGGGCGTCGACGACCTGCTGGTGCGCTTCGCGGTCTGCTGCAATCCCGTGCCCGGCGACGCGATCGTGGGCTACATCACGCGCGGCCGCGGCGTCACGGTGCACCGCGGCGACTGCACGAACGTGAAGGCCAGCTCCGAGAAGGAGCGCCACGTCGAGGTGGAGTGGGAGAGGACCGCGGCACGCACCTACCCGGTGGCGATCCGGATCGAGGGCTGGGACCGCGACGGCTTCCTCCGCGATGTGGCCGCGGTGATCAGCGAGAACCAGGTCGCGCTCATGGCGCTTTCCGCCCTTGCCAATCCCGACAAGACCGCCACGGTGAACGCCACGCTACAGGTGACGAGCGTCGAGCAGCTCTCCCGCGTCCTCGCGAAGCTCGAGGGCGTGCGCGACGTCTTCAGCGTCCATCGCGACGGCCGCTAGGGAGTCGCGGCTCACCGTCGGAAGCGGCGTCGCGCTCGACGCGAGACTGACGCTGCCCGGCGGACCCGGCAGGCACCCGGCGGTCATCGGCCTTCACCCCGCGAACGATCGCTCGCGGGATCACTTCCTGTTTCGCCACCTCGCGGCCGTGCTCCCGCCGCTGGGCATCGCGGCGCTCCGCTACGACCGTCGCGCGGACGACGTCCCGCTCGAGCTGCAGGCGGACGACGCGCTGAGCGCCCACGCAGCGCTCGCAGCGCGCGATGACATCGATGCCTCGCGCATCGGCCTCTGGGGCTTCAGCCAGGGCGCGTGGGTCGCGCCGCTCGTGGCGTCACGTTCGAGCGACATCGCATTTCTCGTCCTCGTCGCCTCCACCGGTGTCAGCCCGGCCGAGCAGATGCTGTACGGCACGGCCAAGCACGCGCGTGAGGCGGGCGTCGCTCACGACGACGTCGAGCGCCTCGTCGCGCTGCGGCGCCTGGTCGACGAGTGGCGTCGCGGCCGGGTCACACGCGAGCGAGCGCAAGCGGCGGTCGATGCGGTGGCCGATGAGCCGTGGTTCGAACACGCATACGTCCAGCGCGTCCTGGGCGACGGGATCTGGCCGAACATGGACTTCGACGCGGAGAGCGTCTTCTCGCGCGTCCGCGTGCCGGTGCTGTTGTTCTACGGCGAGGACGACGAGTGGCAGCCGATCGACGCGAGCATCGCGACCTGGCAGCGCTCCGCGCGCCGCGCCGGCAACACTGATGTCACTGTCGTACGGCTCGCTGGTACCCGGCACGCGCCGACACTCGGCGGCGCCCTGGATGAGACAGCGATAGCACCAGAGTACGAGCGCACGCTTCTCTCATGGCTCGAGGCTCACGCGCTGCGCGCGTGAGCCGGCTTCGCTGCTCGATCAGTCACTAAACTCGGATGCGATGACCGAAGCGACCTGGAAGCGCCGCTTCCGCGCGCCCGTCGTGATGTTCCCCACGTGGGCGCGCGAGAATCCCGACCGGCTTCTCTATCTCTCGAACGCCGGCGGCAAGTTCGAGGTCTACGCCTGGGACAAGACCACCGGCGCACGTCGTCAGGTCACGGACCGCAGCGAGGGCACCGGGTACCGCGTATCGAGCCGGCTCGACCCGCGTGGCGAGTGGATCTGGTGGTTCGACGACGAGAAGGGCAACGAGCTGGGTCGGTGGGTCCGGGAAGAGTGGCAGAGCGGGAAGCGCGAGACCATCGCTCCGCAGCTCGCGCCGGCGTACAGCGGCCGGATCGCGATCCACAGCGACATCGCTGGTGGCAGCGGCTTCGCGGTCATCGGACGATCGCGTTCGGATGAGGGCTCGAGCGTGTACGTCGTGCGCGACGGTGACGAGCCGCGCCGCATCTACACGCACGAGCAGAGCGCATTCATCGACGGCATCTCTCGGGACGGGACGCTGGTCGCGCTGTTCCACTCCGAGAGCGGTGACAGCCGCAACCGCGAGCTGCGCATCGTCGACCTTGATGGCCGATGCATCGCCGAGCTTTCACACGGCGCGGGTCACGGCCTTTCGCCGTCGGGCGGGTGGTCGCCGATCGCCGGCGACGCGCGCTATCTCGCGGTGCACGACCGCGAAGATCTCGAGCGTCCGCTCATCTTCGACGCGAAGGCGGGTGTCTCAAACGAGATCCGGCTCGAGCTCCCCGGCGAGACGTTCGCGGACTGGTTTCCGGACGCGCGCTCACTGCTGATCGGGCACGACCACCGCGGGCGTACCGAGCTGTATCGCTACGACCTCGCGCGCGCGACGCTGGAGCGCCTCGCGACCGAGCCGGGCACGATCTCGACCGCGCGCGTGCGGCCCGACGGCGAGGTCTGGTACATGCTGGATCGCTCCTCGGAGCCGGCGGCGGTCTACGCGGTCGGCGGTGGGATCGTGCTTCAGGGCGAGCGCGCACCGCGGGGCGTGGCCTATCGCGACGCGGATATCGACGGCGTTCACGTGTTCATCGCGGAGCCGCTCGGTCCGCACCCGCACCCGACGTTCTTCTTCATCCACGGCGGGCCGGAAGCGGCCGATCGCGACAGCTTCTCGCCGACCGTCCAGGCCTGGGTCGACCACGGCTTCGCCGTCGTCTGCCTGAACTACCGCGGCTCGAGCGGCTACGGCAAGGCGTGGCGCGACGCGATCGTCGGCCGTCCCGGACTCACCGAGCTCGAGGACATCGGCAGGGTCCACGACTGGGCGGTCACGACCGGCTTGACCGACCCGGCGCGAGCGGTGCTCGGAGGCGGCTCCTGGGGCGGTTATCTGACGTTGCTCGGCCTGGGGACGCAGGCTGGCCGCTGGGCGCTCGGCATCGGCATTGTGCCGATCGGCGATTACCTCGCTGCGTACGAGGACGAGATGGAGCCGCTGAAGAAGTACGACGCCGCGCTCTTCGGCGGCACGCCGTCGGAGGTCCCCGAGCGGTACCGCGTCGCAAATCCGATCACTTACATCGACCGGGTGCGCGCTCCCATGCTGCTGCTCGTCGGCCAGAACGATCCGCGCTGCCCCTCGCGCAGCGTCGATGTGTATCGGGACCGGCTGCGCGAGCTGGGGAAGCCGTTCGAAGAGTACCGGTATGACGCCGGGCACGGATCGCTTGTCGTCGACGAGCGCATCAAGCAGATCGCGATGCAGATCGACTTCGTCGCCAAGCACATCGGAACATTGCCGGCGCAGGCGTGAGGGTCTTCGACCCCGAGCGCGGACGTCCGATCGTGGCGCCTCCTTGCGCAGGGCCGGGGTGTTGGGCCGGCGCGCCCGGTGCGTACCTCGACGGTCGCGAGACGTATCTGATTTATCGGATGCGCCGTCCACAGCCGGGGCGGGGATATGAGCTGCGCATCGCCGCGAGCCACGACGGAGTCCGCTACGAGACCGTCTGGTCGGTGAGCAAGGAGCGGTTCGGGGCGGAGTCCATCGAGCGTTGCGCCTTGACGCGCGTGGGCCAGACGTGGCGTCTGTACGCGAGCTTCGTGCGTCATAACGACCGGCGCTGGCGCATCGGACTTGTGGAGGGGTCGGCGGTCGACGTGCTGGACCCTGCGACCATGACGGTCGTCCTCGATCCCGACGATCTTGGTGTCGCGGCCGTCAAGGATCCGTGGCTTCGCCGCGTCCGCGGCCGCTGGCTCATGTTCGTGTCGTACGGCGCTCTTCCGGCGACGGCGGACCCGGGGCTGCACGCCACCGGCGACGCGCTCTCGACGGGACGGACGCTCTCCGCCAGCGGCGTGGCGTCGAGCGTGGACGGCCGACTCTGGACATGGGAGGGTCCGACGCTCTGGCCGAGCGAGTCAGGCTGGGACGCATTCACGTCACGCCTGAGCACCGCGCTGCGCGATGGCGATGGCTGGCTCGGGCTGTACGACGGGAGCGCGTCCCTGGCGGAGAACTACGAGGAGCGCTGCGGTCTCGCGCGGAGCCGCGACCTGCGTCAGTGGGAGCGCATCAGCGTCGACGGTCCGGTGATCGGCGCGGCGGGCGGGCCGGGTGGCGTCCGCTACGTCGAGATCACCGAAGCGGGGGACGCCTTTTACGAGTACACGCGCCTCGACGGGGCGCACGAGCTGCGGGTGGCGCGCGTCGACCGATAGCGCGGGAACCGCTCCGGTGCGGCTGTTGTACGGGAGGCAGACCCAGCGACCGGAGGTGACTCATGCGCCGGATCCTGCTCGCGCTTGCGATCTCGCTGATCTCGCTCGCACCCCTCGCGGCACCGGCGGCGGCCAAGTGCACGACCTGCCTCGACGGCATTTCGGTGCAGACGCCGGACGGACAGCCGTGGTCCGACGGCAAGCCCGTGACACTCGTCGCCTCGGTGCGACGCGGCGACCCGGGTGCGGCGTTCCCGGCGGACGGCCTCGCGGTGATCATGCAGACCGACCGCGAGCGCACCAAGTGCCTCAACGTCGCGCTCAAGCTCGTGAGCCAATCGGGCGACGGCGCTCTCTATGCCGGCGTCTTCTATCCGTTCCGCGCGGCGATCTACTCGGGCATCGTGCAGTTCGGTGACGACAAGTTCGATATGACGCTCGACATAAACACGATCGGGTCGACCGGCAAAGTCGCACCTGCCGCGCCCGACGTCGTAACGCCAGCGATCGTCACCCCGACGATCGCAACACAGGACCTGCCCGTCGCGGCCCCTGAAGAGGCCGTCAACGAGACCCTCAGCTACACGCTCGGCACCGTGCCGTTCATCCTCCTGGCGCTCGGCTTCTGGTCGATCGTCGGACTCGCGCTGACGGTGCGGCAAGCGCGGGCGCGAGCGGCCTAATGCGACGGCTCCTCCTCGGAGCAGTGCTTCTCATCCTCGCCTGCGAAGGAGCGGCGACGCTCCCCTCTCCTTCGCAGAGCGCGGGGACCCCGATCCCGAACATCGACGTCAGCGACATGATGGGCGGCTTCCCCGCCGCCACGTTCTTCATCCTGACCGACGACGGAAAGTTGCACGCCGTCGCGCTTCTCAACCACGCCGTTAAGTACACGATCGACGCGTCGACGACGGCGCAGGTGGCATCAGCGGGCGGCTTCATCTACATCGCGGACGAGGACAAGAACGGGGCGCGCGTGCGGTGGATCGATCAAGTGAACGGCAACGTGCTGGCGACCCGCCTCGAGCCAGGGCGAGCGCTGTTCTCGACCGGCATCGGGCACGGCGGTATCGCCGTCGACGCGACCACGGGTCGAGTGCTGGTGCTCTACCTGGAGAGCGGACGGCGCATCCTCGAGGCGTACGAACCGTATTCACTGCGGCCGCTGGGCCGACGCCTCGAGTCGAGCTGCGGCGATCGCGTGCTCGCCGGAGCCGGTCGCGTAGTCGTGCCCTGCTTCGCGGCCGGGACCCTCATCGTCCACGACGGCACATCGGACACGCAGGTCGTGGAGCCCGGCATCGGGCCGCTCGTCGCCGCGGCGATGAGCTCTGACGGAACGACGCTCGTTGGCCGCGATGACGGCACGCTGGCCCGGATCCCACCACAGACGGCAACGGCCGATAAGGTCGAGCCCTTCCGACCCGCGACCCTCGTGCCCGACGGCATCGCCTCGCCCGAGGTCGGGAAGTTCGTCGTCGCGCTATCGACCACCGACCGCGACATCAGCGTCAGCGAGACACGCTCGTCGCAGCGCTACCTCTCGTTCCCGGCGCAGCAGGCGCCGCGAGGCGGCGTTCTCGCGCAAGGACAGTTCGCCTTCTGGGTCAACGCGTTCGGTCAAGCGCGTCACATCGACCTGTTTCAGGGATTCCACGAGACGATGGTGACGTTTGGCGGCCGCGTTCTGCCAGGAGGGGTCGGCCAGTAGCCCCGCTAACGCATCGCCTCGAGCAGCGGATTCACGTCGCGCTCGAAGGAGTTCTGCTCGACGAGCGGCGTCTCCTTTAGACCTGGGATGCGGCGGAAGACCTCGTCTTCGTAGGTCGGCAGGTCGATCTCGTAGTACACGCCGATCGGGATCGGCTCGGCCTCGTAGCTGCGCGCGACCGCGGCTGCCTTTTTCGCGATGATCTCCTGAGCGTCCGCGGGGTCTTTCACCTTGCCGTCGAACCCCTGCTCCTCGAGCTTGTACAGGCGCGAGCGCTTCTCGGGCAGATCCGCGCCCTCGTACCACTCCTTGGTGTACAGGTCGTTATAGGTGGGGCAGGTCTGCAGCACGTCCACAAGGGCCGCGCCTTTGTGCTCGATCGCGCGGGCGATGATGCCGGCCGTGTACTTCGGCTCGAGCGCGTACGCGCGTGCGATGAACGTGTAGCCCGACGCGATCGCCATCGCGACGGGGTTGATGCCGTCCTGGATCGACTGCTCGGGCATCGACTTCGTCTTCTTGCCCTTTGCGAGCGTCGGTGACGCCTGGCCCTTGGTGAGGCCGTAGACGTTGTTGTTGTGGACGATGTACGCGAAGTCCACGTTGCGGCGGCCCGCGCCGACGAAGTAGCCCGCGCCGATGCCGTATCCGTCGCCGTCGCCGCCGAGCGCGAGCACCGTCTGATTCGTGTTCGCGAGACGCGCGCCGGTCGCGACCGTCAGAACGCGGCCGTGCAGCGTGTGGAACCCGTAGGCGTTGATGTAGTGCGGCGTCTTGCCGGAGCAGCCGATGCCCGAGAACACCGCAACCTTGTCGGGGTCGAGTTGCAGCTGCGCGAGCGCCATCTGGATGCTCGTGAGGATGCCAAAGTCGCCACAGCCCGCGCACCAATCGTTATGCAGCTCCGACTTGTAGTCCTTGATCGTGAGCTTCACCGGCGCATTAACGGACATGCGTCACCACCGGCTCGACCTTGCCGCCCGCGTACGCGTTCTCGAGAGCGCGGACCACCTCGTCCTCGCTGAACGGCCGGCCGTCGTACTTGTTGATACGGTCCTTGATCACGATGCCCGTGTGCTCGGTCACGAGTGACGCGAGCTGTCCGGAGAAGTTCTCCTCCATGCTCACGATCCGCTTCGCTTTGCGGAGGATGTTGCCCACAGCCTCGGCGGGGAACGGTTTCATGAGCCGGCACTGGAGGAAGTTGACCTTCTTGCCCCGAGCCTCCAGCACCCTGATCGCGTCGAGGATCGTGCCCTTGGTCGAGCCCCACGCGACGACGGTCAGCTCGGCGTCCGCCGGGCCGTGGAGTGCGTACTGCTGGTCCTGCGGGATGGCCTTCTGCGCCAGTGCGAGCTTGCCCATCC
>Ga0114129_10012188_pt1 | contig 12231 bp, 9 predicted proteins | sample RhiMetdeltSRZDD1_FD_80071 | JGI IMG/M metagenome (GOLD analysis project Ga0114129, IMG submission 80071) | Populus rhizosphere microbial communities from Tennessee, USA - Rhizosphere MetaG P. deltoides SRZDD1 (version 2) (version 2) | ecosystem: Host-associated > Plants > Roots > Rhizosphere >...
GTCGCATCCATGTCGGCCTGCAGCTTCTCGAACGTCATTCCTCGACGCCACTGCTCGCGCGGCTTCAACACGATCGTCGTGTTGACCATGCCCATCGGCGTGTTGTCCGTCGACGTGCTGGCGCGGCCGACCGACCCGAAGACGGTCTCGACCTCCGGGAATCGGCGCAGAATCTTGTCCTGCACCTGGAGCACGCGCGTCGCCTCCGTGATCGACAGGCCCGGCGGCGACGTCGGCATGTAGAGCTGCGACCCTTCGTAGAGCGGCGGCATGAACTCGTTGCCAATCGTCAGCAGCAGCGGGATCGTGAGCGGCACGACGGCGAAGTTGAGGAAGAGCGCGGTCCACTTCCAGCGGAGCGCCACCCGCAAAATCGGCTCGTAGAACCACGTGAAGAAGCGCGACACTGGATTGCGTGAATCGGGCGTGAGCCGCCGGCCGCGGATGAACATGGTCATCAGCACCGGCACGAGCGTGATCGACAACAGCGACGCGAACATCATCGCGAATGTCTTGGTGAAGGCGAGCGGCCGGAACATCCGCCCTTCCTGCGCCTCCAGCAGGAACACCGGCACGAACGACACGATGATGATCGCGAGCGAGAAGAAGATCGCGCGCCCGACCTGCTTCGCCGAGCGGACGATTGCGGCCGGCTGCTCGCCGTACGGCACCGCTTCGTCCGCCACATGCCGGTAGGCGTTCTCCACCATGACGATCGACGCGTCGACGAGGACGCCGATGGCCAGCGCCAGGCCGCCGAGCGACATGATGTTGGACGTCACACCGAGGTAGTACATCGGGATGAACGACGCGACGACGGCGATCGGCAACGCGAGAATTGGAATCAACGCGGAACGAAAATGGAGCAGGAACACGATGATGACGAGCGAGACGACAATGGCTTCTTCGATGAGCGTGCGGCGCAGCGTGTGGATCGACTCGCTGATCAATCCTGACCGATCGTAGGTCGGGACGATCGTCACGCCCTTCGGCAGGGAGCTCTGCACTTCGCGCATCTTCGCCTTCACGCTATCGATCACGCGCAGCGCGTTCTCGCCGAATCGCATCACGATGATGCCGGCGACCACTTCCCCTTTGCCGTCGAGCTCGGCGACGCCGCGGCGGATGTCCGGGCCGAGCCGCACCCGCGCGACGTCGCGTACGCGAATCGGCGTTCCCCGCGAGTTGGCGCCGAGCGACACGTTCTCGATATCGTCGAGCGATGTCAGGTAGCCGCGGCCGCGCACCATGTACTCGCGCCCCGAGAACTCGAGCAACCGCCCTTCGACGTCATTGTTGCTCGCCTTGATCGCCGAGACGATGTCCTTGATCGCGAGGTTGTACGCGGCGAGCCTGATCGGATCGACGTTGACCTGGTACTGCTTGACGAAACCACCGAGGCTGGCGACTTCGGCAACGCCGGGCACCGAGGCCAGCCAGTACCGTAGATACCAATCCTGAACGCTGCGCAGCTCCGCAAGCGTGTGCTGAGCAGTCTCGTCGACGAGCGCGTATTCGAACACCCATCCGACGCCGGTCGCATCCGGTCCGATCACGGGGTTCACGCCTTCGGGAAGCTGGCCTCGAAGACCCTGCAGGTACTCGACGACGCGGCTGCGCGCCCAGTACATGTCGGTGCGGTCCTCGAAGATGACGTAGACGTACGAGATGCCGAAGTCGGTGAAGCCGCGGACGGCCTTGACATGCGGCGTGGAGATGAGCGCCGACACGATCGGATACGTGATCTGGTCTTCGATGAGATCGGGGCTCCGGCCCGTCCACTCCGTCGACACGATCACCTGAACATCGGAGATGTCAGGCACCGCGTCGAGCGGCGTCTGCGTCATCGCCCAGATGCCCCAGAGCGTCAGCACGACGGTCGCCGTGAAGACGAGGAAGCGATTCGACGCGCACCAGTCGATGATGCGGCCGATCATCGCGCCACCAGCGGCAGTTGCTTCGAACCGAGTCGCTGGCCGCTCTTGCTCACGATGATTGTCGCCTCCCAGCGGCCGGCCATCATCACTTGACCCGTGCCGCGGTACACGCCGCCGCCGGCGGCCGACAGCTTCACCTCGTTCCTCATCGCCGGCATGTTCATCGTCGGCATCGCGGGCATGAACAACTGCACCGTGACGTCGGCGCCGGCGACCGGTTTGCCATCGGCGTCCTTCACGGTCACTTCGAATTGGTTTTCGCCTGACTTCGGCGGATCGGGGATCGTGTGGAACGCGATGTCGAGACGCGCGGCAGGCGCAGTCGTCGGCGCGGTCGGCAGCGGCTGGTAGCCCTGTAGCGACGCGCGAAGCTGGCTCTCCGAATCGAGGAAGAACGTCGCGCCGGTCGCTACCGACTCACCTTCCTTCAGACCCTGCACGATGTGAATCGTGTCGCCGAGCCGCCGGCCAGCTTTCACTTTGCGCGGCTCGAATCGGCCGTCGCCCTGCGCGACGAAGACGATCTGCTCCAATCCCGAGTCGAGCACGGCGTCGGTCGGCACCACGAGGCCGGTGCCGCCGCCCGTCTCCATCTCCACGGTCGCGAACATGCCCGGTTTCAGCCGTCCGCCTCGATTCGCAAACTCGTAGCGGGCCTTGGCCGTCCGCGTTTGCGTGTCGACGGTAGGGTAGATGTAGATGACCCGGCCGGCGAACGGCTCATCAGGATACGCGTCAAGCATGATCGTCGCGCGTTGTCCAATCCTGACGAGCGGAAGCTCGTGCTCGTAAACGTCCGCCTCGACCCACACGACCGACAGGTCGGCGATCTTGTAGAGCGTCTGTCCCGCGGTCACGTGCATCCCTTTGACCGCCTGTTTCTCCATGACGACTCCACCCGCCGGCGAACGGAACGTCAAGGCCTCGTGCGGAACATGACGTTCCTCCAGCGTGCGAATCTCTTCCGGTGTCAGATCCCACAATGCGAGGCGCTGCCGGGCGGATGCCACGAGCTGCTCGGCCGACGCGCGCGCGTCCGCGATTTGCGACGCCTGAAGTTGATCGCGCGTTCGCAGCGCGAGCAGGAATTCCTGTTCGGTCGCCAGGAGCTCGGGACTGTAGAGCGTGAACAACGGCTGGCCTCGGGTCACCGGCTGGCCGGTGAAGTCGACGAACAAATCTCGAATCCAGCCGTCGACCTTGACGTTGACGTCGGCGAGGCGCGTCTCGTCATCGCGCACCGTCCCGATGGTACGAATCCGCTGGCTGAGGGTCGCGCGCACGACTGGCGTCAGGCGGACACCGATCAACTGCTGCCGGCGCGGATCGATGGCGACGTCGCCGCGCGCCGAGGCTGCCCCGGACGCCGCCTGATCTCCGAGCTTCGAAGCGTCGGGCGCGGCAACGGGCGCCGCGGGCGCTTGACGAGCGAGCCAGCGGCTGTTGAGGGGATCGCCGACGAAGACGAGCGCCGCCAGCACGACGAGGAGCGCGACGATCCCGAACAGTTTCATACGCATCGCCCCCTCACGTTCCGGCGCGCGCCGCCGGACCGAACATGGCCGGCGGGAGATCGCTGCCGACGGCCTGCTCGAGATCCGCGGCGGCCTGCTCGAAATCGGCGAGCGCGCGGGAGTACTCGAGCTGCGCTGTCAGTACCGTTCGCTGGTTGTCGAGGAGCGCGAGGAAGTCGATTCGATCAGTCTGATATGCCACGCGCGACACCTCGAGCGTCTGTCGCGCCTGCGGAAGAATCGTCGTGCGAAACAGCGACAGCCGCTGCTCGGCCGCCTTGACGCGGATGTACGCCTCTTGGACCGCGAGGCGAATGCGGTTGTCGATCGCGCGCTCGTCGGCTCGCGCGGCTTCAATCGACATGAGCTGCTCGGCCGATCGCCTGTCCAGGCGGCCGCGTGACCAAGGCGCAGACGGCCATGTCAGGCCAACGCGCGCCATGATGCTGTCGCTCTGTCTCGGCATCACGGCGTAGCCGGCCTGAATCGAGTAATCGGGCTTGTAGTCGCGCTTCGTCACCGCGAGCTCCGCCTCGGCGCGTTCGACGGCCAGCCGCGCCGCTTTCAGCTCCGGTTGATCCCGTCGCGCGGCTTCGATCAACGTTTGGAGTTCCGCGACGAGCGTCTGCTCGTGCGGATTGGTCAGCGGTCCGATCGCCGCATCCGGCGCACGGCCGAGCAGCGCATTGAGTCTCGCCGCGGCGACCTTGGCCTGCTCCTCGAGCATGATCAGGTGGCCGTGCAGCGTCGAGAGCTCGACAACCGCTTTGAGCACGTCCTGCTGTGAGATGCGGCCGGCGGCGTATCTGGCCTGCGATGCCTGCTCCAATTGCCGCACGACGTCCGCTGTCGACAGGTGAATCTCGGTCGCAGCGCGCGCGACGAAAAGATCCGCGTACGCCCGCTTGACCTGATCGACGATCTGGCGCGTCCGGCTCTCGACCTCGTTCGCCGCCAGCTCGACGTCCTTGCCGGCGACCGCCGCGCGCAGCGCTCGTTTCCCGCGCCCGGGCACATCCTGCGTCGCCATGAAGGCAAACATGTTGGTGTTCGCCGGATTCAGCGAATCGATCGGCCACTGCCAGATTTGCGCTTCCAGCATCGGCGGCGGCAGGAACCGCTCTTGCGCCGGACGCTCGCGGACGGGACGCGCGCGGGCGCGCAAGGCGATCACATCCGGATTGTTCCGCCGCGCTTCGTCAATCGCCGCCGGCAACATCAGCGGCGGATCCGCAGCGTGACTCGAAGAATGCTCCTGGCCGGCACCGGCCGGACCAACGCCGGCAGCCCACAACACGACCGCAACGAAACACGTACGCATAGACCTCCGTTCGTCGCACGGCTGAAAGGCGTGCGACACCCTTGACATGACGTGCGAAGGCGTCACGTCCGCGGACGCACGGAGGTGATTAGATCAGGAGGACGAGATGATGAAGATACGGCGGCGAGTGAGGTTTGTGCTGAACCGCCGTGGCGCTGCCGAATTCGACCCGCGAGGCGGACGCCGTCGACGCAAGTGCCAGGGCGGACGCGATGGCCGCCGCGTGAGGCGCCACCATCTTACTGGCGGTGACGGGCGCCGGCGACGCCATCGTCTGATGGCCGCTTCGCTCGGTCTTGCAGCAGTTGTGGACCGACGCACGCTTCGCGCACGTCTGGTGCATCGCCTTGCAGCACGCCATCCTGGCGTGATCGGTTTGCGCGTCACCGGTGCAAGCGGCGACGCCCGACACACTCAGCGCGATGATGACTGCAACAGCAACGAGGGTCCGGAGGAACGCCCGCACTCTCTTTGGATTCTGCGCCTCGCCTCCGTCTTGGTCAAGCAGGAGTGACCTACGCACGATTACGGGATTCAGAAACTCAGCCGCACGCCGGCGTTGATGTTGCGGCCGTCGAGCGGCGCCCACGCATCGACCGTCCATCGGCCGTCGACGCCGCGAGCGGGCCGCAGCAGCGGATCCCAGCGCGTCTGACGCACGTCGCCGAGGTTCTCGCCGTTCACGAAGACGCGCGCGCGGCGAACTCGCTTCTCGACGAGCACGCCGAAGACGTAGTACGGCCGGCTCTCCTGCCGGTACGGGTTCGCCTCGAGCCACTGCACGCCCGTGTAATACCATTCGATGCCGAGCCGACCGGCGCCATTCGGCCACTCCCACATCCCGTCGACGCCAACGCTGTGACGCGGCGTCAGCGGAACGTCCTCGCCTCCCTCGCGCGCGCGCGCGTACGTGTAGCTCGCCACGACCGACACGGCATCGCGACGCCAGATGGCCAGCGCCTCGACGCCGGTGTTCGTCGTCGAGAACGACCGGTTCGCCAGCTCGTAACGATTCTCTCGCTCGACGTCGACTGGATCGCGGACCGTCGAGGCAAACAGCGTCAGCGTCGCCGAGAGAGGGCCAACCGATCGGCTGACATCCCATGATCCACTTCGCCCACGTTCGGCCTCGAGTGGACCAGCGATCGTCAGACGCGACAACCCGGCCGCTTCCGTTTCTTCGGTGAGCGGCGTAGGGGCGAAAAACCCGGTGCCGTAGGAGAGACGGCTCGTCCACCCGCCGAACTTCAGCAGGCCTGCGATGCGCGGGCTGAGAAACGTCCCGTACTCGCTGTGCGCATCGAGCCGCGCGCTCGCGGACACAGCCAGCCACCCGGCGACATCGGCATCGTCCTGAAGGAACACGCCCGGAACGGTGAACGCGTACGAGAACTGCGGGAGATCGATCGCCTGATACGCATCCCGCTCGATCGCTACCCCGCCGACCAGCGTGTGACGTCCGATCGTGCGCCGCAACGTCGCCTCGGCGAACGCGTTGTCGCGGCGGTCCCGCTCGACGGTGTCGCCGAACCCATGATCCAGTTGCTGATGCGTGACCGAGGCGCGCGTGTTGAAGACCGAGGTGCCGCGGACGAGGCTTTGAAACGAGATCCCGACGTCGATCCGCCCGGTGTCGAGCCCCTCGACGTACGCTTCTCCGGTCGCCGGGAGCACGACACCCGGCATCGTGCCGCCGGTCCGCTGCTCCACCGTCAGCCCGACCGTCGCAAACAAGGAGCGGCCTTTCTTATCGTCCCAGAACAGGCGGGGCCGAACGACACCACGCTCGTACTTCGGCAAATCGGCCCAGCGATCGCCGTCGACATCGACCAGCTCCTGCGCGTTTCCGCTGGCGAGGATCGAGAAGCCCCACCGCTCCGGCACCGGCGCCGACTGGAAGAAGGCCACGTCGGTCGCGCCGCGGGCCGACCGGTTCACCAGGAGCTGGCCTTCTGATTTCGCGCCCGGACGGCGCGAGACGAGGTTGACCACGCCACCCATCGCGCCGGTGCCATATAAAGATGATGCGACCCCTTTGATGACCTCGACGCGGCCGAGGTCCACTGGCGGAATCTGCAGCAGGCCGAACGAGCCGACCTGCTGGCCCGCCAGCGGCAAGCCATCGAACAGGAAACGCGTGTAACGGCCTCGCATCCCCTGAATTCGCACGCTGGCAGCGCCCAGCGACGGCGAGGTCGCCTGCACGCGAAGCCCGCCCATTTCGTTCAGCATCATGACGACGTCGCCGGGCGTCATCATCAGTTTTTCTTCGATTTCGTCGCGGTCGAGCACTTCGACGCGCATCGGCTCGTCTTCGATGCCACGTTCGGTGCGCGTGGCCGATACCGTGACGTGTTCGGCGATTTCAGACTGCGGCTCGAGCTCCACTGGAATGGTGCGTGTTTCGCCCGGACGGATCTCGACGGCGAGACTGACAGGCTCGAACCCTTCTTTAGCCGCGACGATCTCCACACGCCCCGGCATCACGGTCGCCTCCGCGACGCCGCGCTCGTCGGTCTGAGCCGCCACACGATTGACGACGACGGAGGCGCCCGCGATCGGTCCGCCGCCGCCGCGGACTTCAATGCGGACGACGGAGTTCTGCGCTTCCGCACGAGCGGCTGGCTCGGCGAGCATGAGCGGGAGAAGAACGAGCCATGGTTTGTTCATCGACATCGGCGCTCGGCTAAAGCCGAGCGAGAGTTGTCGCGCGAAAGCTTTAGCCCAGAGATCTTACAGCGCTTTGCGCATGACAGTGGCGGTGGCGGGACACGCCGACTTGAACTCGATCGACTCCTGAACGCTCTGTGGAACCTCGTGCCGTTCGATGCGCTCGAAGCCGAACTTCGGAAAATACTGCTCGGCGGTCGTGGTCAAGAGGTACAGCGCGGGCATGCGGAGCGCTCGCGCCATCTGGATTGCCGCGTCCGTCAACTGGCGGCCGAGCCCGTGGTGCTGACGCTCCGGCGCAACGGCGACGGATCGCAGCAGCGCGCCGTCACGGTAGATCTCGAGCGCCGCGCTCCCGACGATGCGGCCGCTCTCGCGCGCGACGATGGCCGTCGCGAGGTGATCGCGGAGACCGTCGATCGGCAGGTGGTTTCGCTCGAGCAGCGCGACCACGTCGGCCGCGTCGCCGTCAGATGCGCGCTCGATGCGCGTGTCCATGTCCATGATCCGTGTGTCCCCCGGCGAGCTCGGGCGCGCAGCACGACGGTCCGGCGACCTCACCGGGCTCCGGCAGGCAGCATCCATTCCTTTTCGTGAGGCGGTCCGCGTCGCGATGCACGACGTCCAGGTGCGTCAGCGCGTGCCGCACCGCATCGCCGACGGCCTTGAGCACGGGATCGGACGGATTGGCGAACCGGTAGTGCACCCACAGTCCCTCGCGGCGCGTGTCGACGAGTCCCGCGCGCCGGAGATACGCGAGGTGCCGCGACGCCTTGGGCTGCGGGATCTTCAGGCTCTCGTGAATGTGGCAGACGCACACTTCCCCGGTGAGGAGGAGGCCGAGGATGCGCAGACGCGTGGAGTCGGCGAGCGCCTTGAAGAGGCGCTCCATCTCCGATATCGGCTTGGTCATATATTCGCCTTGACAAATATAACACGGCCGCCTAGATTCGCTATATTTGCTTTGGCGAATACAGGAGGCCACATGTCGGAGGTTCAGAAAGCGGTTCGGGAGAAGTACGGCGCGATCGCGGCGGCTGTGACGGCATCGCCGCAGAAGACGACCGGTTGCTGTGGGCCATCCACCTGTGGCCCTTCGACAAGCTCAGGGCCAGCCCGAGCGGCGTCGAGGGCTGGTAGCGGCGACCCGATCACGTCGAATCTCTATTCCGACGCAGAGAAAAGCGGCCTCCCGCCCGATGCGGTCGCGGCCTCGCTCGGATGCGGCAATCCGACGGCGCTCATCGCGCTCGAGCCAGGACAGACGGTCCTCGATCTCGGCTCCGGCGGCGGTATCGACGTTCTGCTCTCGGCCAGGCGCGTCGGTCCGACCGGCAAGGTGTACGGCCTCGACATGACCGACGAGATGCTCGCGCTGGCCCGCGAGAATCAGCGCAAGGCGGGCGCGGCGAACGTCGAATTCCTGAAGGGCACGATCGAGGCGATTCCCCTCCCCGACAACTCGGTCGACGTCGTCATCTCGAACTGCGTCATCAACCTGTCGAGCGACAAGGATGCGGTGCTGCGGGAAGCGTTCCGCGTGCTGAAGCCCGGCGGGCGATTGGCCGTGTCCGATGTGATCGTGCGCGGCGAGGTGCCGGCCGACGTCCGGCGCAGCATGGAGCTCTGGGTGGGTTGCATCGCCGGCGCGCTACTCGACGATGAATACACCACGAAGCTCCACGCGGTCGGGTTCACGAACGTCGAGCTCGATCCGTGGCGCGTCTACCAGGTCGAGGACGCGAGAGCGTTCCTGAGTGACAGCGGCGCCGACGTGGATCGGATGGCAGCCGAAGTCGACGGCCGTTTCGCGAGCGCGTTCATTCGTGCGCAAAAGCCTGCAACGCCGCACGCCAGGACCTGCTGCGGTCAGGATGTCGCTGCCCGACGTTCACCGCCGATTGAAAGCGTAACGCCCGGCGATAGTTCTTCGAGAACATCTGCTAAGATCGCGCGCCATGCAACCCATGCGCCTGGCCGCGATCGCACTCGTCGCCATGGTTAGCCTGACCGTCGCGTGCTCCGGCGGCGAGAGACGCGAGGCCGCCTCCGCTCCCACCACCGGTGCCGTGATTCGCATCACCGGATCCGACACGATGGTCAACCTCGTTCAAGCGTGGGCGGAGAACTACAAGAAGAAACGCCCTGACGTCTCGGTTCAAGTGGCGGGCGGCGGATCCGGAGTCGGCATCGCCGGACTCATCGACGGCATCCTCGATCTCGCCGCCTCGAGCCGCGAGATGGAACCGGCCGAGATCGAGCGGGCCACGCAGAAGCACGGCGGCGTGAAACCGAAGGAGTACGCGGTCGCGCTCGACGCGCTGTCGGTGTACCTCCACAAAGACAATCCGATCGCTGCGATGGCGCTTGCGGACCTCGCCGAAATCTACGGCGACAAGGGAACCATCGACAAGTGGTCGCAGCTCGGCGCGACGGTGCCGGGCTGCGCGAGCGGCACGATCGTCCGCGTCGGCCGTCAGAACAGCTCGGGCACGTACGTGTACTTCCGCGAGGCGGTCTTGGGCCGGCAGCGCGAGTACAAGCTCGGATCGATCGATCAGAGCGGGTCGAAGGACGTCGTGGCGCTGGTCGGCCGCACACCGTGCGCCATTGGGTACAGCGGCATGGCGTACGCGACGCCGGACGTCAAGGCGCTCGAGCTCGCCAAGCAGAAGGGACAACCGCCCGTGGCGCCGAGCAACCAGACGGCACTCGACAAGTCGTATCCGCTCGCGCGCGCGCTCTACCTGTACTCGCCGGCCGAGCCAAAGCCGCACGTCAAGGAATTCCTGGACTGGGTGCTGTCGCCGGACGGACAGAAGATCGTGACCGACATCGGGTTCGTGTCGGTCCAGGGTCGCACCTAGCAGCGCAGGCGGCGGACAGCAGGCATGCGGCAACGCGTTGCACGTGGCGTGTCTCGCTGGTCCGAGCCGATCATCGAATGGACGATTCGGCTGTGCGGCTGGAGCGCCATCTTCTTCGTCTTCAGCATCCTGTTTTTCGTTTTTCGCGAAGCGGCGCCCGCACTGACGAGCGGATTGAGCCTCAAAGAATTCTTCACGAGCCAGAACTGGCGGCCCGACTCCACCATCCGGCCGCAGTTCGGCATCGTGGCGCTCCTCGCGGGCACCACCTCGGTGACGCTGCTCGCGATGGCGATCGCGGTGCCCGGCGGGCTGGGCGCGGCGATCTTCGTCTCCGAGTACTGCGCGCCGAAGACTCGCGAGGCGCTGAAGATCGTCATCGAGTTCCTCGCTGCCATTCCGTCGGTCGTCTGGGGGTTCGTCGGCGCGATGGTGCTCAATCCGCTCATCATCGAGGCGACGGGTGCGCCGATCGGCATCAACATCCTGAACGGCGGCATCATCCTCGCGTTGATGAGCGTGCCGATCATCATGTCGGTCGGCGAAGACGCGTTCCGCGCGGTGCCCGACACCTATCGCGAGGCCGCGGTCGCGCTCGGCGCGAGCCGCTGGCAGATCGTGTACAAGGTGCTGCTCCCGGCGGCCAAGAACGGGCTGCTCGCCGCCGTGCTGCTCGGCGTCGGCCGCGCCGTGGGCGAGACGATGGCGGTCCTGATGGCGACGGGGCATGCCGTGCAGGTGCCGCACTCCCTGCTCGACCCGGTGCGCACGCTGACCGCGACCATCGCGGCCGAGCTCGGAGAAACGGTGGAAGGCGGACTGCACTATCGTGTGTTGTTCGTGATCGGCAGCCTCCTCATGCTCATGACCCTCGCGGTCAACCTCGCCGCCGACGTCATCGTCAAGGGCATCCGGGGGCGACAGGATGCCTGATGCCGGCGTCTTCACCGCGGGAGCGATTCAGCGCCGCAAGGCCGCCGTCGATCGCCTCGTCCAGGTCGTCCTGGCGCTCGTCGTCGCCGCGATCGTGGCGCCGCTCGTCGCGATCGTCACATATCTGGCGATCAAGGCCTGGCCGATCCTGTCGTGGAGATTCCTCGTCACCAACCCGACGAACTACATGACCGGAGGCGGCATCTGGGCGCCGCTGGTCGGCACCTTCTATCTGGTGTTGATCTCTCTGGCGATCGCGGCGCCGGTCGGCGTGCTCGCTGGCGTGTACCTGAACGAGTACGCAGGCGACAACTGGCTGACCCGCGCCGTGAATCTCGCCGTCGTCAATCTCGCGGGCGTGCCGAGCATCGTGCACGCGCTGTTCGGCGTCGGCGCGTTCGTGCTGTTCGCGGGGATGGGCCGGTCGGTCCTCGCCGCTTCGTCGACCCTCGCGGTGATGACGCTGCCGGTCATCATCACGAGCACGCGCGAAGCGCTGGCGGCGGTTCCTCGATCGTTTCGGGAGGCTTGTTGGAACATGGGCGCGAGCCGGTGGCAGACGATCCGGACAATCGTGCTGCCGAATTCGATGAGCGGCATCCTGACCGGCATCATCCTTCAGGTCTCGCGAGCCGCGGGCGAGACGGCGCCCATTCTGTTCACGGGCGCCGTGTTCTATGTCGCCGTGCCGGATACCGGAGTCCGCTCATTCCTGCCGTACGGGTTGTGGGATCGCTGCATGGCGCTGTCGTATCACCTCTTCATTCTCTCGACTCAGGTGACGGGTGTGTCGGAGAGCCTGCAGTACGGAACGGCGGTCGTCCTCTTCGGTCTGGTGCTGACGGTGAATCTGTTGTCGATTGCGCTGCGCGTGTACCTGCGCTCGCGGCGGAAGTGGTGAGGGCCGTGCCGGCTCGCATCGAGTTCAAGCACGTGACGGTGCGATACGGATCGCACGCCGCGCTGCGGGACGTCACTCTCGACATTCA
>Ga0114129_10012190_pt1 | contig 12231 bp, 11 predicted proteins | sample RhiMetdeltSRZDD1_FD_80071 | JGI IMG/M metagenome (GOLD analysis project Ga0114129, IMG submission 80071) | Populus rhizosphere microbial communities from Tennessee, USA - Rhizosphere MetaG P. deltoides SRZDD1 (version 2) (version 2) | ecosystem: Host-associated > Plants > Roots > Rhizosphere >...
ACGATTGGAAATTCGTAATTTCCCCCTTCGTCGCTCGTCACCATCATTTCGACGCCGGTCTCGGTATTCTTCAATGTAATTGTTGCGCCAGGAATTCGAGCCTGCTGAGGGTCCTTTACGAGTCCGACCAAAGCGGCATTTTGGGCAAGCGCCGGAGTCGCGACCAAACATAGAAACACAAATACCAAAACAATTGGATAATGTTTCCTCATCCCATCCTCCATCGATCCTTTAGATTTTTGAACAGCCCGCATCGTCGAAGGTTTACGACAAAGCGGTCGGCGAATAAGTACGGCGGGCGCGATAGCAGTTATCTATTTATCAGATTTTAGAGATGTAACAAAGGATATGTAGTCGCAGGTTTTTTGCAGATTAATGTTCGCTCACCGACTTTTCCGACTGTAGGCGGTCTATGACCGCGCGGTTTTGCGTTGAAATCGATGAAATACGCGCGGTCATAGACCGCGCCTACAGGGGGCCATGCGTGCTACTTCTTATCTTTATCCGGAGCGTCAGGCGCAGAGGAGCCAAGGAACAGGGTCTGACCATTCGGAAGTGTAATGTCCCGTCCATTCGCTCTTAACGAGCCGTCTTTGGACTGGTAACCATCGACAACGACTTCCGTACCCGCCTTCAGCGAGTCTTTTGTGAAGCCTCGTCTGAGCAGCGTATTCGGAGTTCCGGCTTCGATCATCCATTCTTCAACGGTTCCGTCCGGTTTCTTGACATCGATGTGAATCCACGCATGGGGATTGATCCATTCCATCTTTGTGACGGTACCGCGCAACTTGATCGGCTTCTTTGCATCAAATTCTGCGGCAAATGCGTGATGAGCCAAAGCAGGTCTCACAGTCAGCGCCATCAATAAAGCGAGAGCTGCGATCTTCATTTCGTTTCTCCTCTCTTCTCGCGCGACCGAGCTCCGGCGAGGAAGTGTACGACATCATAGTTGTCTTCGTGGCACGCGTACTCGTACATCTGCTCGGCAGGGTCGATTTTCGTCCAAGGAATGACGGCAGTCCACGGTTTCGTCCAGGTTGTCGGGTCCTCGACCGTGAATTCATAATTAATCGTGTCCGAATCGACACGGCTGAAGCGTTCGGTAATTTTGAACGTGGCGGGATTCGCATTTTGAAACACGACGCCGTCATCGGTGCGGAAATTTGTCGTTTCGACAACGAGAGTGTTGCCTTCCCAATGCCCACGCGAGTCGCCCAGCCATTGCCGAAGATTCTTATTGATGTGAGGTCGGCCATCCAGAGGGATGACGCGAGCGCTATGAATCATCTCGGGACCAATCACGACGTATCCCGGACTTTGGAAGATCTGAAAGTCATTGTTATAGATGGTCGGCAGGTAAGGAGGCGAGTCCGTTCGAATAATGCAACGCACGGGAAGCGAAAAATCTTCGATCTTCTCCGGCAAGCCTGCGTTGAAGCGCGTATTCGCTGCGGCGCGCGCGGCCCTCGCTTTCTCTCGTTCCGGTGTCAGTGGGACGAGCGGCGGAATTCTTCCGTCCGGGGGATCCACGATGAGTGAAGTTCGGCGGTCTGCCGTGATCTTCAGTCGCCGCGAATCCATCCAATGCTCGTTGTAAGCGCGATTCACATCGACCTCGGGACCTCCGTCACGGCGATCGCGAGATAGGTCGTTGGCAAGCTGCTGCTGGAATTCTGCAGCCTCTTCATCGTTGAGCGTATCTTTGGATCCAACGCCTCCGGGCCGTTGCAAAGGTGTGCTCGTGGCGTCGTTCCACACTCCTTGGAGATCGGGGTCACCCCACGGCGTTTTTGGAACCGTGGACTTCTTGACCGGAGCCGTTGCTTTTTTAGGCGCCTGACCCTCAACAGACACGAATGACAATGCTGCGATCGCAATTGGTAAAAGAGTTTTCGACAAGGAACGCATAAAGCCTCCCATCATTTTGCTGCCTCCTTGCGGAAACGGCCGAACAGTATTTCTTCCGTGAAAGGAACGCATTTGAACTCCAGCAGCTGAACGTTTTTTTCCATCCGGCGGTATAGAGGAAAGCTGATCTTCCAAGGACGCGTATAAACCTTCGGATCCTCGATGGTCGCTTCATACATCAGATGGTATGGACTCGTGGGTGTGTAGCGCTCCACGACGTGTAGCTCGTCGCTATGAAAATCGCCGGCCCGGTCGAACCAGGTTTCTTCGCGAAACCCTGAGACATCCACCACCAAAGTGTCTCCGTCCCAGCGCGCGCGCGACCAGCCCATCCACGACGGCGTCGGAGCCTCTTGTTTTGTATTCATGCGAATGATTCGAGTAGAGCTCGTGAATTCATATGCCATCAGAATGTATGGAGCAGATCCTTGCACGATCTGAAAAGGAAAGGGCATGTATGTGGCGCGGGGTACACCCGGCATATAACACTTGAACTCAGGATCGCCGATGTCGTGCCACTTCTTGTCGCTGCTTACATCAGCCATGGCGCGCTTCTCGAAGTTCTGTTTCTTTTTCTCGAGCGCCCAGGTTTGGTACGGAATTTCACCACCTTCAACAACGCTTTGTCCCGCCGGTCCGGCGCCATAGGCTCCCATAGTTTCCGGGTGCGGGCCGGGCTGCGCTTCATGATCTTGAAGATCCCAATTCGCTGTAACGAACGCCTGCCAAATCCCATTGAGGTCGGGATGGCCGTCCGCCAGGCGCGGAGCTCGGTAAGGCTGGGTCTGCGCGGGACGAACCGGAGGTTGCTGCGCGGCCAGCCAAATTGTGGTGATTACGCCAAAACCTGCAACAAGAACAATCGCTATGGTGAAGCGGTTACGCATAAACATGTCTCCGAAAGGAGTTTGTAGCCATCTGTTATCACGTTAGAAGAGGTCTAGCAAAAGTATTTCGCGCTATAATGCCCCCGCAACCCCGTAACAAAACCGATGCCCTCTAAGGAGGAAAGTTTATGAGGAAGTTCGTCATTGTGACGCTTGCTTTGGGTTTCGTTCTTGCGGCTGGAATTTTCGCCGCACAACAGCAGACAGCTGCTTTGTCGCCTTGGGCGTACGGCTTCGCGACACCTCCAGGCCCGGCCGGCGCGCCCCCAGCTCCGGCCGCGAATCCGGCACCGCCGGCTGCAGGCGGTGGCCAGCCGGCCCCGCCGCCGGACAATACTCAGCATAAGCTTCCCGAGTCGACGCTCTCTTTTACGGTGACTCAAATTCGCGACGGCTTCGGACCGGCGGATTGGTATCCGGGAGACCATCCGGCGATGCCGGAGATCGTAGCCCACGGCAGCCGTGATCGGCAAATCAACGCCTGCAGTTTGTGCCACTATCCGAACGGCAAGGGCCGTCCCGAAAACGCCGGCGTATCGGGCTTGCCCACAAGCTATTTCGTTCAGACGATGCTCGACTTCAAGAATGATGCGAGAAAGAGCGCAGACACTCGAAAAGGAAATACGAACCGGATGATCGCTTTTGCAAAAGGCATGACCGACGATGAGATCAAGGCTGCTGCTGCCTATTTTGCCGCGATCAAATGGACACCCTGGATTCGAGTTGTTGAAACAGATACGGTTCCCAAGACACGCATCGCGGGCGGAATGTTCTTGGCGCTCGAGGGCGCCGAGGCCGGTAAAGAGCCTATTGCGCAGCGCATCATCGAGGTTCCTGAGAAAACCGAAGACACGGAAGTATTGCGCAATCCGCGTTCGGGCTTCATTGCATACGTTCCAACCGGCAGCATCAAGAAAGGCGAGGCGCTCGTCACTACCGGCGCTGCGGGTAAAACGACGCAGTGCGCGGTATGTCACGGAGCGAATCTGGAAGGACTCGGTCCTGTACCGGGTCTTGCGGGGCGCTCTCCGAGTTACATTGTTCGCCAGTTGCACGATATGCAAATGGGCACTCGTAAGGGCGTCTGGTCCGATCTCATGAAGCCAGTTGTCGCAAAACTGACCGCAGACGATATGCTGAATATCGCCGCTTACACTGCGTCGCGGCCCGCAAAATAACAAGAACGAATCACAAGAGAGGAGTGTGTCGAGATGCAAGTTTCCATTCGAGCTATTGCGTTCATTCTCGTGATAGCCGTTATTGGCTTCGCTGCGGATGCTCCGTACATAGGGAAGTGGAAGCTGAATCCCGCGAAGAGCGATTTCGGAGAGACCACGGTTACATATGAGCAGGCGGCCGGAGGGGAAATGAAGATGACGGCCGATGGCCAGTCGTACACCTTCAAGACGGATGGTAAGGACTATCCGACACCATGGGGTTCGAGCGCGGCATGGAAAAGTGTTGATGCCAACACGTGGGAAACCATCGGTAAGGTCAATGGCAAAGTACTCAGTACAGCTACGATGAAGCTATCCGCCGATGGCAAAACCTTGACCGTCGATTCCAAAAACATCAAGGCGACGGGTGAGGCATCGAACGATTCAGCTGTCTACGACCGGGTGTCAGGAACCTCGGGTCTAGCAGGCAAGTGGAAGACAAAAAATCTGAAGGTAGGTTCGCCGGGGAATATGACATTCGCTGCAAACGGCGCGGATGGTGTGACGCTGACATCCGTGGAAGAGAAGGGCGTCTGCAGCGCGAAGTTCGATGGTAAAGATTATCCGGCTGCCGGCCCGATCTGGCCTGCCGGTTGGACATGCAGCATTGCAAAGAGCGGAGCCGCCGGCCTGGACGTCTCTTGGAAGAAGGACGGCAAGCTGATGTACAAGGACTCTTACACGGTATCGGCTGACGGCAAGGTCCTTACCGATGTCGGGAATGCGGCTTCAACGACGGAGAAAATTAAGGCCATTTACGAGCGGCAGTAAGGGAGTGGGGGCTTTGGCGCGAGTTCCGGCATCTCAGTGACGAAGTGCGTGAATCAGGCGCAGACGGGGTGGTCGCTCACAACGCAAGTTATGGGAATGCATTCCCGCAACATGGCTTGTGAGCGACCACCCGTCCGCTCCAAATAACGTGGCTTCGCGCCATTTTTCTTGACGTCGCGTCCACCCCTCCTCACGAGGCCTCACGAGGAGGGGATTATTGCTTAGCCCAACTAATTCCTTCACACATTCATCGACCGCACCCACACTCAAAACGGCAGAATTGTCCCGGTTTCGTTGTAACAACCTCACAGCCTCCTTTACACTGAATAGCAGCCGCATCGATTCGAGGTGCGATCTCTAAAGTAGAGGTTTCTGCAAAACTCTCCATGTTTGTATACGTCTTTCTTTCACTCATTTTCCTGACCGGCGGGCAGCAAGCGACGCCCGCTGCACGGGAGCCAGCGCAAGACAGCCTCGGGAGATCGACACCCCGAGGTACGGTACTCGGTTTCCTGGACGCCGCTCACCGTCGGGATTTCGCCGCTGCGCGACAATACCTCGACACAACACTCAAAGGCGAACCCGCAGAAGAACTGGCCAGAAAGCTTGGTGTCGTTCTTGACAGCCGGCTTCCTGCAAACCTGGACAAGCTGAGTGAGCAGGCCGAGGGCTCACTCTCCGATGGCTTACCACTAAAGAAGGAATTGGTTGGTGCGATAGCGACTAGTGAAGAGCCTCTAGAGATCCAACTGGACCGCGTGAGGGACCGCGATGAGATGGTCTGGCTCTTTTCCGCACAAACCCTCAAGCGCATTCCCGCGGTTTACGACGAAATCGGTTCGTCTTCGGTTTATGACTACATTCCGGACTGGATGCAACGGCCCCTCTTGCTTTCAATCGCTCTCTGGCAATGGCTTGCAATGGCGCTTGGCTTGGCTGCGGCAGTAGGGATTTCCATGGGCGTACGCCGCATGGCCCTGCCCGTGCTCCATCGTGCACTAGGCTCATTCGGGGCAGACAAGGACAACCATCACCTCGATTTGCTTATCGGACCTCTGCGAGCGCTTGTACTACTAGCCGTCATCCACCTGACATTCTCGATTTTGCGTTTACCTCTGCTCGCCCGGCAGTTGTGGATTTTCCTGAGTTCAAACGCGTTGATCATCGTTTGCGCATGGTTCTTTCTGAGATGCGTCCGGCTATCGGGCATGGCTCTCGGACGACGCGTGGAGCGACGAGGCGCAGATTCAACTGCGCTGGTCCGGTTGCTTCAACGTACGGCGAACCTGCTCGCTGTCTTCATCGTGGCGGTTATCATCCTCCAAAATGCGGGATTCAATGTGACGGCAGTCCTTGCAGGCCTGGGTGTCGGAGGAATCGCCATTGCGTTGGCCGCTCAGAAAACGCTCGAAAACCTGTTCGGCGGGATTTCTCTCATTTTCGACAAGCCTGTCCGGGTTGGTGACACGTGTCGCTTCGGAACGCAGGAGGGCATTATCGAAGATATCGGCCTGCGATCGACGCGGTTCCGCACAGCAGGTCGAAGCGTATTGACTGTCCCCAATGGCCAGCTGTCCGTGATGAATCTCGAGAACCTTGGAATGCGCGACAAAATGGCTTTCCAGCACACCGTTGCCATTCACCCCGAAACGACGAAACTCCAGCTTACGCATGTTCTGGACGGAATCCGCGCGGTTCTCGCCGAGCATCCGATGGTTGAAACCTCAACTCGCCGCGTGAGGCTGACCAAGCTGGCGCCCACCTCAATAGAGCTCGAGGTGCTTGCGTATATTCTCACGATTAATGCGGAGCGCTTCCTTGCCATTCAGGAGGAATTGCTACTCCGAATTTTAGACGTTATCGAAAAAAGCGAAACAAGCACGGCCCTTCCTTCACAAGTCGTGCTCGTGAACCGAGATACGGTCGCAAGTCAGAGCCGGAGCGCGGGTAAGTCGTCCTCGTAAGGTGCCCAATGTGATTCAATTTTTCATGTCTCTTGTGCTGTTTGTCGTTCCTGCGTCCGTAGGCAGTGCCTGGCCTCAGGTGGCGTGGCTGGACGAATCGAAGCCTGCTTCCTGGAATAAGCCCGGCCTCTCTATTCCCGCCGCGCCTCGGGTTCAAGCAACAATCGATCCGCGTTGCCGGCAGATGGCACGGTCCGTTGAGTTGCAGGAGGACGGGCGTGTTCGGGACCAAGGCTGGGACTTAGTCGGGGCGTATCAGGGCGGTTGGCAAATCGTTGTGATTCGCGGCACGGCCAACTATGACGGGATGTGCCGGCCAAGACAGTATCAAGCTTTTGTGTTCGTGCGCGGCGTCTTCGCCGGCACGCTGTCACCCGAAACGATGGACAGTCGTGCCGATGGTGCCCTTGGTCAAGTTTTCCTTCAAGGCAATGATCGGTTGATGGCCGAGTACGCGCGCTATACCGACAAGGATCCGCTTTGCTGCCCGTCACGCATCACGAGCGTCATCTTCGAGGTCGCCCGTGACCGCCCTGTTGTGCGTCCGATTTCCGCTTCTTCGAAATAAAATTCGGGGATTACATGTCCGCGACCTCTAGACCCCGAACACAATTTCTGTCCATTACCTCACGGACGAAGCCGGACCTTTTCACATCCTTGATGAACTCCCGGACAAACGTCACGAAAGCCGCATCTTGATCTTTGGATATACCGACCGCCTGCTGTACCGACGTGAAACTCCCGTCCATCACGCGTGTGCGAGGATTTTTTTCTGCAATGTCAATCAAGAGCGGCTTTAGACCCGCAAGCGCATCCAGCTTTTCTGAAAAAAATAAATCGACGGAAGCATCCACGCCCGGCGTTCGTACGAGCACGGCGTGCTTCAGATTTCTGGTGAGAAATAAATCGTAGGCGCTTTTTTCTGAAACGCAGACCCGAGCGTTTTCGCTGTCCACATCCGCAATGGTCCTGAAAGCCGAACTATCCCACACCAAATAGGTAGTTGGGATCTCAAGGTACGGCGCGGTAAAGGTAATTCCTTCCGAGCGCCCGGGATCCGCGGCAAGAAACGCAACGTCCCATGCACCCGTTTTTGCACCATCAGCCATGGTGCCGGCCGTATTGTATGCGACGAGTTCCACAGGCAGGCTCGCTCGCCGGCCGAACTCTCGGGCGAGGTCGACTGCAATTCCCCGCGGAGATCCGCTCACATCCCGATTCGCAAGTAGTGCGTTTCCAAAATTTATGCCAACGCGGACCTTATGTAATGCCAACGGTCGGACCCTACCGTTTTCGCTCGACGCGGTTTCCCGTCTGTGTGTCAAACACGCCGTTTCGAAGAAATTCGTCGGTTGTCCATGAAGGGGGTTCTCCACCGAGATACTTGCCGAACCATTCTAAATGCGCGGTGTAGTACAACGCCATTTCATACCAGCTTGGCCAGTGGCCAGCGTTGGAATAGATGAGGAGCTTTGATGGAACGCCCATCTTTTGCAGGGCAGTGAAGAACTGCAGCGACTGCGTATAGGGTACGCGATAATCGCGTTCACCGCTGATGACAAGCGTGGGTGTCTTGAAATTCTTAACGTAATTCGAAGGTGACCATTTCTCGTAAAGGTCCGAATTCCAAGGCTGCCCTTTCAAATCCCATTCCGGAAACCATAGTTCTTCAGTAGCACCATAGAACGACCGGAGATCGTAGACGCCCATCATGGAAGCAATCGCCTTGAAGCGGTCGGTATGACCTTCGAACCAGTTCATCATGTAGCCGCCGTACGACCATCCCATCGCGCCCATTCTGTTCCGGTCCACGTATGGCAATTTTTCCAAGGCATCGGTTACTTTCATGAGGTCTTCAAAAACTGCCCCGCCATAGTCTCCTGAAATTTGGGCCGTGAACTCCTGTCCGTACCCGGTAGATCCATGGGGGTTGGCGAACGCGACGACGTACCCCGCTCCCGGATAGATCTGCCAGTCGCCCCGGAACGCGTCGGCCCAGTAGGATTGCGGGCCGCCGTGAACATTAAGGATGAGCGGGTACTTTCGGGCCGGGTCGAAGCCGTGTGGCTTCACAATGAATACTTGTATCTTCGAGCCGTTGGCTCCATCGACCCACATGCTTTCGGCCGGACGCAGATCGACTTCGGCTGCAATGTCCGCATTCACGTTCGTCAATCGGCGTGATGCCGAAGTATTGCCGTTGCCGATTTCAACTGAGAAGATTTCAGCCGGATCGCCGGTTGAGCGACGCGCATAGACGATTCGTTTGCCGTCTGGCGTGAGTTCGAATTCATCGATCGTCTTCTCGGCTAACACCTGTGCGATCTTCTTCGATTCCAGATCCAGTCTGAAAATCGGATTTTGCCCTTCGACCGGCCCAGTGAAAAAAATAGATTTGGAATCCGGCGCCCATTCGAAAGAGTCGACCCAGTTTTTGAAGGACTCGGTAGCTACAGTGGACACTCCCGTAGCTCGTTCATAAATTGCGATCCGAAACAAATCCGACTCATAGCCCGCAAGTTTCTGCACCCTGTACGCTATGAATTTTCCATCGGGAGAGTATTTCGGGCTTCCGTCATATGCAGGATTCGAGGCTGTGATGTTACGCGCCTTGGCCTGCGGGTCAGAAAGTGAAAGAAGCCAAAGGTCGTTGTTCGTTGATGACGCCGGATTTTTGTCACGATTTGAAACGAAGGCGATCTCGGAATTGTCGGGCGAAAAGTCATATTGGATGGGACCGCCTAACTGAAAAGTGGGCGAATCGAAATCGCCGGGCGTCAAGTCGCGGACTGCACCGGTTTGCACGTTCGCCACAAAGATGTGTGTGCGAGTGCCATCCTTCCAATCCGTCCAGTGTCGATAGAGCAACGTGTCAGCGACATGCGCCTTCAATGGGCCGTTGTTCCATGTGTCCCGCGTCTTTTGGTTGCATTCGTCCTTATCGCCACATTCGGGGTACACGTCCGATGAGAACGCGATTGACTTGCTGTCGGGCGACCAGAGCGGGTCAGCAACGCCTGTCGAAACGTTTGTGACCCGGCGGGCCTCACCACCATTCAACGGAATGACATAAATGTTCGGAGCGCCGTCACGCGAGCTGACCATGAGCAAAGATTTGCCGTCCGGCGAAAAGCGGGGCGAACTCTCGCCTTTTGCTGCGAAGGTCAATTGCCGGACGTTGGTACCATCGATGTCCATCATCCAAATGTGTCCGATTCGCTTAGCGCGTGGGAGATCGGATTCTGCGACCACATACACCACAGATTTCCCATCAGGTGAGACGTGAACGTCGGAGATCGGCTTAACGCGGTAAAGATCCTCAATGGTGAATGCGCGCTTTTGCGCGTAAACTGCCGTAGAGAGCGTTATGAAAGTAATGAGAACGGAAACCAAACGTCGGGCCATCAGCACCTCACTGGGAGCGTTGATCCTACCATGCGCTGCATCTGGGATGCTGTTGGCTTTTTGGGGTGCGACCCCAGTCACGGGTCATGCCCAGCGCGAGCAACAAATCCAGCCCGCTCGCGAGCAACAAAGCCAGCCCCAGGCCGAAGACGCGCCTTACAGCCGCAAATTTTTTGCGCAGCTTCGGGGTGTCTTTGGCAGATTTAGAGATTCCGACCTGCAACGCGCCTTCGAAAAGGCGCAACCGATCCAATGCTCTGAGCTTGTGAATGATAAGGGTGAATGGCGGACAGTGGCCTTCTTTAATGAGAAGCGGGAACTCGGTGATTGGTACAGAACCAGCTTCGATGAAGTGAAAAACGATCTGACCGTGTTTATTTTCAAAGGCGTTTGCCGAGGGGAGCGTGGACCGGTCCAGTTAACGACCAAGTTTCCGGTCACTGAAACAGTTGACGCCTATAACCGCGGAGCGATTCCGCTCGAAGAAATCGACATCAACGTGAACGCACCAGTGCGGGCTTCCTTTGAGCCGGCAACTCAAGCGTATAGCTTTGACCTCCCTTATCTGTTCTTGATTAGCCGTCAAGATGACGAGAGTTTATATAGCTTGCAACCACCCCTCCTGGCAGGGCGCGATAAATATGCGACAGATGTGACGGACCACTGGGATTGCAAGTCCGTCACCGCAGAAAACGTAACGTACCAGTTTCTGCTTTGCCGAACTATGACAATGCCGCGCAATCCCGCGGCAAGACGCGAAAACCGCGCTGCGCCGTTTGGTGCTTCCGCTTACTTTATTCTGTCGGATGGAAGGGAAGCGTCCTCAGCAGTGAAGCTGACTTTCAGTGATGACAAGGCCGGGGAGCGGGAAATCGAGGACGCCAGCCGAAAGGCTCCAACGGAAACTCCGGAAGTTCACGATGGCGTCGCCTGGGAACAGCCGGCTTCAGACGAGAAGATCCTGGATATCGTTCGTGATGAATTCAGACTGCGCTTCAACCCCCAAACGTGGAGTGGCCGGATTGGCTCTCCCCAGGTGTTAGCTGGCCGGCAGTTGATCAGCCTTGATTCCGCCCAATCCAATGCGGGCATGGATTACTGTATGTGGCTCCCGGCGTCGACAGGCGCAGCCTCGCGCCTTTTGGAACCTGCGGCCTCTGAACCTGTCGGATATCTCGTGACAGTGCATGATCGGGACAGTCAGATACCGACTTCGATTACGATCGAGATGAGCCCGTCCGGAACGGTCTCTCTCGGTAAGCTCCAATGCATCTTTCCGCGCGCGTCATCCGCTGTGGGCATCGGCGTTGATCGCTGGACTTCGATCGTTGGATCGCACGTGATCCTTGAAGTCCGGCCTTGATTCCGCCTTAAGCTAATGTCAGCTGGCTTGCCCTTCGCACGCTGCGATTAATTCGTGCAGCGAGTTCGAGAGGACTGAACGGTTTTTTGACGTAGTCGTCCGCACCCAGAGCGAAGCCACGAACGATGTCACTCTCTTGCTGTCGGGCAGTAACTAAAACTACGGGTATGTCTTTGGTGTTCTGGTTCTTCTTTAGCGCGGAGAGCACCTCGAAACCATCCAGGTCTGGCATGTTGATGTCGAGGACAATAAGATCCGGTTTGGAAGTCTGAACGGCCTTGAGGACGCCTTTACCGCCAGATACGGCTTCACAGTTCATGTTGGAATTCATCAATGTCATTCGAAGAAGGGCGACCATCGTCGGATCATCGTCGGCGATCAGTACATTTGGCTTGGAGTGCATGTGGTGTTTGACCGTTGCGTTTGGCTCGTTCGGCGAGCGTCGAATCACCGTGTAGCAGCGAAGCACAAGTTCACTGGGATTCCACGGGCGCAGGAGAAAATCATGTTCGCCTGCATGTGCATTCAAAGCTGCTTCCAGTTTAGGACTGGACAACCCGACCGCGACGACCGGTTTATCGATGGTAGCCAGGTAATCTGGGGGTACGTGACCTTCGAGCTCGTCACTCACGTTCACGATCGCGGCGTCGTAAAGATCGGTCCATCGTTCGGATGGGTCTGGCACCACATAGCGTATCCGCAAAATAGCGTGTGCT
>Ga0114129_10012191_pt1 | contig 12230 bp, 12 predicted proteins | sample RhiMetdeltSRZDD1_FD_80071 | JGI IMG/M metagenome (GOLD analysis project Ga0114129, IMG submission 80071) | Populus rhizosphere microbial communities from Tennessee, USA - Rhizosphere MetaG P. deltoides SRZDD1 (version 2) (version 2) | ecosystem: Host-associated > Plants > Roots > Rhizosphere >...
GGGCAAGACGGAAGCGCTCAAAACCGGTTTCGCTTTGACGCGCGGCGACATCGTCATCGTGCAGGACGCCGATCTTGAATACGACCCGCGCGACATACCCGCCGTAATCCGTCCGATACTCGACGGCAACGCCGACGTCGTTTACGGCTCGCGTTTTTTGGTCCGAAGGACCACGCGCGTTCTTTATTTTTATCACTACCTCGCCAACAAATTTTTGACGTTCACTTCGAATCTCTTCACGAACCTGAACATGACTGACGTCGAAACCGGATACAAAGCGTTTCGCGGCGAAATCATCCGCAACATGATCATCACTTCGCAGGGTTTCGGTTTCGAGATCGAGGTGACGGCGAAAGTGGCGAAGCTCAAATGCGCCATTTACGAAGTGCCGATCAGCTATTACGGTCGCACGTATGCGGAAGGAAAGAAGATCGGATTTATGGATGGCGTCGAAGCGTTCTGGCTCGTCTTTCGATTCAATCTGTTTTGCGGTCTGAGCTCGTCGTTCAAACAACTGCCGGAGCGAGAAGTGTGGACAGTCTTAACCACAAAGACACAAAGGCACTAATTGTAAGTTTGATGGGTATCCTGTTGCTCGCCGTTGCGGTTAGAGCTTACGGCGTGTGGTCGCATCCGGCGACGCCGAATGGCGATGCGGCGGACTACCATCGATTGGCGACGGGGCTGGTCCAGGGTCGCGGATTCGTCAACGAGGCGGGCGCGCCGACTGCCTGGCGTCCTCCGGCTTATCCGATTTTTCTCGCGGGCATTTACAAGATTCTCGGTGTCAGTGTCGAACGTGCGACGTTAGTTCAAGTAATACTCGGCGGGTTGACAGTACTGATGCTGACCGCGCTGAGCGCGTTGATACTTGGGTGGTCGCGCGCGCTTATCGCTGGAACGATAGCAGCAGTGTATCCGGCATTCGTCTGGCTGCCGCGACTTTTGTTGTCAGAAAACTTATCGCTGTTTCTGCTGTTGCTGTCGCTCGTCGCAATCATCCTGTTTCTGGGCTCATCGCGAATGCTTTGGATCGTTGTGTTTGGTGTCGTTTGCGCGCTCAACACACTCGTCCGCGGCTCAAACCTGATGTTCCCTTTCATCGTCCTCTTAGGGCTTCTGATCATCCAGTGGCGGAATTGGAAGCAACTCGTCGCGCCGGTATTGGCGACGGCGGTCGTTTTTATCGTGACGCTCGTCCCATGGACCATCAGAAACTACCGTGTCTTTCATCACACGATTCCGATCGCCACGCAGGGTGGACTAACTCTCTACGGTTCCTATTGGCCACCCGAGCGGAATGACAGACTCATCTGGGGCACGCTTCCGGGCAACGAAGATCCCGCTATTCTCACCGCCGCACAAACAGGTGACGAAGTGTCAGCGTCAAAATACCTGAACCAGCTCACGCTAAAGCGTCTACGCGAAAACCCCGGTTTTTTTTTCGCTTGATTCCGTCAAAACTCGCATCGTTGCTGGTGCCGCTTGACTGGGAGATCTTCGCGCACGCGCCCGGCACTACGCGATCTCTAAACATCGGATACTTGTTGATACTGCTGCCGGCGCTGCTCGGTTTCATCCTGATGGTGCGCGAGCGAGCGCCGTATCAATGGCTGCTGTGGATCGTCCCGGGAATGGTGCTGATACAGGCGATCTTGTTCTACGGTTCGCCGCGGTTTCGACTGCCGGCGGAATTGATCGCCATGATTCCCACAGCCGCCGGCGTCTGGGCCATTTGGGAATTTCTAAAACGACGAGTATCCGTGTAATCTGTCGCTAATATCTATCGAGGGGAAACGAATGAACATTCTGGTTACTGGAGGCGCCGGTTTCATCGGCTCTCACATTGTCGATGCACTAGTCGAGCGCGGGCATCATGTCAGAATTCTCGACGCGGTCGTCGAACAGGTGCATGGCGACGCTGGTCCGCAATACCTCAATCCCGAGGCCGAGTTTTTACAAGGTGACGTTTGCGACGCGGATCTCGTCAAGCGTGCACTCGAAGGAATCGATGTCGTCTATCACAAAGCGGCGGAAGTCGGCGTCGGCCAGTCGATGTATGAAATCGCTCGGTATGTTCGCGCAAACGATCTCGGCACCGCGGTGTTGCTGGAAGAGATCGTCAAGCGACGGCCGCAGGTTCAGAAACTGGTGGTGGCCTCTTCGATGTCGATCTACGGCGAAGGCGCGTACGCGTGCGACAATTGCGGCCCGATCCAACCGAACCTCAGACCGTTGTCACAACTTCTCGATCGCGATTGGGAGCTCAACTGCCCTCACTGTGGTTTGAAAGCCAAGCCGGTTCCGACAAACGAAGACAAGCCGCTCTTCCCTTCATCGGTTTACGCCATCTCAAAACAGGATCAGGAACAGTTTTCCATCGTCGTTGGCCGCGCTTACGCGATACCCGTCGTTGCGCTCCGTTATTTCAACGTTTACGGCACGCGTCAGGCACTCTCGAATCCGTACACCGGCGTGTGCGCGATCTTTTCGGGACGGCTGCTAAACGATCAAGCGCCAATGGTTTTCGAAGACGGCGAACAGACGCGAGACTTCGTACACGTCAGCGACATCGTGCAAGCAAATCTCCTGGCGTTGGGAACGGACCGCGCGAACTATCAAACGCTGAATATCGGCACGGGCTATCCGATCTCAATAAACGAGATCGCGTTGATGCTCGCGCGCGGTTTGAACAAAGACCTCCGTCCGGAAATCACAGGCAAATACCGCGAAGGTGATATCCGTCACTGCGTCGCGGACATTTCGCGCGCGCGGACGCTGCTCGGTTACGAACCAAAAGTCACGCTGTCTGATGGTATTCCCGAGCTGCTCGAGTGGGTGCGGCAACAACAAGCCGCCGAGAAAACGCAAATCACCGAGCTCGAGCAGCACCAGTTGGTTCGATAGATGCACTACCACTTAATCGGCATCTGTGGAACTGCGATGGCCTCGCTCGCCGGAATGCTGCAAGCGCGCGGCCATCACGTCACCGGCTCGGATCAGAACGTCTACCCACCGATGTCGACGATGCTTCAATCGCTCGGCATCAACGTCGCGCAGGGATTCAAGCGCGAACATCTCACTCCGGCGCCCGACTGCGTCATCGTCGGCAACGCGATTCCGCGCGGCAATCCGGAAGTCGAAGAAACACTGCGCCGCAAGCTGCTCTATCGATCGCAAGCGGAGGTCGTGAAGGAAGAGTTCATTCGTGGGCGTCACTCGCTCGCGGTCGCAGGCACGCACGGCAAAACAACCACTACCAGTATCGCGGCCTGGGTCATGGATCAGGGCGGACTCGATCCGAGTTTTCTGATCGGCGGCGTTGCGCAGAACTTCGGCAGCAGCTTTCGCGTTACCGGCAGTGATTACTTCATCATCGAAGCCGACGAGTACGACACTGCTTACTTCGACAAAGGTCCGAAGTTTATGCACTACCTGCCGGAGCTGGCGATCGTCAACAACATCGAATTCGATCACGCTGACATCTACGCCGATCTCGACGCTGTGAAGCTCGCCTTTCGTCGTTTCATGAATCTCGTTCCGGAGAACGGCAGGCTGATTGCTGGATGGGACAGTCCGAACGTCAGAAAGGTAGTTGAGTCGTTTGGCGAGAGGTTGTTTACGCGACTCGAGACGTTCGGGACTGACGCAGCGGCGAAGTGGCAGGTTCGCAACGCTGATTTCAGCGAGGGACTTTCGCGGTTTGAAGTCTTTTGTGAAAACCAGAGCTGGGGAAAGTTTCAGACGCCTTTGTTGGGAGAGTTCAATTTGCTGAACTGTCTCGCGGTGATTGTCGCTGCTGATGCGTGGGGCGTCAGCAAGCAAAAAATCCAGAGCGCGCTTGCGAGCTTTCAGAACGTCAAGCGGCGCGCGGAAGTGCGTGGAGAAGAACGCGGCGTCGTGGTGATCGACGACTTTGCTCATCACCCGACAGCAGTTCGCGAAACGCTGCGGGCGTTTCGAGCACGATATAAGGATCGCCGTTTGATTGCCGTGTTCGAGCCTCGTTCGTGGTCTTCGCGTCTGGCCGTCTTCCAGCAGGATTATGCCAGTGCGTTCGCGCCCGCCGACTATGTCGTGATAGCGGCGGTGTTCGATAGCCAGAAGGTCACAGAAAAGGGACGCGCGCTTGATACGAGCGAGTTAATTGACGCGATTTCGAAACAGGGCAAACCGGCTTTGGCGTTTCCTGATGCAGATGAGATCGTCGCTCACCTCGTGCCTGAGCTGCGGTCGGGAGACGTGGTTGCGATCATGTCAAATGGCGGCTTTGGCGGAATTCACGACAAGATCCTCACGGCGCTCAGAGCGAGCTGATCGGCTTGGGTCGGGTCAGTACCGTAACGCGGTAGCGTCGGGTTCGCCGCATTTAACCCGACGCTACCGCGTTACGTACTGATCCGACCCCAAGATCATATGTCCCCTCACGTACACACTTTAACGAACTATTCGTAACGCTCTCGCAGTTTTAGTCCTTTAAAACTTGCCTCCGGCTAAAACTAGGGAGGCCCCCTGCAGTGAAAACCTTTTCTATATTTGAGCAAGCCCTTAAGTTCTCCGGCGTTGACGACATCGAGAACCTCGGTGAGATTGCGAGCCTTGCCCGGCGCGATTTCTTCGACCGCGAGAGTTTCATCTGTCACACGACCACAGCATCAGTCGAGTACGGCTGCCTGATGATTGAAAACGCGATTCTGCTGCGCACGAATCGCTCAGGCAGGGTCTATGCCGGAGTTGAGAAATTTTCACAACTACAACCGATCATCGATCGCTACATGCGAATCGCTGACGTGTCGGAGTCGGTGTTTCTTTTCGGACAAGACGACTGGAAGCCGCCACGGCATCCGAACATCCGGCTGGTTACGCTAAATGCGGATTTTCGCCTCGCGCGTGAATGGTTTGTAATTACACATTCCAAATCGATGAGTTGTGCGCTCGTGGCTTTCGATGAGGCGGGTGCGAATACTCTACCGGAACAGATCAGATACTGGGCTCTGAAGACCAGCAATACAGGGCTCGTTGCGAGTTTGGCGAACGGAGTCGAGGGTGTGATCGACTGGTCGCTTGCAGCTTAACTAACAGTTTTTGAATCAGTGGCAGGTCGTTCAATCAATAACGGTACTGCGAGAGTCTCACTCTGCTTGCTTGGAGCTTTCGGGGCTTCAACTTTCGACGTCAATACACGTCTGATTTTCTTTGGAAGCAGTCGTCCTGCGAGCAATGCAGTGGCGCCAATCAACTCCACCACGTCGCCACCGCCGCGCCAGTGTTCCCGTACGACACGCGGATCCGTAACACTCATCAAACGAAGCAGCGTCAGCGCGATCAGGTAAGCATCGTCAACCTGCCCGACAAACGGCAGCATATCTGGAATCAAGTCGAGCGGCACGAAAACGTAGACGATCGCTCCCGCAACGAGCAGCCGCTCCTTTGCCGGAACACGCGGATCCACCATCAGCCGCGCGCTCAGCAAAAGTAGATTCGGGATGACGAGCAACAGGTTCGTCATCCGGCTTCGCAGGTTCAATTCTGACATGCGGGGATTATACAGATCCGTGCTGATCCGTGTAATCTGTGGCAACATTGTCGCCCATGGACATTCTCGATCGAATCCGTCAACGGGCCTCGTCAAGGCCGCAACACATCGTCCTGCCGGAAGGCAACGATCCACGCACGGTCGCTGCCGCAGCCGACGCGACCAGCCGCCGCATCGCCCGCATCACGCTGCTGGGAGATGACGAAATGATCCGCGCGATCGCGACCGATAATCGTCTGGATCTCGGCGGCGTCGCCGTTATCAATCACAAGCGTGCTGCTGATTTCGACAAGATGGTCGCGCTATTTCACGACCTGCGCCGCGCGAAAGGGTTGATGGCTGATGAAGCGCGCACACTCGTCTCAGATCCTTTGTACTACGGCAACCTGATGGTTCGATCGGGACTCGCGGATGGTTCGGTTGCCGGTGCTACCAACACAACGAGCCACACCGTTCGGGCGGCGCTGCATTGCATCGGCGTCAGATCGGGATTTAAGCTCGTGTCGAGTTTCTTTTTGATGGCGTTACGGAGTAGTGAATTCGGGCACGACGGCGGGATGATTTACGCTGATTGTGGCGTGGTGATTGAACCGAGCGCGGTCGAACTTGCGGAGATTGCTCTGGCTGCGGCAGATTCCTGCCGGGCGTTATTAGGCGCGGAGCCACGCGTTGCGTTACTCTCTTTTTCGACGAAAGGCAGCGCGAAACATCGATTGATCGACAAAGTCGTCGAAGCGACGCGAACCGTAAAAGCGCGCGCGCCTGAGTTGCAGGTCGATGGAGAACTTCAAGCCGACGCGGCTTTGATTCCCGCGGTCGCGCAATCAAAGGCGCCCGGCTCGCCTGTCGGCGGACGCGCAAACGTTCTGATCTTCCCCGATTTGCAGTCAGGAAATATCGCGTACAAGTTGACGGAAAGACTCGCGGGCGCGACCGCGATCGGCCCAATCCTCCAGGGACTGGACAAGCCTGCAAACGATCTTTCGCGAGGCTGCACGGCAAACGACATCGTCGACGCCATCGCGATTACGGCCGTCCAGGCCCAGGCGCGAAAGGTATGATTTCGCTCCGGAGGAGCGAGATGTTTATAAATATTACGCCAATATGTAGTACGGCTCCGTTAGGAGCCGCATGTTGGGTTCAGGAACATGGCGCTCCGCTGGAGCGCAATTGCTTTGCTTTTGATTGCTATAAACATGTTGCTCCTACGGAGCAAGGAAGGCAACGCATGATTCCGGAGGGCATCAAACAGCCGAATCCGTAAAATGTCCCGGCTTAGACGCACAACAGGACTTCTGGTGATGGCAGCGCACTTTGCAGTCGGCGCCACCCGGATAGCCAGTCAACAGCCCGCCCAACAGCAAGTTCCGCCCAAACCATCGCCCACGCCTGAAAAAGAACAGGATTCCGTCAAAGTTTTTACTGAAGAAGTGCGGCTTCCGGTGGTCGCATTCGACGCTTACGGACATTACGATCCGACGCTTGAGCTCAACGATATCCTCGTGCTCGAAGACGGCGTCGCGCAACAACTGCGCAGCTTGCGACACGTTCCGGCAAACGTATTGTTCGTGCTCGACACTGGCGGCGAATTAAGCGGGATGGGGGGCGTGTCAAAGAGTACGAGCCTGACGCGCGAAGTAGCATCGCGGTTAGTAGCGAAGCTTCAGGAAGGCGCTTCGATCGCCGTCATGCAATCCGGTAATTCGAACGAGATGGTGCAGCCCTGGACCACCGACAAAGCCGCCGTCCTTCGCACCTTGAAATCGAAGCTCATTTCGACGAAGCGCTCGAGGATTTCTGAAGCGATTGCAAATGCCAGCGTGCAACTGAGAGAACGTCCGGAAGGAAGCCGTCACGTTGTGATGATCACTGACGGTGTCGACAGTCCGGGCGGGAAGATCGATCGCGCGGAAGCAATGCGCCGCCTCGTCGCAGCTCGCGCCACGGTGCACATCATCAGTTACACCGAGTTTGTCCAACAGAAGAGAGATGACCGAGCTTCGTCAGTCGGGACCGGACAGCGTTCGCCCAGTTCTGATCCGATCACGGCAACGGATCCGACACTGCCCCCGGGCACAACTCGCTCGCCGTCGTTCGGCATCGGCATCCGATTCGATCCCGCGATGCGTCGCGCGCGCAAAGCTTACGAAGCTGAAGTGAAGAAGAGTCAGCAGGCTTTGAAGAACGTTGCTGAGGAAACGGGCGGAAAAATTTTGCTGCCGTTGAATAGTGAAGAGATGTTGACTCAGGCGAACGAAGTCGCGCGCGCGATTGGCGCTGAATACGTCGTCACTTATCGTCCGAAACGGCCACTTGCCGAAGCGAGTCCCGGCGAGTACCGCCGCATCGAAGTTGCCCCACGGCGCACCGGTCTCAGCCTCCACTCACGCCGCGGCTACATCGTGCCGCAAGAAGGCACAAAGAATTTTTAGCCACAAAAAGGCACATAAGTCACAAAAAATATTATTGAAGAAAGGGCGCCGAATTCGGTAGGGGAATTCGGCGCCCTCGCTCATTAACAATATGTGCTTTTTGTGCCTTTTTGTGGCTAAAAACTTTTTGTGCTAGCGGATCGCGGCCTCGAGTGATGATTCCGCGTGTGGCACTAGTTGGCGGACGTCAAACTGATCGGGCTTGGGCAGCAAAGACTGCCGGTGCAACTCTTCCCAATCTTCTTTCGGCACTCGATGAAAGGCTTCGACCACTTTCGAATCGAACTGCCTGCCGGCCCAATCGTCCAGCTCCTGCGCTGCGGCTTCGTACGACTTGCCGCGACGATACACGCGGTCGCTCGTGATCGCGTCGAATGCGTCGGCAACGGCAAAGATGCGCGCGCAGATGTCGATGTCCTCGCTGCGCAAGCCGAGCGGGTAACCGGTCCCATCCCACTTTTCATGATGCTGCGCCACGACTCGCGACGCGCCCTGCAAAAACTCAATCCCGCGCAGGATCTGTTGCCCGTGCAGCGGGTGCTCGCGCATACGCACCCACTCTTCTTCCGTGAGCTTCGCCGGCTTGCGCAAAATCGAATCCGGCACGCCGATCTTGCCGATGTCGTGCAACAGCGATCCAAACTCCAACGACTTCATCTGTTCACTGTTCAACCCGTACTCACGTCCGAGTCGCAAACTGTAACTGACCACTCGTTCCGAATGTCCGTGAGTTTCCGAGTCTCTTGTTTCAAGCGCCGCAGTCAGCGCTTTGAGTGTTGATCGATATGCGCCTTCCAAAGAGTTCAGGGCGCGATCGAGTTCGGCGGTGCGTTGTTCTACTAGTTCTTCGAGATGATTTTCATAACGCTGCTTGGCTACGACGAGATCGTGGTGCTCGAGTGCGCGTTTGACGACGGCTTCCACCTGGCGCAGGTCAAACGGCTTCATCAGGTAGTCGAACGCGCCGAGGCGCAGTGCTCCAATCGCGCTTTCAACTGTCTGCATGCCGCTGATCATCACCACCACCGTATCAGGTGAGAGTTCCTTGACATGGGGAATCATGTCGAGGCCACTCATGCCGGGCATCGTTATGTCGCTGATCACGAGGTGAAACTCGCCTTCGCGCAAACGTGCGAGTGCCTCCTCGGCGGAACTGCCGCGCGAACAGTCGTAGTCCCCGCTGAGCAGGTCAGCCAGGATCTCCGTAATCTCGATTTCGTCATCTACTATCAGTATTCGGGGCGACACAGGCGTCGGCATTTGGTTTCTCCTGAAAACGGCAGGACATGGCGGCAAGAAAAGTTAGTAGAACTCAGTTCGTGAGATTTCGAGGGAAAAGGGCGAGTACACCCCCGCCACGTACGCGGCTCTCGCATTCTAGCTGACTTGGCCCACGCGTGGCAAACATGTTTTTACGCGGCGCATAAGCTACTGCTGCACAGTAGTTTAACTCTTGGCGTCGGCGGCTAAATTCGGGACTTTGTCCCAAGATGTGATTAAAGGGGCGGCGTGGCGTGCAGTGTTGCGCTACTTTTGAAAGCGCCTTATCATGTGCATCCCTTCGCGCCGGAGTGGCGAAATTGGTATACGCACCAGACTCAAAATCTGGCGAGGTTCACTCCTCATGTCGGTTCGAGTCCGACCTCCGGCACCAACAAATTTCCCGTCTTTCGAATTAGGCAGGATTAATAATCGGGCGCCTCCTTGGAGTGCGGCGGCCGCACTCCAAGGAGGCGCTCAATTCAAACGAGGCTGAATGAGCCGAGGAGAAGCCAGCGGCGGGCGGAGGATTCCTGATGCGCTTTGCCCGCGAGGGGTGTCGTGTAGTGCCAGAACGGGAGCTTGTAGATTGAGACTCCGCCTTGCATGTTGATGTCGACTATCTTCGAGAAGTGTCCCTTCTCCTCATAAACAAGATACTGATGCGCGACGGACTTGTTCGTGAACATGATGTGGAAATCGACAAAACCATTTTTGACGTGTTCATTCTCCGGATGATGATCGTTATGAGGGCCGACGTAGTCGCCATGTTCGTAACAGCTCACCTGTATGTTTAATGCCGGGTCCAGCTTCAGCCCGGTGACAGCTTCCGCGAATTGCGTGAAAGTACTCGACTGCATCATTCGCAACAGCCCGATTTTTTTCCCCGCGCGATACGAGCGAGCACTGCTCCTCCGGAAGAACGCTGTTTTGATGTGCATCGTCTTATTCAGCACCTCTTCATAATTCTCCGTCATTTCAGTGATCGATTCGGGCGGTATCTTTCTCTGCTCGACAGCGAGATGCGGGTAGAGGTGAGTATCCAAAAGATTCACAGCGTCTTCGGCCTTTTGCTTGTCGACAACGCGGTCGAAGATTGCGAAGTATCTGTCGCCGCCATTGACGAATAATGAGCATGAATTCTTTGCCTCGCCTTTGAGGATGCTCAGCCCCTGCGGCGTCAGCATGTCGGAAAATTCGTGAGGGAAGGTCCTCATCTTAAGTTGTCCTTTCGTGTGGGAGTCATTTCGGTAACAACCATTTGTCGATCGCTTCCGCAAACATCTGCGGCGCGTGGTCCGCTTCACGCAGGTACATCGACGGCTCGATCAATTCCAATTCCACTACCGCAAACTCGCCCGCTTCCGTTCGCACAAAATCAATTCGCGCGTAAAGCGGTGTCGGTGAAACGTACTTCATGATTTTCTCGCCCGTCGCCGACAAAGCAGCCGGCGGTTTGGTCGCGCGGATTAAGCCGCCGTGTTCTTCCTGAACTCGGAAGTCGCCGCTTTTGGGAGTCTTGAGAATCGTGTGACTGTACTCGCCGTTGAAGTAGAACAACGAGAACTCGCCCTCATCGACTATTCCGCGCATGAAGGGCTGGACCATGTACGAACGATTCTCAAAAACTCGCAACTTATCAACATCGTCGTCGTCGCCGCGTTTCAGACGGAAAGCGTGTTGGGCATTTGCGCCTATCGTAGGCTTGATGACGATCTCGTCCGTCTGTAATTGATCGAACCACTCGCGAAGCTCACGGCTGTCGATTTCGCCACCGCTCCAGAGCGTCGGAACTATCTCACCGCCGCGGTTTTCGATGTCCTGGAGATAGACTTTCTTGTCGGCATTCCATTTCACGATCTCCAACGGATTCGCCAACTGAGTTTGTGTTTCGATCTCCTGCAAGACGCGCAAGAACGCGGGCAGATGGTTCTGATAATCCCACGTGGTGCGGATAACAACGCCGCCGAAATCTCTCCACTCAGCGGCACTCTGCCACGGCACGAATTCGGCCTCGTGGCCGAGGCCACGCAGCGGCTCAATCAACAGCTCGTCGTCAGCGACGAAATCACTCAAATCGTCGATCGAAAGCAGCGCTACTCTCATGCCTAAAGCTTTACTTCAGTTTGTTTGTTGACCGCCTTTGCAATTGAAATCGTGATCAGAAAGATTCCGAGCAACGCCTGCAGACACGCAAAGGCCTCCGCGAAGACATGTTTCGGCTTACCTCGTATGTAGCCTATGGTGGTCTGCGTCTCGACACTAATGAGTACGTGTTCAAGGAGACCTGTCCATGAGTCACGTGATACACCCTCCAACATGCCCGGCCAATGCCAGTTCAGGATCCCATAGCAGAAAGCGAATAAGAAAATGAAGAGGAAGTAATAAACAATTAAGTAGGTGAGAGTAAGCGACGCGCTAAAAGCCAGTTTAGCGAGGCTCCAGATCAATATAACTGCAAATGCAAACCACGTTATCGAGGTGACAATATCCAGGCCTCCATTCCGTCTCCATACCGCTGTCGGATCACCAGACTTAACTGCGCAGATAGAAAAGATAGAAACCAAGTAGTAACTGGCGATGTAAATGACGCAGAACTTTGAAATGCGTTTAGGATCTTTGACTAACTTTATTAGCCACGTCATAACAGCTCTCATCTCTGCTCACACCTGAAACTGAATTGATAGTAGCGTCGCGAACGGAACAGGAATAGAGAAGTGATTACCGACAGAGAATCGAGTCGCTGGGGGAAGCGCATCGGTGATCTCCCTTGACGAGAGTTAGAGGTTACTGAACCAGACTGACGCGCGTTGCGCAAAAAACGGGCGTAGCTTAGGACCGATTCAGCATTGAAGTCAATAACCTCCTTTGAGTCCCAACACAGCGGGGGCAAGCCACCCTTCCTGACTTGTACTTTTTTCTAGAGCGCCTTGCACAAGAGCAAGTCAGGAAGGGTGGCTTGATCTTGGGCAGAGCGCTCTAGAAAAAAGTACAAGTCAGGA
>Ga0114129_10012193_pt1 | contig 12229 bp, 10 predicted proteins | sample RhiMetdeltSRZDD1_FD_80071 | JGI IMG/M metagenome (GOLD analysis project Ga0114129, IMG submission 80071) | Populus rhizosphere microbial communities from Tennessee, USA - Rhizosphere MetaG P. deltoides SRZDD1 (version 2) (version 2) | ecosystem: Host-associated > Plants > Roots > Rhizosphere >...
GCTCTTCTTGACGTACCCGATGGTGCTGGCGGCGGTCGTTGGCCTCGCCCTGCTCGTGCGCCGTGAGCGGCGCTACGTGCTGATGCTGGTGCCTGTGCTGCTCGGCATGTGGTACCTGAACGCCAGCGTCTTCGACTGGTATCAAGTTCGGCGCTTCACCGGCCTCGTGCCCTTCCTCGCTCCCGCCCTGGCCCTCGTGCTGGTGCCGGTGTCGCGGGCGGGGGCCGGGGTGATGGCCCTTCTGGCCTTCTTCGTGCTGCGCTACGACGTGGCCGTCGATGCGCGCCGCCTGCAGCCCGGCGATCCCGTGCCGCTGGCGACGGCGCTGGGGGAGATGGGGGACGGCCTGGCTCGGGACGCCTATCGCGGCACGGAGCCGGTGTCGCCACGGCTGGCGGTGTGGCTCCTCGACCGCTACGCGGACGCGGCGCTGCTGCAGGGCCCCTCGAGCCGTATCGACCTGTCGCGGCCCGATCTCCCGCTGATGAGGCTGCCGCGATTGGCCCGGCACTGGTCCGACGTCGAAACCGAGGAAGGCACCGCCTGCCGTTGGGTCACCGATCACGAGGGGCGCTTGTTCCTGCCCCTGGCGTGGCAGGGGGAGCTGGTGGCCACCGTTCGCGCGCGTTCCATCGAGACGATCGGCCAGACGATGGAGCTCGTGTGGAACGACTTCCCGCTCGGGCCGGAGGAGATGGTCAAGACCTGGCGCGACTACCGCGTCCGCGTCCCCGCCTCCGCGGTGCGCGTGGGCACGAACGTCGTCGTCCTGCGCTTCGGCCGCGCGCCGGTGTTCCATCGCGTGCGCGGCTACGGCCCCCGCGAGATGAGGGCGGCGGCGGTGGCATCGATCGATCTCGAGCGGCGGGGGGAGTGACGATGGCGGCCGGTTGTCTCTTCTGTGAGATTGCCGCCGGCACGCTCGCGGCGCACGTGGTCCTGGAGACGGCCGACGTGATGGCGTTCCTCGATCACCGGCCGGTGTTCCCCGGCCACTGCCTGCTGGTGCCGCGCACCCACGTCGAAACGCTGCCCGACCTGCCGGCGGCGCTCGTCGTGCCCGTCTTCTCCGAAGCGCAGCGCCTGGCGCGGGCGGTTCCCCTCGCGCTCGGGGCCCACGGGACCTTCGTGGCCATGAACAACAAGGTCAGCCAGAGCGTGCCGCACCTGCACGTACACGTCGTGCCCCGCAAGACCAAAGACGGGCTCCGCGGCTTCTTCTGGCCGCGGGTGAAGTACGAGAGTGAAGCGGCGATGGCGGACACCGCCGCCCGCATCCGCGCCGCGCTCGCTACTTCTTGAGGTACTTGAGGACCTGCTTGCGGAACTTCGCCAGCCGCTCCGGCGTCAGGTCTCCGGCGATCAGCACCACGCGCCGCTTGTGGTCGAGGTATGACCGGAAGGTCGCCAGAGACTGCATGGGCAGATACTCGGCGGGGTAGCTGGCGAGGAGCTGCTGGAGGAAGCCGTCGAGGCCCTCCCCATCCGCTTCGGGCGGCACGTAGCCCGCCTTCAGCGGCTCGAGCGACGACGTCAGCAGGGTGATGAGCCCCTCGTTGCGTCCGGCCGTGCTCATCTCCAGGCGCGAATGGTTGTCGCGCGGTCCCTCGACGACGTGGGTGGTGATGCCGAGCGTCTTCTCGAAGACGTCGTGGGCGAGCGCACCCAGCTCGGCCGCGCGGTCCTGGCCGGCCTTCGACTGGGCGAGGTCGCCGTAGTGCGTGATCTCGGCGTACGTCGTCTTCGCGTCGCGGCCGGAGAGCTTGAGCCACGCCGCGTATACCTGGGCGGCGTCGGCCTTGCCCAGCGCAGGGGCGCCGATCGAGCGCAGCGAGCGGGACAGGTCCTGTGCCTTGTAGCGCGGCTTCGCGCCGAGGAGCCCCTCGTAGTACAGCGTGAGGCCGTCGAACGAGGCCTGATGCGGCGTTTCCACCAGCGCCTTCCACGGCGCGGTGGCGGTGAAGGCGCCCTGGCTCCGCTCGGGGCGGCGCAGCCACTTCTGCTTGGCCTGCGTCGCCGCCGGCGTGTTCACTGTCTCGAACTGGAACTCGCCGAACCCACCCTTGGCCATCGCCTCGAGGATGAAGAGCTGCACGTACTTCTTGTACATCTCCACGTAGTACTGGCCGACGGTGTCGATGTCCCACAGGTAGCCGACGCCGAGAACGACGTGCGTCCACATGTGGAGCAGCGTCGGCAGCGCCCCGAGAGGGCCTTCGGAGTCCGGAAGGCGTACCTCGACAACCGGATACCCCTGCTTCGCCAGGCGTGCGGCCGCGCGGCCGTGGGTATCGGTGACACCCGCCGGACGTATATGAATGAAGATACGCCGCTGCCGGCTGCTCTTCGCCGGCGGCAGCATCTTCAAGCGGTCCGGCCCCGCGATGTCGACCTTCATCACGTGGCGGCCGTCCTTGCCGAGGCTCTCCTCCATCTGCTGCATCAGCCAGAATCCCGCCGGCTGATAGGCGTCGGGGAGGAGGAACGTCGGCTGGGTGAAGCCGCGCGCCTCGGCGGCCACGAGCACGGCCGACAGCTCGAAGGCGCGCCCGCGCTCGGCATCCGTGAACTTCGGCCCGGCCTGGGCGGCGACGTACGGTCGGATCGGCACTCCCAGGAACGCGAATGGGAGCAGGCCCACGCGTGAGCCGTAGCTGTTGCGGCCGGAGAGCGTGCTGCGGTTCTCGCCGTCGAGCTGCAGGGCGATGCGGTGATCGGCCCAGCCCTTGACCTTCAGGAACTCGTGCACGGTCGAGCCTTCGAGGGTCATCGCCCAGAAGTGCGCGCCCACCTGGGAGGCGGTGAAGCCCGGCCGGCGCGAGAAGATCTCCTCGAGGGCCGTCATGTTGATGACGGGCTCTTCCGACGTCATCCCCATGCTGACGCCGAGGACGAGGGTGTGGCGCAGCGCACGGGTGAGCAGCGCCTCCCACTTCTCACGGCCCTTGCCGGGAACGGCCTCCCGCTTGGCCTCGAGGCGCACGATCTGATCGAGGACGCCCCCGAGGCTGGCCGGTCCGCTGGAGTCGAGGACGAAGATCCGGGCCCGCCGCTTCGCCGCCGCCGCCACTGCGCTCGAGCTGCTGATGGCCCGCACGATCTCGCCGGAACCGCCCATGCCCGCCCAGATGACGTAGCGGATGATCTCGCCCTCGGCGGTGCCGTGGGCGCGCTCCATCTCCTTCTCGATGCGCTGCGCGTCGGCGCGGACGCGCTCCTCGGCGAAGGTGAGGATCCGGTCGGGCATGACCACCCAGCCGGAGCGGTCCATCCGGCGCTGGCGTTCCCGGGGGACGCCGCCGTGATAGTCGGCGGCGTTGATCTCGGTCAGGACGCGAGCCGTCTTGTTGAGGTCGGGGTTCCAGGCCCCCGCTTCCGACGTGGCCAGCGCGGCCCGAAGCTGCGCCACCACCTCCTCGCGGCCGAACGCGGCCGCCAGCGTGCTCGCCGGCTTGCGGATCGCCGACGGCAGTTGTTCCGTGCTCACCTCCAGCGCGCTCGCCGAGGTCCTCATGTCTCCACCACCCCCATCAAAGGCGTTGATGTTAACGCGGCCCGGCCCATCGGTCCAAAGTTCGGCGATGTTAGACTGAGGGCTCGGGATCACAGCGAGCGTACACACCATGAGAATCGGGAGCCTGCACAGCCTCGGCCGCTACGACTGTCTCTTCGTCTCCCCGCACGCGGGCGACGCCCTGCTGTCCTGCATCGGCCGGATGTTGTGGGAGCGCGATCGCGGGATGCGGGTGCTGGTGCTGGTCGTGTTCGCGGGCCAGCCCGACGGCGGCCATAGCGACGAGGCCCTCGACCGTCTGGGCTTCGACGAGATGCGCTTCGACCTCCCGGCGGCTCCGCGCCGCCAGGACACCTACTCGTCCTTCGCGGCGGTGCTGCATGGGCGGCATCCCGCCGACGAGCGGCAGCTCGTGAGCCTGCGCGAGGACCTCGATCGCGTCCTCACGCACTGCCAGGCGCGGCACATCTACGTGCCGCTCGCGGTGGGAGGACACGTCGACCATCGGCTCGTGCACGAGGCGGGGTATCACGCGATGCCGGAGGCGCCCGGCCGCGAGGTCTTCTTCTACGAGGATCGTCCGTACGCGTTCCTGCCCGGCGCGGTGTGGATGCGCCTCGGCCAGCTCGGCGCGCGCCTGCCCCCCGCCGCCCAGCTCTCCGAAGGCACCGGGCTGCTGCAGTACCTGCTGCGCTTCCAAATGTCGACGTACGTGCGCGCCCATGCCCGCGGGCTGGACCGCCTGCGTTGCAGCGGCTCCGCCTTCCGCCAGTGGCTGGACGCCCGTGGATGGCACCCGCGCCGGGCGGCGGGGCCGCGCTTCCAGCCGGTGGAGCATCTCCTCGAGGCCCCGGCCATCGAGGTGGCGCGCGAGATGCTCGCGTGGCACGCCGCGCGACTGTCGCTGTGCACGTCGGCCCCGCATGCGCGGCCGTCGCACCCGGCGGCGGTGCCGCGCCTGAAGCGGCGCGACGAGAACGAGCGCTACTGGCTGCTGCTGCCGCCCCTCGAAGGCGACCGCATGTTCCCCGGTCAGGGGTTCCCCGGGACCGATTCCGTCCGTCCCGCCGTGACGGTGTCCTAGGTAGGGAGTCTTGAGTCGAGCACCGGCAACGGCCGGTCTCTGGAATGACAAGAAACCGGGGCTCCTGCATGCTATGTGCGGGCGTCGGGAAGCTATGGCCGTCTATACAGTGGTGCCGCTGGTGCCCGATCTTGAGTGTGGCCCCGAGCTTTGAGGTCTCTGGACTGGTGAAGATCGGCGGTAGCCGCCGCCGGATCTATCCCGATTAGCAGCGTACATCCGCAATCAACCTCGCTCGGCCCGACGCTCGTGGTGGTGTGCGAAGCATGCAAGGAGCCCCATGAGCAAGAGCCAACGTACCACGAAGAGAGGTCGACGTACCAAGTTGCAGGCCGGCACTGAACGTCCGCTTTCGGTGCTACGGCCCAATGCCGCTGGAATCGACATCGGTTCCGAGGAGCACTACGTCAGCGTCCGCGAGGATCGCGATCTCCAAGCTGTTCGCCGCTTCGGCTGCTATACCTCGGATCTACGCCGTATGGCGGAATGGCTCAGGTCATGCGGCGTCGACTCCGTCGCGATGGAGGCCACGGGCGTGTACTGGGTGCCTGTTTTCGAGCTGTTGGAAGAGTACGGATTTGAGGTGTATCTGGTCGACACCCACCAGACGAAGAATGCCTCGGGCCGTAAAACGGACGTCCTCGATTGCCAGTGGATCCGCCAGCTCCATAGCTACGGGCTCTTGACTGCGGCCTTTCGGCCGGAGCAGCAAATCGCGGCTGTGAGGGCCTACTGGCGACAAAGACAAGGACTTGTGGAGTCGTGTTCACGCCAGATTCATCTGATGCAAAAGGCGCTTGAGCAGATGAACGTGCAACTGCACAAAGCGGTATCCGACATCGCCGGCCTGACGGGGCTCAGCATCATTCGGCGAATCGTGGCCGGCGACCGCGACCCGAAGGAGCTCGCCAAACTCCGTCAGAAGGGCGTCAAGCGCAGCGAGGCGGAAATCGCCGAAGCCCTCAGCGGCAACTACAAGGCAGAGCATGTATTCGCTCTCACCCAGGCCCTGGAGAGCTACGACTTCTTCCAAGGCCAGATGCAACGCTGCGACGGAGAAATCGAGCGATGCATGAGCAACATTGCGGGCAAGGCCGCTCCGCCGGAGGAAAGCAAGCAGAAGCGTCGCCGCTGGAAGAACGAACCCCATTTCAACCTACGCGCCGAGCTACATCGCATCTGCGGCGTCGATCTGACCCGCATTGAGTCCATTGACGCCGTGACAGCCCAGGCCGTCGTCAGCGAATGTGGCACCGACATGTCCCGCTTCCCAGGCGAGAAGAACTTCGCGTCCTGGCTGAGCGTCTGTCCCAACAACAGGAAGACAGGCGGTCGCATTCGGTCCACTCGTACGCGCCGCATCCGAAGGAATCGGGCTGCCGACGCCCTGCGCCGTGCCGCGCAGTCCCTCCACCACAGCAAGAGCGCACTCGGTGCCGAATACCGCCGAAAACGCGCTCGACTCGGCGCACCGAAGGCCATCACGGCGATGGCACATAAGCTGGCACGCGTCATCTACCGCCTTCTCAAGCACGGCGATGCCTACGTTTCCGAGGGGCTGGAGCAATACGAGGCCCGCCACCGTGAACGTGCGCTACGCGGCCTTCGCAACCACGCACAGAGCATGGGCTTCCAGCTCGTCTCCCAGGCAACGGGAGAGCTCATGGCGTAGTGGTTTCTTAGCAGTGATGAGTCATGAGTTGTGAGTGAGTCATCGGCCTGAATGGCGTCGACGCCGAAGCCACGCCACGGCCGGCATCCGTCGCCCGCCATGGCGCGCGCGGCTTGGACTCCGCCGACGAGCCCTCACTCATGACTCATTACTCATGACTCACGACTGAACGGGAACCCGGCTCAGCACGTCCCAGCGCTCGGGATCCTGCAGCCACAACGTGTTCAGGTAGACCTCGATCTGCTCGCGTGGGAACTCGCCCGCGATCACCTTCACGGCGGCGGTGATCTTGGCCTCGTCCACCGCCACGTTGTCCGCCTCTTCTTTCAAGACGCCGTCTTCGTGGGGAAGGCCGAGGGCGTCCAGGAACCCTCGCAGCAGCGCGCGGCGTTCGCCGAGGTGCAGCGCCACGAGAAGGAACGACGCCACCGACTCGCCCGGATTCAGCACGGAGGCGAGGATCTTCGCCTGCTCCTCGGGCGCCAGCGCGCGTGCCGCTTGCGGCCGCAGCTTCCGCGCCGCGACGATGGCCCCCAGGGCGGCGCCGACCACGCCGGCGGGCGGCTCCTTCCAGAAGTGGACGGCGGCGGCCAGGCGATCCGCGGGACCGAGACGTTTCCATAGACGGAGCGACGAGGGCTCGAAGGGCATGACCCCCGAGTATAACGGGAATATCATCCGTCCTATGTCGGAGACCTGGTTCGACGCGCGCGGTTGTCTCACCGATGACGGAATGACGATGCTTCGAGGCGCGGTGCCGGGCGCGGCGCCGGCCGAGCTGGCCTCTCACGTCGCGGGCTGTGCCCGATGTCAGCAACGGGTGCTGGCGGTCGAGAGTGTGCTGCGCCCATCGGCCGGCAAGCCGCGCGATCCGAAGGCCGTGTGGCGCAACCTCCTGATGCTCGGAACGGCGCTCCTGCTCTTGATGCTGGGGATGGTGGTGACGGTGTTCCTGGTCAGCTGAGGAGTCCGTCCCGACAACGGACCGTAGACGGACTCCTAATAAGACGACGAACCTGCTCTTGAATTAGGAACGTGTCCCCGGCGCGGGCAAGGACACGTTCCTTCGTGAATGCACGGGAACGATCGCGCCCGTGATGGGCGCCGATTCCGGCGACAAGAGAAACGCCACGACCTCCGCGATCTCTTCCGCCGGCGTCCAGCTCGCGGGGTCGGCGTCCGGCATGTCCCTTCGGTTCGCCGGCGTGTCGATGGTGCCGGGGGCGATGGCGTTGGCGCGAATCCCGCGCGTCCGGTTCTCGTGGGCGATCTCGCGGGTGAGGGCCTCCACGGCCGCCTTCGAGGTGACGTAGGCCGTGCCGGCGCCGCCGACCACGACCGCGCGCGAGGAGCAGGTGACCAGCGAGCCGCGCGTCGCCACCAGATGCGGCACCGCCGCGCGGCACGTGGCGTAGGCGGTCTGCAGATTGACGCGCAGCATCTCTTCCCATTCGCTCGCGGGCGCCGCCTCCAGTGTTCCCGACGACGCGTAACCGCCCGCTATCGCCGCCACGCCGTCGAGGCGGCCCCCCCAGGCCACCACCGCGCGCATCAGGCGCAGGGCGTCGTCCATGCGATCGATCTCGGCGGATTCGCCCAGGAGGCGGTCGGCTGGGTCGACGGAGGCGGCGAAGGACAAGAAGCGGTCGCGATGGCGGAAGGGCACCGCGACGTGGTGCCCGCGCAGAAGCAACGTTCGCGCGACGGCGCCGCCCAGGGTCCCGGTCGCGCCGGTCACGACGTAGACGGCCACTGCAGGATCAGCGCGCCTTCGCGCGCAGTCCTTCGTACGAGTGATCGGTGTCGGCCTGCGCCGACACGGGCAGGCCGGCGGGCACCCAGCCAGGATTGCCCGGCCCGCCCTCGAAGCCGCCCTTCTGATCGGCCAGCGCGGTGTAGCCGAGCGACTCCAGGAGCTGGCTGGCCTGGGCGGAGCGGCCGCCCATCTTGCAGCCGATGATGAGCCGCGCGTCCTTGGGGAAAGTCTTCTCCATGACGGCGGCGAATTCCGGGTTGGGGCTCATGCCACCCGGGCCCATGTTGAGCAGCGGCACGTTGAACGCGCCCTGGGGATGGCCCTTCTCGAACTCCGGGATCGAGCGCACGTCGACGTAGACGTAGCCTTCGTCCAACAGCGTCTTCGCCTCCTGCGGCGTGATGCGTCTGACGGCCATGATGAGAACCTCCGAGAAGGACGTTATAGCACGGGGGATTCGCACGCGTAGACGGAGAGCTCCGCTACCGACCACGGCTCCGTCCGGCGCCCGAGCTGTCGCAGGCGCAGCGCGCGCACGCGGCCGGGATCGGTGACGAGCCGCTGGCCGAGGGGATGGCCGTGGGCGGCCTGCTCGAGGAGGGGAGGGCGCGCCATCACGGAGCGCACCGGCTGCCAGTCCTCGCTGCCTCCCCGTTTCACCTCGAGGGCGAGCTCGGGCTCGTGGCGCAGGGCCTGCGGCGCGGCGGCGTCGATGCGGCACACCGGCGTCGCTTCGCGCATGTTCACCGCGATCCACTCCGTACCGTCCGCCGGCCGGGGCGTCCGCCATACGCTGTGGGGATCGCCGTCGACGAGGGGCGCCGCCGGGCCGTGAGACGTCGTGACGGCGGCGGCGGTGAGAGGAACGGGCACGTAGGTCGCGCGCGCGGCGGGCGCCTTCACCTGCAGGATGAGCGCTCCCTGCGGGCCATGGGCCTGATACTGAACACGCAAGTCTTCGCCCCAGCGTCCGCCCGCGCCCGGTCCGGTGATCGCGTAGTCGACGTGAGGGACGAGCAGGGCGAGGCCGTCGCGATCCTCGTCGGCGAAGTGCTCGAAGAACTCGAACCGCGTGCGGTCGACGCCGAGGGTGGCGCCGCCGCGCCCCCCGACGCGGGCGTCGGGCCGGGTCTCCAGTATCCGCGCGCCCGCGGGGACCCTGGCGTCGATCCAGTCGAGGGCCCGGTCCTGTGCGCTGGGTTGCGCGATGCGCAGGACCCAGGGCACGGCCAGGCGCAAGGGCAGCGCTGCCGCCACCAGCGCGGTGGCTACCGCCGCCGCGCGCGACCTCGACCACAGCGCCTCGACGGCAAGCCCGGCCAAGAGCGACACGACGCCCATGGCGGGCAGGATGAGGCGCGGGAAGACGAGAGCCGGCGTCGACATGACGAAGAGGACGACGAGGGGATGCAGTAGTGCGGGCATCCACAGATCGCGCTCCCGCCGCCAGGCGTAGACCGCGCCCGCCAGCGCCAGCGCCGCCCCCAGCGGGCCGAGGGTCTCCGCCGCGTCCTTCAGGTAGTAGCCCAAGTTGTGGAACAGCAGACCCTGGGTGCCCTGGTAGTACATCGTCATCTGGTGTGTCACGCCGCTGCCGTAGCGCGCGCGGTTGAGGACCGCGTACGGCGTGAGGACGACGGGCAGCGCCGCCGCCAGGCCACAGGCCAGGAGCGCACCCTTGATCCGTGGACCGGGGCGCAGGGCGCGGGCGACGAGGTACGACGGCAGCATCAGCAGGCCGGTGAACTTCACGGCGGTGGCGAGGCCGACGAGGACGCCCACGCGCGTGTCGTCGGCCAGCCGCCCGCCGATCCGGCGCAGCAGCGGCAGCAGCAGGATGCCGAAGCTCTCGAGCAGGACGTCGGGGCGAACCTCGTGCGCAGTCTGGACGCCGACGGGCGAGACGGCGAGCAGGAGCGCGCCGGCGAGGCCCGCCACGGGATGGCCGAGGTGCGCGGCCACCCAGGCGAGCAGCGCCGGGTTCAGCGCACCGACCGCCGCCACCAGCCCGCGCGACACCAGGTAGGCGTCGGGTCCGTGCCCCCGCTCGGGCCCGAGGGCGGCGATCCCCGGGGCCAACATGTAGAAGAAGAGAGCCGGGTAGCGATAGAAGCGGTGGTCGAGGTCGCGTGCCTCCACCATCGTCCGCGCGTTGGCGACGTAGTCGGTCTCGTCCTGGTGCGGCGTGTGACGCAGGCCGTGGGCCAGCCCGGTGAAGCGCAGCCAGGCCGCGAGGGCGACGATGGCGACGAGGATGAGACGGCGCGCGAGCACGGGGCGTATTAGAGCACGCGGTCCAGAAGGCGACGCGTGCCCTCGGCGAGGACGTCGGGCGGGCACAGCAGGCTCAGCACCAGGAACGCCTCGCGGGGAAACCCGAAGAAGAACCCCGGATGAACGAGCACGCCGTCCTCCTCCAGGAGCAGGACGGCGAGATCCTCTTCCGAACGCACGGCCGGCACCTGCAGCACCGCGTACCAGCCGCCCTCCGCGGGAAGAAGGGAGGCGGCGGTGCCGCGGACCTGCGCGGCGAGCGCGCGATGGTTCTCCCGCACCCGCGCGGCGATCGGGGCCTGGAGCGCGGCGCGGCGGGCGAGCAGGGCGGGGGCGGCAATCTGCACGGGGGTGCCGACGGACAGGTAGGTATCGGCCACGACCTCGAGCCGCGCGCGGGCCGCGTCCTTCAGCGCCTCGGGGCCCGACATCACGATCCATCCGAGCTTGAGCTGCGGCAGCCCGCACGCCTTGGAGAGCCCGCCCATCGCGAGCGCGAGCGAGGGTGCCGGTGCGGCCAGGCTGCCGAACCGCCGCGGATCGTCGCCCTGGGCATAATCGAGGAAGACTTCGTCGGAGACGATCGCCAGGTCGCGGCGCGCGGCCAGGTCGTGCAGGGCCGCCGCTTCGTCCTTCTTCAGGAACGATCCCGTCGGGTTGTTCGGGTTGACGACGACGACAGCGCGCGTGCGCGGGCCGACCAGCGACTCGATCTCGCCGACGTCGGTGTGCCATTCACCGCCCGCGAGGAGCAGCGGGTAGCCGCGCACCTGGACATTCTCGAGGCCGGCCAGGAAATCGAACAGCGGATAACTCGGCGCAGGGATGAGGACGTCGTCGCCTGGATCGCACAGCAGCTTGAACGCGAACGCGTAGGCCTCGCTCGTGCTGGCGGTCAGGAGCACGTCGTCGGCGGACACGGCCACGCCGTGGCGCGTGTAGTCCGCGGCCACTGCCTCCCGCGCCTCGAGCCGCCCCTGCGCCGCCGGCTCGTAACGCAGCCCGGCCGGGTCGGCGAGAAGGGACAGCAGGTCGGCCGGGTACGGAATCCCCGCGCGCGTCGGGTTCGACTCCGTGAGGTCGAGGATCGGGCGGCCGGCGGCGCGGCGGGCGGCGAGGACACGTGCGATCCGGTTCGGCGCCAGCGCCCAGTCCGTCCTCCTCGAAAACATTGGAGGCTCACTGTCGACTCTCGACTGTCGACTGTCAACTTCGGTTTGACTTGCCTCGCCACGGCACATAGGCTTCGAAGTTCCGGACAAGGAGCAGGTGATGCGTCATTCGAAGCCCATGATGGTGGCGTTGCTCGTGCTGGCACTCGCGCCCGGGTGCACCGGCAGCACCAGCGCGCCTCCGGCGGTGACCGCGGCCGCGCGCCCGACCGAACCGGGGGCGCCGCCGGAGATCGATCGCACGACGCCGCTGCCCGATCCGCTCCCCACGGTCGCGGCCGACGTGAACGGCCACCCCGTGCCCACGTACCAGGTGAAGCTGCTGGCCGAGCGCGCCCTGCAGTCGGGCAACATCCCCGCCGACCAGAAGGCCTTCGCCTATCGGCAGGCCATGAACCAGTTCATCATCCGCGAGCTGCTCTTCGAGGAGTCGGTGGCGCGCGGCCTCTCCGCCGATCAAGCCGCGCTGGAGCAGACGGAGAACGCCGAGCGCGGCCGCTACGCGAACGCGGCCGCGTGGCAGGCGGCGCTCACGGAGCGGGGGATGACGGAGGAGTCGTTCAAGATGGAGCTGCGAACGCAACACACCGTCAACGCCCTCGTACAGCAGGTCCACGCGGGCGTGCCCGCCGACAGCGTCACCGAGGCCGAGCTGCTCCTCTACTACGAGGGTCACGCCGCGGAGTTCACGTCCCGCGAGCGCGTGCGCGCCGCCCACATCCTCATCCGCTTTCCCGCCGGCGCCGCGCCGGTGGCC
>Ga0114129_10012194_pt1 | contig 12229 bp, 11 predicted proteins | sample RhiMetdeltSRZDD1_FD_80071 | JGI IMG/M metagenome (GOLD analysis project Ga0114129, IMG submission 80071) | Populus rhizosphere microbial communities from Tennessee, USA - Rhizosphere MetaG P. deltoides SRZDD1 (version 2) (version 2) | ecosystem: Host-associated > Plants > Roots > Rhizosphere >...
AAGGCCTTCAATTCGTGCCCCCTGCTTTCTCCTGCTCGATCGCCGCGAGAATCTTGTGCGGGTGCAGCGGCAGGCCGCGGATGGTGACCCCTGTGGCGTTCCGCACCGCGTTGGCGATCGCCGACGCGGTCGACACCGTCGGCGGCTCGCCGATCCCGATGACGCCGCGCTCCGGCATGTTGTTCAGCACGATGTCGATCTTCGGCACGTCGGACATGCCGGCAAGCAGGTACCACTCCATGTTCGGGTTCACCATCTGGCCGGTGACGCGATCGAGCAGCCGATCCTCGAAGAGCGCGAAGTTGACGGCCGCGATGACGCCACCCAGCGCCTGGTGTTCGGCCGTCAGCTTGTCGACGACCATCCCGCAGTCCTGAATCGCGAGGATGCGCGTCACCTTCACGATGCCCGTTTCGACGTCGACCGTCGCCTCGGCGAACTGCACGCCGCTCGTGCCGCTCCCCGACAGACCCTGCTCCCATTTGGCATTGACGGAGATCGGCTCGGTGCCGATCAACTTGCACGCGTCCTTCCACGCCAGGCCCTTCGACGAGTTCCCCTTGACGTGGATTCGACCGCCTTCCGCGACGAGATCTTCGACGCTGGCTCCCAGCGTCGGCGCGACCTTCGCGAACAGCTCGTCGAGGGCCTTGAGAGAGGTGACGCGAATCGCCGGTGTCACCGAAGCGGCCGTCGTGCTGCCGCCGGATCCGCCGCTGAACGGCAGCGTCGAGTCGCCGATTTCGGGTTTGACGCCGCTGACGGGCAGCCCGAACGTTTCGGCCGCCACCATGGCCACGATCGTTCGCGTGCCGGTGCCGATGTCCTGCGTCCCGCATTTCACGACGACGCTGCCGTCGGACATAATGTCGACGCGCGCCTGCGAGCCGCCGCCGGCGCCGCCCCAGCGGTGCGCCGACACGCCCATGCCGGTCTGGATCGGCCCGGGTGTCTGATCGCCCGTGGGATGACGCTTGTCCCATCCAAACCGCTTCGCGCCCATCGCGAAGTAGTCGGCCCACATCGCATTGGGCGCGCGCGGCGGCAGATTCTTCACGCGGAACTCGACGGGATCCATCTTCACGCGGTCCGCGAGCTCGTCCATCAGGATTTCCGTGAGGAAGCAGCCCTGCGGATGGCCGGGCGCGCGCATCGCGCGCTGTGGACCCGCGTTGATATAGACGTCCTTGTGCGTCCGCTTGCGGTTCGGGAAGTTGTAAATGTACGGAAGAGGGAACCCTGACGGCTGGCCGGCGCCGCCGGTGCCCCAGCTCTGCGCGTCGAACGCGGTCAGCGTACCGTCGGCCGTCACGCCGGCGCGAATGTGCGCGGTGGCCGACGGCCGGTTGCCGGTATCCAGATGCTCCTCTTTCCGGTCGAGCATCAGCTTGACCGGCGCTTTCGCCTGCTGTGCGAGCTTCGCGCAGATCAGCCCCTGCGCGTCGGGGCCGAACTTACTGCCGAAGCCGCCGCCCATGTACTGCGTGATGCAGTGCACGTTCGACTGAGGAATCTTGAGGCCCTGCGCGAACTGCTGCGCCGACTGAATCACCGCCTGCGTCGAAATCCACGCGGTCAGCTTGTCGCCGTCCCACTCGCAAACGCAGCCATGTGTTTCGAGACAGACGTGCGTGATGACATGCGTGGAGTACGTCGCTTCGACGACGTGCGCCGCTTTCGCGAATCCCTCTTCGAGCGATCCGGTCTCGTCCTTGGCGCCATCGCGGACGTTTCCACCAGGAAACACAGCCGGTGCGTCGGCGGCCATCGCCCGCTCGACGCTGTTGAGATGCGGCAGCTGTTCGTACTGCACGCGAATCAGTCGCGCCGCATCGTTCGCACGCTCCTCCGTGTCCGCAGCGACGGCGGCGACGGGATCGCCCTGATACATCACCTGTGCGCCGGGATCCTTCCAGGCGAGGGCCGCTTTTACGCCCGGCGCCTTCTCCGCCGCAGACAGGTCGACCGACACGACGCGCGCATGCGGATACGGGGATCGGACGATCTTGCCGTAGGTCATCCCGGGACGGCTGATGTCGTAGCTGTAGCGGGCACGGCCGGTGACTTTGTCCGGGCCATCGAGACGCTTGACCGCCGTGCCGAGCAAGACCGGCTTCTCGGGCCACGTGTACTTGCGCGTCGACGCCGGTTGCGCGGCCGCCCCGCTCTGGCCTCCACGGCCTCCCGGCTGCTGGTCAGCCACGGGCCACCCCCTTCGCCTTCGCCGTGTTGGCCGCTTCCAGAATGCGGACGAACGTGCCGCAGCGGCAGATGTTGCCGTCGAGGCCCTTCCGCATCTGCGCGGGTGTCGCGTTGGGATGCTTCTCCAGCAGGGCCACGGTGGCGACCACGAATCCCGGCGTGCAGAAACCGCACATCAGCGCGTCCACGTCGCAGAACGCCTGCTGGACGGGATGCAGCGCCGCGCCGGTTGAGAGGCCGTCCACGGTGCGAATCTGCTTGCCCTGGACTTCAATCGCGAGTGTGGAGCACGAGTAGACGGTTCGGCCGTCGACGATCATCGTGCAGGCGCCGCAGGCACCGCGATCGCAGACGCGTTTGTTGCCGGTGAGGTCCGCGCGATTGCGGAGCGCGTCGAGGAGCGTGACCCGCGGCTCGATCCTCAGCTCGAGCCGCTTGCCGTTCACCATCAGCGCCACCGGCACATCGCCCGGACCGACCACGCGCGGGCCCGTCTGCGCCTCGGTTTCGGCGGCTCCCGCCGCCGTGACAGCCGAGGCGAGCCCGGTCACACCCGCACCTTTCAGAAACTCTCTGCGGCTGACTGTCATGGGGCGAATGATACCGCTCGCAGACCCTTCTGGGCGAGCGGAGGCCGGAAAAGATCTACGCTACGCGCGGGCACATTTCGTTACATCAAGCGCTGAACGGTCCAGTAGACGCCCGCGAGCGCGATGGCCAGAGACGCCGGCTGCACGATGAACCGCCGGTACGACACACGGTTGTGGCGCCAGTACGCCACAGCCGAGAAGGCCATCGCGATCACCGCGAGCTGCCCCGCCTCCACGCCGGCGTTGAAGGTCAGCAGCGCTGTGAGGAATTGCGCACGCGGGAGCCCGAGGTCGCGAAGGACGCCGGCGAACCCCATCCCGTGCAGCAGCCCGAACGCAAAGACGAGCGCCAGCCGCCAGGGTTTGAGCTCGCTGGTCGCCAGGTTCTCAATCGCGACATACGCAATCGACAGCGCGATCATCGGCTCCACGAGCCGCGCCGGCAGCGACACCACGCCCGCCATCGTCAACCCGAGCGTGATCGAATGCGCGACCGTGAACGTGCTCACCTGCAGCAGAACCGACCGCCACCGCGCGCTGAGGAGAAAGATCCCGACGACGAACAGGACGTGATCGAGGCCCTTGGGCAGGATGTGCGTGAAGCCGAGCCCGAAGTACTGGCGCGCGGTCTCGACCGCCGTCACCGGCGGCTGGGCGGTCAGCGAGATCGGCGCGCTCGCCTGGGCGCCTTCAACCCAGAGCGTTCGCGTGCCACCGTCGCCGATTCGAACGTTCACCGCGTAGGCGCCAAGCGCGAGACCGTAGGCAAAGGTGAGATGGCGGGCCCGGTCAGGGATTCGCCCGGTCAGACGGACCGCCGATGGTGATTGCGCCGCATCGCCGAACGTCGATGCGGGGATGTACCTGAAACCGGGACGATCGATGCGACCGTCGAACCGGACGATCGCGCGATCGAGAAACGTGCCCGCCAGCGCCTCGATGCGGCGATCGCGTTCGAGGCGGCTCGCCGGCGACGTCAACGCGGCACCGCTGAACACCTCGAGCTTGGTCAGCAGCACGTCTGGGTCAACGGCGATGTCGATCGCGTAGGCGCCGCCTTGAATCGTCGCGGTCACCTGCGTGGTGCCGATTTCGTGCGCGGTCGCCGCGCGGGCGAGGCCGCAGCAGAGTACGAACAGGACGCGACGGATCACCCGCCACCCGTCGTGGCCGATCTGTGTGTCGGCCCTGGGCGGACACGTTGGTCCTCGCCTACGTCGGCGATCGTCGCGCGCTCGATGGCCGCGGCGTGGGATCGAATCGTCGCGTCCTGAGTACCGGTGCGAAGGGCCAGCGCGATCGCACGCCGCGCGTCGGCGTGGCGCCCGGCCTTGAAGTACGCCCACGCCAGCGCGTCCTCGGTGAAGATGTCGCGGCGGGCGGCGGCAGCCGTCTCCGCAATCGCGACCGCCTCCGGGATCTTTCGATCGTGCTCCGCGAGAAAGCGCGCGAGGTTCTTCGGCTCGGGCGCATCGCCGCGCCAGCCGGCCTCGGCCAACGCGTACTGCCGTTCCGCGTCGGCGTGGCGGCCGAGCCGTTCGAGCAGCTCGCCGATCCGCGCCGCCAGATCCGGCGTGGGCGATTGCTCGGACAGTCCGCGCAGCAGTTCCAGGGCGCCGTTCACATCGCCTTCCACTGCAATCGCTTTTGCGTAGCCCCCGACCGCGAACGGGTGGCCGGGGAACGCCTGGGACGCCGCGGCGTACGCGGATTTCGCCTCGTGAAGCTTTCCAAGTTGCAGGTAGAGATCGCCAAGCTGCGCGCGCGTCCAGGCGAGCGCTTCGAGATCGGTGGGGCTCGTCGCATCCGCCGCGAGCGTCATCGCCGCGACCGCGCCAGCCAGGTTGCCCTGCAGCTCGCGCGCGTATGCGACACGCGCGTATGAAGCGGCGCTCGGCCGCCGCTTCATCATCTGATCGAAGGCCCCGAACGCCTCGTCGTAGTCGCCGAGCTCGACGTGCGCGTCGCCGATGACGCCGTAGTTGACGGGATCGGCGGGACGCGCCGCACGGTTCTGCTCCGCCACGCGAATGGCCTCGCGGAACCGATGCTGCGACAGATACAGCGCGCCCAGCATCCGATTGGCGTCGTAGCCGCCAGGGTCGTCGACGAGGACGCGCTTCAGCGCCTGCTCCGCGCGAAGCGCCAGGCCGGGATTGCCGGTCACTCGGGTCTGACGCAGCAGCGCATCGGCCAGCAGGAGCGCCGCGCCGCGATCGTCCGGCTGCGCCTGAAGCCGTGCGTCCATCTCGTGAACGCGGCGATCGAGCGCCTCACGCGACGTCTGGATGGCGCCGGCGGCGCCAAACGGCGCGGCCGTCGTGTACGGCTGACGGCTTCGTTTGCCGTCACGCCAGTTGGCGACGGCCACCATCGCCGCGACGGCGACGATGATCGCGATTGGGACGACGACGTTTGGATCGAAAAAGCCGCGAAACCACGAAAGCACGAAACCCAATGAATCAGTCTCGTGTCTTCGTGATTTCGTGGCTGTCATGAACCGGCCCTCCATCGGCATCGTGCGTTAGTTGCCCGACGGCCGCGGATTCAGCTTCCATGCGTTGCCACCCGAATGCGGCAACGCGAGATACGGGAAGTTCGTACGGAACGGGACGTCGTTGCGATCGACGCCGTCGCCGAGCGACGAGACTTTCGCGCCCGTCAGGAAGCCCGCAGCGGCCTGTACCGTGATGTCCAGCACGTCGTCGGTCAGCCGGCGCCCGTTCGGGAAGCCCGCCGTGTCGCCGGCCAGCACGCCCATGCGCGCCGGAGAGGCCACCGGACCGATGTCGGTGTTGAGGCGAATCATCTCGCTGGCTCTCACGCCGGGTGGCTGATTCAGACCGGGCACGCCGGTGAGGAACACCTGCACGAGGTCGTTGCGCGGCGTCGCGGGCGCACCCACTCCGTACAGCAACTGCAGGAGCTTCGGGACCTCCGGGTCGGTGACGTAAGTGAGAAACTGACCGTCGTCCGACGGCTTGCTTCCGTTCCACACGTCCTTCTTGCCGACGGGCACGACCACCTCGTTGACCAGCGGCATGCCGAGGCGCGACACCTGGATGAAGCTGCCGGAGCTCGTCTCCGATCCAGCCTGCCGCGTCGTCGTCGCGGGACGGCTCGCGGTCGACCACACGCCGATGATCGGGTTCCCGCCTCGCAGCGACGACCTGGGCACCTGAATGGCGATGCTGTGCACGTTGAAGCCGGCCAGGGAATCGGTGCCGACCTCCGAGAGATTCGCGCCGTAGAGCAGGTCGAACACGCGCAGGTCGAGGAAGAACGGATCGTCGGTCTGACCGGCGAACACCTTGCCCTTCGTCCCGTCCGGCTGATTGAACTCGTAGATGCCGCTGCCGTTGCCGCCGTAGTTCGGCGTCGACGCGGGTCCGACGTTGTCGTACATCGTCCTCATCGGTCCGGCCGTCAGGACCGTTCGGCCGCTGTCGATCCTCGTCACGGTGTAGGTCTGATACATGTTGCGATTGGGATCGTCGATCGCCTTGATCGGGCCGGTGTTGTAGAGGAACGTGTTTGGATTCGCGATTTGCGACGTGAAGCGGAACTGATACGTGATATCTTCGACGCCGTCGCCGGTGTTGTCGATCTTCAACTCGTACAGGACGTTATCCCCGAAGCGGAAGAAGTTCGGCCCGCCGGCGGGATCTTCGAACGGGATGAACGACGCGATCAATGTCACGGTATCGGGCGCATCGGGGCTGACAAACGCGTAGACGTCCGTGTGATCGGCCTGAGGGTCGGTGCTGATGAGCGGCGCCTCCCGATGGCTGGATGCCCGACCTGGCATCATCTGATACCCCATCAACATCACGACAAGTGCCAGGCTATATAGCGTCTTCTTCACGGCTCCTCCATGTGTCGGTCCGACGCGCGATCGCGCGGTCGGCGACGAGTGATCCTCCCCCGAGGCTCTGTGGACGATCCTGCTGAGAACTTCTACGCAGCCGAGCGGTCGGCGGATTGTCCGGTCGGGTCGTTGCCGGTACTGCCGGCCTGGGCTCGAGGCGCCGATTTCGTCGTTGTCGCTCTGCTGCTCGTCGCGTTGACGGTTTCGATATCGGGAGGATTTCGGACCCAGGTTGGCGATTGGACGATTGCGCTGACGGCACCCTTGCGGCCCTTGGGACTGGCCGTGGCGATCGCGCTGATCCGGCTTCGATTTGCCCGCCAGCAGTCGATGATCGGACACCTTCGCCAGCAGATCGGGGCGTGGGCTCGGAGCCATGACGTCACCACGGCTGCCACCGTCACGCTGTTCACCCGGACGGCCATTCTTCTTGTCGGCTATCTCGCCGTTTCGATCATTGGAAATGTCTCGTCCGCGAAGCCGTTCTTCGAGTTCGGTTCCGACCTGTTCAATCTCCAGCTGAGATGGGACGCGGGGTGGTATCTCCAGCTGGCCCGCGGCGGCTACGACTTCCAGCGCGGAAGTCCGCATCTGCAGCAGAACATCGCGTTCTTTCCAGCCTACCCAGTCACCGTCCGGACGCTTGCGCTCCTGTTCGGCAACTCCATGGGGTCGTATGTCCTTGCCGCCACAGTCGCGTCGATTGCGTTTTTTTTCGTCGCGCTGGTGTACCTGTATCGACTTTCACGACAGCACGTGGCTCCGGATGTTTCTGAAACGACGGTGTGGCTGTTGGCCACGTATCCATTCGCGCTGTTTTACGGGGCGATTTACACCGAATCGCTCTTTCTCGCTGGCACACTCGGGGCGTTCTATTTCATGCGTGAGGGACGGTACGTCCGTGCAGGCGTCTGGGGAATGGTTGTCGGCCTGGCCCGCCCGAATGGCATGCTGCTGAGTCTTCCGCTGGCGCTGTGCGTGCTCGAATTACATCTAAGAGGGCGGCAGCGTTTGAAGGCTGTGTGCGCCGCGGCCATGCCCGGTATCGCCATGCTCGGGTTCTCGGCGTACATCTGGCAGCTGACGGGCAGCCCGTTCACATGGGCGGCCAATCATGCAGCGTGGGGGCGGCACTACACCGGGCTTGTTGGCCTCGTGATCGACCGTTATCAATACATATCCATCTACGGTCTGCCGGCCTACGTCAACCACAGACCCTATGACTTCCTCAATGGCGTGGCCGTACTCCTGGTTCTTGCTTCCGCCTGGCCCGTGGCCCGCCGATTCTCGATCGCCTACGCGGTGTTCATGCTGATCAACATCCTTCCACCATTGAGCGCCGGAGGTCTTCTCTCGGCAGGGAGGCTCACCGCCGTCCTCTTCCCCACGTTCCTGTGGCTCGGGAGCGTGATTCCGCAGCCGCACCGTCAAGGCTGGATCGCCGGCTTTGCGGCGCTGCAGGCGTTCAACGCCGCGTTGTTCTACACCTGGCGCGAGCTGTTCTAGCGAAACTGTGCTTGCACCTCGCCGATCCGCGGCCAGCAAAATGGCGTTGACAGCCCATGCACGTTACACGATGCTGAGACCCTCCCAACAGGCATTGTCGTGAGGACCTAGGGTGAAGCCGCTGCTGCGACGTTTACTCGTGACCGCGCTTCTGGCCGCGATCTTTCCGTCAACCACCGCCACGGAACCGGCGACAACACTCCGAGGACCAGCGGTGGCGCCGGCGCGCTACGTCGTGATCGATGACGAGATGTTCGACGTGGCGACGGGCGCCGACATCGACAGAGCGCAGGCGAAGCCGCAGGGCGCAACCCTCGACAGCAATTCTCTGAGCGGCAACGTCAAGTTCACCGGCTGGGAAAGTGGCGTCATCCCGATCGAATTCGATGCCAACGTGTCAACCGCCCACCGCGATCAGTTCCTGCAGATCTGCAATTCCACCTGGGGCAGCGCCGCCTCTGTCATGTGCATTCCGCACACGAGCCAGTTCGGGTTTCTTCGAGTGAGCGCCCTCGACAACGAGCCGGGCGTCGCCTCGCCCTGTCACAGCGCGGTCGGGCAGGCGCGACGCCTCGTCGAGTACCAGCTGAATCTCGGAACCAACTGCTGGAACGAACGGAACATTACGCACGAGCTCGGTCATGCGTTCGGGTTCATCCACGAGCATCAGCGACCCGACCGCGATACGTACGTGACGGTCGATTTGAGCAACGTGGCCTCCAACGCGCAATCGGCGTTTTCCAGGCTGACGTTGTTCGATTCGCTCGGCCAATACGACTTCCTGTCGGTGATGCATTACCGGAACAACGCGTTCGCGATTGATGCGAGCAAGCCGACGTTGATTCCGAAATCCGGCTACGGATCGTTCGCTGACACGATGGGGACGGCCTTCACGGCGTCGAGTCTCGACCGGGCGGCGATCAGCAATCTCTACGATCACTATTTTCGGTCGTATGTCTACACAGGGTCCGCCCCGACGACCCGCTTCGACCGGAATGACTTTCTCGACGCGATGGAGCGGCTCCATGCGTTTTACTACAGCCGCCTCGGTCTGAACCGAGCGGGCGGACTCTCCCTGAATGGCAAGCCCGACTTCCTCGGCATCGCCACTTGGATTTTCGACATCTATCTCGGCGCCCGCTCACGTGGCTACTCCCCGGATCTCAGCTTCAGCATCGTCGTCACCGACATCACGCAGACGGATGAATGGAAGAGCAAGCACGTGGGGTGGGCCGTGGCAGGCCGCGCGTCCTTCACGCCGGTAGTGAGCTTCGATCGCAACGAGTTTCTCACCGCGTTGCAGAGGCTCGATGCGTTTTACGCCGCGCCCGAGGGTTTACAGCGCACCAATGGACTGTCGATCAGCGGCGGACCCGATTTTCTCGGCATCGCCGCCTGGATCTTCGACGTCTACCTGAGCGAGCGGCTGAGCGGCGGATCATCCACTCTGGCCTGGACGCGTGTCGTCAACGCGATCCAGAACACGCAGGAGTGGAAAACCAAGCACTGACGTGTGGGGAAAGAAGGCTCACCCCTTCAGAATGTCGAGCAGCTCGGTCAGCGCGGACAGTTCCTGCTGCGCGGCGTAGATGATGGCGCGCTGCTCCTGAAGCGTCGGGGTCGACCAGTCGTCGTCGTGTTCGAACCGGACTCTGCCGTCGGCCGCGACTTCGACGACGACCGTGTCCATCGGCTCGACGTAGAGGCGCATGATGCCGACGCTAGATGCCGGCGGCGGCCGCCGCCCGCTGGGCGTCATCGACGCCGAGCACCACCACCGCGGACGCGCTGCCTTCGGATCCGCCGCCGTACGCGTACTCGACGTTCACGTTGGCGTCGCTCACCAGCTTCAGCGCCGGCGCCAGAGACCCGGGTGAGTTCGGCACCGACGTCACGATCACGTCGCGCTCGGCCACCTGATGATGGTGTTCGCGCAGCATCGCCGCGCCGTGCACGTGGTTGTCGACAACGAGGCGGAGCTGACCGGCGCTATCGAGCGACATCGCCAGCACGTTCACGCGCTCGTTCGATAGAAGGCGGCACACACCACCCAACGCGCCAGGACTGTTCGGCAGGCGCAGCGAAAGTTCCGTTCGAATCATGCGGGGATCATAGAACACGACAAGGACACAAAGGAGAACAAAGGAGGGCGAAGCGAAGGTGAGTGAAGCGAAGGCCCCGGGGGCCCGACTGACGGCGATAGACGCGCCGCCAGTTCGACCCCCCGAGGCCGCGGGGCAAGTGTTACGCGAGCACTTTGATGACGACGCGGCGGTTCTGCGCGCGACCGGTCTTGGTCTTGTTCGGCGCGACCGGCTTCTCCTCGCCGTAGCTGATGACGTTCATCTTGTGCAGCGGAATCTGGTACTGCTCGTACAGATAGCGCTTCACGGCCTCGGCGCGCTCCATTCCGATCTTCTCGTTGATGTGCTTGTCGCCGACGTTATCCGTGTGCCCCTCGATTTCGAGGTAGATGGCCTTCGGGTCCTGTTTCAACTGCGCGACCATCTGGTCGAGCCTCTGCTTGGCGTCGTCGGGCAGCGTCGACTTGCCGAACTTGAAGTTGCCCTCGTCCTCGCTCAGCACCACCTCGAAGACCAGGCGCTTGTTGGCCTTGTCCATCGCGTCGAACTTGGTGTTGGCTGTCGTGCCGACGGCTTTGGCGTCGTTGGCGGCCGAATGCGCCGCTGCCGCCGCGTCGTTGGCGGCCTGTGCCTTCGAATCGGCCGCGGCAGCCTTGGCGTCGACCTCCGAGATGCGGCCTTCGTTCTTGCGCGTGCGCTCCTGCGTTTCCTCGAGGGAGCGTCCCTGCGCGTCGACCTTCTCGTTCACTTCGCCGACGCTGGATCGCACGAACTTCTTGGTGGCGCAGGCGGTCGTGCCGCCAAGCGCCAGCGCGACAAGGGGAACAGCGACGAAGAGTTTCCGGAACATGATTCAATCCTCCTAATGCAACGTCGGGCTTGATTGCCCCGCGATGTATCCGCTCCGGGCCCGGACAGTGAGGTCCTTGTTGCGTGCGCGGACCACGAGCGGATGCCAGCCCGGCTGCCCGCTCGATTCGAATGCGATGAGGTACTGATGCCGCAGCTCGTCGATGATCTGGCGCGCCGCGATGCTGCGCTGTCCCGGCGTGCTGGCGACGAAGACGTGGCCGCCCGTCCAGGCAGCGAGGTCCGCCAGCGGCCCGGTGAGTGCCGATCGCTCGGCCGACGGCACGGCCGTTTCTTCCGACGGGTTGTCGATCGACGGCACGATGCCGAAGATGTAGACCGGGACGTCGATCCCGCTCGCGATGGCCGACACTTCAGCCGGCTTGAGATAGCTCGCCGTATCGTCTCCGTCGGTGAGCACCACGACGGCCCGGCGGCGTCCCTCGCGCTCGCCGACGCGTCTGGCAGTCAATGCGATCGCGTCGTGGAGCGACGTCGCGCCGAACGGCACCTTCGTCGCCATCGCCGACGGCAACGTTTTCAACCCGACCGTGAACGGCGCGGCCTCTTCCAGGTGTGTGTCGAACGTGAAAATCCCGGCTTCGTCTTTCGACGCATCGAGCCAGCTCAGGACGTGATTCGCCGCCTCTCGCGCGTACTTGAGGTGACCCTCCATACTGCCGCTGACGTCGAACAGCATCGCCACGCTGACGCCCGTGAGGTCGTGCCGGAAGTCCTTGATGTTTCGCGCCAGGCCGCCGTCGAGGATCTCGAAATCGCGTGCCGTGAGATCCGCGACGAACCGCCCCTTCCGGTCGCGGACGATGGCCGCGATCCGCACCATGTCGACGCTCGCCTTGAACGACGGGACGACTGGCTGCGGCGTTTGTGTCGCCGCCTTGCCTTCCCACCTGATTCCGATTGCCAGCGTCAAAACTATCGCTACCTTGATGAGCTTGCCCCGCTCCATCGGCTCGTTCCTTTCCAAAGTTGTTGCCATGTGATTAAGTGCTGATACTGTTGAAGTTACTCAGATCGATCGACGCCAGAGTCGAGCGCCGCCGTATGGAAAATCGTGTAGAAATTACTCGCCGACACAGCGGGGGATTCGCGTCGGAGTAAAATCCACG
>Ga0114129_10012195_pt1 | contig 12229 bp, 7 predicted proteins | sample RhiMetdeltSRZDD1_FD_80071 | JGI IMG/M metagenome (GOLD analysis project Ga0114129, IMG submission 80071) | Populus rhizosphere microbial communities from Tennessee, USA - Rhizosphere MetaG P. deltoides SRZDD1 (version 2) (version 2) | ecosystem: Host-associated > Plants > Roots > Rhizosphere >...
GCCCGACGCTTTCCCGGTGTCGCACCACTCACGCCGCAACAGATCGAAGCACTGGATCTGTTAGACCAACTAGCAAACGACCCTCGCCTTACTTTAGAGATGGAGCTTGAACCGGGGGATATCCAACTCGTCCACAACCACACGATTCTTCATGATCGCACCGCGTTCGAGGACTACCCCGAACCCGAACGCAAGCGTCACTTACTGCGTCTCTGGCTGGCTCCACCTAAGGCACGTCTCCTGCCTGAAGTTTATGCGGAGCGATATGGATCGATTGTGCCGGGTGATCGGGGCGGTGTTGTAGTTCCAGGAGCGAAACCGACGATACCGTTTGAGTGGAATTGGATCCGATAAGAATTCAAAGGAATCGGTTGCCGACAATACCGATCGGCAGAAACCATTCGGAGACTGATTCACCTGAAAGAAGATTGCAGGTTGGGAAGGGTGGCTTGCCCCCGCTCAACTCTCATCACATTCAAGCTTCAGTCCCACAAATCAAGCTGAGCAAAATTTCAGGTCAGGAAGGGTGGTTTACCCCCGCTCACCTCTCATCACATTCAACCTGCAGTTCTACAATTCAAGATCAAAATTCATTTCTCTTTATCTTTCTTGTAGTGACCTGGCCAGCCAGTCTTCTTCATTGCTTCTTTCAGCTTCTCACCATCTTCGGGCCACCACCAATCATGGTCGACCGGCAATGGCTCCCCAGAATCAAAGTAGAACGCTCTGAAACTCGACCACTGATAATCCTTAGCCGATTTGACCAGCTTAGCCCGCAATGGATTGTTATGGATGTAGTTGATCTTTTGCCAGATCATCCAGCCACTCCATAACGGTATTGCTTTGAAACTCTCCTGCCAGAATTGGTGAATGGATCCGTCCTTGTCTGGCTTCTCGCGCCGGAAGCGTTTGTCGTCAGTTAAGTCAATCAGCGCCTTCGCCGAGAGACTCTTCAAAGCGCCGCAAAATCCCTGGATCTCGCCGTCGCGAGGATTCACAATCAAATGGAAGTGATCTGGCATCACTACATAAGTCATCAGTTTGCAGGGCCACTGGTTCAAAAGTTCTTTCAGTATCTTGAGAAACTCAAGACAACAAAGCTCTTGTCTGAAGATTTGGATTCTATTAAGAACATTTCCAGTGACATAGTGAAGTGCGCCTGGAAGATTGAGGTTGGACCATTTTCGAGCCATGTGAGGAAAAGCTCCTTTTGAGGATTTAGATAGGTTGAAGACTACATCTGCAGTTGAACTGAGCGCAACTTGAGCGGGGGTAAACCGCCCTTCCTGACCTGAAATTTTGCTGACCTTGATTTGTGGGACTGAAGCTTGAATGTGATGTGAGTTGAGCGGGAGTAAACCGCCCTTCCTGACCTGAAATTTTGCTGAGCTTCAGTGGTGGGACTGCAGGTTGAATGTGATGTGAGTTGAGCGGGGGTAAACCGCCCTTCCTGACCTGAAATTTTGCTAAGCTTCAGGTGGGACTACATGTTGAATGTGATGTGAGTTGAGCGGGGCAAGCCACCCTTCCCAACCTGCAATTTGGTGCAGCTTGAATAGTGGGAGTGAGGCTTCAATCAGTTTTGAATACAGCAACAAGCTGAAGCATATCGGACAATTGCTTGTCGCCTCTTTGTTATCTTGTGTGTGAGGAACTCAATTAATCGCCGGCTGCCAGATCAGACGTTACGTGCGTTGGTTCGGGCTGAGATTGCGGCACGGCAACTTTTCGCGGTTTGCGGGAACCGAAAAATGCCGAGCGGTCGAGTACATTTTCCTGGAAGCGCTCGAGGTAGAGATAAATCACCGGCGTGATGTAAAGCGTAATGAACTGCGAAATAACCAGACCGCCTACCACAACCAGTCCAAGTGGTCGACGCGATGCACCGTCCGCACCAAAGCCCAGCGCGATTGGCAACGCACCAAAGACCGCGGCTAACGTCGTCATCAGTATTGGTCGGAAGCGATCCATACTGGCGTCGTGAATCGCCTGTTCAGCACTCTCGCCTGCATCCACGCGTTGACGCGCGAAGTCGACAATCATGATGCCATTCTTCTTTACTATTCCCATCAGCATAAACATGCCGACAAAAGCGTAGAGCGACGCTTCCTGCCCAAAAACGAGCAACGTCAACAACCCTCCAACCAACGCAGTCGGCAATGTCGACAGCACTGTCAGTGGATGTACGTAACTCTCGTATAGAATCGCGAGAATCACGTACATCACAAACACTGCAAGTGCCATCAGGAAAGTCATACTTGTGACCGTGCTGGCGAACGTTTGCGCCTCCCCGACGAGTTCACCCCGTACACCCGGAGGAACAACCTCTGCCGCTGTCTTGTTGATGAAATTCGTCGCATCACCCAAAGCTACACCCGGCTTCAAATTGAATGACAAAGTCACGCTCGTAAACTGATTCAAGTGATTCACAGTCTGCGGACCAAGGGTTGTCTTCCAGGTGACTAGCTCTCCTAACGGAATCAGTCGTTGACCATCATCTGATTTTATGTAAAGGCGAGCCAAATCTTGCGGATTGGAACGAGCGGAATCCTCCATCTCCAGTATGACCTGATACTGATCTTCTGGTTTCTTGATCAGATAGAGGTAGTTTTGTGAATAAGCATTGCGAAGTAGCGAAAGAATTCTTGCTTCTGAAACGCCAAGGGTCTTTGCCTGCTCGCGACGAAGATCTATGTTGACGTTTGGAGTGTTGTGATAGTAGTCAGACGAAACTGTCAGGAATCCCGGATAGGTCATGAGCTTGGCCATCAATTTCTGACTAACGTCATACACTTCATTTGGATTAGCGCCCGAAACGGCGAAGGCATACTGTCCCTGTTGTTGGCTTGTTACTCCCGTGCTGATCTCAAGCACTGGAAACGGACGAAGAAAGGTAAAAACTCCCGGAATTGAGTTGAGCTTGCCCATCATCTCCGCTGTCACTTCCTGAATGGGTTTGCGTTCCTCAGGTGGTCTAATAAACGTGAATGTAATGCCCTGATTGGACGCAAGAAAACCTGTGGCGCCTATCAGGGTGAAATCAGTGATAACGTTTGGATCCTGCTGAAGAGTTTGGTCTACGCGATTTTGCAATTCGCGCATCTGCTCAGGGGATGAGCCTTCCCGCGCAATGAAGGCACCAAAGATGACGCTGCTATCACCCGGAGGCAGAAACGCTTTAGGAACGAGAACGAAGAGCCAGATCGTGCCGGCCAAACACGCGACCCAGATTAATGGCGACACCCAGCGATGCTTCAAAAACCACCAGAGCGACTCGCCATAAAACCCCAATACACGTTTCTCGATCCCCCCAATCACGCGCTCCATCCAGGTCTTTTTCGCGCCTTCACCTCGCCCCTTCAGTAGTCGTGCGCACATCAACGGCGTCAGCGTGAGTGAAACCAGACCTGAAGCGAAGATGGCGATCACGATTGTGACGGCGAACTCGCGAAAGATTCGGCCAATTAGACCGGTCATGAACACGAGCGGAATAAAGACGGCCGCGAGTGAGATGGTCATCGACATGATCGTAAAGCTGATCTCTTTCGCGCTGTTGATAGCAGCCTGGAACGGTTCTTCTCCGTGTTCCATCCGGCGCACTGTGTTCTCTAAAAACACAATTGCGTCGTCAACGAGAAAGCCGATGGCGAGAGTCAAGGCCATCAAGGATAGATTGTCGAGACTGTATCCGAGCGCGTTCATCGCCATGAACGTGATTAGGAGTGACAAAGGCAGAGCCACGGTGGGGATCAGAGTGTCCGTGGCTCGACCAAGAAACGCGAAGATGACGATCACGACGAGAACGAACGCAATGATGAGCGTAGTTTGGACGTCGGTCACAGAGTGAACGATGCTTAACGAGCGATCGTAGATTGGCGTGACCCGTATCGAACCAGGAAGTTCGTTACTGAGCTGCGGCAATATTTTCCTGATACTACTTGCCACTTCGACTGCGTTAGCACCCGCACGTCGGTTCACCGCGACAATTACCGTCGCTGAAGGCACGTTGTACCCGCGCACCCAGAAACGCATATTTATTCGTTCGTCCTGAACCGAATCCTTGACCTCAGCGACATCGCGCAGGTAAACGGGTGCGTCGCTAGTTCCGCCCACGATTAGATTGCTGTATTGTTCGGCATTTTCCAGTTGGCCCTGTGGACGCAGAATCGCTGTACCAGAACTACTGTCAAGTTGTCCTGCTCCCGTGTAGCTTGTGCCACTTTTAATTGCTGCACTCAGATCGTCGATTGAGATTCCTCGTGCCCACATTGCGGCTGGATTTGCTTTGATACGAATGGCGGACTTCGTGCCGTAAACAACCACTTGCGACACACCGGGTAGAATGCTTAAGCGCTGACCGACCTGCGTGCTCGCGTAGTCGTAGAGTTGGCCGGATGTAACCGAGTCGCTGGTGAGCGCGATGTACATGATCGGTTGATCGTTAGGATTGGTCTTGGAATACGTCGGTGGCGAAGGAAGGTCTGCAGGCAGGCTTCTGATCGATTGCGAAATCGCTGTCTGCACGTCGGTGGCCGCTGCATCAACGTTCTTTTCTAACGCAAACTGTAACGTGAAGGTTGCCACCCCCTGAGTACTTCTCGAGGTTACCACCTCCAGCCCATTGATTTGCATGAACTGCCGCTCGAGTGGCGTGGCAATATTGTTCGCGATGGTGTCTGGACTCGCGCCTGGATAACCGACCACCACCTGGATGACCGGGTAGTCGACAGGCGGCAGGTCGTTAACAGGAAGTTGGCGATAGCTGAGAATTCCAAAGAGCACTACTGAGAGTGTCAAAACCGCTGTCATTACGGGTCGCCTGATGAACGGTTCTGATAAATTCATTACTTCGCCTCAGTACCCGGGGTCGTGGGTCGTTCGATCCGCACCTTTCCGCCCGGAGTAACACCCAGTTGACCCGCGGTTACAACCTGTTCTCCGGCAGCGACGCCACTCTCTACGACAACAAGATCGCCCTGTGCCTGACCAAGCGTCACTGGACGTTGTTCGGCAGTCGAGTCTTGCTTAACGACATAAACAAATGAACCGTTGGCTGACATCTGTGGCGCCGACGCGGGCACAAGAACGGCCTGGTGGATCGTGTTTAAAACGAGACGAATGTTGACGAAACGTCCGGGCCAAAAACGGTGATCAGAATTTGGAACCGTCGCTCTAAGGCTTACGGTCCCTGTCGTACTCTCTACGGCGTTATTCAGAAATGTAAGTTGACCGATCACCGGCGCTACAGGATCTTCAGGAAGGCGAACTTCGGCCGTCAGTCTATTCGCTCGCATCTGTTGTTGCACTTCCGGAAGAAGGTTTTGCGAGATAGTGAAGTCAGCGTAGATGGGATCCAAACGTTCGATTACGAGCAAGCTATTATTATTCGCAGGGTTGCCGCTGCTGGAACTATTGTTTGAACTTCCGCCTGGATTGACCACGTTCCCGATATCGACAAGGCGCTGGCCTGCACGTCCGTCAATAGGCGAGCGAATTGTGCAGTAGCTGAGTTGCAACTTGGCACTCTCAACCGCCGCCGTATCTACTTTAATGCTTTCATCTGCGCTGTTAACTGCAGCGCGAGCGGAGCCAACGTTGGCGTCGAGCGAACTCTGATTTGCCCGTAACTCTTCATACTGCTCTCTCGAAACAACACCTTGCGAGACCAGCGTGTGATAACGTTCGACCTGGACAGCGCCCCACTTTGCCTTTGCGATCTCCGAGGCAAGATTGGCCTCAGCCTGTTTCTTTAGCGCCACATCTTTCGAGACATTTGCCTGTGCCTGACGAAGATTTGCCTCGAACGGTCGAGGATCGATTGTGAAAAGTAAGTCTCCTTTCCTTAGGTTGGCGCCGTCAGTGAAATGAATTTTCGTTATGCGGCCAGACACTTGAGGTTGAATCGACACAACTTCCCGGGCAGCCGTTTTGCCGATTGCGTCAATATACGTCGGTACGTCTTGTGCCACTGCGACGGCTATTGACACGGGTGCCGGCGGTCGTTCAAATGGCGCTTGTGCAGCTTTGTTCGAACAGCCGACGATGAACGCAACGGCGGCGAAGATTAGTAGGGGAGTGCAACGAATGGAGTGTCTCATTGCGATCTTTCGTAAACAGGTCGTAGGGGGAGCCGTTTGAATTATCACCGCCGATACTATTGGACGCAAATCCGCGAGGCTTAATCCCTGTAGCTGGTTTCTACGACGATTCCAGCGGCATAGTTTCTGTATATTTAGCACACTGTTATGTCTGTGATGTTAATAGTTGTTAAGTCTGAGAATCTCTTGTGTCCCTCTGCTAAAATCCTCCGCCAATGACCCCCGGCCACGTCAATTGCCCTTCCTGCGCAAAGGAAGTCGGAAGCGACTCCGCCGTGTGCCCGAATTGCGGCGCTCCACTCGACGACGCAGCGACCCGGCGCTTCGATGCGCGTAACACACCCACAAGCAAGTCACAGACGCCCACAAGCAAGTCTCACTCTTACGATTCAATCGACAATGCCCGCTTTGTTCCTGGGGCGATCCTTGTCGAGCGGTATCGCATCGTCGGCTTATTAGGCAAAGGCGGGATGGGTGAGGTCTATCGGGCGGATGATCTCAAGTTGGGCCAGGCCGTGGCGCTCAAGTTCCTTCCCGATCATCTGCTAACCGATGGCGCTGCGCTTGCCAGGTTTCATCGTGAAGTGCGCATGGCCAGACAAGTGAGCCACAAGAACGTCTGCCGCGTTTACGACATCGGCGAAACAGATGGTCGCCATTTTCTGTCGATGGAATACATCAAGGGTGAAGAGCTCTCCTCACTTCTGCGACGCATCGGACGACTTCCAGTTGATAAATCCGTTCAACTCGCACGTCAGATCTGCGCGGGTCTCAACGCTGCTCACGACGCCGGCATACTCCACCGTGATCTAAAACCGGCGAATGTGATGATCGACGCCGATGGCAACGCACGCATACTCGATTTCGGTCTTGCTGGCTTGTCGGAAGAGTTGCCTGACAGCGAGTTGGTCGCAGGCACGCCCGCGTACATGGCCCCTGAACAACTCGAAGGAAAAGAACAGACAGTCAAGACAGATATCTACTCGCTTGGTCTGGTACTTTATGAACTCTTCACCGGCAAGAAGGCATTCGAAGCGTCGACTCTTCGTGAACTAATTGAGTTGCGGCGCAACAACACCGCACCGACGTCCTTAACCTCACTCGTCAAAGATCTCGACCCGGTCATCGAGCGAGTGATTGATCGTTGCATTCAAACTGATCCGCACCTGCGTCCATCATCAGCTTTGCAGGTCGCCGCAGCACTTCCCGGCGGGGATCCGATTGCAGCTGCGCTAGCCGCAGGTGAGACACCGTCACCAGAAATGGTTGCTGCTGCACCCAAGCAAGGCATTCTCAGTCCGACGATGGCCGGCAGCCTCTTCGTCGCGTTTGTTCTACTACTCGGCCTTGGCGCCTGGTTGACGAGATACACCGCAATCTACCGGCTTGCTCCAGTCGGCGACTCTCCCGAAGTCTTGCGCGCACGTGCTCGTGATGTAATCAAAGATCTTAGTTATGGTGAGCCACCGGTTGATTACGCCGACGGCGTCATTCTTAAGCGAGACTATTTGGATTACATTGGCGGGCATGATCGGTCTGCTCGTCGTTGGGAAACCATGAGCAGCATTGGGCCAGGACCCTATCGCTACTGGTACCGTCAGAGCCCACGTTACTTCGAAACGACTGATGCGATAGCAGTCGACTACCCGGCGCTTGATGTGTCAGGGATGATCAGCCTGTACCTCGACATCAACGGGAAGCTGCATTGGTTCATCGCTGTGCCTCCGCAACGTGATGCACAGACGAGTGAACGTGCCGTTGCTGACTGGTCCACTGCTTTTCGTGCCGCCGGTTTGGATATGAAAAACTTTCAGCCCGTAACGTCGACCTGGGTACCACTACACGCCTACGACGAACGCGCGGCATGGGATGGTATCGACGTGGCGCAGCCGCAAAACAAAATTCACATTGAGGCAGCGTCGTTTCATGGCAAGCCCGTTTACTTTGAAACAATTTATCCGTGGGACCTCTCGTTGCGTCAGGAACAGCCACCCGAGAGTCGAGGCAGTAAAGCGCTGACCATCATGGTGCTTGTGATCAGTCTGCTGGCATTGTTTGGCAGTGCGCTGCTGGCACGTAGGAACATACGGCTCGGGCGCGGCGACCTGCGTGGTGCAACCCGCCTGGCAGCCGTTTACGCCATAGTACGAATGCTGGTCTGGGTTTTCGCGGAACATCACAACGGGCTCGTGGGTCGAGAGATGAACCTCTTTTTTATACATCTCGCATTCGCAGTATTCAGGGGGGGCTTTCTGTGGCTACTATACGTCGCCTTTGAACCTTTCCTGCGAAAGAGTTGGCCGGGCTGGATCATCTCCTGGAACCGTTTACTTGCTGGGGATTTTCGGGATCCACTGGTTGGCCGCGATCTTCTAATTGGAGTGGTGTTCGGTGCTGGCATGATGGTTGGTCAGATCCTTGCCAGCGTCGTGCCGAATTGGTTTGGAAGGTTAACACCATTACCTGTTACTCCTGCCAGCGCTTTCCTCGATTCACATCTGTTCTTCGCCCGCTTCGCGTCACAAGTTACAGCCGGACTCTTCATAGCGTTTATCTGTGTGTTTCTATTGTTGATTTTTCTGAAGTTAATGCGGCGTGAAGTCCCGGCGTTCATCACTGTCTGGATACTGCTCACTGTGTTCTCGACGCTCATTTCACAGTCCAACCTGGTCATGGTTCCGTTAAATGCTGTCACGACGTTTCTCGCTGTCTTGGCACTTCGACGCTATGGCCTGCTCGCGTTAACTGCTGCACTCTTTCTCGCGCATCTTTTAATCTTCTTTCCCGTCACCACGGACCTTTCTGCCTGGTATGCAACTGACTTCACAATCGCTCTTGTGATCTGTTTGGTGTTGGGAGCTTATGCGGCGTATACATCGCTTGGTGGAGCAAAACTGTTTGCAGGGAAGGTATTTGGAGATTGAGGGACGAAGCGCGATTACTCGACCAACTGGCAAGACAGTCAGAACCGTGATCTTGGGTCGTCTCGTACCTTTGCCGCTGTAATTGAGCGATCTGAGAGACGACCCGACGCTACCGCGTTACGGTTCTGACTATTTTGCCACTAGGTTGACTGTCGCAACACTTCGAGCAACCGTCAGTCGAGATGTGCTATGGAGATGAAAATAATTGCGAGTAGGGCGCCAGCTCCAATGCCGATACCAATCGCGAGGTTCCTTGCAGTTGAGTGGCCTCTATTGCTCTCAACCTTAGAAACATCGCTATAACTGATCGTCGTTGGCGAGTCAGTCTTCCGATCACGCAGGACAAAGTCAGCGGTTCCAGCCTGCCCGATGTAACCCTTTTTCTTTGTCCCATCCTTTAGAATCACAGTTGCTTTGGCCTTTTCGCCGATTCCCAATTTGGCAACCTTGGCTTTGACCCGATCCAACGTCATTCCCTCCGAGTTGCTCTGCTGGGCAGCAACCGGGATGGTAATGCCGGCGACAAAGAGCACACTGGCGAGCAAACAGTTCAAATATGTTCTCATTATTTATGGGTTCCGCCTTCGTTCGCGGCAACGACGGTTGGCTTATCGATGCCGTCTTTTGCAGAGCGTGTGCTACAAGCGCAACGAGAATGCCACTAGGTCCGCAACAAATATCAGGCCTAACGACACAGATATTTTTCGCGGGACGATCTTCTGGGGATCAAAATCCTTCATATGCAATAACAATCCGACACTCGGTAGGGTTTAGGGCTGGTCCGATCGAGGCCCATTCCTAACCTGCAATTTCGCTGAGCTTGAATGATGGGACTGAAGCTTCAATGAGTTTAAAAGCGGAACACATCAATACAAAAAACACTTAGTAGACTAGTCTCTATTTCTGATCCGCGCTCATCTGCGTTAATCTGCGGCCTTAAAAACTATGCTAGCTGGGATTCGGACACGAGACTTGCGCAAGGTCTATACATCTGCGCCACCGCTTGCAGCAGGTGGTGGATTTGTGCCGCGGCGTAAAAGCAAAAACGGAGCTGGCAGTAAAGGGGGCCCTCCACGTCAGATTGTTGCGCTGGATGGGTTGTCGCTCGATGTCATGCCTGGTGAGATATTTGGTTTGCTTGGGCCGAATGGCGCCGGGAAGTCGACGACGGTCGGAATACTTACAACACGGGTGAGGCCGACGAATGGGCAGGCGTGGATCGGTGACTTCGACGTGTGGGGCCAGCAGGTCGAGGTGAAGCGACTCATCGGTGTTGTGGCCCAGCGTCCGAATCTTGACTTCACGCTCACCGCTCGCGAAATCCTGCTGTTTCATGGCGCGTACTTCGGGGTGGATTCGCGTACACGCTCGGCTCGCGCCGCAGAGCTGCTCGACCGTTTCAAATTAACTGATCGTGCTGATCAACTAGCACGCGGGTTCTCTGGCGGGATGATGCAACGCCTCTCGATCGCGCGCGCGATGATGCACGATCCGCAGGTGCTCTTTCTTGACGAGCCGAGTGCCGGCCTCGATCCGCAAACGCGTCTGCTGCTTTGGGAAATTATTCGTGAATACAATCAGAGTGGTAAGACGATCCTCCTGACCACACACAACATGGAAGAGGCTGACGCTTTGTGCCAACGACTTGCGATCATTGATCACGGACGAAGGATTGCTCTCGGCACGCCTGCAGAATTGAAGGCGTCGGTTCCTGGTGGCTTTCTTTTGCGTGTGCGGTTCAGTGCGAAATCTGCGGAATTGATTGAACGGCTGAAGACGTTGAGAGGTGTTAGAGAGGTGCGATTGTGGGAGACGGGGGGAATGAGCGACGGTGGGATGGAGGAACACGGAGACGCGGAGAGCAGTGTAGACGTTTATGCTGATCGCGGAGGATCGCTGGTGTCGGAGATAGCAAATCTAGCTTCAGGGGCGTCGGTTGAATTATCAGATGTCCACATCTCGGAGCCGAGTCTGGAGAATCTCTTTCTGCACCATACGGGAAGGAGTTTGAGGGAATGAAGCAGATCCACAGATTACACAGATTAAAAATTACAGGAGCAGGAGCAGCATGCAGGCGCACGAAGGCCCGGGCTGCTCCTGCCTGGTGCTCCTGCTCTTGTCTGTAATCTGTGTAATCTGTGGATTGCCATAGACGATGAACTGGAAAACTTTTTTGGCGCTGCTGGCGCGTGATGCGCATGTCGCGCGGCGCAACTTTGTTCCGCTGCTGCTGCAGACCTTCCTGCAACCGATGATGTTCGTGTTCATCTTCGGCCGAGTGATGGTCAGCAGTGGCTACATGCCAACCACATACAAGAGCCTGCTGCTGCCCGGCATCATGGCGATCAGCATGATCTTCACTGGCGTCTGGGCCGTCGCGATGCCTCTCATCGGCGAGTTTCAGTTCACACACGAGATTGAAGATCGACTCCTCGCGCCGATTGAGAACTCCTGGCTCGCAATTGAGAAGGTGTTGTTTGGAGCTGCTCAGGCGGTCGTGGCAGGACTCGCGGTGATACCCGCAGCATGGTTGTTGTTGCGTCCGGGAGTTGAATTGAATCTGCGCTCGCCGTTGCTGTTCGCGGGTGTGACGTTGCTGGTCGCGCTCTTGTCTGCGTGTGGTGGTCTCGCGCTGGGCTGCAGCATCAGTCAGACTCAAATCGGTTTGATGTTCAGCATGGTCCTGACACCGATGATCTTCTTTGGGTGCACGTATTACCCGTGGAGTGCGCTGGCAAACTTTCCTATCTTGCAGAAAATCGTATTGATAAATCCTCTTGTGTACGCCAGTGAAGGACTGCGCGGGACGCTTGTGCCGCAATTCCCTCACCTGCCGGTCATTGCTGTACTGTTGGGGCTTCTGATTTTTGATTCGTTGCTGTTGGTGGTTGGGCTGAGACAGTTTCGAAGAAAAGCTGTGACGTAGAAACAGATCCACCGATTTCCACAGATTACACAGATTAGAATTACAGGAGCAGGAGCAGCATGCAGGCGCACGAAGGCCCGGGCTGCTCCTGCCTGCTGCTCCTGCTCCTGTCTGAAATCTGTGGAAATCGGGGGATCTGCTTCACGACAAGCTAAAGCGGCTCTTGCAAAACTCAGATCTCTGGCATGGAGTCAGGACCACCTCGCGGTAGCGTTCGTGTGAATTCGTGGATCTTTTTTTCGCGCAGAAGAACGATCCACGAAACCACACGAAATAAACAC
>Ga0114129_10012196_pt1 | contig 12229 bp, 10 predicted proteins | sample RhiMetdeltSRZDD1_FD_80071 | JGI IMG/M metagenome (GOLD analysis project Ga0114129, IMG submission 80071) | Populus rhizosphere microbial communities from Tennessee, USA - Rhizosphere MetaG P. deltoides SRZDD1 (version 2) (version 2) | ecosystem: Host-associated > Plants > Roots > Rhizosphere >...
CTCAGGCCTTCGTCGCCTCGGGCTCGCGCGCGGCGCGCGCAATGGGAAAGCGAATGGCGAAGATCGCGCCGCGCCCGGGCGCGCTCGTCACTGATATGCGGCCGCCCTGGCGCTCGACCAGCGCACGGCAGATCGCGAGCCCCAACCCGACGCCTGGCGCGCCGGCCGCGCGTGGCCCACTCCCACGGTGAAAGCGCTCGAAGATGAGCGGAATCTCCTCCTGGGTGACGCCGGGTCCGGTGTCGGAAACTTCCACGACGGCATCGTGACCGTCGACGTCGACGTTGACGGACACCCGGCCGCCGGCGCCGCAGAACTTGACCGCGTTGTGCAGCACGTTGCCCACCGCGACGCTGACGACGGTGGGCGACGCCGTCACCGCTACCTCCGAGCGCGGCTCCAGCACCATCGTCACGTGCGAGCGGCGGGCGTCGTCCTCGAGCCGCTGCATCGCCTTTTCGACGATCGGGGCGAGCGGCGCCGGCTCGGTTGGCGTCTCCCGGCCTTCGCCGCTGTCCAGGCGCGCGAGGCTGAGCAGCTCTTCGGTCAGCCACGACAGCCGCTCGACCTCCTCCAGGCAGGAGCGCAACGACTCCTCGTACTCGGCGACGGCCCGAGGCCGCCGCAGTGTCACCTCGAGCTCGGCGCGCAGACGCGAGAGCGGCGACATGAGCTCGTGCGAGGCGTCGGCGGTGAAATGCCGCTGCACCTCGAAGCTTTTCTGGATGCGCTCCAGCATGTCGTTGAGTGTGTCGACCAGCCGCCCGACCTCGTCGGGTATCCCGGGATGGGGCAGACGCTCGGCGAGGCTCGCTTCGCCGATGCGCCGCGCCTGGCTCACGATGCGATCGATGGGGACCAGCGCCCGCCGGGCGAGCAGCGCGCCGGTCGCCGCGACCGCGGCCAAAATCGCGATGGCGATTCCGAGGAACAGCCAGCGGGCGGCACGCATGATCGCGCGTGCGTCGTCCAGCGAGCCGGCGACCTGCACCGCATAGGTTGCCGCACCGACGCGGATCGGCACGGAGATCATGCGGATCGGCTCTTCACCGAAGTTTTCAACCGTCTCGTACAGGATCTCTCCCGCGCGAACGCTCTCTCGGGCTCGAGCCGATAGTGGAAGCGTCGCGGTCCCGAGCGTGGCGCTCCGTGCCAGCGTTTGCCCGTCGGCCGTGACGATCTGAACGAACTTGTCCAGCCGGTCGAAGGACGGCCCCGCCGTTCCCGGCACCGGCTCGTGGATGCGCAACGGCTCGTCCGGGGTGCGCTGGATGGCCACGATCTCGTGACTGGCCAGCGTGTGCAAGGCGGAATCGACTTGCTCGCGAACCAGACGCGCCAGGGCCCAGTCGGAGATGAATGCGGCGACGGCCAGGATGATCGCCACGCACACGAGATGCCAGAGCGAGAGCCGAGTTTTGAAGTCGAGATGCATCACCGAGGCGGTCCCAGACGATAGCCGCGTCCCCAGACGGTATGAATCAATGGGTCCAGCGGCGGACGATCGATCTTCTTGCGTAAGTGGCTCACATGGACGTCGACGAGATTGTTGACGTCGTCGTCGCCCCGCCACAGGCTCTCGCCGAGCGTAGACCGCGTCAGCACTTCGCCCTGGTGTCGCATGAGCAATTCGAGGACTGCATATTCTTTCGGGGTGAGATTGACACGTGTCCCGGCACGGATGACCACGTGGCTCACGGGATCGAGCGACAGATCGCCGATCGTGAGGACCACCGGCCGCGTGATCGCCGAACGGCGCAGCAGCGCGTGCAGCCGCGCGACGAGCTCGGCGAAGGCAAACGGCTTGGTGAGGTAATCGTCGGCCCCGACGTTGAGCCCCGTCACGCGGTCGTCGAGCCCGTGTCGCGCGGTCAGCATGAGGATCGGCGTCGACACGCCGCGCGCTCTCAGCCCCCGGCAAAAGCTGATGCCGTCCTGTCCGGGCAGGAGCCAGTCCAGGACGATCGCGGCATAGTCCGATGTCGTCGCCATCGCGTCGCCTTCTTCGCCTGAATGGGCGACGTCGACCAGAAAGCCCGCCTCGTGCAGCCCCTTGCTCACGAGCCGGGCAGCTTTCCGATCGTCCTCAACGAGGAGCACTTTCATGTGCGTTTCGACTCTACCGCGGAAGCCCCGCGGCCGTCAGCGCTTCTCCACCGAATCCTGAAGACAAAATTCAGGAATTCTGCAGAGGTTCTTCAGAACCCCCTCCGTAGACTCAGAACCACCTGACGTTCACTCGAGCGACGTTCGGAGAGATCCTCATTCGGCACCTGATCATCGTGGTGGTTCTGGGCTGCGGGCTGACCGTGACGAGCGCGTGCAGTCGGTCTGGGGGCGCCGAGTCGAGAGCGGATGAGCGCGCGTCCGCAGCTTCGGTGTCGACGCAATCGCAGGGGATGCCCCTCGTCGTCGTCCCGCCCGATTCACCGCGATTCAAGCAGCTTCGTGTCGAGCCCGTGCGTGAGCGACCCTTTCCGGCCGATGAAGTGGTGGCCCCTGCGAAGGTCATGATCAATCCGAACCGGATCTCCCGGGTGCTGCCCGCAGTCCAGGGCCGCGTTCTCGCCGTGTCGGTGAAGCTCGGCGACACCGTCGAGGAGGGGCAGCCGCTCGTGACGCTGAACAGCCCCGACGCGGATGCGGCGATCTCCACCTACGTTCAGGCCGACGCGACGCTGCGTCAGACGAAAGTCACGCTGACCAAGACGCAGACCGATCTGGAGCGAGCGCGGAAGCTTCTCGAGTACCAGGCGATCTCGGAGAAGGATCTCCTGGCCGCGCAAAACGATTTCGCGGCCGCCCGCGCCGCGCTCGAGAACGCCGAGGCGGCGCGAGCCCAGGCCCTGCGCAAGCTGACGTTGCTTGGACTGACGCCGACCGATCTTCAGCAGCCGGTCGTCGTCCACGCGCCCATTGCGGGCGTGGTGACGGACATCAGCGTGACGCCTGGCGATTACCGCGCTGCCGTCTCATCGGCCGCCGACGTCACGACCCCGATGATGTCGATCGCCGACCTGAGCACCGTCTGGGTCTCGTCGGACGTGCCGGAGCCGTTCATGCGGCTGATCCGCATCGGCGAAGCCGTCGAGATCACGTTTGTGGCCTATCCAGGCGAGACGTTCACCGGCCGCATCGCGCGCACGGGAAGCACCCTCGACCCACAGACGCGCACGCTCAAGGTCCAGGTGGATCTGCCCAACCCGTCGCGGCGATTCGTGCCCGAGATGTTCGGCACGATGCGCCATGCCGGACCGGCGCGGCTGTTCCCCGCGGTGCCGAATGCCGCGATCGTCCAGGAGTACGGGCGCTCGCAGGTATTCGTCGAGCGCGGGCCGGGCCAGTTCGACCGCCGCGTCGTCACGATCGGCACCCGAACGGGGGATCTCGTGGCGATCACGAGCGGCCTCGAGGTGAAGAGCCGCGTCATCGTCGATGGCGCGATCTTGCTGCGAGGCCAGTAGGCCGATGCTGACGCGAGTGCTCGAGTTCTCGCTGCACCATCGCGTCATCATCGTGTTCGCCGCCCTCGCGATGGCGGCCGCCGGTGTCTGGGCCTTCACCCAGCTCAAGCTCGAGGCGTATCCGGACATCTCCGACCCCGGCGTCGTCGTCATCACGGTCTACCCGGGCTTTGCCGCCGAGGAGGTCGAGAAGCAGGTGACGGTGCCGATCGAGCGCGCGCTGAACAACACGCCCAATGTCATCGGCCGGCGGTCGCGCACCATCTTCGGCCTCTCGGTCGTCGAGCTCACGTTCACCGACACCACGAACGATTATTTCGCCCGACAGGTCGTGCTCGAGAAGCTGCGCGACGCCGATCTGCCCGAGGGCGTCACGCCGACGCTCGGGCCCTTGATTGGCGGGATCAGCGAGTTCTATCGCTACGTCCTCGCCGGGCCGGGCTACGACGCGATGCAGCTGCGCGAGATCCAGGACTGGGTCGTGGCGCCGCGGCTGCTCCAGGTGCCGGGAGTGGCCGATGTGACGCCGTTCGGCGGCCTCGTCCGTCAGTACGAGATCCAGGTGGATCCCCGCGCGCTCGACAGGCACAACCTCGGCGTGCGGCAGATTGCCGACGCGGTGAAGAACAACAACCGTAACGCAGGCGGCGCGCTGCTTCGGATGGGGCAACAATCGCTCGCCATCCGGGGGGCGGGGCTCATCCAGAACAGCGACGACATCGGCAACATCGTCCTCGATTCGCAGAAGAACGTCCCGATCTTCGTGCGCGACGTGGGCAAGCTCGTGGTCGGCAGCCTGCCTCAAACGGGTATCTTCGCGGTCAACCGCGATCCGCTCGGCCCGGGCGGCGTCGAGGCGATCGTCCTGATGCGGCGGGGCGAGAATCCCAGCGAGATCCTGCACCAGATCCACGAGGCGGTTCTTGACATCAACCGCAGCCGCCTCCCACGTGGCGTGGAGATCGTGCCGATCCACGACAAGACGGAGCTCGTGCAGAACACGCTGCACACCGTCACGCGCGTGATGCTCGAGGGTTTCGTCATCGTCGTGACCGTGCTCCTCGTGTTCCTCGTCAGCCTGCGCGCCGCTCTGCTGACCGCCCTCACCATCCCGCTCTCGCTGCTGTTCGCACTTTTCTGCATGCATCTGTCCGGCGTGTCGATGAGCCTGCTCAGCATCGGCGCGCTCGACTTCGGCATCCTCGTCGACGCCACCATCGTCATGGTCGAGCGCATCATCCGAACACTGGCGGCCGAACCGGCTCGACTCGATGGCGCGCGGCTGACCGCCCGGGTCCGGGAAGCGGCGCTGGCCGTCCAGCGGCCCATCCTCTTTTCGCTCCTGATCATCATCGTTGCCTATATTCCGCTGCTGACCCTCGAGCGCGTCGAGCGGCGCTTGTTCACGCCGATGGCGCTGACGGTGTGCTTCGCGCTGCTCGGCTCGCTGCTGCTCTGTCTCACCCTCGTCCCCGTGTTGGCCACGTTCGTGTTCCGCGGCCGGCGCCGGATCCACGAGAATCGGCTGCTCGACGCCATCGCCGGGCGCTATGAGGCGATCATCCGCGCCAGCGTCCGCCATGCATGGCTCACCGTTCTCGTCGCGACGTGCGTCGTGGGCGGCTCGATGTATCTCGGCACGCGCGTGGGTACGGAGTTCCTGCCGACCCTCGACGAGGGCCTCATCTGGATCCGGGCCAACTTGCCGCCGGGCATCTCGCTCGAGAAGTCGGCGGAGATCGCACGCGCCATCAGGGCGGCCATTCTTCAGTCGTCCGAGGTCAAGCTCGTAACGTCGCAGACCGGACGCAACGATTCGGGAACGGATCCGTTCGGGCCGAATCGCAACGAGCTCCTCGTCAACCTCTATCCGTACAAGACGTGGAAATCGGGGAAGACGAAGGCGGAGCTGGTGGACGAGCTGCGGCGCCGGCTGCAGGACACGATCCCGGAGGTGGTGCTCAACTTCACGCAGCCGATCATCGACACCGCGACCGAGATCGCCACCGGATCCTCGGCGGACCTCGCCGTCATCGTCAGCGGTCCCGATCTCCACGAGCTTCGCGCGCTGGCCGCACAGACGCTGAACGTGCTGCGCGGCGTGCGCGGCGCCGTCGACACCTCGATCGAGCAGGAGCGTGATCAGGCCCAGCTGCAGCTCGCCATCAATCGCTTCCAGGTCGCCCGCTACGGCATCAACGTCAGCGACGTGCAGGACGTGATCAGCCTGGCGATCGGCGGCAGCCCGATCACCAGCGTGTTCGAGGGCGACCGGCACTTCGACGTCGTGGCCCGCTTCATCCCCGCGGCGCGCGCCGATCCCGGCAGCATTGGGAACCTGCTCATACCTGTTCGCGATGGCGCGCGGGTGCCGCTGTCGCAGCTCGCGGACATCCGCGTCGTGGACGGCGCCACGATCGTCGCGCGGCGCGAGAACGAGCGGCAGATCACCGTGCGCACGAACATCCGCGGGCGAGATCAGGGCAACTTCGTCGCCGAAGCCCAGGCGCGGCTCACGAGCGAGGTCTCACTGCCGCCCGGCTATCGGTTTGCGTGGGGCGGGCAGTTCGAGAACTTCGAGCGCGCTCGCTACCGGCTGGCAATCATCATCCCCGTCACCATTGCGATCATCTTCGTGTTCCTCTTCGTCACGTTTGGCTCCAGTCTCGACGCGCTCCTCGTCCTCTTGAACGTGCCCTTCTCGCTGTCGGGAGGGCTGATCCTGCTCTACCTCCGAGGCATCAACCTCAGTGTGTCCGCCGGCGTCGGGTTCATCTCGCTGTTCGGGGTTGCGGTGATGAGCGGCCTGCTCTACGTGTCGGAGATCAACGTGCGACGGCGGACGCCGGGCGTGTCCCTGCGAGACGCCGTCGTTCAGAGCGCGAGGGCGCAGTTTCGTCCGCTCCTGGTTCTCATCGTCGTCGCCGCCCTCGGGATGGTGCCGGCCGCGCTCGCCCATGGGATCGGCTCCGACATCCAGCGGCCGCTCGCGACCGTCGTGATCGGGGGCCTCACGTCCACGCTGTTCCTCACGCTCTTCGCGCTTCCGGCCGCGTATTGGTTGACCGAGGCCTTCCGGCCGGCCGCCCGCCGCCTGGCTGAGGATCGGGAATGATCAGAGCATTCAGGAGCGTGGCCGCCGCGCTGACCATCGCGGGTCTGGCGTCCGGCTGCGCGGTGGGTCCGAATTTCCGGCGCCCGGCTGCGCCTGCGGTGTCGAGCTACACGCGGCCGTCCTTCCCCGGGACGACCACGTCGGTGGATGTCGCGGGCGGTCAGGCACAAATGCTGGGGCAGGGGCAAGACGTTCCGCATGACTGGTGGACGCTGTTTCAGTCTCCAGGTCTGAACGGACTGGTGGACCAGGCTCTGCGCGCAAGCCCAACGCTCATCGCGGCGCAGCAGGCGCTGCGGCAAACGATGCAGCTCGTCTACGCGCAGCGCGGCGCGTTCTTTCCCACCATCGAGGCCAGCGCTTCGGCGAACCGGACGAAAACGTCGGCGACCATCGCGCCGCCGACCGTCTTGCCCAGCGACACCCTCACCTTGTACGCGCTCCAGGCGAACCTCTCGTTCACGCCCGACGTGTTCGGCGGCAATCGCCGGCTCGTCGAGTCGCTGCTCGGCCAGGCCGAGGCGCAGCGCTTTCAGCTGGAGGCGGCGTACGTCGCGTTGACGGCGAACGTCGTGGCGGCGACCGTGCAGGAGGCATCGCTGCGAGCGCAGCTCTCGGCGGCGCGCGAGATCATCGCGATCAGCACCCGATCGCTCGCGCTGGTGCGGCGCCAGTTCGAGCTCGGCGCGGTGGCCGGGCTCGACGTGGCGGCGCAGGAAGCCGCGCTGGCGCAGGTCGAGCAGACGCTGCCGCCGCTGCAGAAGCAGCTGGAGCAAAACCGCGACCTTCTGATCGCGCTTCTGGGACGGCTCCCCGGCGACGATCCCGAGGTGGCGTTCGAGCTCGCGTCGTTCCAGCTGCCGACCGATCTGCCCGTCAGCGTGCCGTCCCGCCTCGTCGAGCAGCGCCCCGACGTACGCGCCGCCGAGGCTCAGCTGCACGCGGCGAGCGCGCAGATCGGCGTCGCCGTGGCCAATCGCCTGCCTCAGTTCACGATTACCGCCGCGTATGGCGGAACGTCCACGGCGTTCACGCAGATGTTCGCCAACGGCAATCCGTTCTGGACGATCGCGGCCAATGTCGCGCAAACGATCTTCGACGCCGGAACGTTGTGGTTTCGACAGCGTGCCGCCGAGGCAGCCTTCGAACAGGCGGCGGCGCAATACCGCAGTACGGTCATCACGGGATTCCAGAACGTCGCGGATGTGTTGTATGCCCTTCAGTCCGATGCGGAAAGTCTCAGAGCGGCGGTCGCCGCCGAGCGGGCCACCAAGCGAACGCTGGACATCACGCTCAAGCAGCAGGAGCTCGGAGCCGTCAGCTACCTGGCCCTGCTGAATGCTCGGCAGGCGTATCAGCAGGCGTTGATCAGCCGTTCGCAGGCGCAGGCCAGCCGCCTGGCCGACACCGCGGCATTGTTTCAGGCGCTCGGTGGCGGGTGGTGGAACCGCCCGGCGGCGCCGACGGCCAAAGCGACCGACCGATGAGGACGTCGCGCTGGCGAATCCTGATGCTGATCGCGGCGGCGTGCTTGCTGAGCGGTTGCGCAGCCGACGTGGTCATGGTGAACCCGCGCACGGGGGAGACGGCAACGTGTCCGACGAGCCTGCGAGGCCTGAACCCGTGGTCGCAGCAGCAAGCCTGCGTCGGCGACTACATCGTCAGCGGCTGGATCAGGGTGCAACGAGATTGAAGCTCGCGGTCGCGCCGCCGCCGCTTCATCCCAGGCGCGCCTCTGGTCTCGTGGCAGCCATTGTCGTGTCGGTGCTGATGGTGGCATGGGCTGCCCTGCTCGCAGCCCTCGTGCTGATCTGTGTGTGGGTCTTTCTGCGGCTTGCGATCCGCAGACGCAGCGCACAAGGGCCATCTCGACATGGGCCGCAGCGGCGAGCGTGGTCCCGCCGTGAACGCTGAGGAACAGCGGCGGTTCGCCAGCGAACACAATCCGATGATGACCGCTGTCCAGTTCATGTGCGCGAAAATCGGAATCGTGACGACGCCGAGAGGGCTTATGTGAGCGGCTGAGCGTCGATCGCGGCCGCCACGATGTCGCGCAGCCGGCGGTCGCCGTCGGTGCGCCCTTCCATCATGAGATCGAGGGTGTCGCGTCCGACCCACGCGTAGGCGTCGTGCTTGTCCGCCTCCAATCGCGGCGCGGCCAGATCGCCCTCGATGTCCACGAGATAGTCGAGCTCGCGCCGCACCCGACCGTCGTGCTCCCACTCCCAGTCGGCGATCTGCGGGCCGATGCGTCGCAGCTTCCAGCCGGTCTCTTCGTGGATCTCTCTGGCCAGCGTCGCTTCGATCGTCTCGCCGGCCTCGATGTGGCCACCGACGATGTCCCAGATACCGGGCAGCACGCGACGTGTGGCCGATCGCCGCTGGACGAACACGCGACCGCGGTCGTCTCGGATCAGGGCGCCGACGCACGCCGGCTCACGCACCCTGCCGCCTCAACGCCTGGCCAGCGCCTGCTCGATCTCGTCCAGGTGCTCGCGGCGATGCTCGGCGCGCCGCACGTTGATCGGGCCGCCGGCGGCCGCGTTCTTGGCGAGCAATTCGTCCGACAGCGTGGCGACCGCCTGGTCGATCGCGCGCGCGGTCTCGACGGCGAGCGTGGCCGCCCGCCGCGGCGGCAGCGCCAGCTGCGTCGGCTTCACGGCCTCGTTGATCCACTCGACGTCGATCGAATTCTCGTGGGGAACCTTGACGCCGCGCTTCATGAAGTCGATGAACGTGACGATTCGCTGATCCCAGAACGCGAGGTGCGCGAGCACGCCGGCCACCGTCCAGCCGGCGGGCATCGGGCGACTCAACGCCGCGTCGTCGAGCTTGCCGACGAGCGCTTCGAGGCGGCGGCGTTCACGATCGTTCTCGGCGATGTACGAACGGTCGGCTGCCATGCGTGACCTCCCGCGGCCGGCGCGGCCGCGTACCAGAGTTTACGGCAACGCTTTACGCGGCGCGCGCGACCTCCGTTCGGCGTCGTCTGCTCGTGGTAGTGTTCGGGCGCTAGTCGTGTTCCCGCGCGAACGTGCGCGCACGCGTGGAGGCCCATCATGACCCAGGTGTACATCCTTGGCGCCGGGACGCCGACGCCCACGCCGGACCGGTGGGGCTCGGCCTTCGCGGTCAACATCGGCGGCGAGTACCTCATGTTCGACTGCGGCCCTGCCGCCACGCACAAGCTCGTCAAGGTCGGCATCGTTCCCACCCGTGTGGACTATCTGTTCTTCACCCATCATCACTTCGACCACGACGTGGACTACCCGTGCTTCCTGCTCTGCCGGTGGGATCAGAGCGTCGGCAAGGAGAACCAGCTCCAGGTCTACGGCCCCACGCTGACCGAGACGATCACCGAGCGCATCCTGGGCGAGAACGGTGCGTTCGTCCACGACTGGAAAGCGCGGGTGAACAGTCCGCTGAGCCAGCGCGTGCACGTCAACCGCGGTGGCACGCTGCCACGAAAGCCGCCGTCGGTGCTCGCCAGGGACATCGGCCCTGGCCTTGTCCACGCGGGGCGAGAGTGGCGCGTGACCGCCGCGCCGGCCGAGCACGTGCAGCCGTTCCTCGATTCGCTGGCCTATCGGCTGGAAGGTCCTGAAGGTAGCGTCGTGTTCACGGGCGACACCCAGCCGTGCGCGAGCGTGGTGAATCTCGCGCGCGGTGCCGACATGATGCTCTGCATGTGCTGGGACGATCAGGAGCGCATGGAGGCGATGGGCGAGGTCGGCGGCCAGTGCGGCACGCTGGGCGCCGCCCGGATGGCGGAAGAGGCCGGCGTCAAGCGCCTCGTCCTCGTCCACATCGGCCCGCACCTGGCGCGCCATGGCCCCATGGAGAAGGGCATCGGCGACGTCAGGAAGATCTATAGCGGCGAGATCGTCTTCGCCGACGAGCTGATGTCGCTGAAGCTGTGAGCCCGGCCTCGTGCGTGTGCGTGGTCTCGCGCGCTCATGCCGGGCGCGCGATGCCGATCTCGTCGGAGGTATAGCGAAAGGCGCGGAAGACCCAGTTGTTCAGTCCGGGCGGGCCGGGCTCGGAGAAGAAGTGCGGGCTCACGTACTCCCATACCACCTCGCCGTCGCGCGTGACCTCGAAGATGCGCCCGTGGCACCCCTCACAGATCAGCGTATTGCCGTTCGCCAGTCGCTGGGCGCTCGAGATGTAGGGACTGAAGAATTCGAAGAGCGATTGATCGGTGTACTGCCAGACGATTGCGCTCGTGCGTGGATCCACCTCGATCACGCGCGAAAACGTGACCGGATGATCGCGACGGTGCGTGCCATTGTCGAAGATGAGGACGTTCCCGTTGGGCAGCGGCCGCGGATCGTGCTGCTGCGCCAGGGGCGGGCTGCCGAGCTCCCAGATGATCTTTCCCGTCGCTCGCTGGACCATCACGACCGTCGAGATGTTCCGAAAGCTCACGAGGAGGTTTCCCTCGGCCGTTTCCGCCACCGCGTTGCCGTGAGTCCACTCGGCGCGACGGTCTTGAAGGGTGATCGGATGGGTCGCCGGATCGAGGTGCTCCCAGCTTCGCCACTCCCAGACGACCTCACCGCTGGTGGTCATCTCCAGCAGGTAATCGCCGTACATCGTGCCGCCGTCGACTTCGGTGCCCGAGAGGCCGCCCTGGACGCGGCTGGCAATCTCGCGTGACAGCGGCCGTACACACAGCAGGATGACGTTGCCATTGCGGAGCCGGCGCGCGTCGTGGTGGTGATCCGGGTGACGCACCTCCCAGATGATCCGCCCGCGCCAATCCGCTTCCAGGATCGCGCCGCCTTTGACGCGGCGCCACGCCTCGAACCGCTCGAGATCCTCCATGACCTTGCCGCTGTAGAAGAGGTGGCCGTTGTCGAGCAGGTATCCATAGAGCCCCGGCCGATACGGCATGTGCCACGTGTGGGCCACCTTGCCTTGCATGTCGACGAGGTACACGGTGCCGTCACCGAACATCGGCGCGAACAGCGTGTAACCGGGATGGGCTCGCGCCGGATCGTGCGCGATGAGCCCCGTCCGAGCGCGCCTGATCTTCAGCTGGTCGACCGTGGCCAACGTCGACTCACCCGAGATCGAAGTTATACAGCCGCGCGGCGTTGTCGCGCGTGATCTTCCGGCGCTCGCCGTCCGGCACGCCGTCGAGGATGCGCTCGAGAATCTTCCGCGACTGCGGAAAGGTGGACTCGGTGTGCGGGTAGTCGGAGCCCCACATGAGCGTGTCGACGCCGATGAGCTCGCGATCGCGAATGCCGAGGCCGTCTTCCTGGAACGAGAGGAACACGTTGCGGCGGAAGAAGTCGCTCGGCAGAACGTCGCCCTTGAAGCGGTGCCACGACTCTCGTCGCGCGCGTTGCGTATAGGTGTAGTCGAGCCGGTCGATGAAATGCGGCGCCCACGAGAGCTCGTGCTCGGCGGAGCCGATCCGTAACCGCGGATAGCGCTCGAAGACGCCCGTCAGGATGATGTGGCCCAGCGACATGCGCACCCAGTGATCCGCGTTGGCGAGCGATGACGGCCGGCGGTTGCGCATCGTCTCCTCGAGCGCGCCGCGCTGCGGCCGATTGGTGTCGACGTGCAGCGCGAGCGGCGCGTCGAGGGCCTGCGCCGCCGCCCACAGCGGCTCGTACTGGGGGTGGTCGTACCCGAC
>Ga0114129_10012198_pt1 | contig 12228 bp, 8 predicted proteins | sample RhiMetdeltSRZDD1_FD_80071 | JGI IMG/M metagenome (GOLD analysis project Ga0114129, IMG submission 80071) | Populus rhizosphere microbial communities from Tennessee, USA - Rhizosphere MetaG P. deltoides SRZDD1 (version 2) (version 2) | ecosystem: Host-associated > Plants > Roots > Rhizosphere >...
CAAGTTCCTGGACGACTACGTGGAACCGGCACACGTCACCCTCGAGACCGGCTCGGGTCTCAGAACTCTCGTGATTCTTCGGAAGGGCGTGGCCAGGCACATCGCGGTCGCGCCCGATCCCGACGAATTCGTGGTCATCCGTGAGTATTGCGCGCACAACGGCATCTCGACCGCGGCGCTCGAGGCGGTATCGATGAATTCACAGGAATACCTTCCGGTCGCAAACCTGCCTCTGCTCGATCTGGTCCTGATCGACGGTGACCACGCGTTTCCTTCACCATTCGTCGATTGGTACTACACCGCTGATCGGCTCGCCCTGGGTGGATTGATGATCGTCGACGATATTCAGCTGATCACCGGTCGGCTGCTCGCCGACTTCATGGACGCGGATCCCAAGTGGGAGCGCGTGCTCCATGAGCCGAGCCGCTTCGGGGTGTACCGGAAGGTCCGGCATCCGATTCACGAAGGCGGCTGGCTCGATCAACCGTACGTTTCGGACAGCAACCCGGTGAAGCAGGTGACGATAGTACGTTCCGCCGCTGAGTTGCCCTCGAGGCTGGCCCACCCCGCGTTGCTCAGCATCTACGCACTCTTGCCATCGCCCGTCCAAGCCTTCTATCGCAGCCTCCGGCGTCTCATTCGTGGTTGGTAAAAGGAAACGCCTTGGTCACATCCGCTATGAAGTACCGGTAGTCCCGAATCGGCAGGAACGTGAGATTTGCACGGCCGCTGAGCACGCTGAAGACGAGGATCGAGGACACCACGGCAACCTGAAAAGTCAGGAAGAGCAGGATCCCGGCCAGGATCATCGCGAGCCCGGCTTCGCCGGGCCGCAGGAGCATCGAGGCGATGAGTCCACCCGAGATCGCAGTTAGCAGGGTGCTTGCCGCGACGAGCAGCCGCACGCCGATGACATCACCGTAGACCGAAAGCGCGCTCATTCCATGGAGCAGGAGCGCGAAGAAATTCATGCGAGAGGAGCCGGTGAGGCGAGTGCCGCGCTGGGTCGCGATGGTCGTACAGGGCAGCTTCGACTTGAAGACGGCCGCCGAGTAGTGGTTCCAGAGCTCGGACACCACGACCAGACTGTTGAGTGCCCAGAAGGGCACGATGCTGAAGTTCCCGACACGCACGCTCACGCCGGTCAGGACCTTGTGAAGGCCCCGATACGTATGATAACAGAACCTGAAGAAGAGGCTCTCTGAGCGCCGGAACCTCGCGGCGAACACGATCTTCCTCCCACCCTCTTCGTGAAACTTGCGCACCAGGTCGGGCACATCGCTCGGCCGGTCCTGGCCGTCGGCGTCCATCACCACCACCGCCTCGCACGGCCGCTCGGCATGCACGAAGGCGAGGCCGATGGCGATGGCGCGCTGATGGCCGAGATTCCTCCTGAGATGCAGGACCTCGACGCGGGAGATGTGATGGAACGGCGTGCGGTCTACCCCATTCCGGGGCGTCAAGGTGGAGCCGTCATCCACGACAAGAACCTCCGCCGTGATGCCCCGCTGGCCGAGCGATTGGTCGAGTGCCCGGAGCATCTGGACCAGCACCTCCCAATCGTTGAAGACGGGTGTCAGGATGGTCAGGCCGGCGCCAATCTTCGCGGGTTCCATGTCGTCGAGCCGTCCTGTCACCGGGCGGGCAACGTCCGCAGGTACCGTGAGTAGTCGACGCCATATCGGTCCAGCTTGGGCAGGGCCTGCCGGTCCCGCGGGTCAAAGGGTTGCCAGGACCCCCGCGGCACTCCTATGAGCGTCGACACTTGCCCTGCCGGCGCCAGCGCGATACTCATGTAGGCGTTCGTGTAGCCCCAGGTGAGGTTTCGGAAAGCCTGGATTCCCACTCGCTCGCGCGCCAACACGGTGGCCTCGAAGGCGACGAGCCCGGGCTGGCTCTGGAGCTCCTCCTGGAAGGCGCGCGTATAACCGTGCCATTGCGCGGTGGCAACGATCTGCCACGTCGTCTGCGCCAGCGCCAGGACGACCAGCAGGCCCAGGGCCATCCTGAACGCCGCCGGGTTCGTCCGTGCCCGTCTGACCGCCAGCATGAGGAGAGCGAGCGCAACCGGCAGCGCACCGACCCATGAGCGGGCCTCGAACTGCTGCAGTGGCCGGAACGACTCGGGCTTCAGGATCGGCATCATCGCCACGAGGATACCCGCGGTCGCAAGTACACCCACCAATGTTTTGAAGACCCTCGACGGAAAAGGGCCGGCCACAACCATCGCTACGATCGTGATCAACGCCAGAACGGAAAGGCAGAAAGGGTAGTTGAGGTCGGCGAGGCTGGTGCCGGCCGACCGCAAGATGCCTCCAAAGAACAACCCGCGATTGGCAACCGACCGCGGATTCAGCGCGAAGTAGATCGCGATGCCGACACCTAGGAGGAACCACGCCGATACAGCCGTCCAGGCCGCCCGCTCGATACCCGTCTTCCCCCCGCGCCGCGCCAGGGCCAGGCCGGTCAAGAGCAGCCCTTGCAGGGCCATGGTCTCGTAGGCCGCGGCGCTCGCAACGACCAGGACGCTGAAGACCGCGGTCTGCAGTTTGTGGCGAAGCTCCCCGTGAATGATGAAGATGACCAGCGGCCAGAACAGCCACGTCATGACATGAGCCTCGGTCACCGCCACAAACCACGCATTCATCGAGACGGCGAAGAGCGACAGCAACGGCCAGAACAACGACTCCCTCTGGTCCGTCGAGATGAACCACCAGCACAGGAGCAGGTGGAGCGGCCCAAGATAGTAGAGCCCGGCGCTGTGCAGAATCCGCAGGGTCGAAAAATCGGTGACTCCCAGCCATAACGCCAGGACCACCGGCCACTGCGTTAGCGCATGGGCCGCCACGCGCCCATGCTCGAATGTCGTCGGCACCTCGCGCTCAAGAAGCGTGATGAAGTAGAAGGCGCCGTCGGCAACCAGGCCCCGGGAAGCCAGTACCGCCAGGCAGGCCGCGAGGGTGAAGTACGCCCCGACGAGGAGAAAGACCCATGACGCGAGCGCCGCGCTCGAGGCTTCTGGATCGGGGCCGAGCTCGTCACACGCCGCTGGGCTGCCAGCCTGAGCTTGGAGGCGATTCCGCCGGCTGAGCTCCGAAATACGAAGGGGGCCGGCCGATCTCATCATCGTGCCGACCCCCTCGGAAGGTTTCGCGTCGATTGCCGTCTAGCTGGCGACTTCCTTCTGGCCCTTCATGCGACGTCGAATGACGGCACCGAGACCGGCCAGCGTGGTGCCGAAGAGAAGCAGCGTAGCAGGTTCAGGGATGGGATCGATGACGCTGAAGGCGATACCGGACTGAACCGTGTGCCGGTCCGCGAAGAAGAGGTCGACGGTGTAGTTCCCCGCCGCCAGACCCGTGATGGTACTGGTCGTGGCTAGTGACAGCGCCTTGACACCACCGTTGTCCAAACCCGTGAGCAGGCTCCCGTTCAGGAACAGCCAGGCATCGTCGTCAGCGGTCAGGGTCAGTACGGTAGCGGGCGTGATAGCCAGTACGCCGGTCCAGTGGACCGCCCGGAACCCGTTCGCTCCGCCGTCTGAGGCTGCACCACCCGCGAAGAACGAGCTCCCAAAGGCAGGGCCACCCAGCACATTCGCATTGCCCACCAGTACGGAGCTGTCGAGTCGAACCCCGCCGGCGCCAACCGACGCGTCCGCGCTAACGATCCCGGTAATGGGCTGTGCTGTCCACCACTGAATCGCGCCAGCGACGGTATTGGTAATGGCACCCGAGGCAGGCACGGGAGCAAGTCCGTTTACAAGCGGGGCGGCCGCTGCTGTGCCCGCCACACCAGAGATCGCAGGTAGAACGAGCCCGGTAACTGTCGCACCGTCGATTCCATGCTCTACGTCCGGATGGCTAGCTGATAGGGTGAAATAGTTGCCAGTGAGGCTGAATGCAAGCGCTGGCGAAGCGGCGAGGGCTACCGCAAGCAGCAACCCCAGCCCTACCACCATCAGCTTCGGGCTCCGTCTCATCATGTTCTCTCCCTTTCGGTTCGGAGGACTGGACCGCTCGGCTGCTCCCCATGCAGCAATGACTATGCCATGGGATCGAGCAACTTTAGACCATATATATTAGTCACTTACAAATCGGATAACCAGCCTACTGTGAATAGCTCTGCACACACCTGACCGACTCGCTTCAAGTCTTAGCACCGGCCGATCACACGCGATCGCGCCGAATAGCGTTCTACAGCAAGACGTATGCCTCTCGAACCCCTATCGGTATCGTCCTGATTCCTTTGTATTTAACCCCGCACGCACCGACGCGGAAGAGGGAAAGTGTTGCCCAAATATCCCCGGCGGCCGGATGTTCTGTCCTCTCCCGTTCCCCAGGCTTGCAAAGCTCGCCGGTGAGGCAGTAGCGTAAGACCACCCTCCCGATGACGGAAAGCCATATCTACCCCACCCTAGATGGCGAAAGAGCGCCGGGTTCGGCGCAGCCCTGGCCGCAGCTCCTCTTTGTCTCCATCGCCCTGCTGGCTGTCCTGACGCCTCTCTACTGGCGCATCGCGCGGGACCTGGGCCTCCAGTGGTGGGACGACGCGAACTACAACCATGGCTTCCTCATCCCGCTCTTCAGCGGCTTCCTGCTGTGGCGAGAGCGGCATCGCTTTCGAGGGCTCGAGCCGGCGGGGAGTTGGCTCGGTTTGCCTCTGCTCCTGGGGGGCATCGTGATTCTCCTGGTCGGAGACATCGGCGCCGAGAACTTCTTGATGCGAAGCTCGCTCTTGGTAATTCTGGCTGGACTCGTTCTCTTCCTGGTCGGGCGGGAGATCCTCCGCGTCGCCCTGTTTCCTCTGTGTTATCTCCTCTTCATGATTCCCCTGCCCGGGATCCTCTTCTATGCCGTGACCTTCCCGCTCCAGCGTGTCGCGGCGGACTACGCCGCGTGGACGCTGGATCTGCTGGGCGTGCCGGTGCTCCTGGACGGCAACATCATCCACCTGAGCCAGATCAGCCTCGGCGTCACTGAAGCGTGCAGCGGGATCCGCTCGCTGATCTCCCTGCTCGCCGGGGCCGTGGCCTGGGCCTATCTCATGCTACCGGGGGGCTGGGTGTCGGTCCTGTTTGTGGCCTCTGCGATCCCGATCACCATCGTGGCGAATTCCGCCCGGGTAGTGGCTACCGGACTCATCGGGCAATGGTTCGGCGTCGAGTACGCCTCGGGCTTCTTCCATGAGTTCGCGGGGTGGGTCGTCTACGTCTTCGCTTTCGTCTGTCTGATGGGCGTCTATTCCCTGATCCAGCTCCTGCGCCGGACCAAATCGAGGGCTCGCGCATGACGTTTTTCGTACGGGGCATCGTCGCCGCCTTGCTGCTTCTCGGGGCCTTGCTCGTGTTGCAGCTGCGATCCACGGGCGAGGCCGTGCCGGTCCGCAAGGAGTTCGACACGTTCCCCGCCGTCATCGGTACCTGGCAGGCGAAGGCGAGCAGCAATCTCGACCCGGAGATCGTGAACTTTCTCAAGGTCAACGACTACGTGATGCAGAGCTACCGCGACACCGACGGTCACCAGCTGTGGCTGTACGTCGGCTACTGGGCGACCCAGCGAAAGGGCGCCCAGATCCACTCCCCGCAGAACTGCCTGCCGGGAAACGGCTGGGAACCCATCGAGGCATCGCTACTCACGGTCGTACTGCCCGCGCCCTACTCGCCCATCACGGTGAATCGCTATCTCATCCAGAAGGAGCGCGAGCAACAGGTGGTACTCTACTGGTACCAGTCGCAGGGCAAAGCGGTGGCCGGTGAGCTGGCCGCGAAGGTCGACATGGTGCGCAGTGCGATCCTTCGCAACCGCACGGACGGAGCGCTGGTCAGGGTTTCGGCCCCGGCCAGTGGCGGGGTCGCGGATACGACGGACAGTCTGGTCCGCTACGTTCAGAAGCTCTATCCGATCCTGGTCGAATACCTTCCCGAGTAGGGCCAACGAGGGCAAGCGAATGTCGGTGAGCGTGCGCGCGGCCACAGCATTCCTCATGATCGCTCTGCTCCTGGCCGGCTGTTCGCGGAGCCCGGAGGCGAAGAAGGCCCGCTATCTCGAGCGGGGCGACCGCTACTTCAAGCAGGAACAGTACCGGGAAGCGATCATCGAATATCGCAACGCCCTGCGCATCGACCAGAAGGCCCCGGGCGCTGCGCGCCAGATCGGTCTCGCCCACTACCAGCTCGGCCAGCTCGGCCTGGCGTTCCGCTTCCTGCTCGCCGCTCAGGAGCTAGAGCCGGACAACACCGAGGTCCGCCTGAAGCTTGCGGGCATCTACTTGGTCGGCGGCCGTCCAGACGACGCCTCCACACAGGTCGACGAGATTCTCAAGAAAGAACCGAACAATCTCGACGCCCTCCTGATCTCGGCGGGCGCCGCCAACACGCCTCAAGAGATCGACGGGGCCCTGGCGCGCATGCAGAGCGTGCAGTCTACCCTGACGGGCACTGCCAAGTTCCATCTGGCGCTCGCCAGCCTGTATCTGAAGAAGCAAGATGTCGCCTCGGCGGAACGCGAGTTCTACGAGGCCGCGGCCCGCGAGCCCAAATCGGTCGAAGCCCATGCCGCCCTCGGAAACTTTCACGTTTTTCGCCGCGCCATGCCGGAAGCGGAACGCGAGTTCCGGACCGCGTCCGATCTGGCCCCGATGGGGTCACCCGCCCGCGTCCGTCTGGCGGACTTCTATCTACTGACGCGGAGGCCCGACGAGGCCCGGCGCATTCTGAAGGAGATCACCGAGAAGGCTCCGGACTCGCTCCCCGCCTGGCGCCTGCTCGCTCAGCTCGACTTCGCCGAGGGTAAGGTCGACGAAGCGCTCAAGTCCGTCGAATCGGTACTGAAGAAGAGCCCCGCCGATATCGACGCTCATCTTCTGCGCGGTCGCATCTACCTGGTCCGGAAGGACACCACCACCGCCATCCAGGAATTCCAGGCGGTGTTGAAGTCGGAGCCCCGGATGCCGACCGCGCACTACCAGCTCGCCCTGGCGTATCTCCAGGGCGGCAACGCGCAGCAGGCCAAGAGCGAGCTCCGCGAAGTCATCACGACCGCCCCCAATCAGGTCGAGGCCGTGCTTCTGCTCGCCGAACTGAACATTCAGACCGGTGCGGTGCAGCCCGCCGTCGAGGACCTCGAGCGCCTCCTCAAGGTGCAACCGAACGCCGCCGGAGCGTACGTGCTGCTGGCCACCGCCTATCTCGCCCAGCGCCAGCCCGCCAAGGTGATCGAGACCGGCCGGCGCCTGATCGCAGCCGGGCCGAAGGATGCGCGAGGGCCATATCTCGTCGGCCTTGGCCTCCTCGCTCAGGGTAAGAAGGCCGAGGCGCGAAAGGAGATGGAAACGTCGCTCGGTCTGTCTCCGGGCTTCCTCGACCCGCTGGCCCAGATCGTCCAGATCAATCTGATGGACAAGCAGCCAGACGTGGCCCTGGCGATCGCGCGCAAGCAGGCCGCCCTCGTCGCCCGCTCCGCGCCCCACCAGATGCTGCTCGCCGGGGTGCACGTCGCGCGGCGCGAGCCAGATCTCGCGGAGGCCGCCTACCTCAAGGCAATCGAACTGGCGCCATCCATGACGGAGCCGTACCGGATGCTCGCCGCGCTCTACGCCAACACGAAACGCTACGACCAGGCGCTGGCGAAACTCGGCGACGCCTTGAAGACCAACCCGCGCGACGCCCTCGCGCTCATGCTGACCGGCGTCATCTACGAGCAGCGCGGCGACACCGCGAAGGCGCGCGACGCGTACGAGAAGATCCTCGCCATCAATCCTCGGTCCTCGGCCGCCGCCAACAACCTCGCCTGGATCTACTCCGAGCACGGCGGCGACAAGGAAAAGGCGCTGCAGCTCGCGCAGATGGCAAAGGAGCAAGCCCCGGATGACCCGCGGATCTCTGACACGCTGGGCTGGATACTGTACAAGCGCGGGGTCTATCAGCGCGCCCTTGCACTGCTGAAGGAAAGCGCGACGAAGCTACCCGACAACCCGCAGGTGCAGTACCACCTCGGGATGGCATACGCGCAGGTCGGCGACCACCCCAACGCCCGGAAGGCGCTCACGGCAGCGGCAAATTCAGGCGCCGTCTTCGAGGGCAAGGAAGAAGCCAGGAAGGCTCTGGCCAGCCTCAAGTAAAGGTCAGCTGGCCTGCCAGCCCCCCACGTGGGCCGCTGCCCAGCACATCACGTAGCAGGCCCCCGCGACCACCAGCACCGTCGTGAAGCCGAACATCATGCCCAGCAGCATCGCGACCACCGAGCCGATCACCGTGAAGAATCCATTGACGCCCCACGCCCACGGCAGCAGGGCGGGCGCGCCCACGCCGACCGCGACCAGGCCCAGCGGGAACGGCATGCCGAGCACGAGGCCCAGCGGGGCCACCAAGGCGGCGGAGATGACCACCCGCCATGGAAGCCCGAGCCCGAGGGTCGCGTTGAAGATCCACGGCATCGCGAGCGCGGTCGTCACGAGCACCGCCAGCACCGCGGGTAACGCCGTGCCGACCCCACCGCCGGCCCGCCGAGTCAACCGCTCTCCGAGGTAGGCCCCGACCCCGGTGAAGACCAGCAGGCTCCCGAGAACCACCGCAAAGGCGTAGATGGGCTCCCCGAGAAAGAGCGTGAACCGCTGCAGTAGGACGATCTCGATCATGATGAAGCCGAGCCCGAGCCCCGCGAAGTAGGCGAGATATGACCAGCACCCCGCGGTGCGGAGACCGCGGCGCGAAAACCGGACGAGCGGAAACAGAATGAGGAGCGCGGCGATCACGGTGGCCTGGATCAGAAGCAGGATCAGCATGCTCTCGGTGCCGGCGGTTGCCCCGGTTTGGTTGAGTCCGCGAAACCAGATCTGCGACCACCGGGCCTGCTGATTGAAGAAGGGCCGGTCATCCGTCGAGGGAGAGATATCCAGGGGCTGAGCCGCATAGAACTTTCCGAGATCGGTCGTGCTCAGGATCTGCTCGTACAGCCCCGAATGCGAGCTGATTCCCTTCGGGTGGAAGGGCGAGTAGAGGATCTCGGACCCCGGCCGTCCCGGCGCGGGGCCTTCCGTGCTTAACCGCTCCGCCAGCGCGCTGACCTCGCCCCGGGTCCAGGGCGACTTCTTGAGCATGAAGACCGTATGGTCCGCGCGGGGGCCCCACGGCATCAGCGGCCCCTGAAACACGAGCAGGTGCTGGGCCGGACTTCCCCGGCCGCTCCGCTCGAATACCTCTCGCATCGTCGTGAAGAGCCTGGCCACCTGCGAAGGGGGACGCGTGATCAGCAGGACCCCGTCGGGGCTCAGCCGCTCCAGATAGTCCCCAACCGCCTCCCGCGTGAACATGTAGTTCTCGGCCATCCCCAGGGCGCCCGCGGTGAGCGCGGCGTTGCTGAACGTCTGGACGGAGAGAATCACGTCGTATGTCTCGTTCGAGCGTCGCACGAAGCTGCGTCCCTCGGCGGTCACCAGCCGTACCGCAGGATTTTCGAAGAGGCCGCCGAAGGCGCCCCGCATCTTCTGGGAGACGATATCGTTGATGATCGGGTTGATCTCCACCGCGGTCACGGACGATGCCTTGAAGTAGAGCGCCTCCAGCACTTCGCGTCCAGCGCCCGAGCCCAGAACGAGCACTCGCGGATTCTTCTTCCCGATATAGGCCAGGCCGGGCGGGCGGTAGTCGGGACTGTCGAGCCAGTGCTGCACGCCCGCGCTCAGGTCTCCCATCCCGGTCGCGGCGGTCCCCCCGTCGATCACGATGCCGAAGCCCGGACCGGGCCACCCCTTGGCCGGGTCCGCCGCCAGCGGATACACGTCCACGCGCGAGATCGCGTTCCACGCCGTGTAGAGCGGTGCCGGCCTCGGCGGAGCGGGAAGCATCGGATGTCCCTTGCTCGCCGCGACCGTGATCGGAAGAACCCGGTCTCCCAGCGGAGCCAGGACGAGAGCGATCGCCCCGAGGGCCAGGGCGGCCAGCGTCAGCCGCCGCGATTCGCGCAAGCCGAAGACCGCCGCCGCGATGAACCCGAACACCGCGGCCAGTATCACGGTCCCGGATCCTCCCAGGACCGGCATGACCAAGGCCAGCGCGGCGCAGCCCGCACCTGCGCCCACCAGGTCGGCGGCGTAGAGGCGATTCACCCGCTGCGCGCCGCGCGTGAGGAGGAGGGCGATCGCCAGTCCCGACCAGAAGAACGGAAACGCAAGCGCCAGGTAGTAGAGCGGCAGCATCACGGCATCGTGGGCCAGCGCCCCCTGCTGGCTGAACGGGTCGAAGGGAATGTGCTGCATCGCCCAGAAGCTGGCGATCGTGGTGATACCGAAGGCGCCCGAGAGCAAGGTCAGAGTCCGGTCGAGCGATGCCCGCTCGCGCAGGCCCGTCCACAACGCGAGCGCGACCCCGGAGGCGCCGAAGCCGAGGAGCGCAGTCCAGATGACCAGGAAGCCGAAGTGGTACCAGAGGGCCACCGAGAGCACTCGGGTGAGGGCTAGCTCGAGCAACAGCGTCGCGAAGGAGATCACCGCAATTCCGATGTAGTGTCGCCGGCTCATAGCAGCTCCTCGATCGGTTGACCGTCCACGTCACGCATCTCGACATCCAGCATTCGTGTGATCGTGGGCGCGAAGTCCATGATGGACACGGTGCGCTTCATCCTGCCCGGCTCGATTCCGCCACCCATCGCCACGAACATTCCCTCGGGCCGGTGCTCCCCCGTCCGACAGTAGCGGTTCTCACCCTCGATGACGCCGATCGCATCGGAGCCGATGCGGACGCTACCACTGCCGGGTTTCCCCGCCCGTGCGGTGCCGAGGGGCACCTCGGCGTTCCACTCGACGAGCAGGTCCGGGAGGGCATCCAGCTGGTCGCCTTCGTACAGGTCCCGCGTACGGGTGACCGCGGTCACCACCGGCTTGCCGGTGCGGAGGTCTCGGATGTCCAGCAAGTCCCGCTCGAGCTCCGCGCACAGGGCATCCATCTCGGCTCCACGTTGCACGAGACCCATGGGCTCTCGGCCCACCAGATTGAACCGGAGGCCGCCAACCGCGAAGCCGTTGTCGATGATGAAGCACCGGCTCCGGGCGTGGTCGAGCTTCGGGGCCGGGATCGTGCCCGGTCCATCGATCCAACCCCGCAGATGGTCTCGCACCGACCTGAGCGGCGCCTTGACGGTCACCGGCAAGCGCCGCCATCCCTCGCTCAGCACCGCGTCCACGTGGTCCCGGAGCCGAGGCGGGGTCGGGACCTCCGGCCCCGGGAGACGCGGAACGGCCATCTTCAAGCGAACCAGAATCTCGTCCAGGAGGAACTGCGCACCGTGCTTGTGGGCCATCCCGTGCCCGGCCAGCACGATCACCTTCGTCTCGGGACCGACCTCGGCCAGAATCCGCCCGATGGCGGCGTCGATGGCGACATAGACATCCCTGATCGGATCGCCGGTCACCTGGGCTACGTCGGGCTGGTGGCCGGGATGCCCGGCGTCGTGTAAATGCCAGCACTGGTGGCCCACGCAATGGCTCTCGGTAAACACCTGAGCGAAGAACTGCCAGCCCCCCTGTCTCAGGTAGTGACAGGTCAGGTCGGCCTTCCTCTGGATGCCGTTGACCAGAGCCTTGCGAAATTCGATGAAGTCCGCGGGCGTGCGATTGTCCCGGTTGCACGATCCGCTCAGCGGATGCAGGCCGAACCGTGCCTGGATCTCCGACCTGAGGGACCCGGGCCACGTCCGGAACCCGTAGTTCTCGTCGTGCGATCCCCACTCGACCGTCTGGATCCCGTTCAGCCCTTCGGTGATCCCCGAGAGGGGAATGTCGAATACTCCCACTCGTTTTCCGGCGCGGCTCAGGAGGTTCCAGAAGGGCTCCCGCTTCACATGCTCTCCCGTGGGCATGTGCGCAACCTCATACGTTCCCGGCTTCAACATGACGAGGCTATGGATGCCGTGACGAGCCGGCGAGACGCCCGTGTAGAACGACGGCCAGGTCGCGCCCACGAAGAAACCGCGCGGGGCCATGGTGTCGCCGGCCAGTCCGCGTGCGAGGAGCGATGCAAGGTTCGGCAGGAGCCCGGCCCGGATCCATTCGGCGATGAGGTGCTTGTCGCCGGCATCGACCTCGAGCAACAAGACCTCGGTCGGAGATTTCACTCGCCACCCGTCCCCGGATCAAGCAAAGAGGTGTCGAGTGTAGGTCAAGTAACGCCAACCGTACGGATGCAGCAAGCTCCGCAGATGCCATTTCCAGGCCTCGATCTTCTCGCCGTGC
>Ga0114129_10012201_pt1 | contig 12227 bp, 10 predicted proteins | sample RhiMetdeltSRZDD1_FD_80071 | JGI IMG/M metagenome (GOLD analysis project Ga0114129, IMG submission 80071) | Populus rhizosphere microbial communities from Tennessee, USA - Rhizosphere MetaG P. deltoides SRZDD1 (version 2) (version 2) | ecosystem: Host-associated > Plants > Roots > Rhizosphere >...
ACGGGAGGAAACATGACGGGAGGAAACATGACGGGAGGAAACATGACGGGAGGAAACATGACGGGAGGAAACATGACGGGAGGAAACATGACGGGAGGAAACATGACAGGTGCCGCGAAATAGCACGGTCAATAGGAATATTTCCTTTATTCAACTCCAAACATAGTCCTAGATTTTTTCCAACTTTTTTAATTGGTTCAATTAGTTCTGTAATATCAATTTATTTTTAAGTTCAAGCATGAGACACACCGAAGATATTGCAAATTTAATATTTAGGAGCATCAAAATATAGATTAATCATGATTGTAATTAAATTGAGAAACAGTTGTCTATTGATCAAGTAGCTCAAGTAACTATAACTATTCTAATGGATAATTTTACCGATTTGCTATTAGCAAACTCGGCAAATGCAAAAAGGCAACCGCTCATAATGAATGAAAAAATCAAGCTTCCACCTCCGATGGCGGAACATGGATTTTCCGCATTAGTTCACATAGATAAAATTAATCAAGACGGTATAGATACGAACCTAAGAGGTTGTTCATTCTTATTTGATGCCGGCGTAAGCGAAAATGGGGTTAGTATCAATGCCGATCGACTTGGAATAGATTTAGAACACATAGATGGTATCATATTAAGTCATGGTCATTTCGATCATTTTACCGGGCTTCATAGCATAATTAAAAAGATCCGCTCTAAAAGATCAGATTTTATCTTGAATCTATATACGCATCCTGATGCATTTTTAAGGAGATGGTTAGTACTACCCGATGGAAAAAGGGCAAGGATGCCAGTATTAGATGAAAAGCAACTTGAGCAGTTGGGGGCCAATATACAAAAAGATTCCAGTGTCAGGATACTTCCCGGTGATAATAATCCCCTATTCCTTATCACAGGGGAAATACCGAGAGAGACAATTTTCGAAAAAGGTTTTCCTTTTCAGCACGCAGAAGAACTAAACGGTAAAAAATTGAGACATGATCCATTGGTTAAAGATGATCAAGCGCTAGTTGCAAACGTCAAAAATAAGGGGTTGGTAATTCTGACAGCTTGCGGCCATTCTGGAATTATAAATACTATAAAATATGCGAAGAGAATTACTGGAATAGATAAGATTCACGCAATTATTGGAGGTTTTCATCTCCCTTCAGGCGGAATATATGAGGACGCAATAGAACCCACCATAGAAGAATTGTTGAAAAGTAACACGGACCATATCATACCTTGTCACTGTACTGGATGGAAAGCAATCAATCGAATCATTGAAGCTTTTGGTGAAAAGTTTATACCAACAAGTGTGGGTACCACTTTTACATTTTAGCCAATACTTGTTTGTAGTAACAGCTTTATGCGCTGCAAATCAGTTAGTATTTCGTTGATGCATAGATTTAGCAATTTTTTTGGAATTATTTGACTTTTTTGTCGTGCGAAATTGAAAAGTGTTCCCGATTACAGGATTTAATGTTTATCAACTCTTCCGACATTCCTATTGCATTCAGCCTAGACATGCTTGAGCTGGGAATGATATGCCTATAACGACTCGGTTAGTCTTGAAAATGGTCCAATCCTAAAAATGGATCAGAAAATGCCAGCACCCTCACGTCGTGGATTGCCCCAGAGCATTTCTTGCGTAGCACCAGGGAAATTGGAACATTTTCTTGAAATATTTCGGTTTTCTCATCGTTTGAGTCACTGCAAAGGCTAGATTTGAATCCCATTTGGGCCGTTTCAATTGTTTTATAGTCCAAGTATGTATGACAGTTGCGCGTCATAGGCGATAAATCATTGGTTGACCCAAGTGCTTCATTCCAATATGGCCTGACCTATTGATTCTAGATCTCTAGATGGACGCCTAAACTCAATATTTTTTGATTTCAAGACTTTTCTATTTTGTGGACGTATTAAAGCTACAAACCCCAGAAGTGGGCCAGGACGCTTTCTTCGGTGTGGCATAACCAATACCTGGCCCATTCATTAAAAGCCCCCTATATTACTGCCTTTTAAGGGTGTCAAACAACCCAATACATCAAAATTGGTTGGGTGTGGTAACTTGACTCCATTCTTGGTCTCTTCAACTATAATTATCTAATTGGGGAGACATCTGTGTTAATTCTGTTTTGCTATTTGTTATGAAGCAATTATTCACCGAGCTCATAAAGGTCGTATCGTTTAAAAGACGGAAGCGTTTCGTCTAATTTCCTAACTTATTGACTCATGACTATATGATGGATCAACCAAAAAATCAACATTTATTCTTTCAAAGCCTTTTAAATTTTGTTGGCCCTATTTATGATACCGAGTATACATCCCTGATGGGCCAGACTAATTTTAGGGCATAACAATGCTGGCCCATCTATTCAAAATCCAAGTGTATTAACAATTTCGCAAATATGAATAGTATGGGGTATTTTTGAGGTAATCTTTGATTTGACAACATTTTCTAAATGTGTAACACTCTGGCGTTTGATGTTTCCTATGAAAGGATTTACTACTCATTATTATAGTCATATATTTCAACGATGTTGTAGAACGGATCTTCACAAATGTTCTTATGTAGACTTTATCTTGAACTACTTGCCAAATTCTAATCCGTTGATTTCTCCACAATCAGAAATTCTTTTACAAAACCATTGAATATCTGGATCAGTAACACACATATGTGTAATGCCTGATTTCCGGTATTCGCAGATTATTCGGCCTTAATCCAAGAAATTCAGTGCACAGAAGACATCATGTAGGAATTAAAAATAAGATGGGTACAGTCGACATCTAACTTAAATTAAAATCGTCCCACACACATTGATATTATTCAACCACATTCCAATGATTTCTTGTTATGAATTCGAGAAGGTTGCCTGCGGGATCTCTAAAATAAATCGATCTAGATTTTATTGAATTCTCCCATATTATTTCCTTTTCAACTTTAATTTCATTTTCTCCCAACAATCTCTTTGCTTTTTCATAATCTTCGATTTCGATCTCAAATGCAATATGAACCATCGAAGGTGGAGTGGATGCTCCATGATTCGTTTCCTTTTCAGTTGTAGTTACTGAAGGGTCAAATATAAGGAGCATATTCTTATCGGTCTTTAGGAATACATGCCGCCCGCTCTGTTCAGAGACAAACTCCAGCCCTAGTTTATCGACATAAAATTCTTTCATTCTCTCTAAATCAGATGAATATATGGACGTCTCAACAATCTTTCTAAATCTCATGTTACCTGATGGGAAGACTCGTAATAAATACTTGCCAATTTTATTGACTATGATTCACAAGGGGTTTCTATTCATACTAACCATATGAGTTGACTATGGTATGTGACACATACAAATTTGAAATTATAGCCAAGTCAATCAACCTTCGATCCGCTTCCCCTTTTACCCTTAAGTTCATTCATAACAAATTCCATATAGGATTTCATTTCGTCTTCCTTCATTGATGCTTCAACTCCACTCTTGTCTGCCATAGCAGCAGATGTATTCTTTGCTACAATTAGTACTTGCTTTTGTACTTCTCTTTCCATTTCTGCAGAGCCCATGCTGTCCAATAATTTTGATTGTTCCATTATAGATCTTCTTATTGATTGACGCAATGTCATGTCTTGAGAAACGGAGATCGCCGAATAATAAAGACCATTGTATATTAGGTAACACGATAATCCTGTAAAGGATAACGAGATAAAACCATAAGGCGGATAGGCTGCTTGAAAAAGTAGAAGAGCCGGCGATGTAGAAGAGAAGGAATCCGTAGGCAGCGATTACCATGTAGTTCCTGGCCGCAGTACCAATTTTCAAAGTTCTTGCCACTGATAAGAACGCAACTCCAAATAGTATTCCTGTGAAAATGGCAGAAAGAGAGAAAATAAGAATATTAATCATTGCATCTGAATTTTCTGATGGCGTAAAAAAACCTAGCTTATTAGTGTAAATAATTTTTCCAGCCCTTCAACAAATCTTGGAAAAGCTCTATCCAAATCTGAAAAAGAGAAAATTGAACCTATACATAATACAGATCTTATGCTCCTGATGTGAATGATGCGGAATGAGTAAACTTCCTAATTTCTGGTCGTCATCGCTAAGCGAAATTGTTAAACATAGATTCTATAAATAGGTAAAATCTTAGCCCAATTTATTACGAATTTATATTAAACATCGAATTGAATTCGATAGCAATTATAACTATCAAATGCATCTCCGATTAACGTAGCTTGGGTCACTCAAGGAAGTCGCTAGCAGTTTTGGGAATTGTTATTATCGCGGCCATTCTTATAGCATCATATTACTACTATTATATTTCCTTTCGACCTGCACCTTTTAAAACCACTGGAAAGTTAGACGTATTTGGAATAACTGAAATTTATCCTACAAAAATAGATGGGCGCGAATGGTTTATCGACATGAATAATCCGACTAGCGATGGAATTTTCAATCCGCAATCTAATATCACGAGACAAAGCGATGGCTCCTGGGAAATAAGCGGAAGATACAATACCGGAAAATTTAACAATGAGGTAAGAATGGAAGTAAATACTCCTCTTGGGCAACCAGAATGGAGGGATGTGGAAATGACAGGTTATGCCAAGGTAACGGTTGCAAATACACCGTTTGACTCGTTGGTCTGGTACGCCAGAGGAGGGATGCACGATAGTTTGGTACCATGCGAAGGTACGTCACTCAAGGGAAGACTAACTGCAAATGGCGCCGCGTCATGGATAAAGGAAATATGGCATACTGGAGGTTATACAAATGAAAGAGCAAAAGTTCAAGCCACAGACTCGATAGTTGGCAGATGGATAGGATGGAAGGCTGTGATGTACAACATAAATGATGATAAGGCAGTGAAGATGGAATCCTATCTCGACGATAAAGCAAAGAACAAGTGGGTAAGGGTTACGGAGTTGATTGATAATGGAGGATGGGATTCAAACCGCCCTGATTCGGTCTTTTACAGTGCAAATTGCGGCAAAACTAAGGATTATATCATTACAAATGGAGGAAAAATAGCGACCTTCAGGTCTGATAACTTGATCTGGGATTTTAAGAATCTTAGCGTAAGAGAGATTAGAGCCCCTTCCAAGTAGTTGTAAAAATTTAAGTTCACAGACATCCTTACTCCCACCCCTTCGATACATGAACAAAGTTAATTCATGTTGAAAAGGGACGCATACGATATTTCTGATAATCTAGGGGTGATGACTATATCATGAGACAGTTTCAGTACATGGATTTCATTAGAAAACTCCCTACATTCAGCAGAAGCTTACTATTTAAAGTGCAAAATTACCTTCATAGCCCATTTGTAGTGTTGGCAATAGCTATGAGTATAATTGGGGTAACACTCCTCTTTTTGGTATCAACTAGAGGCTCAAGTATTTTAATTAATGAGAGTCATCTCATTGATAATAGATCGACTCAAATATATGGGATGATAGCATTGTTTCTAAATAGTGTCTTTTCATCCCTTATTCCAATACCAACGGAGATATCCACGTCCATTTTGTTACTTCTCAAGGTAAATAGGATTATCATATTCATTATATTGGACGTTGGATCAATTATCGGTGGATATCTGGCATATTTGATTGGGAAGAAATTTGACTGGTTTATGGAACGTAAGCTAAATGGGGCTGTAAAACCCCAATTCATATCTAAACTCTCGAATTTTATAAACCGCCACGCGCTGTTATTATATATCCTCTATCCATGGTTACCTCTGGTTGGAGACGGCTTTTATTTTCTTGCTGGAGTAACAAGATATGACCTGCGTAAATTTCTTATATATACGACTATAGGCAAAAGTATCAAGGCACTTGCAATTATTGGCTTACTTGCATCTATAATCCCGTATCTTTAAGGGAAAGAAATATTCTTATTATCGTCCCATCTACGTTATTGCTTCCAACAGGTATTTAGAATCGACGAAAGATTCTAAAATATTGAGCGAATTGATAAAATGTGCTGAAAACGTAGAGATATTTGAAAAATCCGGTAACTTGTTCTGACAAGGTTGACCAAAAAATAACTAATTCAGGGTTTGAATCTTTCTACGGCTTCCTGGAGATCGTCTATGGAAATAGGTTTTCTAATCAATCCCTTTACTCCATAGGCGTAAATTTTCTTCTCGTCTACAGTAGAGGCCGTAAAAATCATAATGTTTCTTGATTTTATAATATCTTCCTTCTTCAATTCGTCCAAAACGTCGAACCCACTAAAGTAAGGCATGGCTATATCTAGAAGAATAAGATCGTAATCGTTGTGATTTTTAATCATTTCTACACCCTCTTTTCCGTCTTGCAAGACGGTACATGATATGCCAATGTTCTCAAGGAAATAAGATACCACCTCAGTAATCTCTTTGTTATCATCTATTAGAAGGATTTTCATTTTAAAACCAGCTATAATCGATCGTGATTCTTTTTTTCAGCGACAGATCTTTCGCTAACGGGTAATGAAAAGCTAATCGAAGTACCATTTATATAATCTTTGTCCACCCAGATCTTACCACCGTGGGCTTCGATTATCCCCTTGCATATTGCTAGCCCCAATCCAGTTCCACCATGTTTTCTTGTTATGCTCGTATCTATTTGATAGAACGATTTGAAGAGGTTATCTACTTTTTCAGGTGGTATTCCTATACCGTTATCTTGTACGGTAAATAATACGCCGTCATAGGTCTCGTTAGTTGGTACCTTTATTGCAATTTGTTCTCCTTTTCCAGGAACAAAATCAACAGAATTATTTACCAAATTAACAATAACTTGACTAACGCGTTTTGAATCACAAACTACGGCAATATTGGACGCATGTGGGTCAATAATTGATTCAAATTTTATTTGTTTTTCTTTCATCAGTGGTTGTAGCTCGGACATGTTATCATTTACCAATTCTGAAATCCAAACTTCTTTCTTATTTAACTTTAATTTGCCAATGTCAAGTTTGTACACATCCATGACGTCGCTAACTATCATTTCCAGCTTTGAAACATTATTATGCATCATTTTCATTGCCTGTTTTTGCTTATCAGTGAGCTCGCCTAATACCTTTGTTTTGAGAAACATATCCGAATACATCTTCAAAGGAGTGAGTGGAGTCTTTAATTCGTGACTTACCATCGACATAAACTGTTCCTTGGCAAGCTCCGTCTTTATCAGTTCTTCGTTTGCCCTATACAATTCCTTCTCTTTCTCAATTAGAGCTTGGTTCTTGATTTCAAGCTCCCTTGTTCTTTGAACTACAAGCTTGTCCAGGTTGGTTCTCATAGATTCGATGCTCTGCCTCATCTTTTCAATTTCCAAGGAAAGTTTCCCTATTTCATCACTCCTATGTGTTTTAGACAAGAATTTGCAGGCTGTGACGTAGTCACCCTTTCCGATTTCGATAGAGGCTTGCTCTAGGTTCGATATAGGCTTGGAGATATAACGAGCAAAGAATAAACCAAATGCTACGGCCGCTATCACCGATATTAGGATACTGAAAATAGTCACGATAGAAGAATCTCTAATTGCAGTATCTACGGCACTGGTTCTCCCTGCTACTTCGTCCACTTCATTTGATATTGCCTTATCAATGGATGCAAATAACCCGTCTTCTGATTTCTGAAATTCATTTTCTAGATCTAGTGCTTGTCTGAGCTGCGATGGCGGTAATGCAGACGATAACGGTACACTTTGTCTTAGTTGGACTAGTTGATCTGAATACAGAACAAATTTATTCCAAGTAGAATGAATAGACTCGTTCAAATCTATCTCTTCAGGGAAATATTTATTGACAAACTCTTCATAAATGCTCAAATTATTATTGAATTTACTCTTCTGGTTAACTATTTCCTGCAGTACTTTGCCCTTATTGGTATCCGGACTGAAAACATAATTTTCAGTTTCAGCTTCGATGTCCAATGCCGCTGCCTTAATTTCCTTTAGTGAGTTTATGGCAGGCAAAGAATGGAACACCAGTAGGTGAAATTTTTCTCCAATAATTTGCGAGTAACTTAAACTAAGATAACCAACTATTCCTGTAATTACGGCCACAATCAGAAACCCCAGAATTAATTTTGTTCCAATTCTAGATTGAAAAGGTATGTTCTTAACGCCACTACCGCCTTCTTTTTGGACCATCACGTACCGTTGATGTTCGTTAGGAGAATCCCCCATTACAATTTACCTTCTCTGGACAAAATACATTAATCTTTCTGAAGTAAGATACAGATAATTTATGTTAATCAGAAGGCGGTGTAAGAATGGGAAATTAGTCAGAATTAAGAAACCAAAATGCTCCTAATGCTAGATTTTTATCTAGCTTCTGAATTGGCGGCCGATTAGTATATAATAAACACCTTAGAAAAACTAAGTCAGTTTTGAAACTTTTACTTTACGTCTTAAGACAGAAATCTGAAACCAAATCGATGTTTTATGAATGAGGGTAGATAACTTATCCATCCGTAATATCAACTCGTTCTAAGTTTACTACTAACCAGTACTATACCATGTAACGGAGTCCAATTAAGAAAGCCTTTTATGAATTGTCTTGCTTGCGACAAAATATCTGTGGAAAATTCAAACAGGATAGAGTCAGGTTGTTATACCATGTTACTATGATTTGAGAGATGCCATATCTATGGAGAAGCGGTATTTTACATCAGCCTTGGACAGCCTATCGTAAGCTTCATTAACTTTCTGTATAGGTATGACTTCCACATCGGCAGTGATGTTATGCTTGCCGCAAAAGTCTAACATTTCCTGTGTTTCGGCAATACCCCCTATGATTGACCCAGAGAGGCTGCGCCGACCGAACAGAAGCCCGTAAGCCGATACGGGATATGGTTTATCGGGCACACCTACGAGAGTGATGTTGCCGTCACGGCCTAGTAATTGTATATACGCGTTAATGTCATGTTCTGCAGAGACCGTGTCTATAATAAAGTCGAAACTCGCTCTATGCTTTTTCATCTGATCAGGATTTCGCGAATTCACCACTTCATCAGCTCCGAGGCGCACCGCATCTTTTTCTTTATTAGGAGAGGTTGTAAACACTACGACATGCGCCCCAAGTGCATGAGCAAACTTTACAGCCATATGACCCAATCCCCCTAGACCCACTACGCCGACTTTTTTGCCCTTGGTAACACCCCAATGCCGCATCGGGGAATATGTTGTAATTCCAGCACACAAAAGGGGCGCTGCGCCGGCGAGATTTAGGTTTGAAGGAACGAGTAGAACAAAGTGATCCTTAACTACGATACTGTCGGAGTATCCTCCATAAGTTACTCCCCCTAAGTGAGCGTCTGGAGAGTTGTAAGTAAGGATCATGTGACGGCAGTACTGTTCTAGACCAACCCCACATTCGGAACAGGTTCCGTCGGAGTCAACCATGCAACCTACTGCAGCAAGGTCACCGGGTTTGACTTTGGTGACTGCGGAACCTACCTTAGTGACGCGGCCAACGATCTCATGTCCGGGAACGCATGGATATACAGTAGGCATCACACTCCACTCATTTCGGACTTGGTGTAGGTCGGAGTGGCAGATGCCACAGAAAAGGATTTCAATTTGAACATCGCGATCGCCAGGGTCACGCCTAGGGATACTGATAGGGGCAAGCGGCGATTGAGCACCACCAGCAGCATACGCTTTCGCTTTATACTGACCACGTGATTCAGATTTAGATTGAGTAGTAGTGGACATAACAATTTGGGAGTGCACAACCTATAAAGGTATTTAGTCTACTAGGCAAGACACTAACAAAATAATAGGCAAAGCCATCACGTAAGCCATGCCCTTAGCTTAGTAATTCTCCTTTGACTACCGGTAGATTGCTATTTGTCTAGCAGGTGTTGGTATCAAGGATGAAGTTTGTCCCTTTACTATGATTTTATCTGGAGCAACTATATTACTCGTTAGCTTAATATCTAATATGGTATCACCTACATTGGCAACTTTGCGATTTTCTTTGATTTTAAATTTGCCAATTAATTTGTCATTAGCATTATGCGTCATGTTATATTTTTCTGATGTCGCATCATAGATTCCCCCCAAGAGCGATTTAGGCACTTTCAATTGCAAAGATAATGCTGGCGTTGCTACTGATCCAGTAACATCTTTACCTTTGTCCATAACCTCAAAAGACAAGACCTTGCTACTCAAATTTATTAACATATGGCTAACTTCGGTACTATTGTTACTTATGGCATTGACGAAGTATGTCAACACTTCTCTATTGCTCCCGATTGAAATCAACTTGTAAATACTTTCGCCACCTAAAAATATATCTCCAGTAGGTGATTTAGCTATCGCTATCAAATGACCTCTTAAGTCAGGCAGACGAATGTCCAGCTCGTCCCCTAAACCACCAGTATCGTTTATAGCGAGTGCGTAAATACTATTTTCTCCATAAGCGCAAACCACGAACTTATCCCTGAGGGCCGGAAATTTATTACCGTCATAAAATATCATTTGTGTGGGGGTTATCAATTTAAAATAAGTGCGAGCTGGTGCTTCCGTCGTAATATTGTCTGTAGGTGGAATGTAATTTGATTGAGAAGGTTGTGACGGGGAGATTATTTTTGACTTATAAGGAAATCCGTAATTTCCCCCTTTCTTTAGCACATTTATCTCATCGTTATACCGTCCACCGTTCTCTGCCACCAATCCAGTGACTGCAGCTGCATTTTCTTTTGTATTGCTAAATGCAATCCCAAAAATGCTTCGATGGCCACTTGTATAAACAGGCGAGTTAGGGAATGGATTATCCTGACGGGCAGCGCCATTTCTGTCAATTCGGAGGACAGAGCCAGAAAGGTTGGCATTTTGACCCTCAGCAATTTTGGCCACGTATGGAGTCGCTACATATAGAGAGTCATCTCGTCCAAATGCAAGAGCACCTCCAAATACTCTGTCGGTATCTGCAGGAATATTATCTATCAGTATTTTTTCGTTTGCGGCCTTGTTATCTATTTCGGTAAAGCGTATAACACGGCCAATGTTATTAGAATCATAGGGACTGTTTGCCCTTTGTATAACATATGTATATAAAAAGTGATTAGATTCAAATTGAGGATCTAGTGTAATGCCGTAAATATTTGCACGGTTATTTGGATTAAGTTCTTGTAAATCTACAAACGGCTCACCTTGTATTTGGTACCTGCCGTTCATTATTTCTATTTCCCCACTATTTCGCACTGAGAAAAATAATCTTCCGTCTGGAGCAAATGACATACTGGCTACAGCGGAGACTAACTTTGCGTTATTACCCCCACCTGAATCATCCCGAGGACTTCCTGAATCAAATGGCCAATATCCGAGCAATCCATCTTCAACTATAGAAGTCTTTTTCGAACGACTATAGGTCGAGTAATCTACTAACTTTTGGACATCAGCTACACTAGCAGGATGGTCGTACAACCTCACCTCATCTATTTTTCCAGACCAAGCTCTTCCAAAGTCATTTGAATTAACACCTAAACTCATGGGCGTTTCTGGATCAGGCAAATATTTTCCAGTATATGTCGTGCTGTTAACAAGAAATCCGTTGTGATAGAGCTTGAGAGATTTGCCATCAAAACTTGCAATTATATTCTCAAATATGCCCAGGGTAAGTGGGGCAGACACTTTGAATATCTTGCCCCCGGAATTTGTGACTGAGAACTGAACTATATTTTCATGTTTTCGTACGGCCGAATCTAAAAACCAACCGGCAGTTTTTGCGGAGTTTACGTGCGACATTATTGAAGTGTTGCCGGCAAAACCGGCATCTTGGTTAACCCATAATGAAACATAGAAAGTAGGTGGATTTAATCTCGCATGATTACTGATAGTGAAATATTGTTGTTTGAAGCCAGAAACTAATGCGGAATCGCCAAAAACACCTTCAGACGATTCAAATTTTGTCAAATTGATTGTAGCAATGCGTTGTATCTGCCCGGTGGTTGCTAAACTGTTGAACCTATCGCCCATGGGATCGCATCTTAATGTTGACCCGATTCTCGTACAACCAAAAGTAATCTGAGAGGGATTAGCTGCCTCCGACAAGACTGCGATGGCGCAAGCAATTATCGTTAGCGAGATAATCAAAAACACAAAAATAATCATAGAGGAGTTGTACAAGTAAAGGATTGTATTACGCGGGAAGTATAAATCGTTTCGAGGTAGTAATCCATATCGGGTAAGTAATTTGGGTCGCTAGCCTTTCGGATCTTCCGATTATGCGCCTTGATTGTTTTGTCGATAGTCCTA
>Ga0114129_10012202_pt1 | contig 12227 bp, 11 predicted proteins | sample RhiMetdeltSRZDD1_FD_80071 | JGI IMG/M metagenome (GOLD analysis project Ga0114129, IMG submission 80071) | Populus rhizosphere microbial communities from Tennessee, USA - Rhizosphere MetaG P. deltoides SRZDD1 (version 2) (version 2) | ecosystem: Host-associated > Plants > Roots > Rhizosphere >...
ATAAACTTCCAGGCTGGTCTGGAACATATTGCCCTTGAAATTTTTATACAGTCCTACGGATACCTGTTGACTGCTTTGTGGTTTCACTTTACTGCTGCTGCCGATCCATATTTCTGCCGGAAATGTGGCATTATAACTTTGCACCAGGTGAATATACTGGTGCATACTGCTATAGGCCAGTTTTACACTGCTGCCGGCGCCGGTAATATACAATAAGGATACACGAGGTTCGAAGTTCATATACTGCACATCGGGTTTCCGGTATACAGGCGTTCTGATACCTGCATATACATTGAACCGGCTGGTGATTTTAATGTCGTCGCTCAGGTAAGCGGCAAAACGTTCCGATCTCTTTTCCGGTATGTCCTTTTCATTGATGTTTATAAACCCTGTCGAAGAGATCTTATCCGAAATGGTAGCAGGAAAAAGCGATTGCTGCAGGTAGTCAATACCTATGCGCATTCTATGTGCTATATGCGGGTAATAATACAGGTCTGTTTTGGCATGCAGATCGCGGATCCCTGAATACAATTCTGCAAAATAGTGCTCTTCTATAGTTGAAAGTCGTTGAAAATAGGAAGTGTACACCAGCGATGTGTTTGAAAACAATTTCTTTGAAAAAACATGGTTCCACCTCGTGCTGAACGTCCTGTTGCCGAAGGCGATATTATAATTTATGTAATGGTCCAGGTCATCATCTGCATCTTCCTCACCGGAATTATAAGCGCCCTTGTCGAAACCCTGGTAAAAGCTGAGGAAGATCCTGTCGCGCGAAGATAACCTGAACTGTAGCTTTGCATTCAGATCATAGAAATAATAATTGCTGAAATAGCCGGCCGTTGAAATGGGTCGAAGGATCCAGTCGATGGTGCTTCTTCGTGCCGATAAAAAGAAAGAAGATTTGCCGGGAATAACCGGGCCATACAGGGCCAGTGAAGATGCAAGGGTGCCCGCCTGCAGCTCGCCACCCAACTGCTGGTCACTGCCGTCTTTCATATACACTTCGAGTACTGAACTTAAATAATCTCCATAAGGGGCCGGGAAACCGCCTTTCAACAGGGTTGCTTTTTTTATGGCAGGAGAATTGAAAACACTTACTAACCCAAACAGGTGACCGGGATTGTACAAGGTAGCTTCATCCAGCAATACCTGGTTCTGATCGGCATTGCCGCCTCTTACAAAGTATCCTGCCGTTCCATCCATGCCTGCCTGAACGCCTGCAGAGAGCTGTACAGAATTGATGACATCACCATTGCCGCTGACGGCAGGTGCTGCCGTTATGATATCAGTCGACAGGTCTATCAAATCTACCTGGTTCCTGTTAACGGGATTGTCTTTTTCATTCATTACGATCACCGGTTTAAATGCAACGGAATCTTCCCGGTGGTCGAGTTGCATATTCAGCGAAATATCTTTTCGTCCGCTTATAGTCGATCGTATGGTTTGAAATCCGGCATAGGATATTTCTACTTCCAGTGAATCTGCAGAAGGTACTGTAATGGAATAAAAGCCGTAGCTATTGGAAACGATACCTCTTTTAATGGCCGGAAAAAAGATATTTGTGCCGATGAGTAATTCCCCTGTTTTTTTATCCCTGGTATAACCGCTGAGCGTTATCTTACCTTGCATGCTTTTTTGCAATATCACCTGATTACCGCTTACATGGTAAGTAATACCGGTTTCTTTGAACAGGTTATTCAACACGTCGGTTAATGATTGTTCAACAGCCCTGAACGTGATATTTTTTTGCCTGGCAATAAGTTCGGCATCATAAGCAAACCGTAAGGATGACTGCGATTCTATAAGGAAGAGGATATTTTGCAGGGACTCATTCTTTACATCGATAGTGATCGTGTTTCCTTCACTGATAATCTGGGACTGTAACGATGCAGTAAATACCAAAAGAAAGAATGCAAGTGAAGCTACCTGCCATAATAATTTATTACGCATCTTTTTTATGGAAACAGAACACATCAGGTATTTTTTGGATTGGGTACAGTGTTGTTGGCCGCTATGAATTTATTCCTTTTTCAAATAATAAACATCATTTTCCTGAATAAATGCGATGTTCAGCGATTTGCAAAGCACATCCATTGCGCCTTCAAAAGATTGTCCTTCAAGGTGACCGGTAAACCTTTTTTGGGTTATTGCGGTATCAATTATAACAATTTGTTTATTATATACTTCTATAAATCTGCTGATTACTTCTGGTAACGAAGTATTGACAAAAAGTAAACGGTTTTCGCTGTGTGTGGCCAACGAATCAATAAAAATGAGGGAGCGGGAATTTCCTGACGCCGGAACGAACCTTAAATGCATACCAGCCGTTAACAGGTGTACCTGGTTATTGGCATGGTTCCTGAATTCCGCTTTGCCGGTGACTACCGAAACATTGATACTGCCGTTTGTTTTTTGTATACTGAAACTGGTGCCAATATCCTTTACACTGGCAGTACCCAGGTCAACTATAAAGGGTATATCTTCTCTGTGCTGTACTTCAAAAAATGCGTCCCCGTTTTTTAATTGTACTTTACGCACAGACTGATTATAATCTGCGGGTACTTCAATGCTGGTAGCGGGGAATAGCTTTATGACAGTACCGTCTGCCAGTGAAACCGACTGCTGTTCTGAATTACCTGTTTTATAGGTAGTGCTGCTGTTTGCCATCATATACCAAATAACAAAGCCTGTTGCAATTACAAAAACGGCCGCTATTGATACGATCCTGATTAAACGGGCGCGTCTTTTCCTGGTAAAGTCAACAGTCATCGCCTGCTGATCCTTTTCACCGGTTACCTGTTCTTCCAGCTTACTGCGCAAAGCATTCCAGGCAATCGTTTCATTGGCCTGCAGGTAAACAGGATAATCATCCAGGCCGTTATGCCAGGCATCTTTCAACTGCATAAATAATTCCCTGTTTTGTGCACCGGAAGCAATCCATTGCTGAAATGCAGCGTCTTCTTCGGGGCTGAGATTGTCCTGAAGTGCGGAACTGATCAGATGCCACGGAATGGTATTTTCAGATAAACGATCCATGTGCTTTATTATTAAGACAAAATAAATCCGGCCCTGGTCCCGGTTATATTATAAAAAAATATGTATGATCAAAAACAGGATCACCGATTTACCGGCATACTTTGCCAGCAGTTTTAGTGCATGCGTTATATGGTTTTTTACTGTTTTTATTGAAATGCCCAGGCTGTCTGCAATCTCCTGTTGTTTAAGACCTTCGAACCGGCTCAACTGAAATACTTTTTTACATTGATCGGGCAGGTTATCAATGGCTTTATACAACTGCACTTTCAATTCATGGGCTTCGATCTGCTTTTCTTCATAGAATTCCTGCGGTAATTGGGCAAATTCGCGTTGGTTTTGCTTCTCCTTTTGCTGTTTGTTCAGCGCATTGATGCTTCTGTTCACCACCGCTTTGTAGATATAGGCTTTGAGCGAAGAATCGATCATGATGTTGCCTGCATCTTCCCAAATCTTTACAAATACATCATTCACGATCTCCTGTGATACAGGGACCGATTTTACATATTTGTGAGCAACCAGGAAAAACTCTTTGAAATGCTCTTTGTAATAGCTTTCAAAAACAGGCATATTCCTTTCCCTGATCTGCTGCCATACTATTTTCTCTGTTGGGTTCATTACTGATGCAGATGGTGTGTAAGGGTCTTATGACCAATACTTGTGCCATGCAAAATAATGTAATGATCGAAAGCCGTCAAATAATATAGCCTGTTTTAACAGGTAACATGGGTTCTGTAATAAATAAAAATATTTTTTTTCTTTCACCAGGACCATTTGCATTTTTTTTTGTCTGAATATAGGAAGGGCGTTCTCGTCTTCTGCACAATGGCCAATTGAAGCAGACGCTGCTGCCGCTATTACCCTTACCGTTATTTATCACCCAAAAGAAAACATCGTGAAATTCAAAATCCTTGCGCCGCTCATTATCGTCGCATGTTTCGTTGTTACCTGTAAACATGAAATTCCGTTAACCGATAAAAATGGAAATGATAATGGAAATGGAAACGGAAACTCTTCAGGTAATGGTAATACATGTAATGCGGATACCGTTTATTTTGCCAACACCATTCTACCTTTAATTACTTCGGGTTGCGCTATTTCAGGATGCCACGACCAGGCCACCCACAAAGAAGGGTATGTATTGAACAGTTACTCCGGCATCATGCAGATGGTGAAAGCAGGCAACGCTTCGCAAAGTAAATTATACCAGGTAATTACTACTACTAATCAGGGGGATATTATGCCGCCTCCGCCGCATGCACCGTTTTCAGCATCTTCTATTGCCTCTATTCAAAAATGGATAAACCAGGGCGCAAAAAACAATCAGTGCACCGGTGGTTGCGATACAACGGTATTTACCTATGCGGCAGCAGTAGTTCCAATAATCAACACCTATTGCAAAGGGTGTCACAACCCGTCGTCTTTGGGCGGCGGCATTGATCTGAGCACATACACCGGTGTAAAAACGGTGGCACTAAATGGCAAACTGTTAGGAAGCATTAAGCATTCATCCGGATACATCGCAATGCCGCAGGGAGGAAGTAAACTACAGGATTGCCAGATAAAGCAAATTGAAAAGTGGGTACAGGCAGGTGCAGGTAATAATTAAGTCAAAGAGGGTTAAATAAGTTATTTATCTAAAAATACTCACTGAAAAACCATGAACAGAAAAATTGCAAATGATACGAAACTATGGAAGCTGTTGTTCTTCTTTATGGTATTGATAATGTTTGCTGCAGGTTGTTATTACGATAAAGGAGAATTTCTGTATCCCGGTAGTAAAACAGACTGCAGTACTGTAAATGCAGCGTTTGGTAATGTAAAATCAATAATGGCTTCAAAATGTGCTACATCGGGATGTCATAATACAGCCAGTGCTGCGGGCGCTGTTGTTTTGGAAACCTATGACCAGGTCAAAGCAAAATCCGACAGAATTAAACAAAGATGTATTGTAGAAAAAACAATGCCGCCGGGAACACCGCTTTCAGCCGCTGAAATAGCCATCTTACAATGCTGGATAAATTCCGGTACACCGAATAATTGAATTGCCATATGAAAAATGTAAAAAAAATTATTGGCGGTATAATGTTGCTTATCCTTGCTGCTGCCGGCTATGGCTGGTATTTGTATAATGAACAACCGGCTGATATAAGAAAACAAACACCTGTTAAAGAACTTACAGCAACACATATTATACATGCTTTTAAAGAAAATGAAATTGAGGCCAACAGGCAATATGTTGATAAGATATTAATCGTTTCGGGCAGGGTGACTAATATACAATTCGATTCGGCCGGAAAAGCTACGGTTTTCCTCGATACCGGCGATCCTTTATCATCTGTTACCTGCAGTTTTTATAATGATGAAACAGGTGCTGTTAAAAAAATTACTGCCGGCACTGCTGTTCGAATAAAAGGAATATGCACCGGTATGTTAATGGATGTTGTTTTAAATAAGTGCAGCATTGTAAAATAATACCCTTTAAATTTTAAGAAGATGAAATATTATGTTTTGTTGGTTGTAAGCCTGCTATTAACCTGTTTGGCTTTTTCACAGAAAAGGTACTTTACAAAAACCGGCCAGATCACTTTTAATGCCGGAACGCCGGTAGAAGATGTGGATGGTGCAAACAGCACCACCACCAGCGTATTTGATATATCCACCGGGCAAATTGAATTTGCTGTGCTGGTAAAAGGATTTGAGTTTAAAAGAGCTTTAATGCAGGAGCATTTTAATGAGAATTACATGGAGAGCGATAAATACCCCAAAGCCATTTTTACAGGGAAGATCGCCAATATTGATAAAGTGAATTTCACAAAAGATGGTGTATATCCTGTAACTGTAAAAGGAACACTGGATATGCATGGTGTTAAAAAATCTGTTGAAACAGCGGGCACTATGAAGGTAAGCGGCGAAACAGTTGCCTCCGATGCGGCATTCACCGTATTATTATCTGATTACAACATTGCAATACCGTCGCTGGTGAAAGATAAAATATCCAAAACGGTAAACATTAAAGTGAACTGCAATTATACTGTTCTTAAATAAATTTTTATTACTGCATGCAAAAATTAATGGTTGGCCTGTTGCTGATAACTGTATCCTGCCGGGTACAGGCCCAGAGTCTTTTAACCCTGGTAGAAAAAAAGGAAGAAAAAAAGAAAGAGCATGTATCCAATGCTTTTAAATCGAGCCGGGTAATAAATGGCCACTCCATGGAATTTATTGCAAAAGGGGTACTTGACGTACGAATTTTGCACCGGTTTGGCGAAGTGAGTTCCGGCGCCAATAACCTGTTTGGTCTTGACCAGGCCAATATGCGTTTTGGTTTTGACTATGGCTTGTTGAACAGTTTAACCGTTGGTTTTGGTCGCAGTAATGTGGGCAAGGAATGGGATGGGTTTCTTAAATTTCGGCCTGTATGGCAATCAACGGGGCCAGGATCTTTCCCGGTTTCCATTGTATTCGTAAGCGGGGTAACAGTAAGCACACAGCCATGGACGGACACCAGTCGTAAGAATTATTTCAGCAGTAAAATGGCATTTTACAATGAGATTATCATTGGCCGAAAATTCAGTGACCGGTTTAGCCTGCAGGTAGCGCCTGTTTTTGTTCATCGTAATCTGGTTTCGCTTGCAACGGATGAAAATGATGTATATGCGGTAGGAATAGGCACCCGCTTTAAATTATCTAAACGGGTTGCGTTTGTTGCAGATTATCATTATATCGTAAAAGGTATAAATAAAGAAATATATAAAGATCCCTTATCAATTGGTTTTGATATTGAAACCGGCGGGCATGTATTTCAATTGCATTTTTCCAATGCCACAGGTATGAATGAAAAAGCCTTTATTACAAATACTACAGGCAATTGGGCAAAAGGGGAAATACGTTTCGGATTTAATTTATCGAGGGTATTTACTATTAGTCATACCAACCATTAACAGGCTCACGAATTGATGATTTCTTTTTCAAGCAGTGTTTTGGAAACTGTTGCATTACGGGCAGGGTTTCGGCCTTTTGTTCGCCCCAGTAAAATATTCAGGGCTTCCCATTCGGGAATATAATCGCTTACGATTTTGAGTATACCAACAAAGGGAATAAATAAAATCATTCCCGAAACACCCCATATAATGCCTCCCGCAATAATTGCTACCAGCGTTGCCCAGGTGCTTACTTTTAATTGAGTGGCTACTACTTTGGGAAAAATAACATTTGCTTCAAGGTATTGTACAAATGAAAATACGGCTACTACTCCTATGGGATACCACGCAGAATCTTTGGTGATCCAGGCTACCGAAATTGGTAACAGGGCACTCACAGAAATACCTATATAGGGAATGATCGTCATGATGGCGGTAAGCATACCAAAAAGCACAGCATGCGGAATACCCAGCGCAAGCAACCCGATACTGTTGAGGGCGCCAACGATCAGGTATACCATAACCATGCCTTTGATAAATTTAAAGTAGGTATGTATCGTTTCACTCAAAATTGCCTGTAATTGCTCACTGTACTTATTACCGGTTAGTTTTGCCAGGAATTGAACAAACACCTCGCGGTTATATAAAAACAATGCTGCATATACCGGTACAAGAAATAAAGTGAATAATCCGCCGGCTGTTGCCGAAATAGTAGATTGTATAATATTGCCTGTGCTGTTACTGAAATTTTGCACAAAATGCTGCAACCATTCGTTTTGAGAAGCGATCGAAAAACCAAAACCCGATGCTATCCATTGCTGTAACTCCGATAAAGAGGGTTTTACTTTATTCAGTAACTGCGGTATGTCTTGCCGAAGTTCATTAACTTGCAATAACAGCAGACTAATTAATATACCAAAGAAAATAGAAACGATCAGCAACCCTGCAGTAATAGCCATACTACGCGGCCACCGGTGTTGTTCCAGCCATTTACAAACAGGATATAATACCATTGCGATTAACAACCCGTAACAGATGGGCACAAACAATGATTTGCCAAAGTAAAGAACAACTGCTGTGAGCACAATGATCTGCAGGTGTTTTAAATACGATTGGAGATTAAAGGCATTGTTAATCATATTTTAAAGCTAAAAATATAGTTGCCTTTTATTGCAAACTGCTGTCATAACCGGATATGAATTTAATCATCAGGTATCGGGGTATGCAATACTTTCCAGGCAACCTGCTATTGATCATTATCATGGCCTGCGATGATGGGCTTCATATTTGAATTCCATAAACAAACAGAACTTTAGAAACAACCGAAACAACTTAATATTATGGCTTTACCGGTTAAAACAACTCAGTTCCTGCAGCAAACCGGAGGTATATCTGCCTTTGCCGGCCGCTTCTTTAAAGAGGCTTTCAAACCCCGATATGAAGTTGCGGAATTCGTACGCCAGTGTTTTGTAATCGGCTATAAATCATTGCCGTTGATAGGATTAACTGGGTTTATCATGGGGTTGGTATTAACCATGCAATTACGTCCTTCACTGATTGAATATGGAGTAGAATCGCAATTGCCCGCCATGGTAGGCATTGCCATTGTTCGGGAGATTGGGCCGGTGATCACCGCCCTGATCTTTGCGGGCAAAATAGGCAGCAGCATTGGCGCCGAACTGGGCTCCATGAAAGTAACCGAGCAAATTGATGCCATGGAGGTGTCGGGCACCAATCCTTTTAAATACCTGGTGGTAACAAGAGTACTGGCGTCTACACTGATGTTGCCCATACTGGTAATGCTGAGTGATGCCATTTCATTATACGGATCGTACCTGGGCGTGAATATCCGTGGCGTAACCAGTTTTCATTTGTTTTATACACAGGTGTTCGACAGCCTTGAATTCGGTGATGTATTGCCGGCCTTTATCAAATCATTTTTTTTCGGTTTTGCAGTTGGTATCATTGGGTGCTATAAAGGATATTTTTCAAACAAAGGAACAGAAGGGGTAGGACAGTCGGCCAATTCGGCTGTAGTCGTTTCGTCTATAATGATTTTTGTAATAGACCTCGTGGCTGTACAAATTACAGATGTATTTAATTTGAACTAAACCGTTAATGGATGGAGGAACAATTAGCAATACAACAAACCAAAACAAAAAACGCCGGGGAGATGCTGGTTGTTAACCACCTGTATAAATCATTTGGCAGCAATGCTGTGTTGATAGATTTTAACCTTACCCTTGGCAAGGGCGAAAACCTGGTGGTGCTGGGCAAATCAGGTTCGGGAAAATCAGTATTAATCAAGTGTATTATTGGCTTACTGGAACCGGATAAGGGCACTATTGAAATGTTTGGAAATAATATTCCTGACCTGAATCATGAAGAGCTGGATAAGATACGCGCCAAAGTAGGTTTTCTTTTTCAAAGCAATGCCTTGTATGATTCTATGACGGTGCGTCAAAACCTGGAGTTTCCCTTACGTCGTCATTGGATACAGGTTATGCAACAGGAAGTAGATAAACTGGTGCAGGAAGCATTGAGCGATGTAGGATTGGCCCATACGGTAAATATGATGCCGGCAGAGTTATCGGGTGGCATGCGTAAAAGAATTGCCCTGGCACGAACGCTCATACTTAAACCCGATATCATTTTGTACGATGAGCCAACAACAGGTCTTGATCCCGTAACCGGAAAAGAAATTATACAACTTATAGTGGCAATACAGAAAAAATATAAATCCTCTTCCCTGATAATCTCGCACGACATGAACTGTGTACGCCTGGCAGCCGATAGGGTAGTAGTTTTGATAGATGGCCGTTGTTATGCAGAGGGTACCTATGAAGCACTACGAAAATCCAATGATCCAAAAGTGAAACAGTTTTTTGAATAAAATATTATATGGCAAAGAATACAGTCAATACAATAAAATTGGGTGGGTTTGTGCTTGCGGGATTATTGTTCCTGGTACTACTGTTATATATGATTGGGAAAAACCGCAATCTCTTTGGCCCGTCATTCGTTTTAAAGGCAAGATTTGACAATGTACAGGGGCTTGTGCCCGGCAACAATGTTCGGTATTCAGGAATTGAAATAGGAACAATAAAACGGATAAATATTCTTAATGATACATTGATAGAGGTTGTAATGGTAGTAGATGATAAGATGGAAAAGATTATCCGCAATAACGCCGTTGTTTCTATTGGTTCAGACGGGTTGATGGGAAACAAGGTGATCAATATTTCTCCGGCCCGTATACCGGCAGCCCTGGTTACCGAAGGCGCCATATTAAACAGTCATAAAGCTGTTAGTACAGATGATATGCTGCAGACTTTATCTAAAACCAACCAGGATATTGCGGTGATTGCAGCTCAATTGAAATCAACTGTACAACGCATTAATAACAGTTCGGCTTTATGGACAATACTAAATGATGAAGCATTACCGCAAAATTTGAGAGTATCTGCTGCCAATGTGCAATTGGCCACCGCCCGCGCTGCCGTTATGACAAATGATTTGCAATCAATCATCAGTGGCGTTAAAAACGGAAAAGGTTCCCTGGGCGCTGTTCTTACCGATACCGCTTTTGCACAGAACCTGAATGATGCAATTATAAAAATAAAAGAAGTAGGAAACAGGGCCGATGAGCTGGCTGTTGCGCTTAATTCGGTAATAGCCAATATACAACAGGATGTAAATACAGGTAAAGGACCTGTAAATGCATTGCTGAAGGATTCTTCGATGGTAACAAAAATCAGCATCAGTCTGGATAATATTCAGAAGGGCACCGATGCTTTCAGCCAGAATATGGAAGCCCTGAAACACAATTTCCTGTTCCGTGGATATTTCAGAAAACTCGAAAAACAAAAGCAAAAAGAAAATAAGAAAAGTATTGCAGTACAATAGTTTTAGGCGATGACTTAGATATTCATATTACTTCATATCATAAAATATTTTTTATGGAACCGCTGGTAATGAAGTTTAAACAAATTAGCATTAATGATGTGGCTAAAGTTGGCGGTAAAAATGCTTCACTGGGTGAAATGTTTAATCAGTTGGCTGATAAAAAGGTGGCCATACCCGATGGTTTTGCTACTACGGCCGATGCCTTCTGGTATTTTATTGATGAAAATAAGCTGCGCGATCCATTAAAAGATTTGATGACCCAACTTGATACAAAAGAGTATTCGAATCTTAATACCATCGGAGAGCAGGCAAGGTCGTTAATATTGAAGGCAAAGATGCCGGAAAATCTGTCAAAGGCTATTATACAGGAATATAAAGACCTTTGCGACAACAAATATTTCGAAGTAGCCGTTCGCAGCAGCGCCACCGCGGAAGATTTACCACAAGCCAGTTTTGCCGGACAACATGAATCGTATCTGAATATTACAGGAGAAGATAAATTATTAGAAGCAGTTCAAAAATGTTTTGCTTCGCTGTATACCAACCGGGCTATTAAATACAGGGAAGACAATCATTTTGAACATGAAAAAGTAGCATTGTCTGTTGGCATACAAAAAATGGTGCGGTCAGACAAAGCCTGTGCGGGAGTAGGTTTTACGCTGGAGCCTGAATCGGGATTTCGCGACCTTATTCATTTAAGCGGTGTATGGGGGCTTGGAGAAAATATTGTGCAGGGTACTGTAACGCCCGATGAGTTCTTTGTTTTTAAACCCACCCTTAAGCAGGGAAAGAAAGCGATCATTCAAAAAAAACTGGGCGAAAAAGCAAAGACCATGATCTATGAAGCGGATCAGAAAGCAATATCCTCTACTGTTAATACCGAAACGCCGATAGAAAAAAGAGAACAGTTTGTATTGACTGATGATGAGGTGACCCGTATTGCACAATGGGCTTTGCTGATAGAGGATCATTATCAAAAACCCATGGATATAGAATGGGCGAAGGATGGTGTCACCGGCGAGCTGTTCATTGTTCAGGCCCGGCCCGAAACTGTTCATGCACAAAAAAATCCTTACCTCGTAAAAGAATACCGGTTGCAGGATAAAGGGGAGTTGCTGGCACAGGGAGAGGCCATTGGTTCAAAAATAGCTATCGGTGTTGCCAGGGTTTTACAATCGCCCAAAGAAACCGATCAATTGCAGCCGGGTGAAATTGTAGTAACAGAAATAACCAGTCCCGACTGGGACCCGGTACTTAAAAAAGCAGCCGCTATCGTAACCGACAAAGGCGGCCGCACCAGCCATGCCTCAATTGTTGCCCGCGAACTGGGTGTGCCGGCGGTGGTAGGTACATCCGATGCTACCA
>Ga0114129_10012204_pt1 | contig 12225 bp, 8 predicted proteins | sample RhiMetdeltSRZDD1_FD_80071 | JGI IMG/M metagenome (GOLD analysis project Ga0114129, IMG submission 80071) | Populus rhizosphere microbial communities from Tennessee, USA - Rhizosphere MetaG P. deltoides SRZDD1 (version 2) (version 2) | ecosystem: Host-associated > Plants > Roots > Rhizosphere >...
CACGACGCGCACGCCGTCCTGCGCCAGCAGCTCGAGCGCCTTTGGGGTGGTGGGCTTGATCGGATCGGCCACTGCAATCACTGCGGCGATTTTGCGGTCGATGGCGAGGAAGATGGCGGTGGCGCCGTCGGCGCGCAGCCGTTCGGCTTCACCGTCAAGAGCAGCCGTATCGATCCCCAGCTCGTGGAGAAATTTCGCGTTGCCCAGGCGCACGCGCCGGCCGTCAACGATGCCGACCGCACCTTTGCCGGTGGGCGAATCGAACTCCGAGACCTGCGACGGCGCGAGCCCGCGCTCCTTGGCCGCGGCCACAACGGCCGCCGCCAGCGGATGCTCGCTCGCCTGCTCCACGCTGGCGGCCAGCCGAAGCATTTCGCTCTCCTCGAAGCCGGCAGCCGGAACCACCGCCACGACCTTGGGCTTCCCTTCGGTCAGCGTGCCGGTCTTGTCGACAACGAGGGTGTCGACCTTCTCCATGCGCTCGAGCGCCTCGGCATTCTTGATCAGCACGCCGGCCTGTGCGCCGCGACCGACCCCCACCATGATCGACATCGGCGTCGCCAAACCGAGCGCGCACGGACAGGCAATGATCAGCACCGTGACCGCAGCCACAAGCCCATAGGCATAACGCGGCTCCGGCCCGAACGTGGCCCAGGCCACGAATGCGGCGATCGCGAACAGGATGACGGCGGGCACGAACCAGCCCGCGACTTGATCGGCGAGGCGCTGAATCGGGGCGCGGGAGCGCTGCGCCGATGCCACCATCTGCACGATCTGCGCAAGCAGGGTGTCGCGGCCGACCTTCTCCGCCCGCATCACGAAACCGCCGGTGGTGTTGAGGGTGCCGGCGATGACCTTGGCGCCGACCTCCTTCGTTACCGGCATCGATTCGCCCGTGACCATCGACTCGTCGATGGCCGACCGTCCCTCGATGGTCACGCCGTCGACCGGGATCTTGTCTCCGGGCCGCACGCGCAGCCGGTCGCCGACCACGATCGCGTCGAGCGAAACCTCCTCGTCGCTGCCGTCGGCGCGGACGCGCCGGGCGGTCTTGGGGGCGAGGTCGAGCAGCGCGCGGATGGCGCCCGACGTCTGCTCGCGCGCGCGCAACTCGAGCACCTGCCCCAGCAGCACCAGCACGGTGATGACCGCAGCGGCCTCGAAATAGACGGCCACCGTGCCGTCGGGGCCGCGGAACGCGGGTGGGAAAAGGCCGGGAAGCAGGATCGCCACGGCGCTGTAGATCCATGCCACCCCGGTGCCCATGGCAATGAGGGTGAACATGTTGAGATTGCGCGTGAGGAGAGATTGCCAGCCGCGCACGAAGAACGGCCAACCCGCCCACAGCACCACCGGAGTCGCGAGGACGAACTGCAGCCAGTTCGACAATTTCGGGCCGATGAACATATGCAGGCTGGCGAGATGGCCGCCCATCTCGAGGATCACGACCGGAAGCGCAAGAGCGAGCCCCAGCCAGAAGCGCCGGGTCATGTCGATAAGCTCGGGGTTCGGCGCCGATGCCGCCGTGACCAGTTCGGGCTCCAGCGCCATGCCGCAGATCGGGCACGACCCCGGCCCCAACTGGCGGATCTGCGGATGCATGGGGCAAGTGTAGATAGTGCCCTCCGGCACCGCTTGCGGCGGCGCGCTGTCGGAAGGAGCGAGAAATTTGGCCGGGTTGTCGGCGAACTTGGCTTGGCATCCAGCCGAGCAGAAATAGTAGGGCCGCCCGGCATGTTGCTGCCGATGGGACGTCTTATGGGGATCGACCAGCATGCCGCAGACGGGATCGCGCACCCGTTCGGGTGCCCCGCCGGCATCGCCCGCGGGCGAATGGGAGTGATGTGCGTGGCCCTGATGCGGCGCGTGCGCCAACTCCGCGCGGGGCGGGGATGGGGCTGCAGGCGTGTCCTTCATGGCGCAACGACCTCACATGCGATCTGCAGCCCCCGGGCAGCGGCCGGTGCGGCGCCGGTCGCACGCTGATTGGGCGAGCGCCGGCCCGCATTCAAAACGCGCTTGCAGATCTATACCGTAGGGGGGTATATATCCAACATGCGAAAGGACATCAAGGCATCCTGTGCGAAGCGGATCAACCGGATCGAAGGCCAAGTCCGGGGAATCGCACGCATGGTCGCGGACGGCCGCTACTGCATCGACATCGTGACGCAGATTTCAGCGGTTCGCGCCGCGTTGCGGCGGCTGGAAGAGGAAATCCTGCGCGATCACGTGGGGCATTGCGTCGAGCACGCGATCGCGTCGGGCAACAAGGCCGATCAGCGCCGCAAAATCGAGGAACTGATGAACGTGGTCGGCCGGGCGGAGCGTTGATCGATGTCGCCTGGAGCAAGAACAGGCGGTTGATCTTCCTCCCCCGGAGGCTCAATCTTCGGCCACAGTTAAAAGGTTCAATTGAAGACATGATCCCGAGTCGAGGGTTGGCAGCGCTGATCTGGGGGGCGGTCGTGTTGATCGCCATCCAGCTTGTGCCGACCACCGCTCGTGCCCATGCCGGCCACGCGCATGCGTCGGCGGCGCAGGTGTCGGGGGGCTATGTGCCGGGATCGAGTTCGGCCGTCATGCACGATCGCGCGGCCGACCTTGCAATCTCTCCGAGGACATCGGTCGCAAGCCCAGAGGTCGCAACGGCGGCACCGGACAATGACGGCAGCACCGCGCCAGCCGCACCCTGCAACTGCGGCTATTGCGCGGCCGGGTGCTCGTGCTGCGTCCCGATGATTCTGGCTGAGCCCGGCGCAGGCTGGCCTCCCCCTTCAAGCGCGACGGACATCATCGGTCAAGCGTCATCGATGCGTCCCGGTCTCGATCCGGAAGCTCCGGCCAAGCCTCCCAAATCCTGCACGTAGTCCATGCGCGCCGAGCCGCGCGCGAAGGCGCCTGGTCGCACGACCAGGGCGTCCACTCGGACCGTCAAGGATTTTTCCCATGCGCGTTTCCATCATCCGCCCCATCCACGGCCTCGTGGCGCTGTCGCTAGTTTTCCCTTGGACGGCTGGTTACGCCCACGAAGGCGAGGACCATACGTCCTCGCAATCCGGCCCCATAGCGACCGGCGTCTCCCCTCGCGCCGAGGCGGCGTCGGAGAATTTCGAACTGGTCGCGGTCGCGAGAGGCGGCAGGCTGACGGTCTACCTCGATCGCCGCAGCAGCAACGAACCGGTGACCGGCGCGACGGTCAGCGTCGAGACTCCCGCCGGCAGCGTGGACGCCGTCGCGGACCTCGACGGCACCTACGCGCTCGCTGCGCCGTGGTCGGCGCAGCCGGGCGGTCACGACCTCATTTTTACGGTTGCGAGCGACGGCTCAGCCGAGGTGCTGGCCGCCACGCTCCAGGTGCCTCCTGCGATCGGCGCTGACACCGAAGGTTCAACGCCATCCCCGGCGGGGGGCACATTCGTGAGCGGATGGAAGGACCGGATCGGCCGCAGCGATCCGGCCCTCCTCGGCGCGGCCGCCGGCGGTTTCGTTCTGGGCGCCCTGGTGATGGGCCTGCTCGCGCGCCGCAAGCCGATTCCCGCGGTGGCGCTGCTCGCGCTTCTCGTCGCTCTTGCGGCGACGGCCGCGCAGGCGCATGAGGGCGATGATCACGCGGCTGCGTCGCGAGCGACGGCGGGGGCGCGCGACCTCGCCCAACGGCTGGCGGACGGCTCATTGTTCGTCCCCAAACCGACCCAACGCCTGCTTGCCGTTCGGACCGATATCGCGGCGAGCGGCGTTCATCGCCGCACAATCGAATTGCCCGGGCGGATCATCCCGGATCCCAATGCGAGCGGATATGTCCAAGCCTCGGCGGGAGGGCGGCTATCCGCGCCCCTCGCCGGATTTCCCAGACTCGGCACGCGCGTCAATAAGGGCGACGTCCTCGCCTACGTGACCCCGCCGGTGCAGACCGTCGACGTATCCGACATGCGCCAACGGCAAGGCGAACTCGATCAGCAAATCAGCATCGTCGAACGCCGCATTGCCCGCTTCGAGCCGCTTGCGCAGAAGGGCGTGGTGAGTCTGGTGCAACTCGATGAGGCCCGCCTCGAGCTGCAAGGGCTCAAAGACCGTCGCAGCGCGCTCGACCGGGTGAGGGCCGAGCCGGAAGCGCTGGCCGCTCCCGTCGCCGGCGTCATCGCGGAAATCAATGCCGTCGCCGGACAGATGGCGCAGCCGAGTGCCGTTCTGTTTCAGATCATGGAGCCGACGCGACTGTGGGTCGAAGCGCTGAGCTTCGATACCTTGACCGGCGACCAGAGCGCGATCGCCAAGACCAGCGCGGGGCGTACTCTACCACTGGGCTATCAGGGCGCCGGCTTGGCCGATCGCAACCAGGCGGTGCCGGTGCATTTCAGGATCGAGGGTGATGTCAGCGGGCTGCGTGCCGGTCAGTTCGTTACCGTGCTGTCCGCGACCCAGGAGGAGAAGCGAGGCATTGCGGTTCCGCGCGCGAGCGTCGTGCGCAGCCAAAACGGCCAGGATCTCGTCTTCGAGCACAGTTCGGCCGAGCGGTTCGAACCGCGCTCGGTGCGCCTTGAGCCGCTCGACGGCGACCGGGTGCTGGTCGTTTCCGGGTTGAACGAAGGCGTACGCATCGTGACGCAAGGCGCCGAGCTCCTCGATCAGGTGCGCTAGCGGGGACAGGCGATGTTCACCTTCCTGGTTACCCAATCGCTGCGCCACCGTCTGATCGTGCTGGCGCTCGCGGCTGTGCTGGTCGCCTACGGCGCGTTCACCGTGACGCGGCTGCCGGTCGACGTCTTTCCCGACCTGAACCGCCCGACCGTCACCATCATGACCGAGGCGGAGGGCTTGGCCCCGGTGGAGGTCGAGCAGCTCGTGAGTTTTCCGATCGAGACTCAGATGAACGGCGTGCCGGGCGTCATCCGGGTTCGCTCCGTGTCCGGCGTCGGACTGTCGATCGTCTATGTCGAGTTCAACTGGGGCACCGACATTTATCGTAATCGGCAATTGATCGCGGAACGCCTGGCAGTCATTCGCGACCAGCTCCCCGCCAACAGCAGTCCGGTCATGGGCCCGATCAGCTCCATCATGGGCCAGATATTGCTGATCGCGGTGACCAGCGACCACGCCAGTCCGATGGAGCTGCGCGAAACCGCGGACTTCGTGCTGCGCCCTCGCCTGCTGGCCATTCCCGGCGTCGCGCAGGCAATCCCGATCGGAGGCGAAGTGCGGCAATACCGCGTGTCGCCCAATCCGGCGGCGCTGCGAGCGCTGGGCGTCGGCTATGACCAGCTCGAGCGCGCGCTGACGCAGTTCGGCGTCAATACCGGAGGAGGCTATACCGACCAATATGCGCGCGAATATCTGATCCGCAACATCGGCCGCACCACGAGCCTGGACGATTTGCGCAATCTGGTGGTGGCGACAACCGGCAACACGGCGATCTACCTGCGGCAGCTCGCCGAGGTCGAGTTTGCGCCCAAATTCAAGCGTGGAGACGCCGGCTATATGGGGACGCCCGCCGTCATCATCTCGGTGGAGAAGCAGCCGGGCATCGACACGGTCACGCTGACGCGCGAGATCGAGCAGAGCCTGAAGGAGATGGCAGCAAGCCTGCCCGCCGGAATCAAAGCCGATCAGATTCTCTTCCGGCAGGCAAACTTCATCGAAACGTCGATTCACAATGTCCAGGTGGTGTTGCTGGAAGCGGTGATCGTGGTCGCTGCCGTGCTCTTCGCCTTTCTTCTCAACTGGAGAACAACGGCGATCTCGCTCACCGCGATACCGGTCTCCATTCTTGCCACCGCGGTGATCTTCCATGTCGCCGGCCTGTCCATCAACACCATGACGCTCGGAGGATTGGCGATCGCCATCGGCGAACTGGTCGACGATGCAGTCGTCGACGTCGAAAATATCTTCCGACGACTGCGAGAAAACCGGGCAGCCGGAAGCCCGATGTCCGTCTTCGACGTGGTGGTGTCGGCCTCGCGGGAAGTGCGCTCCGGCATCGTCTACGCGACGATGATCATCGTGCTGGTCTTCGTCCCGCTGTTCGCGCTGTCGGGGATCGAGGGCCGGCTGTTCACCCCGCTCGGAGAGGCCTACATCATTTCCATTCTCGCGAGCCTCGTCGTCTCGATCACGCTCACGCCGGTCATGGCGTATTACATGCTGCCTGGCGCGAAGGCGCTCGGCGCGCGGGACAGCGCCTTGGTCCGGCTGCTCAAGCGCGGCAATCGCGTCCTTCTGGGCTGGTCCTTCCGGCGCCCACGCATCGTCATGGCGACGACCGCGGTTGCGGTGCTGACCGCCGCCGTTGCCGCATCGGCGCTTCCGCGCGCGTTCCTGCCACCCTTCAACGAAGGGACGTTCACCATCAACATTGCCTTCAATCCTGGGATCTCGCTGGCCGAATCCGCTCGGGTAGGCCTCATCGCCGAGCGGCTGATCACGGAGGTTCCGGAAGTCAAGGCGGTCGGCCGGCGCACCGGCCGCGCCGAACTCGACGAACACGCCGAGGGCGTCCATTCGTCCGAGATCGAAGTCGATCTCGTGCCGTCCGCGCGAGCAAAGGCGGACATCGTCGCCGACATTCGCTCGCGGCTTGCGGTCCTCCCCGTGTCCGTCAATGTCGGACAGCCTATCTCCCACCGGCTTGATCATATGCTCTCCGGCGTCCGCGCCGAGATCGCACTCAAGATTTTCGGCGAAGACCTCGATACGCTGCGCACGACCGGCGAGAGCCTGCGCGAGATGCTCGCCGCCGTTCCTGGCATCGTCGATCTGCAGGTGGAGAAGCAGGTCCGAATTCCCCAGCTGGAAATACGCGTGGACTACACGCGCGCCGCGCTCTACGGCGTGCAGCCCGCCGCGGTGGTTGATCAGTTGAGCCGCCTGTCCAACGGCCGCGCCGTCTCCCGCGTCGTGGACGGCTACCGCCGGTTTGACGTCACGATGCGGTTGCCCAATCACCTGCGCACGACCGAGCGACTGGGCGACCTGCTGATCGAGACCCCCGTCGGCTGGATTCCGGCGCGGCAGGTCGCCGACATACGCGAGACCGACGGTCCCAATCAGATCCTGCGCGAGAATGCACGCCGCCGGATCGTCGTGCTTGCCAATAGCGACGGCAAAACCGACATGGCGCAGATCGTTGCGGGCATTCGCCAACGCCTGGCCGCTGCCCATCTGCCGCAGGGATACTTCACCCGGCTCGAAGGCACGTTTCAATCCCAGGAAGAGGCCAGCCGCATGATCGCGGCGCTGTCCGTGCTGTCGCTGGCGTTGATCTTCGCCATCCTGTTCAGCCGGTACCGGTCCGTCGTTCTCACGCTCATCATCATGGGCAGCGTGCCGCTGGCGCTCATCGGCAGCGTCGCGGCGTTATGGCTGGCCGGGCAACCGCTCTCGGTGGCCAGCATGATCGGCTTCATCACGTTGACCGGCATCGCCACTCGCAACGGCATCCTCAAGATCAGCCATTACATCAATCTGGCGCGCGACGAAGGTCTGGCATTCGGCCACGACCTGGTCGTCCGCGGAACCCTCGAGCGCCTGACGCCCGTTCTGATGACGGCGCTCGCCGCCGGCGTCGCATTGCTGCCCTTGCTGATCGATGCCGCCACGCCCGGGAAGGAGATCTTGCACCCGGTGGCGGTGACGATTTTCGGCGGCCTGATCAGCGCAACGCTACTGGACGCTCTGCTCACCCCGGTGCTGTTCCTCCGTTACGGGCAGAAATCGCTGGAGCGTCTCGTCGCCGCCACTGAGTTGAGCCCCTCGACAACCAAGACCGCGCCCACGGTCGCCCAAATATTCTGACGACAACGATCGAAGGAGATGACGATGAAGGCGAAAATTCTCGCTGTTGCGGCGACACTGGCGATGGCCGCATCTGCTGCGTTCGCGCACGCGCCCAAGGTCGGGGTCCACGGCGGTCCGCAGGTCGACGCTGGGAGCTTCCATGTCGAGATGGTGGCGCAGGGAACCGTGCTGCAGATCTATCTGCGCGATCATTCGGACAAGGCGGTCAGCACCCAAGGCTGGAAGGGGATCGCGATATTCACCATCAACGGGAAAGCACAACGCATCACACTTACGCCGGGTGGCGACAATGACCTCAAGGGCACGTCGGCCGTGGACCTCCCGGCAGCACCCAAAGGGGCCGTGCAGATCACCACGTCGGCCGGGAGCACCGTCCAGGCCAAGTTCGACTAAAGCGCTCCCAGAACCATCGAAATAACGGCTGCCTGCCGACCAGATCATGCTCCTTGCACTCTCCATCCCGCTGACATAGCGAATGAAGCGAACGCCACGCCGCGGTGACCCGGCGTGGCGGACTTTCATTCCGCAGGGAGGACAATGTGAACGAAGAGCGCTACCAGCGCGGCAAGCAAGTCCGCGAATCCGTTCTCGGCCAGGCCCACGCCGCGCGCACCGCCAAGAACCGGACCGCATTCAATGCCGACTTCCAGGACTTCCTGATGGAATATGCCTGGGGCAGCATCTGGGCGCGCCCGGGCCTCGACCACAAGACCCGCAGCATGATCACCATCGCCATGCTCGTGGGCATGGGCAATCTGGACGAGTTGAAGCTGCACATTCGCGCAACTCGGAATACCGGCGTGAGCCGCGACGAGGTCAAAGAACTGCTGATGCATGCCGCCATCTATTGCGGCGTTCCGGCGGCGTTCGGCGCCTTTCAGCTCGCGGCGCAAATTTTTGATGAGATGGACAAGGAAACACCCGCGAAAGCCTGATGCGCATGGCAGGACCGCGAAATCCCGTCTCGTCATCCGCGGCGAAAACGGGGCATCCAGTACCGCCCGTGAGACGACGTGGACCACCTGAGACGTTCTCACCCGGCGCCGACCATGATCAGCGTCCGCGCTCGCGGACGATGACAACCGAAAGGCTTTCCAGACATGAAGCTTTCGTTCGCATCGCTCGGCGCCGAACCGGGCGCGCGCTTCTTGGACGAGGTCAAGCTCGCCGAACAGCTCGGCTTCCACGGCTTCTTTCACAACGACAAGAAATGGGCCCGCGAGGTGTTTTCCCGCCTGGGCGCGGCCACGCAGTGCACGAGCACGATCGGACTGGGCACCAGCGTCGTCGATCCTTACACGCGGCACGCGGCGCTGCTGGCTCAGGCCGCGGCAACGCTCGCGGAACTGGCGCCGGGCCGCTTCCGCGTCATCATGGGGTCTGGCAGTCACTTCGAGACATTGCCCGGCTACGGCAGTCCAAAGCCGGTCGCTGGCTTGCGCGAAGCGGCCGAACTGATGCAGCGGTTGTGGCGCGGCGAGAAAGTCACCATCGACGGCGAGGTGGTGAAATTCAAGGACGGTTCGCTCGACTGGAAGCCCACCGAGATTCCGCAGCTCTATATCGCCAGCCGCGGGCCGCAGATCCTGCGGGTTGCCGGCGCCGTCGCTGACGGCGTGCTGATCGGGAGCTTCGCCACCCCGCCCGGAATCGCCTACGCCAAGGAGCACATCCTGCCGGGGCTGGAAGCATCCAAACGCAGCTGGCAAGACATCCGGCTCTGCTCCTGGATTTATCTCTCCGTGCTCGATAACGAGGACGATCCGGTGCCGGAGGGCATCAAGCGCGGAGTGAGCTTCGCATTCTGGAGCAGCCGCAAGGCGCTCAGCGCGCTCGTCGACACACTCGCGCCCGATGCGTCGGACGCGTTCCGCACCTTCATCCGCGACGCACCGCACGAATGGTCGCCGCCGACCATGGACGAGCTGCGCCGACTTCTTCCTCGCGGCGTCATCGACAGTCTGGCGTTGGTCGGCACCGCGCCGCAGGTGGTGGAACGGCTCAAGGCGTTGGAAGCTGCCGGCGTGCAGGAGATCGTGATCTGGCCGTTTCCAGTTCAGGGCCAGACCATGGACACGTTCATGCACCGTCTGGCGCGAGACGTGCTGCCGCATGTGGCGTAACAGTCGTCGCGAGCGTAACAATGTGCCCGCAGTCCCATCCGCGTGCTGTTCGACGTGCACGATGCCGATACGGATCTCACGGCGCGAAGCTGGCCCGGCCTGCCACACCTATCAGGAGAAGGGCGGGATGACGGGCTCTGGTCTCGCATTTGAGCAGGGCGCCCCCCTGCTCCCTCCCTCCCCTCAAATGGGGAGAGAGAGTGCACCGCGTTCGCGCTACCACCAGCGGATTGCCCAGGGTGCGCAATGGTCGTCACGCTGACGCCGGTTCCGGGGTTTCCGATGGTCCGGCCGGGCGACGACCTGGCCGCACTGCTCATTGCCGCCTGCGAACAAAGCGGGCTGGCGCCGGCTGACGGCGACGTCGTGGTGGTGGCGCAGAAGATCGTCTCCAAGGCGGAGGGACGCTATGTCGATCTTGCACAGGTCCGACCGTCGGCGCGCGCCGAAAGCCTCGCGCGGCAAGTCGACAAGGATCCGCGGCTGGTTGAGGTCATTCTGGGCGAATCGCAGCGCGTCGTGCGCCACCGACCAGGCGTGCTGATCGTCGAGCATCGGCTCGGCTTCGTCATGGCGAATGCCGGCGTCGATCGCTCCAACGTCGATCCCGATGTCGGCGCCGAGCCGGTGCTGCTGCTGCCGCGCGATCCGGACGTCTCGGCCGCGCGCCTGCACGATCTGCTCAGCGCGCATTTCCGCAGCAAGCCCGCCGTCATCATCACCGATAGCTGGGGGCGAGCGTGGCGGCGCGGCACGGTCGGTGTCGCGCTCGGGGCTGCCGGGCTTCCTGCGCTCAGGGACCTGCGCGGGCGGAGTGACCTGTTCGGCCACGAGTTGCGTGTGACCGAAACCGGCTTCGCTGACGAGATCGCCAGCGCGGCATCGCTCATCATGGGACAGGCGGACGAGGCGCAGCCGGTTGTGCTGGTGCGCGGCTTGTCCTGGCCCGACGCGCCCACACCGGGCGCGACCCTGGTTCGCAGGCCGGACGAGGATTTGTTCCGGTGAGCGCCGACACCACCCCCATCAGAAGCCGCGTCGTCGCGCTGTCCGGCGGCATCGGCGGCGCCAAACTCGTGCTTGGCCTGAGCCGCGTGGTGCCCGCCGCCGACTTGATGGTGGTCGTCAATACCGGCGACGACTTCGAGCATCTCGGGCTTGCGATCTCCCCCGATCTCGACACCGTCATGTACGTGCTGGCCGGCCTCGACGATCCGCAGCGGGGCTGGGGCCGGCGCGACGAAAGCTGGACTTTCATGGCGGCGCTCGCGGCGATCGGCGGCGAGACCTGGTTTCAGCTCGGGGACGGCGATCTCGCCACCCATGTAGAACGAACGCGACGACGCGCGGCCGGCGAGACGCTCTCCGTCGTCACCGCCGAGTTCTGCCGCCGCTTGGGAATTGCCACGCGCGTCGTGCCGATGAGCGACAACAAGGTGCGCACGCGCTTGCACACCAGCGAAGGCTGGCTCGACTTCCAGGATTATTTCGTGCACCGGCGCTGCGCGCCGACAGTGATGGAGCTTAGCTATGACGGCGCGGCCACGGCGCGTGCCCAGGCCGATGCGCTCGCCGCGTTGCGCGATCCGTGGCTGCGCGCGGTCGTGATCTGCCCATCCAATCCGTTTATCAGCATCGATCCGATCCTCGCCGTCCCCGGCATGCGCGAAGCGATCGCAAACTGCGCCGCGCCGGTGGTGGCGGTGTCCCCGATCATCAGCGGCCGCGCGATCAAAGGGCCGACGGCCAAGATGATGACCGAGCTCGGCCTCGCCGTGAACGCCACAGCGGTTGCGCCTCACTACGGCGATCTGCTCGACGGCTATGTCATCGATCATGCCGACGGCGCCGACGCCGCCGCGCTTGGCATTCCAGTCACGATGGCGCATACGCTGATGACAACGCTCGACGATCGCGAGCAGCTGGCCCGACATGTGCTCGCAGCCGCCGACGCGCTCGCCAAAGCCACGGTGTAAATCAGCTGGACATGCAAGCTTCGCGAAAAATCTGCGCGGTGGTGCCGGTCAAGATTACAGCACAAGCCAAACAGCGCCTCGCCGCGCTGCTGCCCGCAGTGCGTCGGCAGGAGCTGGCGCTCGCCATGTTCGAGGACGTGATGGCCGCCGTGAGCGGCGTGCGCGAGCTGGCTGGGATCGTCGTGGTGACGGTCGATCCCGCGGCCGCCGCCATCGCCGCCCGCCACGGCGCCCGCGTAATGAGTGAGGGCGCCTGCGAAGGGCACACCGGTGCGGTCATGACGGCGGCGCGGCGCCTCGCGGCGGAAGGTTTCGACCTGATGACGCTGCCGGGC
>Ga0114129_10012205_pt1 | contig 12225 bp, 14 predicted proteins | sample RhiMetdeltSRZDD1_FD_80071 | JGI IMG/M metagenome (GOLD analysis project Ga0114129, IMG submission 80071) | Populus rhizosphere microbial communities from Tennessee, USA - Rhizosphere MetaG P. deltoides SRZDD1 (version 2) (version 2) | ecosystem: Host-associated > Plants > Roots > Rhizosphere >...
AATGCAATGAATTCTTGTCCGTCGAGTTGGAATGCCACGGTCATTACCGTTCCCACCGGACCCGGCGAACCTTCCGGATATCGGGTAACGCCCAGAATCTTTGAATTCCTAAAAAGAGAAGTATAGAAATTCACCGCCTCTTCGGGGTTGTTGTCGAACCACAAGAATGGCGTGATCTTTTGCATCGTCGGATTCTCCTTTTGTTTGTTGTAAGCCTGATCGGCTGCTCGTTCGAATCTCACCGTGCGGGCTTGCTTCGCAGAGGAACGAGTGCGCGAAGCCGGCCATCGCGCAAGTAGAGCCCCAGCCAGAGCAACACGCCGACATAGACCGGGAACAGGACGTGGGTGAAAAGTGGGTCACCGACGCGCACGTGAGTCGCGACTGCGCCGCCAAGATAGCCTGTCAGCAGGATCGCGCCAAGAACCGAGGTCGGCGGAATCAAATAGAGAACAGTACCTGTGAGAAGAACGATCCCGAGAGTAAGAATAACGCTCTCGGGGTATCCGAGCTTGATTGTTCCTTCCACGACAGGCGCCGGCTTTGCAAATTTCAAGACGCTGTCGAAGACGAGAAACAGCGCCAGTAAGCCACTGATGATACGCCCGGCCCAGAGCGTCTTCTTCGAAACGGGAGCGGTTTGAATGTTCGATTCCATGAATGTTCCTCCGGATCTTTCAATCGATATCTTTCCAGTTCTTTCTGAAGAGGTCGCATTGGCTTTTTCATTGGGTTGGCCGTTGGCGTTCTCGCCATTTAACACATATGCCAGGGCGTGACCGCTTGTTGCCAAGAGTGCAATCAAGACGAACGTTCGCTTGGTCATTTCTCTCATTGCCTTTTCCTTCCATTGCGATGACGTCTTCCAGCAGGCCCGCCTTCATTCCTGAATTCCGTTCAAGGTCTTGTTTGATTCACTACGGAGAGAATGTTGCCGTCCGGGTCTTTGAACCACGCCACTTTCGTTTTCCCGGAAACGTGAACATCACCCTCACGAGTGGTATTCGGTAAGTCGTAATGCTCAAAAGCAATCCCCTTGCTCTTGAGGGCTTGCACGACTTCTTGAACATCATCGACCGCCCAGGTGCAAGATGTAGCCTTGTTGGTTCCGGCGTACTGCGACTCATAGATGAAGATCACTGAGTTTCCGCTTTTGCACACGAGCACTACCGGCTCTTCGGAAGGTTCTTGCTTTAGGCCGAGCTTGCCTACATAGAATTCCTTGGCAACCTCCACACTCTTGACTGCGATTGTTGCGATGGCGTCTTTATCTCCCAACATACCAACCTCCTGTATCGGGTTCGTTGTTTATCGCGCGTCTTTCTCGGTCCGGGAACACGAAAACCGAAGCGCGTCTCTGTCACAGCGTCCCAACAATCTCTAACGCTAATCAGGCAACCCCGGGATCTCGAGCACCGGCCGGATTTCAATGGTGCCCACACGCGCCACTGGAATCCTTTCGGCGATGCCCATCGCCTCGTCGAGATCGCTCGCCTCGATAATGTAATAGCCACCGAGTTGTTCCCGTGTCTCAGCAAACGGGCCGTCGGTAACCAGCCGTTTGCCGTCGCGCACGCGAACGCTGGTCGCCGTCGAAGTAGGGTGCAGCGGGCCGGCAGCGCGGTAGTGTCCGCTTGCGTTGAGGTCTTGCGTGAGTTGCGCAGACTCTACATAACAGTGCTCCCTCTCGGTCTCGCTCATCGCCTGCTCGTCTAGATAAACCAGCAGCATGTATTTCATTAGAGCCTCCATCGGTAAGTCGAACGGCGAGCGCCTGGATCGACACTCCGCCGAATAATTTATTATGATAGGGCGTGCTCCCGGACGCCAACGCCGCTGTCGACGCCGTCTATCGCTCCGATTGGGGCCGGATCGTCGCCACGCTGATTCGGCACTTCGGCGATTTCGACGTGGCCGAAGAGGCGGCGCAGGAAGCATTTGCGGCCGCCGTGCACCAGTGGCCAGACTCCGGCATCCCTGATATCCCACGCGCGTGGATAATCCAGACAGCTCGGCACAAAGCTATCGACCGCATCCGGCGCCGGACGAGGTTCGAAGAAAAACTTGAACTGTACGCCACATCCGGGTTGAGCCGAACCATCGAGGAGCCGGATTACCTCACGGACGAAATCCCCGACGATCGGCTTCGGCTTATCTTCACTTGTTGCCACCCGGCGCTTGCGCCCGAGGCGCAGGTCGCGCTGACACTCCGTACGCTGGGCGGCCTCGAGACGGACGAGATCGCGCGCGCGTTTCTCGTCCCAACGACGACGATGGCACAGCGGCTCGTGCGAGCGAAGCGGAAGATTCGAGACGCAGGCATTCCGTATGCGGTACCGGCCACGAACGACATGCCGGGTCGGCTGGACGCAGTGTTGACGGTCATCTATCTGGTCTTCAACGAAGGCTACGCGGCGACTCGAGGCGAAGCGTTCGTCCGGGCGGATCTCTGCGCCGAGGCTATTCGGCTCGGGCGCCTGGTGAGAACGTTGATGGCTCCGCAGCCCCCATCGGAAGCGACGGCTCTTGTCGCGCTTATGTTGCTTCACGATTCACGTCGCGAGGCTCGCCTCGATGATGCCGGCGATCTCGTCGTTCTCGAAGAGCAGGATCGCAGCCGCTGGGATCAAGAGCAGATCGCGGAAGCCCTGCCACTGGTCGATGAAGCGTTTCGCGCTGAGCCCGGTCCGTTCGCGGTGCAGGCGGCGATCGCCGCCGCGCATTGCCGGGCAGCGCGGGCCGAAGATACCGACTGGCCTCAAATCGTCCGGCTCTACGATCTTCTCGAGCGGCTCCAGCCCTCTCCGATCGTGTCGCTGAACCGAGCTGTGGCGGTTGCGATGGCGGACGGCCCCCAACCGGCGCTCGCGCTTATCGATGCGCTCGCCGCTGCCGGCGATCTCGACGGCTATCACCTCCTGCACGCCGCGCGAGCCGATTTGCTGCGTCGTATCGGATCCTCCCTGGAAGCAGCAAAGAGCTACGAGCGAGCGCTCGCGCTGGTGACCAATGAGAGCGAACGTCGATTTCTCGAACGCCGCCTGCGTGAGGTTCAGCCTCCGCGCATCCACTGAATTAGTTGTGAGTCGTTGATCAAGGCGGCCGCCAGATAGAAGAGCAGCGACTCACCCTCCGTTGAGTCTCCACCGTCGATGGCATTTAGGTCTCCGATTTAATAACGCGCCTATCGCGGCCAAGGCGTGTTGCTGATCTGCTCACCCAGGACCGCTGCTGAAAGTGATGATCCGGTTGACTTGGCGGCACTGTTTTGTGGCTGGAAAAGCGAGCCCGGCAGTTTCCCAGCACTCCAAGCCCCCAAGGCGGCACAGCTTTGCCAGGCAGCGACCTTAATGCGGAAAACAAAAGACGTTGCATGGTCCAGGGATTCATTTCTACCGCGCAGGTTCAATCTTTCGCGTGAGAAACAAAACTTTATTTGTAACAAACTAAACCTTGTTTCTGACAAACAAACTCTTGTTTCTAACAAACAACACCTTGTTTACGACAAACTAAACTTCGTTTGTGACAAACTAAACTTCGTTTGTGACAAACTAAACTTCGTTTGTGACAAACTAAACTTCGTTTGTGACAGACTAAACTTTGGTTGGAACAAACGAGGTCTTTGTTGAGGCGAGCGAAACTTTGTTTGCGATAACCTAGATCGTGTTCGCGACAGACGAGACTTTGTTTGTAATAGACAAAGCTTTGTTTCTGACGAACGAATCTTTGTTTCCGGCAGAGAAAGCCTCGGATATGGCAAGCTAGACCTCCTATGTGACAAAGTAGACCTGGTTTCGGGCAAGCTAACCTTCGTTGATGATGACGACAGCGTTGCTGGTGGCAAGCGAAACGTTGGTCGAGACGCCCTTGATCCCTCCTGGGTTGAATAAACTCTGTGCTGAGCCCCGAAGGCTTAATAACGCGAGAAGGCGACGCCGTGAGCTCCCGGTACTTCGATCTTACATTGTAACGCGGCAGAGGCGGCTCCTATGGAGCCACCTCCCTCTCTCGCATCCTCCTTCTGAGGTCATTTCTTCGTGCGCGTCGCGGCGGCCTTCCTGGCGGAACGCGAGCGCGAAGCGGCCGATCGCTTGGCGGCAGCGCTTCGAGCGTGGCGCGACAGAGCCGTTTTGGAAGCCGCGCTGTGCCCTTCACGCTTTAGCGCACGCGAGGTTGCGCGCGAGCGCTTGGCCGACGTCTTTCCTGCCTTGGCGCTGCTTCCTTTGCGAGTGTCCCGCGAGGCTTGCTCTCGTGTTTGCTTGGACGCGTTCTTTGGAGGTGGAAGCTTGACGCCGGCGCGCCGCGCTTTGGATAGCCCGATGGCGATCGCTTGCTTGGCTGAGCGAGCGCCGTGCTTGCCCTCGCGAACATGTTCAATCTCTTCTCGAACAAACTCCCCGGCTTGTGTGCTCGCGGCTTTTCCTTCCCGCCTGTCCTTCTCTGCGCGTTCTAGAGTTTCCTTTTCAGGCATAGAGTCTCCCTTCATTTCTCGGTCGTCCGGCGAACCGCGCGAGTAACTCGACTCCTCAAACGGCTACCCATCGCATGCCGTCGTGCGCGATGTCGGACCGTATCTCGTGCCCGCCGTCGAACTCGCGAAACGTGACGTCGTAACCGCGCTCGCGCAGTTCGCGAACGATCCGGCGGCTGCAGCGGTCGATCGGCAGAATCGGATCGCCGGTACCGTGTGAGATAAAGAACTTTGGTGTTCCGTACGGCTTCCCACCGACCACGAAGCCCGGCGAGAATGCGACCACGCGTCTGAACAGATCGCCGTTGATCAATCCCACCGAAAGCGCGTACGTGGCGCCGTCTGAGAATCCGCCGACGGCAATGCGCGCTCGATCGACTGCCACCGTATCGAACACGCGTTCAAGAGCGCGGTTCACGAAGATCACGTCGCGTCCGAAACCGTCACGAATAGCGTCCCAAGTGGAGCCGCGGGAGTAGGGCGCCAGCACCGCGACTCCTGCTTCATCAGCAGCCGAGCCGAGGCGACCCAGCATCCATTCCGCGCTCTGTCCGGCACCGTGGAACAGGACGACCAGCGGGAGCGGCGCGCTGGTGGCTTTCGTAGGCAGTTGTAAGAACGCGTCGCGGTTGCGGTCCAGCCCGAGCTCGCGCTCTACCTTGTTGGACGCTTCGACGTTTGCGTGAGGACGCGCCGTGAGCCTCCCGTCGTTCGCTTCGCGCGGTTTGCTGCCGCGGTTGCATGACCGGCCGAGGAGTCCGAACGACGCGAGAGCGCCGCCAGCCATCACACCAAAATGTCGCCGAGTGATCACCTTGTTACTCAGCGCGACTCGATGATGTTCGTACTCAACCGTATCCGGCATACAATGGTCTGTGCTCTGATCGGAGATTCGTAATTTGCCGCGCAACATTCACCTTCGACCGCAACGACGGATTCCCGGAGTCAATCAGCCGCCTCATTTCTTGCCTATGCAGTAGAGATGCTTTTCGCCGCGAACAAAAAGCTTGCCTGCGTCATTCAAGAAGCCATTGCACTATGTTCCTGAGGAGAACACCGTTCTAAAGGCGGGCCCGCCGGCCTTCTTTGGTCTGACCGAACTGAGATGCCGACGTAGAAAACCCGCTCGCGTCGTCTTTTCGTGAGCGCAACGTTCGCCGCCGCGCTCTTCGTTTCGGCCATCATAGGTTGCATCAAACTTTTTCCCGCTGCTTGTCTCTCGCAGCTTTGCGTCTTCGCGGATCTCGGCGTCTTTGCGCGAAACGAAAACTTCCGTGGAAGGAAACCTGGCGTTCACGTTTCGCGCAAAGACGCAAAGATCCGCAAAGACTTTCAATCGCGTGGTTTCTTCACCACCGTGATCTTCAGCTCCGACGGATACTGCTTCGAATGGTGCACTGCGTTGTGAGCAACCACACCCTTCGACTCATCGTAGTTCTTCCCGCCCGTGTTCATGTTCCGATCGAAGCGCGGGAAGTTGCTGCTCGATACCTCAAGGCGAATCCGATGACCCGCCTCGAAGTAATTGCTCGTCGTCATCGGCTGCAGCGTCATCTTGTAGACCTTTCCCGCTTCCATCCACGCCACGGGTTTGTCGTAGCCGTTGCGATATCTCACGCGCTGGATCGTCTCGTCCAGATTGTAAGCCCGCCCGTCCGGATACACGTCGATCAGCTTCACCGTGAAGTCCGTGTCTTTTGCGTCCGACGACACATAGAGCGTCACCTCGATCGGACCGCTCACTTCGATCCCCTGCTTCAGAGGCTCCGTGCTGTAGACAAGGATGTCGGGCCGCGCTTCCATCTTGCGCTGGTCGAATGCGCCGCCCGACACTGCGTTCCCCGTGCAGCAGACGTTTCCACCGTACGACGGCACAGGATTCATCGGGTCGTAGTCGAACTTATCGGGGTTGTCCATTGCCGGGCCCGCTTCGCTGAGCACACCGTCGCCGTCGAGCGTGTTGGCTTTCCCGCCGCTCGACAGGAAGAAGCTCATCGACTGCGCGCCTTGAGGCGGCCAGGTATCCGACGACTGCCATTTGTTGATCCCCATTGTGAAGTAGCGCACCTTCGGCATCTTCTCAAGAATCCCGTTCTTCTCTCCCTTGAGGAAATAATCAAACCACGCGTAAGTCAGCTCGTCATAGTTAAGCCGCGCGTCGCCCATGCTGCGCTCGCCGACGACGGTGTTCTCAGTGGCGCGTTTGTAGGCGCAGTGCAGTGTCGGCGCGATAACCGCGTATTGCTGCTTGGCGATCTCGGGTTTCGCAGTCTTTCGGACGTGATTGTAGGCCGCGAGGTTCGGCCCGACCGACACGTCGTACCAGGACATGAACCAGAAGCCCGGCACGTTGATGGGCATGTTGTCGTGCCACAAACCTCCCTTGTACCAGGCTGGATCGTTCGGCGCGCGTTTGATCATCGCGCCTCCCGTGTCGACGGGCATCTCGTCGGCAAAGATCCCGCGCGGCCCGTCGACCGACTTCATGATGTCCACCACGGGAAGGTGCCGCAGCGCCTTCGACCAATCGACGGGCGGCAACTGCTGCGCGAGATCGAACGCCTTGGATGCGCGAATCAAATCCTCTTGCGACGCATTGGGCGGGAACGTCGGCCGCACCTGATTCTGCTCCCCATAGAGCCACGCGATGAACAGCATTTGGACTGCGCCGCCGCGGTACCAGTTCCCCTGCTCCCAGTACCCACCCACGCGTCCGACACCGGCGCCGAATCCCTGTGGAATCATTGCCGCATACGCCGGATTGCCTTGAGCGGCAACCGCCAACTGCCATTCGGCGGTCGACGAGCATCCGATGGTGCCGACCTTGCCGTTTGACCAGGGTTGCATAGCCATCCACGACAACTCGTCAACGCCGTCGCTGAGCGGCGGGCCGAGGATGTCGTAGTTTCCCTCGGAGAAAAAGTGACCGCGCTCGTTCATCTCAACGAAGACGTAGCCGCGCTTCACCGCTTCGAGCTCGTTGCTCATGTCTCGAGGGACGCCGTTGCGGACGTCCCAGAAGTTGAAGTTGTACGGAGTCCGAACGAAGATCGTTGGATATTTCTTGGACGCGTCTTTCGGTCGATAGACGTCGGTCGCCATGCGCTTGCCATCCCGCATCGGGATCATGAGCTTGCGCTCGACGATCGCGATGGACTGCAATTCACCCTCGATCGAGTTTCGCCGGGCGACGAGCTCCGGACTCGCGCTGCCCCGCCCTTGAGCATTAGCGCTTTGATTGGGAGCGTGTTGAATGGCCGCGCCGACGACCGCTGCGGCAAGAATCAGGGTCCAGAAAATCTTCCTTCGCATGGTGTGCTCCTTCCGGAAATGTAGCGTAGACTGTCCAGTCTGCGCGTGGCTCCGCATGGGGCCTCTGCGAGGCTCAGACTGTCCAGTCTGCGCGTGGTTCCGCATTTGGCCTCTAGGACGCAAGCGCGGACTCGACAGTCTACGCTACCTCCGGCCGACAGTTTTCATGAATGAAGCAGGAGTCTTTTATCTCACCACGCGACGCGCGCGCAAGGAAACTCTGATATTCAGACCCTTGCACTGGGCTCCCTCGCGTGCTTAGTATTGCGACCATGCTGGCGAAACGACTAACTCCCATCTTGAACGTCTCCAACCTTGAACAGAGCTTTGCGTGATTCGAGAAGCTCGGCTGGAAGAAGAGATGGGACTGGGGCGATCCGCCCGACTTCGGCGGAATCTCCTCCGGCGAATGTGAGATCTTCCTGTGCGAGAACAGTCAAGGTGGCCGTGGCAAGGGCGCCGCCAAGATGACCTTCGGTCCCGAAGGCGACCAATCCGCCGACAAGGGCATCTGGACGTGTATCCTGGTAGATGATGTGGACGCCGTCTACCAGCACTGCCTCGCGCAGGGAATCGAAGTCACGTGTGTGAATCCCAGAAGTTCTTGAGAATATCGGAGCAAAAATGGTCGCGTTTTACAAAAGTCCGTGAGAATATATACAAGAGTTCTTGAGACTGGATGCAGGATTTACAGCAGCCCCTGAGACCAGTTTAAGGGAAGACTGCGGATGCCTGTCAGAAGGATTCCCAAGAACTACCGGAGTGTTACTGGTCTTGTGGCCAGTGACGATGCATCCCATCAAGTAACCGCTTATGAATCCAGCCTGGAACGCGATTGTATCAAGCACCTCATCTTCAACAAGAATGGTGCGCGGCATGAAGAACAACCTGTAACGATCTCTTTCATTTGTGCCGGAAAGCAGCATAGCTACACGCCGGATCTCCTCATCACATATCGGAACGACGTTGCTCCCGCAAACACGTGGAAACCACTCCTGGCTGAAGTTAAGTACCGCAGTGACCTCCTAAAGGACTGGCCAAGGTTGAAACCTAAGTTCCACGCCGCGCGGCAGTACGCAATCGAAAGGGCGTGGGATTTCACTATCATTACGGATAGCGAAATTCGTACTCCTTATCTTAAGAACATCACCCTCCTGCTCGAATGCCGCAAGCATAGGACGAACGAAGTCGTAACGAACGTACTGCTTGATGCCCTGGACAATTTGGGCGACTCGAATCCAGATACCTTGCTACGTTCGGTCTCCCAAGACTCACTGACCAGAGCCACGATGATCCCAACTCTCTGGCAGCTCGTTGCCGACTACAGGATCGGTGCCGAACTTGAAAAACCCCTCACGATGAACTGCCGAATTTGGTCGAAGCTGCGCGGGGAAAGGAGTGACAGCGATGAGCCGATTCATCATTCTGGCGCCGGGCGCGGTCGTCGAAAGTGCTGGTGCGCGTTACGTTATCAGCCACATCTTGAGCCTTGAAAGTATTCTCGCCAAGGATGAGGCTACTGGGAAGACCGCGGAGCTGAAGATTGCGAACCTGACCCCAAGTGCGGCGAACAAAGAGCAACGGACGGATCTGATCTAGACAACGCCGGATGCCAGGCTTGCTGATTGTCGGAGATACAAACAATGGCAAGACCATGATCGTCAATCGCTTTGAGCGCCTCCACCCGGCAGACGATAATCCTGAGGGCGAAACGATTAGGCTCCCCGTGTTGATTGTTCAAGCACCACCAACGCCGGCCGAAGGGCGTTTCTACGATGCGATTCTGACGAAACTCGCCGCTCCTTTCCGCCACAACTATTCACCTGGCCGAAAGCAGTTTCAGATCATCACGATCCTCAGACGAGTCGGTCTGCGCATGCTGATCATTGATGAGATTCACGATATCCTCGCCGGCAGCCTGCTACAACAACACAACTTCCGCAACACGATAAAACATCTGAGCAATGAACTGAAGATACCGATTGTCGGAGTAGGCACGCGAGAAGCCTTCAACGCCTTCCAAACTGACCGCAGTTAGCGAATCGGTTTGAGCCGGTTTTCTTGCCCAGGTGGACCATTGGCGATGGCGTCAAGCCGGAAGCCGAATCCGTTCTTGCAACTACTGGCCAGCTTTGAATGCATGCTGCCGCTGACGTGTCGGTCAAACCTGCCGGAACCTGCGTTGGCGCTCAAGATCTTGTCTATGAGCGAGGGGTTGATCGGGGAGATCTCCGCCGTACTAACCAAGGCGGCTGTAAAGGCGATAACTTCAGGAAAGGAGCGAATCGACCTTAGAGTACTTGAAGAAATCGAATTTATTCCACCATCTGAACGGAAGTGGCGGATCGAGGCGAAAGCCGCACAATGATTGAAGCACGTGAGACTTGCCTCTCAGGAAAGTTGTGGCCAGTGCATTTGAAGCCGCAGGAGGATGAGTTGTTATCCTCTTGGCTCGCGAGGTTGGCGCTAGCACATGGGTTGAGGTTGAAGTCGCTTGCTTGGCGAGTCTGCCCAGGCCGATCAGTGCTGGGCCGCGATATAGATTTGTGTAAGGATCGTGCAATATTAAAGACGCTGGCTGAAAAGACCAACACGCCATCTGCAAGACTGTTTGCTAGCACATTGGTATCCTATGAGGGCCAGCTGGCCGAGGAACTTGGGTACCACGCACCTTGGGTCTTGGCGCGACACTTAAGGGTCCCACACCCAAAAAGATTCGGGCTTCAATATTGTCCCTGGTGTCTTTCATCGGATAAGGATCCCTACTTTCGCCGTCACTGGCGTTTGGCATTTGTAGTCTTATGTCCGGCTCACCGTGCACTCCTGCTTGACCGCTGCCAAAAATGCGGCGCACCCGTCAGCTACGAAAGACAGTCGCCGAACACCCTCACTTACGATGAGCCCTGGATTCTGACTCAATGCCATGAATGTAGCACCGACCTGAGAGAGTGGGCGACCGACCGTTACTTCAACGCTGTTGATGCTGCCGAGCTAGAGTTTCAAACTTCTCTTGAAGCCACTTTGCGCCGAGGCTGGGTCCAGCTGCCATACAACGGCGCGGTTTATTCTCATCTGTTCTTCTCCGGCCTATACCACATAATTGGCCGTCTGATCGATGGTCAAATCGCTAATCGGTTACAAAAGGCATTGAGGCAAAAGTACGGCATCAATCTGTCCATCGATTTCTCGACCGGTCAGAAGATCTTTCTCGAGCGCCTCGATGTCGCGCAGCGCCGCGGCTTACTTCAGGCAGTTAATCGGCTCCTCCAAGAGTGGCCTGATACATTCGTCGAGTTTTGCCGGTCAAACAACCTGGCGAGTCATCTCTTGATCCGCAGCAAGAGGCCCGTGCCGTTTTGGTACTGGAGAGTTATTCGTGAACACCTGAGCATGTTCTCCCTTTTCAAAACTAGCTGCTCTACGACCTAGTACTATACTACTCTGTCACATAGTAGAGCGTTGTCACGTCAAAGTGCAAGCGGATTCTTGCCCGGCTTGGCGGGGCACTGATCTGAAATTCATTCTCAGAGACTCTTGTACATATTCTCAAGACAAATATCACAGTTCATTTAGTAAGCTCCGGAGAGTCGGCGAATGACGAACACTCACTTGGCACAACAACAACGAGAAATAGGCGGAGATAGATCGTCCACAGGCGTGTTCGGCCAGCTATGTCCGGAACACGACTATCACTTGGAACCTTACTTGACAGCGTACCGTATAATGATAATATTATGATCGTAATATGACGGTCATAATAGAAAAGGGGGACAGATGAGCGCTTATGTGACTGAAGTTAATGATGCGAATTTCGAGAGCGAGGTCTTGGAATCATCCCAGCCGGTGCTGGTGGATTTTTGGGCCGAATGGTGCCAGCCCTGCAAGGCACTCGCCTCGACCGTCGAGTCGCTGGCCGAGAAGTACGGGGACAGGCTAAAGGTAGTCAAACTGAACGTGGATGAAGGCGCCGGCAGCTCCTCCCGCTTCGGCATCAAGGCCATCCCGACCCTGATCCTCTTCCGCGACGGTAAGGAGGCCCAACGAGTCGTAGGTGTCCCGACGAATGCCGAAGAATTCATCTCGCAAATGCTTGACAAGCTAGCGGAAAACGCTGATGTCGCTGCATGAACAACGTCGTGAGCTGCGAGAGCGCCAACGCCACGTTTTTTCGTGGCGGCAGTGGCGACAATTCGGCGCTCGAAACGGCCGCGTAGAAAAAATACTCACGATGATCGAGGGGAACAGAACTGTATGGACAACGTCATTGTGCTCCTTCATGGCTCTGCAAATGGCTCCTACTCATGGCGTCAGGTGAAGAGCGCACTCAGGTCGCAAGGCTTGGACGTTTTCGCGCCCGACATGCTCGGCTACGGAAAGGCCCCTGCGCCCAGCGACACATACAGCATTCAAGAGGAGGTCGCTCATCTCCAGGGAGAGCTTGA
>Ga0114129_10012206_pt1 | contig 12222 bp, 12 predicted proteins | sample RhiMetdeltSRZDD1_FD_80071 | JGI IMG/M metagenome (GOLD analysis project Ga0114129, IMG submission 80071) | Populus rhizosphere microbial communities from Tennessee, USA - Rhizosphere MetaG P. deltoides SRZDD1 (version 2) (version 2) | ecosystem: Host-associated > Plants > Roots > Rhizosphere >...
ATGCCGATCATCGCGACCATCGATGAGCTCAACGCTGATCGACAACAGATCATCCATTTCAGAGACACGGCCCATTAACAGAGCGTCGACTTTCAACTCACGTGCTGCGCGTTCAGTATTAATCTGCTGTCCCTTGTACCGAAATGCGGAGTTGCGCGAGGTTACACGCAGGTTGGTTAGCTGGGCCAGACTTGTGATCAAGCTCTCCGTGATTCCGTCTGAGACATATTCTCTGTTGGGATCCCCGTTGACGTTGATGATAGGCATAACTGCGATCGAATTTAACCGCGGTACGGCTTCCCTGGCGCGCACCTCTTGCACCTTGCCAACAAAACGATAGCCGCGCCATGGAATTGTTTCGATGTAGCGATGTTCATGCGGACCTTCACCAAGCGCGGTCCGGAGCGTCGAAATGTTGCGAGCAATGTTCCCCTCCTCCACCGCCGTATCGAACCAAACGTGCTTCATCACATCGTCCTTGGTCAATATGTGGCCGCTGTTTTGTACGAGCAGTAGTAAGACATCGAAGACTTTAGGCCGTAATGGGACGACTTCACCGTCTCGAAGCAGTTGTCGCTCTCGAGTATCAACACGAAAAGGACCGAATTCGTAGGACGTCTGCGTCTGACCAAACATTGGCTGGGATTTTCCGAAACTTTTCCGAACTCGTGAAGGACTTTAAGAAAGCTTTGGAGCTAATGTACGAGCCAAATCATCGGGCTGTGGAAGCTACGGCACAACAGAGCGGACTGATTCTATTGAAACGACCGCGAGTGAGCAATCCAGCCGCGGCCCGAACTCGCGAGCGGTAGACCCATGTGGCGGGCAAAATAGTCAGTACCGTAACGCCGTAACTGACTGTTTTGCCACTACATTGAGCGTACCGATCGCAGGCCCAATTAAGCGATTATGAAAAGGCAAAAGCAATGAACGATAACGAAAAAGAAATCTGGAAACTAGAAGAGCAACTCACCCAAACCGAAATGCGAGTTGACGTTGACGCACTTGATCGGATCTACGCTGACGACATTATGGTCACCGCTCCGATTGGCATCTGCGTTGACAAACCAGCTGTAATGACAGAAATCCGACAAGCCGCGGAGAAAGCCGTCATCGGGCGATACGACAAGGATGATTTAAAGATACGCGCTTACGGAGATACAGCCGTCGCAAGCTATCGCATGACAGCCGAAGCGACATTTGAGGGAATGGAGATGAAACGTTCGCTGTGCATTACGAATGTGTGGATGAAGCGTAATGGTGACTGGAAGATCGTAGCGAGACATACGGCGAGTCTTCCGAATGACACGCCACCTGCAACTGAAAAGATGGATTGAAAAGACAATAGATGGAGACTCGCTGATTTGGACCGCCGGCGAAAGCCAACTCTTGGCGCTTTCAGAGTCTTTAAACCGGAGGTCCTTCGCTCGTATCGAACTCTTCCCTTTCTTTTTGCCACTCCGAACCCATACGACTCTGTAATAAACGAGCGCAACGGTTCCAACGCAAAATCGAATCGTCGTTGTTAGGTGGCCTGATTTGTTCGGCTTCCTCGAAGTATTCCATCGCTTCTTCAAAAATGGGCAAAACTGTATGGACGGGTCGACCAGCTCTAAGTTGAGCCTTCGCTTTTCGCTCGTGCAGGAGCCCGCAGTGGTAAGTCCGCTCATAGATGTTAGAAAGGGCGCTGAACAGGTTTTCAGCTTCAACGTACCGATCTGAGACGTTACCTTTAAACTGGTCAGTAATCGCTAGACCAAGTAAACGGACCGCAGCTTGATTGTTGGGCTCGACTGCAAGTATGTCGCGACAAATAGACTCGGCTTCTCCCGGTTCATTTAGATATCGATATAGTTCAGCCTTGGCAATTGCTTCAGGAATGCCGGCTCTCGAAATTGGCTTGAGATTTAGTTGCATATGTTACTGCTCCTGTTTCCAGGTTAGCGTTTCCGAATTTTTCTAAGAAACCAACTAACCGGATCGTAGTGATTGTCGATCACGCGCTCCTTCAATGGAATGATGGCGTTGTCTGTGATGTGAATATCCTCCGGACAGACTTCAGTGCAGCACTTGGTAATGTTACAGAAGCCGATGCCTAGATCCTGTCTAAGCAGTTGCGTGCGAGATAGACCATCCAACGGATGCATTTCAAGTCCAGCAACCCGGACGAAGAAACGCGGCCCGCCAAATTGTTCCCCTTTGTCGTGATCGCGAAGCACGTGACATACATTCTGGCAGAGGAAGCACTCGATACATTTACGAAACTCTTGGACGCGATCAATGTCTCGCTGCTTCATTTTCCACTCAACGTTTTCGCGCGGAGTGAACGGCGGGATCTTTTCATTGACTCTGTAATTCCAGGACACATCGGTAACGAGGTCCTTGATGACCGGAAAAGTACGCATCGGCTGGACTGTGATGGGAGCTTCGAGAGGCAAGGCGTCAAGTCGCAACTTGCAGGTGAGACGCGGGCGTCCATTTACCTCGGCTGAACAAGAGCCGCACCTCCCCGCTTTACAGTTCCAGCGGACAGCTAGATCCGGAGCCTGATGCGCCTGAATATAGTGTAGCGCGTCGAGTACAACCATTCCTGGCGCAATTGGAACTGTGTATTCGACGAACGCGCTGCTCTTGTTGTCACCGCGAAGGATTTTGAACGTTGCATCAGGCATATCGTGGTCTTAATCCTTTTTCTCCGTGTCCTCAGTGCCTCCGTGGTTAAATTAATGGTTTTAAATTCACCACGGAGACACGGAGAATCACTTACTCGGACGAAAGGAGCTTCTCGAGATCAGTCGGCATCTTAGAAATCTCCTGTTGTCGAAGCTTCATTTCATCCCCAGCCCGGAAGATAATGTTGTTCTGCCTTCCCCAAGCGTCATCGTATTTCGGGAAATCAATCCTACTGTGTGCGCCGCGACTTTCCTTGCGCTCGAGAGCACTCATAGCGACGGCTTCAGAAACTATGAGCATCGACTTCAGATCCTGTGCAAGGTGCCAGCCAGGATTGAAAAGCCGTGAGCCTTCAACACGGACTCGTATCATCTCGTCTGTCAATCTGAGGACGCCATTAAGGCCCTTAATCAAATCTTCTTCGTTGCGAAAGATTCCGACGTAGTTCTGCATTACGTCCTGCAGATCACTGTGGATGTCGTAGGGACTTCTTCCGTCCAAATGCAGAAAGGGTGTCAGCGATTCTTTGGCAGCAGCCTCGATCTGACTTTCATCGATCGCTGACGGCCCAACATTCTTTGCATGGCGGGCCCCAGCCAATCCAGCCCGGCGTCCGAAGACCAGCAAGTCAGAGAGAGAGTTTCCCCCCAATCGGTTTGCACCGTGGAGGCCAGCGGCAGCTTCGCCCGCCGCAAACAATCCGGGCACCGTCGCTTGCGCACTTTCGGCCTCGACGCGGATGCCACCCATCATGTAATGGCACGTGGGCCCGACTTCCATTGGCTCTAGAGTTATATCCACATCTGCAAGTTCACGGAATTGATGGTACATGCTCGGCAGTTTTCGCTTTACGTAATCGGCTGGCTTATGCGAGATGTCGAGAAAAGCACCTCCATGCTCCGTACCGCGTCCTTCTTTCGCCTCGGTGTAAATGGCGCGTGCCACGACATCGCGCGTAGAAAGTTCCATCTTTTCCGGATCGTAGCGCTCCATGAAGCGTTCACCGACGTTGTTTCGCAGCACGCCGCCCTCACCGCGTACTGCTTCAGTAACTAAAATCCCTTGCACACCGGGTGGCCACACCATTCCCGTCGGGTGAAATTGAACAAACTCCATGTCCATTAGTTCAGCGCCAGCCTCGTAAGCCAGGGCCATTCCGTCGCCCGTGTATTCCCACGAATTCGAGGTTATTCGCCAGGCCTTCCCAATTCCGCCGCTAGCAATTACGACTGACTTCGCTTTGAAAACTATGAAGCGTCCAGACTCTCGCCAGTAGCCGAAAGCTCCCGCGACTCGATCTCCATCTTTAAGGAGTCGTGTGATGGTACACTCCATGTAAACGTCAATACCCATGTGAACGCCGCGGTCTTGAAGCGTCCGAATCATCTCTAAACCCGTGCGATCCCCGACATGACACAAACGCTTGAAGGTGTGGCCACCGAAAGCCCGCTGTAGTATTTCTCCGCTGCTGGTGCGATCAAAGAGCGCACCCCATTGCTCTAACTCACGAACACCGTCCGGCGCTTCCAGGGCGTGGATTTGAGCCATGCGCCAGTTGTTAAGAAACTTGCCTCCACGCATGGTGTCGCGAAAATGTGTGCGCCAATCATCAGCGGCATCCACATTTGCCATCGCGGCTGCAATGCCGCCTTCGGCCATTACGGTATGCGCCTTACCGAGTAGCGATTTGCAAACAACTGCTACAGATGCACCCTCGGCTAGTGCGGCGATGGCCGCACGCAAGCCGGCGCCACCAGCGCCGATGATCAGCACATCATGTTCGCGCGTTTCGTATTTTTCGCTCATAGAAGTCTCAGATCGTGGATTGTCCCGGATGCCACCAACCTGATGTACAGATCGCAGAGTCCAACTGAGAACAGACTTAGCCAGGCAAATAACATGTGATGGTTGTTCAAGGAGCTGGCGCCACGCCACGCGGTATGACGCGCACCACCCATCTTGACGCAGGAGAAGCAGTCAATGTTTCCACCTACAATATGTCTAAGCGAATGACAGGAGAACGTGTAAAGCGAAAGCAGAATGATATTGGCGAGCAGCACAAGTGAACCGACGCCGATTCCCAGACGCCCATCAAACCAAAAAGCTCGAATTGCGTCGTACCATAGGATCAGAAGAAAAACGAGAGCGACGTAGAGGAAGTAACGATGCACGTTCTGCAGGATTAATGGGAACGCTGTTTCGCCGCGATAACCATGTCCGCGTGATTCGCCGACGGCACATGCTGGTGGATCAAGAAAGAAGGCGCGGTAATAGGCCTTACGGTAGTAGTAGCAAGTTGCACGAAACCCAAGTGGTCCCCAGAGAATCAGAATCGCAGGAGAGAATGGCCACCAGGCAGGCTTGATTAGAGGTGAATAAAACGGCGATAGGTAAGGACCCCACTCGTAATAATCCGCTTCGAACGCACGCCAGGTCGCATAGACGCTGAATGCGCCTAAGACGATTATGACGGGAAGTATTTCCAGCCACCACGCATCACGCCGCATCGTGGTTCCAAATGTCGTGCGCTCAAACGCTCTTCCAGATTGGGCCATAGAGATGTCTCCGCCGAACCGCAATTAAATAAAGTTCGGGACTACTGTGTTGAGATATCGATCTGGTTTCGACAGCCTGATACACACCAGCCGAGCCGGACATTTGCAGCAATGGCTATCGGACGGGGTTGGGCTACCGATACAATTTCCGACAAACTGTATTCGCTGACGGATAAAAGTCAAGAATTTGGCAGTAGTGAACTGTCTCTTAGGTCGTTAGTCCGTCACCTTTTCGACTTGACGATGTTTTGATTTTGACCGTAATTGCGCCGGCTGACCGCGGTTCTTAAAAAGGAAACAAGTCGTGTCTTGTCTTCATGTTCTAACCCAAGTGTCACAAAGGAGCACGACGCAGGATCCTTGACCGCTCACAGCACGAGACATAGAATCCGGCCTTCCACACATTTCCAACGTCGTCTTATTAAACTGCAACGTTGGTTGGCCCACACATTTGAAAAAATTCTAACCCTCGGCCAAGTCGCCGAAGAACGGCGCAATCTTTGGGAGACATCATGATTACTCACATTCGCACCCGAGCGCTCGCAACTGTAGCGGTAATAGTTGCTGCCATCTTCGGTATGTTTGGAACGCAACGAATTGTAAGAAGCCAAGCTCGAAGTCTGGATCTTTCGCAACCAATGCCCGTCGATCCGCAAATCACAATGGGCACGTTCAAGAACGGACTGCGTTACTACATCCGAGCAAACAAAAAGCCCGAAAAGCGCGCTGAACTTCGCCTTGTAGTTAAGGCCGGATCCATTCTCGAAGACGAGGACCAGCGCGGATTGGCTCACCTTGTCGAGCATATGGCGTTCAATGGCACGGAGCACTTCCCAAAGAATGAACTCGTTTCATTCATCGAATCGTTGGGAATGCGTTTCGGTGCCGACCTGAATGCTTATACGAGCTTTGACGAAACCGTCTACATGCTTCAAGTACCAACCGACAAACCGGAGACGATGGATCGGGCGCTTCAAGTCCTCGAAGACTGGGCCCATAGAGTTACATTCGACCCGGTTGAAATTGAGAAGGAACGTGGCGTCGTGATGGAGGAATGGCGATTGGGACGTGGTGCGGGCGCGCGCACACGCGAAAAGATATTCCCGATCATGTTTAAGGAATCACGCTATGCTAACCGCCTTCCAATTGGTGATCCTGACATCATCAAGAACAGCAAGCCTGAACGAATAAAGAAGTTCTATACCGATTGGTATCGGCCGGATTTGATGGCGGTTGTTGCTGTAGGTGACTTCGATAAAGCCGCGATTGAGAAACTCGTCACTACTCACTTTGCTTCAATCCCAGGCGCAAGCAGTCCGCGGCCACGAGAAACCTACAGTATTCCTGATCGTAGCGACATTGGGTATGCGGTAACGACAGATAAAGAAACCAGTACAACGACTGTTGAATTAGACACGTTACTGCCGGCACGTCCACAGGGCACTATCGGCGTTTATCGTCAGAAGACGGTTGATCGTTTGTTTTCAGCCATGCTGGCCGCACGGTTCTCAGAGTTGGCTCAGACCGAAGACGCGCCATTTATTTTCGCGTTTGGAGGCCGGGGACGGTTTCTTGCGCGCACCAAGGATTCCGCCTCGTTAGTCGCACTAGTCAAAGAAGGCGGTGTCGAGCGTGGCTTGGAAGCATTACTAACCGAGGCGCAACGAGTGTCGCGCTTTGGCTTTACCGAAACAGAACTGGCCCGACAAAAGCAAAGCGTGCTCGTCAACTACGAGCGCCTGAAGGTTGAGAAAGAAAACCGCCTCTCAGCAAGCCGCGCCGATGAATACATTCGGAACTTTCTCGATAACGAAACTCTGCCCACTGCCGACGACGAGTACGCTCTGCATCAACGATTTCTTGGGGAAATCACATTGCCGGAAATTAACAGACTTGCAGGTGAATGGTTTCCCCAATCAGAGCGGAACAGATTGGTTGTAGTAATGGCTCCGGAAAAGAGCGGTGTGGCTATTCCAGACCAACAAAAGTTGGCGGCTGTGCTCAAAGCAGCGCCCGCCAGGGAATTGAAACCCTATGTCGATACGCTTGCGAGCTCGGTTCTGCTCGAACCAATGCCTGAACCGGGCACCATCACAAAAACGACTATCAGAGAGAGCGCAGGAATAACAGAATGGGAGTTGTCTAACGGTGTGACAGTTGTGCTCAAGCCAACGGATTTTAGAGCAGACGAAATTATATTTAGAGCAACCAGTCCCGGTGGCACCTCTGTCGCGAACGACAATGACTACACAGCAGCCAGTACGGCCGATCACGTAATAACCGCCGGCGGAGTGGGCAGATTTCACGCGATCGACTTGCGCAAAGTGCTCACGGGGAAGACAGCGTCAGTGTCACCGTATATTAGTGAACTGGAAGAAGGACTGAACGGCAGCAGCACTCGAAAAGATTTGGACACGATGTTCCAACTAATCTACCTGCGCTTTACCCAGCCGCGGGCCGACAGAACAGCTTTTACAGTTCAGGCAAACCAGGCAAAGACCTTCATGGCAAATCAAATGGTAGTGCCGGAGTTTGCTTTTTTCGATGCCTTAAACTCGACTCGATACCAGAATCACTTACGTCGACGCATCCCTACATTAGCAACAGTCGACGAATGGAATCTCGATAAGTCTTTTGCGTTCTACAAAGATCGCTTTGCTGACGCGAGCGATTTCAGGTTCGTCTTCGTCGGCAGTTTTGAGCCGGCGTTGTTGAAGCCGTTCGTTGAACGTTATCTGGCGTCGCTACCGTCTCTTCGGCGGAAAGAAACGTGGAGGGACGTCGGGGTCAAAACGCCCGACGGAATTGTCGAAAAAAGGGTTGAGAAAGGAATAGAACCTAAGAGTCAGACCGCGATTGTATTCAGTGGTCCCTTTGAGTTTGACCAGACGCAGCGCATCGCGATCAGAGCGATGTCAGAGATATTGCGACTGAGATTGATTCAAACCATTCGTGAGGAATTAGGTGGCACTTATAGCATTGGAGCGAACTTTGGCTACGAGAAGTTTCCCAAACCGAGCTATTCCATCACGATCCAGTTCGGATCGGATCCACAACGCGCGGATGAACTAGTCAAACGAGTATTTCAGGAGATTGAAAAGCTTAAAACGGACGGCCCCAGTGAGAAGCAACTCAACGACGAGAAGGAGGCTTTGATTCGAGAATTCGAAACGAACAGCAAGCAGAACGGTTATCTACTGAATCAGATCTCTTTGAGATATACATATGGTGATGATCCAGCAGGCATTTGGAAGATACCGGATTTTTACCGTGAGCTGAACGCCGCTGCTATTCAACAGTCCGCGAAATTGTATCTAAATACAAACCGCTACGTGAAAGTTACGTTGTTCCCGGAGAAGAAGTAGCTGCCACAACTGAAGGATTGTGAGTGGCAAAACAGTCAGTACCGAAACGCGGTAGCGTCCGGTCTGCCTTTAACCATAGGGATCTCAATTCGTAACGTTGACCCGACGCTACCGCGTTTCGGTACTGACTGTTTTCGACGGCAAAGACCTCGAGGAAAAAGGTTATACGAAGCGTAATACGTGACGGCTATGAGAGTGAGATCAGTTGGCGTCTTTTAGATACTTCCTCACGATCCTACTGGTATGAACGCGCGCCCTTAACCGATGAAGAGTCTGATATAGGCCCATTTCCGCGCGGCCCATGAAGATAAGCTCTGGCAAGACACCTTTGGTTTTGAAAAGATTCTTCGATTCTTTCAGGTAATGCTCGAGAAACGCGTTGTCACCGAAATCAAAAGGCTCATCTTTGTCCTGATCGGGAGGGTAGACCTTCCGATAGAAGTTGTCAGCAAAGCGGATTAAAGCCTCACGCGTATCTCGCAACAACTTTCTGCCCACCGCTCGATAATATGATTCTAAAAGTCGACGGAAATCAGTGGAATGCGTTGAACCTGGATATAGAAACACACTTCGCAAGTATGCGGCGGATTCGGGTAACAAGGTTTTTACGCAACCAAAGTCGACTAAAGAAATATTTCCATTCTCGTTGAAAAGATAATTACCCCAATGCGGATCCGCATGGAGCGACTCCACCTTTAAGACCTGGAAGTAAAACAGGTCAAAAAGATTTGCGCCGAGCTCGTTCCGCGTCTTTTGGGTTGGTCGATGAGCGAGAAAGTCATCAAGATGTTGCCCGCGCATTAACGACATCGTCAGGACTTTGTCTGACGAGTACTTGGAAAAAACTTTCGGAACCTTGACAAAAGATAACGGCCCCAAGTGTGCTCGAAAGAAATCGATGTTTTCGGCTTCCCGCCAATAATCAGTTTCAGCGAGAATCTGTTCTTCGATTTCATCGATTGCAAGCTTCGTAAGGTGGCCGGATGCTTGTGCCGGCTTTGAGAGCGTCCGAAAAAGTCTAAAATCGTTGGCTACTGCCTGCCGGATCCCGGGGTACTGCACTTTTACTGCCACTCGCTCTCCTTCGTGAGTGACGGCATGATGCACCTGACCCAATGAAGCAGCAGCAAAAGGTTCCGGCGCGAACTGTTTGAATATCTCTTCCGGTTCGTGTCCGAGGCTACGCTTGATCTGCACGCGCACCAGAGAGGGATGCATGCCTGGTGCTCTCATCTGCAGCGCTGCCAACTCCGCTAGTGTTTCATCAGGTAGAGTGCCCGTTTGCAAACTGAGCGTTTGGCCCAGCTTCATGGCCGCGCCGCGTAATGACTGCATCTCGTCTCGCATTCGACGCGCTGCTCGTGTGTGCGTCGACTTCAACTTAGCCTTGCGTTGTGTCTCCCCAAGAAAGGCGTGCTGCAGCGCATAACCGAGATAGCTCCCCGCAACATCAGCGCCCAGGGAGGCAATGCTTAACGCGCGTCGCAGGGAAGTGTTTTTGTCTGACGGCATCAACGCCTTCCTTTTCTCAGAAGCGTCACTCCAATCGTCAAAGACCGATCTAAAAACGCGAGTGTATTTTGCTTACCTTCGGACGAGTCGTAGAGCCAGTAAAGCAAAGTGCCGAGGTAGTAGATCCAGAACACTTCAGGAGCTAGAAACGCCAGTGGGTTCTGTTTCTGCTTAGGTATGGATTCGTCAATCAGATCCTCGACAAAGGCGAGATACCGATGACGGAGTTCCATTGCTCGGTGGCTGAACGGGCCAAGCGCCGAAGTCGGCTTCAACGCGTGCAGCAGCGCGGCCCCGATGAAACGCTCGTATGGAGCGAGATATTCCAGCTGGTTTTGCACGAGTGAGAAGAGTTTTTCCTCCAGCGGTGCTCTGCGGAGACGTGGATTGTCGCGCACGGCAGCAACTGCATGGGCCACCTCTTGCTCAAAAAAATAGAGCGCGATGTCTTCCTTGGTTCTGAAATAGTTGAAGACTGTGCCCTCGGCGATTCCTGCCTTTCGAGCGATGGCTTTTGTCGTCGTGCCGTCGAAGCCTTTGGTTTGAAAGAGGCTCAAGGCCGCTTTCACGATACGGTTGCGAATAGCCTGTTTATTTCTATCGCGCCTGCCCGTCGGACGCTTACGCGCAGCCGCGCGGTTCCTCGTTGCAAGTTTCCGCGTTGGGCGGCTTACATGTTCCTGTTGGCTTTTCACTTTTGCAGCCATCGCTAAGGCACGCCAATCATGAGTGTCCTCACGCAATATATGAGCACACTCATAATTCTGTCAATCGAGCATTGACACATAGCTTCAGCCCACCTGGTATTCAACTTCAACCTAAAGCAAGTACGGAAAGTTCGCGTCAGGACACCACTGGCTTTAGCCACGTGGTGTCTCGTCAAAACAAAGGATGTGATCTGTGAGTTGAAGTTTGCGAACCGGGTGGGCTAACAGATGGGCCAAGCTATTTGTCTGACCAACTTACACTTCATACTACGGCTTCGATCGCGCACGGTATGCTCTGAATTTCTACTGTTCCTAAAAGCCTATCAGGCCACGTTTCAATTCCTCGAGCGCGATGCTCGTATTCCGGCGTTTCAGCCGGTCCGCGGCGATGCGCGGTTGTGCGCCTCGGAGAAGTTGCTTGCTCCTATGGCCTGCGAGGATTACCAACTGGAATCGGGAGACAATGCCGGGCCATTCTTCTTGCCGATTATCTTCGATATTCGTTATTTCTGTTTCATCCATGATTTGGTATCCACCTTGTTGAGACCGGCCCCGAGGACTTCAAAAATGGTTGATGAGGTAAAAGAGAACCGGCACGGCCACGGTGACGATTACAACAACGTGGAGCCAGCTAACCGCGAGTTTTTCACAGTTGGGGCACTTGACTTTCCACAGTCGCAAGATGATCCCACAGTGATGGCAGTACCAGATCATTTGAACCTTGACCTTCGACTATTCAACGGACCTTCTGAGACTAGTTAGCTGAGTAAAATCGATAGGACGACCAAGTTGCAGTTTGCGCGCCGGTTTGGACACAAGACAGAAGCAAATGGTATCGCCGTCTGTTGTCTTGAGATCGTCAAGCGCACGTTCGTCGAGCTCGACGGGTTTAAAACATTCCATTCCGGAGTTGCGGGAGCGAGCCACCATCGCTTCTTTGATACTCGCAAACACGGTCATGCGAAGGTTTCCGTTGACTGAAATGGCAAACCAATCACCATTCGCACGTTGCATTCCATACAGTCGGCTCATCCGCTTCTCCTCTAAACGTTCGTAATCTATGACGTGATGTGCAACTCATCATCACTGTCGTGCCGCAAAAAAACAGAGAACACAAAAAACCCGCCGACGCAGGCAATCAAAGCCATTCCCAGAGCCCACCATAAATGACGTATACCACCTTGCAGGTCCACGGCGCCGTTTACGTCTGTGAAAGTGACAAAGAGGTAAAATTGCCACACGCTGATCGCGGTCATCACGATTACGGCAACAATCGACCCGGAAATGTTAGTAAGATTCTTTTGGACAAAGCTCATCAATTGCCTCCAGTTATTACTCGAGTAAAGCTTGAATTCGGGCACCCTGATTTAGTACCAGAGAGGTTGTTTTGCTCATTCGTTAGAACGCGTA
>Ga0114129_10012208_pt1 | contig 12222 bp, 12 predicted proteins | sample RhiMetdeltSRZDD1_FD_80071 | JGI IMG/M metagenome (GOLD analysis project Ga0114129, IMG submission 80071) | Populus rhizosphere microbial communities from Tennessee, USA - Rhizosphere MetaG P. deltoides SRZDD1 (version 2) (version 2) | ecosystem: Host-associated > Plants > Roots > Rhizosphere >...
GTCCGGGGTCACAACGTCCTCTTGGAAGAAACCTGCGAAGTCCCTGAGAGTCCCCTGAGACTGAAGGGCGAGACGGTCGCTATGTTACCTCCCACGAGGTGACGGGGTGATCAAGATGTCGCGAGCGTTCGTCCTTCTGGCGCTGGCCGCAGGATCGGGCTGCGGCGAGTCGCGCCAGCTCACGTCTCCGGTGACGCCGTCGTCCAACGCGCCGTCGGTGCTGCAGAGTCTCTATGGGTACGTCTCAGACACGGCGTTCCGGGCCGTCGCAGGCGCCAGAGTTGACGTCGTGGACGGGCCGCAGGCCGGAATGTCGTTCGTTTCTGACGCGGTCGGCCAATTCTCTTACGTGGGCGCGTTTACGACTCCAGTGACGCTGCGGGCCACCAAGGACGGCTACATCGCGCTGACGAAGACGACCCAGACCAGCGCGCCCGGTGGGCGTCCGTGGGTCTACTTTCAGCTCGAGGTCGTCGCTCCGCCGGTGAACATCGCCGGCAACTATACGTTGACCTTCATCGCCGATAGTTCGTGCACAAGCATTCCGAGCGAGCTGCGCACCAGGAATTATCCGTCAACGATCGCGCCCGTCTCGAATCTACTCGCCAGGCCCGACACGTCGCTCACCCTGACGGCCGGCGGTGCGTTTCTTGAGACCTACGACAGCTTCCCCATCGGCGTCGCCGGCGACTACGTCGTGCTCAGCGTGTACAACGGCGAGGACTTCGGTCTTGTGGAACGGATCGGACCCGGAACCTACCTCGGGTTCTATGGTGAGAGCAGGACGTCAATAGGGACATCCCCGCTGTCCACGATCTCGCTTGCCTTCGATGGCGCATTTGACTATTGCGTTCTGGAACCTGGCGCCGGCTGGTTCGGGGCTTGTACATCAAATCGGGCGGTCGCGCATCAACAGTGCCAGTCGAAGAACCATCGCCTGATCCTGACACGCCGATGACGTCGTGCCCGTCATGAGGCGGGCAGCGTCTGCGTGTCGGTCGACATCATCAGCGCGCGCCCGCGGAAGGTGAGCAGCAGCGATCCGATGCGGATGGCGTCGCCGTCGGCGAGCTTGATCGGCGTGGTGACGCGCTCGCCGCCTCGAAACGTGCCGTTCTTGCTCCCGAAATCCTCCAGCACGGTGCCTTCGGCCGTGACGACGAGCCGTGCGTGGCGCCGTGAAACGGTCGAGTCGTCGAGCCTGACCTCGACATCGGGATCCCGCCCGATGACGTGTTCACCCATCGACAGCGGAAAACGCTGGTGATTCCACTCGAGCCAGCACGCGGGGTGGTCTGGCACCTGTTCACGGCCGGTGTGCAACGTGGTGGCGTCTCCGGAAAACGCGTACCCGTGCCCGTGTGCGGTGCGGATGTAGGTGGGGGCGTGGGCGTTGTCTTCCAGCGCCTCACGAATCTCGGCGACGAGATTCGAGAGGTTCGCTTCCGCAACGAAGGTTTCCGGCCAGAGACGGTTTTGTAGGACTGCCTTCGACAGGACCTTCGGCCGCTCCAGCACCAGCATCGTCAGGAGGTCGAATGCCTTGGGCGCGAGGTGAATCTCCCGACCATCCCTAATCAGCTGTCTCGTATCGAGATCGAGCGTGAACGGGCCGAAGCGAATCTTCACGACGGTCCTCTTGGAAAAACCCTGAAAAATCCCTGAACGTCCCCTGAGACTGCCGTGCGAGGCGTGGATATGTTACCTCCACGAGGATATGTCACGCACCCTGCTCAACCTCGGCGACATTGCGCCAGTGCCACAGCGCTCGCCTCGACGCATCAGAAAGCGCACACCGTGGCGTCCGCAGCCGGACGGAACAGTAACCGTGCGGACGGGGGAGCGCGACTGGTTCAGCGATCGGCTCTTCGTCGAGTCGCGCGATGGACACGCGCGAAGCGGGTACGGCGCGTCAGTCGTCGTGCATCTGCTGGTCGCGGCGGCGTTGGTCGCATTCTTGTTGACCCGCCCCATTCATTCGATCGTCGTCCGGATGGAGTCGCTCGCGATGCCGGCGTTTTCGTCGGAGCCTCCGACGCTGCCGCCCGCCGATATGCCGGCGTCGCAGAAGGCGGCGGCCCGCTCGCCAAAGGTTGAGGCGACCGCCCCTGCGGCCGTCGCGCCTCCACCTCTCGGCACCAGTGTTCCGGCGCCAGCGCCGGTCGAAGCTCCGATCGACATCAAGCCGGAGACGGGCGCCGAGACGCAAAAAGTCGGGGACGAGTCCGGCGTGACGGGTGGGATCGTCGGTGGTGTGGCCGGCGGTCTGCCGGGTGGCGTGGCCGGCGGCGTGGTCGGCGGACTGGGCTCCGCGCACGAGGGCGAGGCCGGCCCGATCGTCGTGCGGGCTGGAACCGGCATGAGGCCGCCGCGAAAGATCCGGGACGTCAAGCCCGTGTATCCCAATGGGGCGCTGCCGTCGCGTGCACAGGGCGCCGTCCTCATCGAAGCGGTGATCGGTCCGGGCGGCAGCGTGGACGACGCCAGGGTACTGCACTCGGTCGGGCCGTTACTCGATCAGGCGGCGCTCGACGCGGTGCGGCAATGGGTGTACGAACCGACGCTGCTGAACGGTGAACGGGTCACGGTCGTCATGACCGTCGTCGTGAACTTCGCACTGCAATGAGGCTCTGATGATCACCACGGTGATGATCGCGGCGGCTTTGAGCGTGCGCATCCTCTCGCCGACCGCCGACAGCTACGTGAGCGGATCGACCGCGCTCCGCGCGCAGGTGGAGCCGGCGGACGCCGCGGTCGTCGTGTCGTTCTTCGTCGACGGTCGTCAGGTATGCACCGTGGCCAGGGCGCCGTACGAATGTGACTGGTATGCCGGCCGCGCGATCGTCGAGCATCGGATCCGCGTCGTCGCGGCGAGTGCCGGCGGAACGGAGGCGCGTGCGGTCGCGACCATCGGCACGAAGGGAATCGGGTTCGCGGAGTCGGTCGATGTGGACCTCGTCGAGGTCACGGTGACCGTGACCGATGGCGAGAACAAATACGTGACCGGGCTGCCGCAGAAGGCGTTCCGTGTCTTCGAGGACGGCCGCCCGCAAAGCCTCTCGCATTTTGTAGCCGAAAACGTCGCGCTCGATCTCGTGCTGGCGGTTGATATCAGCGGCAGCATGCGTGACTCGTTGCCGAAGATGAAGACAGCCGTCAAGGAATTCCTGACAGCCGTGTCGCCGCGGGATCGCGTGACGCTGCTTGGTTTCAACGACACCATCTTCCCGTTGGCACGCAAGGCGACCGATCCGGACCAGCGTGTGATGGCCGTCGATCGGCTGGCGTGTTGGGGCGACACCGCGCTCTACGATGTGATCGTCACCGGCATCAACCTGCTCGGCCGTGAAACCGGGCGCAAGGCGATGGTCGTCTTCACCGACGGCGAGGATCTGGGAAGCCGCACATCGCTGGTCGACGTCGAGCGCCAGCTGGAGGCCAGCGGCGTCACGCTCTACGTGATTGGCCAGGGCCGCGCCCTGACGATGGACATGCTGAAGGAACGGATGAACCGGCTGGCGCGCTCGACCGGGGGTCGTGCGATCCTGACGGAAAAGATCGACGACCTCCGGGGTGCATTCACGGAGCTCCTGGACGAGCTCTCGCATCAGTACCTGCTCGGGTACACACCGACCAACGCCGCCCACGACGGCACGCTCAGGCAGCTGAAGGTCGAAGTCGACGGCCGGCACCGCATTCGCGCGCGCGAGGCGTATCGAGCGCCGAGTGCAAGAAAATGACCTGGTTCATTTGACGGCCGTGGGCTGATTCTTCAGCAGCAGCGGGTAGACGTAACCAGCCGGCAGTACGCGATCGGGATCCGGCCGGACGCTCAAGTACGTGACGTGATCCTTGATTTGGCTCCACCCGTGTCCGACGCCGGTGGGGATGATGATGATGTCTCCCTCCTGCACGACACGGCTGTAGGCGCCGGTGCCGGCGGTGCCGTTCCCGCTCGGGCCATTCATCACATTGACCGTGGCGCTGGCCTTCTTGTTCATGATCGTGCCGCCCGTCGTCAGCACGCCCGATCCCGAGGTGATGATGTAGGTCTCGGCCGTGTAGTCGTGATAAATCATCGAGATCGGGTCGCCGGGCTTGTCGTTCGTCGGGCCGCGGTGGATGATGCCGACGCCCAGGTTGTACTTGCCCATGTCGACCACGCGCAGCTGGCGATCCGGAGGCGACGGCGGCGCGTTCTTCAGCACCAGGTCGATGTCGGTCTTCGGGATGTCGAACGCGATATTCGGCGGCGTCCCGGCCTGCGCAAATGTGACGGCCCGCCACACGCCGACGCTGAGCAACGCGATGACTCCCCCCGTGATGATGTGCTTCATACGTCCTCCAGCTTGAGTGTGATCAGACTTTTTCGTGCTTTCGTGGCGATCCGATGGTGACGAGAGAGCGCTGTATTGCGCGCATCGTAGCACTCGACAACACGAAGCGGCATAATCACCGGCGAATCCGTGCTGGAGGAGCCGTGATGACCAAGACTCGCCGTTTCTGCGCGGTGCTCACCGCGACCATCCTGCTGGCGCTCGCGCCGGCGTTCGCGAAAACGATCGACTTCGACGCGGCGACCATCGCCGACATCAACGCCGCGTTCGACGCCGGCACGTTGACGGCGGAGTCGCTCACGCAGATGTGCCTCGCGCGCATTGCCGCCTTCGATCGCAAAGGGCCGTCGCTTCACGCTGTGATGACCCTGAATCCGAAGGCTGTCGAGCAGGCGCGCGCGCTCGACGTGGAGCGCAAGGCGAAGGGGCGCCGGTCACCGCTTCACGGCATCCCGGTAGTCCTGAAGGACAACTACGACACCTTCGACATGCCGACGACCGGCGGGTCGGTGCTGCTGGAGGGATCGATTCCGTCGAAGGACGCCTTCGTCGTGAAGAAGCTGCGCGACGCGGGCGCGATCATCCTCGCGAAGCTGAACATGTCCGAGTTCGCCTCGGGCGGGACGTACAGCTCGCTCGGCGGCCAGTCGCTGAACCCGCACGACCTTTCGCGAGGTCCCTCGGGATCGTCAGGCGGGACGGGAGTCGCGGTTGCGGCCGCCTACGCGCCGATCGGCATGGGGACCGATACCGGCGGTTCGATTCGGGGACCGGCCACGTCGAACGGCATCGCCGCGCTCAAACCGACCCATGGGCTGCTGAGCCGGTCGGGGATCATCCCTCTCGCCCTCAGTTTCGACACAGGCGGTCCGATGGCGCGCAGCGTCTACGATGTCGCCGCCGCGCTCGGGATCATGACCGGCATCGACACGGCCGACGCGGCCACGTCGAAAAGCGAGGGAAAGTTTCAATCCGACTATACGAAGGAGTTGCGCGCCGACGCGCTGAAGGGCGCGCGCATCGGTGTCGGGCGCGACTTCATGGGCGCCGATCCCGACGTCGACTGGGTGATGGAAGCGGCGTTTGCGGCGATGCGCAAGGCGGGCGCGACGCTGGTCGACGTGCGGTATCCGAAATGGCTGCTCGACGTGAAAGGGGAGTTCTACACCGCCGTCCGCTATCCGGAGTTCACTGCGCAGATTGCCGAGTACCTGAAGGGCACGGGCCCGAAGTATCCCAAGAGCCTCGCCGAGATGATCGATCGCGCGAACCAGTTCAACGCCACACGAGAAGACGGCGTGCGCCCGAATCCCACGCGCTGGACGCTCTTCAAGCGCGAGCTCGAGAGCGGCAGCACGACGGACTACCGTTACACGGCCGTGCACGACTTCGGTCTCCCGATGATTCGCGCGGTCGTCGAAGGCTTGCTGGCGGCGCAGCAGCTCGATGCGATTGTGTACCCGACCGCCTCGCGGCGTCCGGCGCTGATTGCCGCGCTGCCGCCCGGCGCCGGCACGACCACCGCGTCCGCGCTCTCGGCCGCCGGCCTCGCGGCCAGTGACATCGCCAACCTCACCGGCTTTCCAGATTTGATCGTGCCGGCGGGATTCACCGGCGACAGCCTGCCGGTCGGCTTGTCGTTCCTCAGCCGCGCGTTCAGCGAGCCGAAACTACTGTCGCTGGGCTACAGCTTCGAGCAGGCAACCAAGGCGCGCCGGCGTCCGATCCACACGCCAGCACTACCCGGCGAGCACGTGTCTGTTCCGTGACGCGTGTGCGATCGACCCCGTGCGGACTGTGCGGAAACGCTCAGAGTGACTGTCGTTCCGCAGTGTGTGTGCATGCGCTGATCTGCGCGACACCAAGGCCTCTCACAACCTGAACAGTGCCACCGGCCGCGAGTTTCGCACCAAAGTCCCTCAGAATCGACGAGCGCGTTTCCTGGTTGACAGGTCCATCCGCGCCCCGTACTCTCCAGCCGCTGTATGCGCGGAGGCACCATCATGAAACAGCGAATCGTAATCAGCTTATTTGCGACCGCCCTTTTCGCAGGGGCGCTTGTGTTCGCCCCTCACGCCACAGGCCAATCAACAGGAAAGCCCGATCTGATCGTCGATCAGGCCTCGCTGCGGCAGCACTGGGTGGTCAGAACGGAGGACCTGCCCGCGTCCTTCTGCAGTGTGGAAGAGGGCGGCATCACGCCTGGCGAGCATCAGCTCGTACGGTTCACGGTGTCGACGCCCAACATCGGCGACGCGGATCTCTCGGTCGGCGACCCGAACGAGCACATCGCCGCCAACGACGGCCTGTTCGAATTGGCGACCTGCCACAATCACTACCATTTCCGCCACTATGCGTTCTACGAGCTGGTCGACCCGGCGACGGGCCACGTGTGGAAGGCCGCGAAGCGCGGCTTCTGCATGATCGATATCGAGAAGGTCCAGGGCTACACCGGCGATGCCGACAACAAACGGCACTTCGCCAGTTGCGGAGCGGTCGGCATTCCCGGCAACCAGGGCATTAGTAAGGGGTGGGCGGATGTCTACATCTGGAAGCTCGGAGGCCAGTACTTCCTGCTGGACGGGGGGGATGGACAAGCGCCGGTCCCGCCGGGCAGTTATGTGATTCGGATTACCGTGAACCCGCCATTTGTTGCGGCTGCCGGCGAACCGTGCCCGAACGTCGATCCGGCCGGCTTCTGCCACACGCTGCCCGAATCGGACTACGCGAACAACGTGGCGCAGGTCTCCATCACGATTCCCGACCACAACGGACGCAAGTCGGTCGGACCATTGAAGAACGAGCCTCTCTTCACGATCGAGCCGATCGACGGCAGATAGATCTCCGCCGCGCCGCCGGTATCGTCAGTCCTTGACGATCTCCCAGTCGCCGAGTAGCCGCACGGTGGCGCAGCTGGGACCGCCATCTTTGCCGGTCCCTGGGATTCTCGCCGCGAGTCTGTAGCCAGGCTTCCTGATCGTTTTCCGGATCAGATCCCACGTAATGCCTCGCAGCGGGACCTTCATCCGGCGTGACCACGGAGTGTCCTTCTGGCCCGCACAAGTTCCTACGTCGATGTAGATGAACCGGCCGGCCGGCGGGCCCTGAGCAAAGTCGCCCAGAAAGTTTGGCTGGCCGTTTTTCCTGTTGTCCGAGACGGGCAGGGAAAAGTCGAACGAGACATCGCCGTGCTTCCGCTGCTGCACGAACAGCGTCTCGAACTCGCGACCGCGTCCGCGCTGGACGCCGAAGTCGACGCCTGGAGGAGGATCGACCAGCACCAATCGAATTGGAACCTCAGCGTCCATGCTTCACCGAAACGCGTCGGCGTGATCCGCAGCCCATTGGCGAAAGGTACGCGCTGGCTTCCCGACGATGTCGGCGACGGTGGAGGTCACGAACGCCGGCTGCCCGATCGCCGCGCCCCATGCGTTCAGCAACATGTTGACGACCGCAGGCGGCCAGCGGCCTTCCGTCTCGCGGCGGAACTCGTCGGGCGACAACTCTTCGAACCGGATCGGGCGCCCGATCGCGTCAGCAATGATGCCGATCAGCTGGGCCTGACTCAGCGACTCAGGACCCGTTACGACGTAGTCCCCTCCCTCGTGCCCATCCTCGTACAGCGCCCGCGCGGCCACGGCCGCGATGTCGCGCTCGTCGATCGGTGCCGTCTCGGCCGCGCCGTACGGCCATCGGACGGCGTCGCCGTTTCGGATGGCGTCCGCCCACCAGAACGTCACGTTCGACGCGAACATTCCCGGCCGAATCATGGTGGACTCGAGGCCCGCGGCGGCGATCGATCGTTCGATACTGGCGTGAAGGGCAGCCATCGGATTCGGCTGCTGGAAAAACGGGTGCGGCGTCTGGTGCGGCGACGAGAGAAAGACGACGCGTCGCGTGTAGGCCGCGAGCCGCTCGACAACGGCGCCGACTGTCGCCGGAGCGGCGGTCCACAGCAGGAACACCGCACCGACACCTTGCAGAGCCGCGTCCAGCGATTCGGGCGCGGCAAGGTCGCCTGCCAAGACCTCGACGGCCGCCGGCAACTCAGCCGCTGACGGGCGACGCGTCAGCGCACGCACCGGAACGCCGGCGGCCAACAGTTCGCCGACGACCAGTCGTCCGACACGGCCCGTGGCGCCTGTGACGAGGATGGGATTCATGCGAGCGGCTTTCGCGCCTTTGATGACGAACGTGGTCGGGATGAGGCGGTCCACGTTCGACGGAATACCACCGCGCCGGATCGGCGTGCGCGTCGCTTGCGCCGTTCGGGTTGAACTCGCCTTCGACCAGCGCCTCAATCTGCAGCCCGGCTCGAACCGTCTCGGCGACGAATGTCCCGAGCGTGCGGCGATGCGTGACGATCGGCACGCCCTTCCACGACGCGAGCGCCCGCCCTCAGATCCCGGTGTACCACGCCCACCCGTTCTGAATGTTCCCCTTCTTGCCGCCATCGTCGAACTCGTCGGAGACCACGATGCGCCGCAGGTATTTCATGCTCTTGTAGCCCAGTTGCCGTTCCACGCGCAGCCGCACCGGCGCGCCGTGCTGGATCGGAAGATCGCGCCCGTTCATCCCGTGGGCCAGAATAGTCTGCGGGTGCAGTGCGTCGACGAGGTCGATGCAGTCGACCCAATCGTCGTACGAGTGGAACACGACGAACCTGGCCGCCGGCTGGATACCCGCCGCATCGAGCACGCGACTCAGGGGAACGCCCGTCCATTGACCGATGGCGGTCCAGCCTTCCTCGCACGTATGTCGCGTGATCTGCGTCCGCGACGGCAGCTGTTTCAGTTCGGCGAGCGAGAACGATCGCGGCGTGGTCACGCGGCCCTCGACCGACAGCCGCCAGTCGGCGAACGCTCCGCTCTGCAGCTGACGGTAGGCGTCGCCGAGCGCCGACTTTTCACTCACCCCGGGGTTCGTGGTGCCCGTGGCGGGAAACGATGTGATGTCGGCGTGACGGTATTCCTTCACGAGTGACTGGTGCGGCAACAGCCCGCGATGGGCGGCATACGTGAACGTATCGCCCATCCGAAGGAGGTTGCCGTACGTCGGCGGTAGGTCCTTCGGGTGACGCGCGAGGACGAGTCCGCCGACGGAAGCGAGTCCCGCGACGATCGCCTGGCGGCGAGTGATGAGCCCGGTGGTTTTCATGTCAGTCCCCCACGGTCATGGCCCGGATCTGACGTCTGAATCCGGACTGGATGACCATCACCACATGCACGAGCACGAACAGCAGGAGCGCCACGAACGTGAAGAAGTGGATGGTGCGGGCGGACTGGAAGCCGCCGAACAGGCGCAAGAGAGATGGAAAGGCGGCGGTCACCGCGGGCGACATTGCGAGGCCGGTCGCCGCCATCAGCGGCGCCGCCACGAAGACCACGAGCGAGTACGCCAGCTTCTGCATCAATCCGTAATGCGGACCGCCGCTGGCCGGCGGAATCCGGAGACGCAGATGGTTGACGACGTCGCGCCAGATGAGACGCGGCGCAAGCTCCGTAACCTTCGGCCAGATGTGCGAGCGGAAGTGGCCGCCGAAGATGCCGGCCACGAGGTAGATCGCCCCTGGCAGGACGAGCCACCACGCGGCCAGGAAGTGCAGACTCCGCCCCCAACCGTTCTGATTGAAGATGTCGTAGGTCCGGTTGGCGCTGATCGGACCGGCGGCGTTCTGGAAGAACGGCGTGGACTTGTCCCAGCCGCCATGCTGGTAGTTCCGGCTGATCGGCAGCTCGAAGAGCGCGGGCGTGAGATCGTTTCCCACCTCACCCCAGTAGAGCCGCGGGTGCGCCATCAGAATGACAAAGCCCGTGAACGCAAGCGTCAGGAGACTGGCGGTCACGATCCCGTGAGAGATCCGGACCCAGCGGGCATGAGGTTGTTGCGCGCCGCTTGCGCGTCGCCGATCGTCTAGGACTTCAACCATGCGATGAATCCTTGCCTGTAGCTGCCAGTTCGGTCACTTCGGATCGCGGCAAGAAAAATTCGCGGCGTCGTTCGTATCTCCGCTCCCTTTGTAGATCGCGACTTGCGGGTACGGACAGAGAGGGCGCGAGCGGTCGACAACGCCGTTCATGGAGTGCGTGGCAACGACGGCCTCGGGCGCGATGTCGCGTTCCAGCCACTGCTCGAGCGCGGTCTGCATGTCGAACGCATTCGGACCAGGTCCGCCGAAACAATGCCCCATCCCCGGTGCCATGAACAACCGGTAAAAGCTCCGCACGTCCTTCAGCACCGCGGGCCGATCCTGCTTGGCGGCTCCAAAAAAAGAGAGCACGCTCTCGTAGTAGTCGATGCTGTTTTGCGCGGCGATGAGCTGATCGCTCCAGCCGTGATATTGCAGCAGCTTTCCCCCACGCCGCCGGAACTCTCCGAGGTTCGGATCGGTGGCGTTGAGAATCGGAGCAAACGCCGATTCCCCCTTGCGGAACGCCTGGTAGCCAGCCGGATCCGAGAACTGAAATGTCCGCCAGTCCCAGTTGGGATCGGCGAACACGAGCCACTTGTAGTGCGCGATCGGAATGGTGAACGGACTGGCGACGTCCCGGTTGGGCCAGAACGGCTCGGTCCCTGGCGCCAGACCCGGATACAGCTGCGCACCCGTCGTCGGATCCTTGAGCCCGCCGTACACGCGGCGAGCCGCCTCCACCTGAGCGGGCGTCAGGCAGGTTCCGGGCGCCTGACCAGGCACGCACTTCAACGTCGAGGGATCGAACCTGCAGCGCCGCGGATCGTCGAGCACGCCGTCGACGACGCCGTCCGCGCCGTCGCACGCCGCGAGGACACCGCGGTAGAGCAGTCCCAGTGCGGAGGGCGGCAGGTTGTTGACCGAGTCCTTGAAGGTTGCCAGGATGGCGTCGAGGTCGCCCGCCATCAGCCGGGTCCAGTTGTTCGCTGGCGCGCCGGCAACGATGCCGTCGTAGTCGGCCGGGAATCGTTGCGCCTCCATCAGGCCTTCATAGCCGCCTGACGAACAGCCGATCCAATAGGACCGTTCCGGAGGCTTGCCGTAGAGCGCATGCACGAGCGCTTTCGCTTTCAGCGTCGTTTCGTGATACGACCGATAGGCAAAGTCGATGAGCTGTTCCGGATGGTCGAACGCGAATCGCGCCATGTCCGCGCCGGGCCTGTCTTCGTGACCGGTATTCGTGGACGCGCTCGCGTTGTTGCGCCGAATCTGTTCGGCGAGGCCGCCGAACGGGATGCTGCCCGCCCAGCCACCATTGCCGACGCCTGAGAACCTGCCGTTCCAGGTCTGCAACGGCAGCCACACCTCGAAAAGGATGTGCGAATCACTCGTCGGCGCGATCTCACCTGCGACACGGCAGAACGGCGGCAGGTTGGTGATCGCGTTCCTCGACCCCGGAGGCGTGAACGATCCGCCGGTCACGGCCTCGGCCGTGCGAATCGTCGTGTTGGGAAGCCGCTGAGCGGCCAGCTCGGCGCACGAGACAGCCGTAGCAGTCTGCGCAGACGGTGCTCGTGCGACGGTCGCGGTGGCCAGGCACAGATTCCAGATTGCAAGGCCACATAGTCTCGAGATCGTCACGCACGTCCTCCCTTCGGCACAGCTACTGCCGCCCCGCGGTGAGAGGCGCGCGAATAGCGCGGCCAGGCCTGGCGGCGGTCACGTTGCCGCCGTCGACGACGGGTTGGCCGCCCACGATCACGTACGGGATACCCGTCGATGGAATCGTGGCGTCGTCGTATGTCGACCGATCGATGACCGTCGCCGGATCGAACACCGTGAGGTCGGCGTCGGCGCCCACCTTGATGCGGCCCTTGTTCGCCATCGCCGGCGCTCGCCGCTCGAGACGGCGGGCCGGATCGATCGTCATCCGGCGCACAGCGTCCATCAGCGGCACCACCTTGTCCTCGCGCA
>Ga0114129_10012209_pt1 | contig 12221 bp, 14 predicted proteins | sample RhiMetdeltSRZDD1_FD_80071 | JGI IMG/M metagenome (GOLD analysis project Ga0114129, IMG submission 80071) | Populus rhizosphere microbial communities from Tennessee, USA - Rhizosphere MetaG P. deltoides SRZDD1 (version 2) (version 2) | ecosystem: Host-associated > Plants > Roots > Rhizosphere >...
CACGGACGTGATCGCGCTCGCGCTGGTGCAGCCGTTGCACGGGCTGACCTTCGCGGCGCTGCATCTTTCCTGCATGCGGTTGATCGTCGGCATCGTGCCGCCGCAGCTCGCGGCCACCGCGCAAGCGATCTACGCGCTCGGCGCCGGCGCGACGACGGCAACGCTCACATTGCTTTCAGGATGGTTCTACGCGGGGTTCGGCGCGCACGGCTTTTTCGCCATGGCGCTGTTGTGCGCGGCGGCGCTGCCGGCGACGCGCGGACTTCGCATGCCGGCAGCAGGTGGAGCCCGGTAGGACGCGGCCGTATGGTCGGCAAATCGGCCCGCTGCTTTGAGTGGAGCGACTCGAATATCTCGAAGCTGCCGATGAACTCGTTGAGCCCGTCGCGTCTGCCAGCGACGCGGTTAGCCCATCCATCGGGCATTTTTTTAGGTAGATCGTCCTCCCCGCGACCTAGGGGATGGTTTCGTTCATCAAGAGTGCGGTGCTCGCGCTTGCGATCTCGACCATGCTGACGGCCATCTACGCGCTTATTTATTGGGCTGCCGTGCGCGCGCTCTAGCTGGATGCCGACGAAACCAACGTGCCGGCACGGTCGCCGCGGCGTCGAGCTTGCCGTCCATCAAGAGCTCGAAGATCACCTGCCGGCGCACGGCGTCGACGGACCCGTTGCGCTCGGCCGCTTCAAGCAGGAGCGCGGCCACGTGTTGCCATGTCCGCCGCTTATGCCGATCGCCAATCGCCAGCATGTAGCTGACAACATCCTGCAACTCGACCATGCGCTCGCCGTCGAGCGGTGCGATCGAGTGCGGCAGCCGGCGCGACCAGTTGACCTTGCGAACCATCGGTCGTCGGTAGCGCCGAGTTATTGGTGGCTGAGCAGGATCGCGTCGGGCGATAGTCCGCACCGGGTGCAGAAATCGAGCAGCGGGGCGGCCGGCGCATGAACTCCCCGAGCGGCTCGCCGATGGTCGCGCACCGTCTGCAGAACGCGACCGCATCCCGCGCGCCCGGCTCGTGCTCAAGGCCGCGCGCGGCGATCGCCGCCTCAAGGCGGTCAGTCACCGCATGCCAGTCGATCTCGATCTCGTCCGGGTCGAACATGGCGGGCAAAGATAGCGGCCGCGGCAAGCGCTGCAAACGGCCGGCGCCGACCGTCGCCAGATGGGGGACAGGAAACCCGGCGCCGTTTGCCCGTGGTGCGATTCCCGGGACAGGGGGTTACCGGACATAGGGTCGGCCGCCGGATGCATGGGCGTCCCTGCGGGCAAACGCCAACCTACGCCTCACGCTGACGCGGAAGCACTCCCGCTCGGGGGATATCGTATTCCCTAATCGCCGCCTCGATGGCTTGCTCGGCGTCCCGCGCCGTCACCGTGAAGGGCATGCGCTCGGCGCGCTTGCGGAGCCGGAAGACGGCCCAGCGTGGCTGGTCGGTACGCTACAACATAGTCCGCCAATAGCGCGGGCGCAGGACCTAAAACCAACGGGTGAGCCGAAATCCCATCCGGTCATTAGTGACCGTTCCGGGTCATATTATGAGCCGGGGCCGAACCCGACGGGTGGGCCGGGGGCGGCTCCGGGGGGCCCCTCCTTCAGCAGTATTAGCAGCGCGAAGGCCACGAACAGGATCACGCCCAGGATCCAGTGCAGGCCGACCCACACCAGGAACAGTACGACCGCAGCGGTGCACGCTAGGGCGATTAGGGTGCCCTTGTCGGAGCTGACAGAAATCATCCCGGGATTTTAGCGCGGGGGTTGCCGGAGCGCGAGCTGCAAATTTGCGGAACGCTTCTCTCTCCTTCCTTGCGATCAACGGTGCCGGCCGCTTCAAACTCGCGGCCATTTACCTTCATTTTTAATTTGCGGTTGGATTTAGCGGTATTGCCCGCGCATCCTCGAGCCGCGCCGCGGCCTGCCCGTTCTGTCCGTCAACCCATGCTGCCCCCTAGTCGCCACGGGGCGAAACGGGCCGCGTGTGAACTCCCGCAATTTTGGCATCGGTAGCGACGGCGCAGCTCGGCGATGGTCGTTGCCGTCGTGATCTTCTCGCGCGTCAGCAATAACTTGAATGGCGTCTGCACGATACGGCCGCAACCGGCGCAGTGTGCGTCGATGCGCTCACCTTCATCACGGCTTGCGTCGGCCGGGCTGGTATCGCGCCGTCGTGGCCTTCGCGTTCTCGGCCGTGCCGGGGCGGCAGACGGTGACGCCCTTGGCCGCGATGTGTTCGTCGATCAATTGGCGATCGGTCTTCCCGGATGGCGCAGCGTTCTTGAGCCGTTGCGATCTCTCACGCGTGCGGTACCTGTTGATGTTCCGCTCATGCCGTCCGCTTCCGCTTGCCATCGCTCGCCTCGCGTCTGATTTGCGGCGGAAGATGCCATGGCCGCCCTGCTCCGTCACCTCTCGGTTCGTTGATGGAGAGGCGGAAGAGGTGCGCCCAGACTAGGAAGCAAATGTAATCAATCACCGTCATCTGACGGTGTCTGACGGTGGCGGATGGATGGCGGGATGACGGTGGTGGACGGAACCAGGCCTCGCGACGGTGCCGGTCCTGGTGTCCGTCAGTTTGGTAGCTCTCTACCAGATGCTGGAGTGGGCCTCCTTGATCGCGTGGTAGGCATCGGCGGGCTACCGTGACCTGCTTCTGTTGAATTGCCGAGGCGGCGTTGGCGTCGAGCCCCGCCGCCGGCGAGTAAGTGCTCGCGACTGGCGAGCAGGGCGAGGGCGATTGTCGCCGGTATCGATCCCTCTGTAGATAGCCAACCCCCTGACGTACCTGCGCTGAGACGCTGACAGCCGCCCCCGCTTGCCAGCGTTCGATGGGGGAATCCCGGGCAGCGCGCCGGGATTTCCTTTTGGCACCTGCCCTCTAACGGGTAGCCATCTGCCGGGGGCTGAAATGCAATCACGCCAAGCACCGGTACGACGCTAATAGGCTAGGTTTTTATTACTTCTTCGTTGTTCTTGTCATCGTTGTCATCCGGCACGAAACCACTCCCACCGCACGTTGGGCACCGGATCTCGTCGTCGGTGCCTTTTTCAATAACGCCGTCGCCGTTGCAATCAGGGCAGGTCTTCATGTCTGCCTCCCGGGGGCCAACCCGGGCTCGCGGGTTTTTTCTTTTTTGACCTGCATCATTTGCTGATCAGCGAGACGCCCTATCATCGCAGGATGAACCTTGGCTGGCCCTCTAGATCGCGCTCTTTGATCTGGCCGCAGACGTTGATCCTCGGCCTAGCGCTGCTCGGGGTCGCGATCCTGCTATGGGCTGTGCTTTCGTAGTAACTGCAGGCAGTGGCCCATCGAGGAGGCGCCTCAGGCTTCCCGCTGGACGCTCAGTCGCGTGTCTCTCAAGACCGGGCGGATCGCTGCTCAGGCCTCTCCCACGGAATCCGGAGCATCACCGAGCCGCCACGGCCCAAAGGATGTTGCCCGTGAAGTGCCACAGCCGCGGCATCGATAACGGCTGCGCAGTTCGATGACCGTCGTAGCCGTCGTTATGAGTTCGTGCGTCAGCAATAACCGAAAGGGCATCCGCACCCCTCGGCCGCAACCGGCGCAGCGGGAGCGTATATGACTAAAGCCGTCCTTTTCGAGTTCGGCGATGGTGCGGGTGTCGATCGTCATGACGGGAAAAAACGGGCGCCCCGTGCAAGCGACGAGCCCCGGATGCAGGGCCGGGGCTCGCGTCCAATGCCGACCGGTAACCGGGGGAGGAGAGGCGGCTCAGACGGGACAACAACTCTGCGGTCGGCACGCATGTTCCATGAGCTTCGGGCCTCGCTCGTGCCCGATTGTCGCTATCGCCGTCACGCGGAAATTTTCCCCAGTAGAAGCCCCGACCCCGGCCAGTATGGCGCCCCCCGGCCCACCGTGCCAGGCTGTCCGTAACAAGCGGTGCGCGAATGCCGTGCCGAGCCTAACACCGCAACATGGAGGTGTCGCCATGTCTCAGGCTAACAACGACTCCACCACACGAGTCCTGATTAACTTTGCCGACCGGCGAGCACAGGCAGACGAGCAGCGGAAGCGCGAGCGGGACTGGCAATTCGCGGACCTTGCGTCGCGGTTGCCGCGTGACGTGGTGCTGGCTACCATGAAGGCGGTCATGACGGACTCTGAGGAGCCCTTGACGACGCTGCCGATCAGGTGGCGGCGGCGGACGATTGATACTTTCCGCGCTGAGCAATCGCGCGCTGCCGAGCAAGCGCCCGCAAAGGTGCTCACCCTTCGCTTTAAGTCTCCCGCTGCACGCTGATGCGCCAGCGCTCGAGCTTGGCGCTCGCTCATCGTTCGACCGGTCGGTACACGGGACCCACTGAAGACCTATCTTGGTGAACATACTTGCGAGCCATGCTAGCGGGCCCTCATCTGGGTAGAGAAAAGGAAGTCGTCGCTGGTAGTGGGTTCAACGCCCGGCGGTCCATTGCAATTGCTGGCGCCGGACCGTCTTGATGCGCTCGCCGCGTTCATGGCGGGTCGACCATCATTAGCTAAAGGGGATGACACATGGAACGGAGTATTTCTCGTCGCGATTTCGCTAAGCGTCTCGCCGGTGCAGCAGCGCTGCTGGCGCTACCGCCGTCGTGGAGTTTTCCCGCACATGGACAGTCACTGCGCAATGACCTGAAGGATATCCGCGGCGAGCTGCAGTTCGACGATGACGTATTGCAAGCGGCGGCCGACGACTTCGGTCATGTCGTGCACAAGAAGCCTGTCGCCGTGCTCCGACCCGGCGACGCGCAGGACATCGCCAAGCTCATCCAATATGCCAACCGCAACGGGCTCAAGGTCGCGATGCGCGGCCAGGGGCACTCGTTTTTCGGGCAGACTCAGGTCGAGGGCGGCGTCGTCATCGACTCCAGCAGCTTGAATTCCATTCGCATCGTCAAGTTCGGCGCGAGCGGGACCGCCGAGATCGGCTCTGGTTCCAAATGGCACCCGGTCCTCATGGCGGCGAACGCGCAAAAGCTGACCGTGCCGGTGATCGCCGACACGTTCCTGTCGGTCGGCGGCACGATCAGCACCGGTGGGTTCGGAGTGACCACCTACAATCTCGGGCTTCAGGTCGACCACGTGCAGGAGCTGGAAGTGGTCACCGGCGAAGGCCAGGTGATGACCTGCTCCGACCAGAGCAATGGCGATCTTTTCAACGCCATGCTCGGGGGCCTCGGTCAATGCGGCATCATCACGAAGGTCGTGATGCGCTTGATGGAAACACCCACGAACGTGCTGTTCATCAAGATGGACTACGACGACTTCCATGCCGCGTCCGCCGATCTCGCGGTGCTGGCGAAAGATGGGCGCTTCCACCATCTCGACGGACGAGGCGCGGGTCGGCCGGGTGGCGGTGTCGGCTACTACGTCGAAGGTGGCGCCTTCTATGACGCGCCCAATTCTCCCGATGAGGGAAAGCTCACCGCAGGGCTGAAGTTCGCGAAGAGGACCGCGACCGTCATGACCTATGAGCAGTATTTTCGCCGTGAGGAAGTGTGTGGCGCCTGCACCACGCCGCTGCAGAAGCCCTTCGTCTATCTCTGCATTCCGTCATCGCGCTACGTCGAGTACACGTCGGGGATCCTTGACTCTCCGGTGGAGTCTGCCTTCCTCGTCCCGCGCATGTCGGCGTGGCGCAGGAATGTCATCAAGCGCCCGCTCACGCGGATGCCGGATGAGGAAATCATCTATCGGTTCCAGCTGTCGCGGACCTTGCCGGCAGGGACCAACACGGAGTCCATGATCGCGCTCAATCGCACGCTCTATGAACGCGCGCGCAACATGGGCGGCTTCCGCATGACGTCGAGCGCGGTTCCCATGACGCAGGCGGACTGGGCACGGCACTACGGACCCGCCTGGTCAATGGTCCAGGCAGCGAAGGCAAAGTACGATCCGAAGATGGTCCTGACGCCGGGTCACGGGATGTTTCCCGCATAAGCCGGTGAGTACGGAAGGTACACCACCGAGTCGAAACACGCATGCGATGGCGGATCGCGACGGACGAAGCTTGCCGAGCACCGCGGGCGCGACCGGAGAGCCGTTCTCCTCCATCAGCCAGACGCCGCAAGCAGGGCACGCGCGCCGTACCCGCGCAATTCGGCCCGTTCCGCCGGCGACCCAGGCATCGTACGGACGATGACGACGCACTCGGCGTCGAGGCGGCAACCACCAGCCCAGTCGCAAGCCCCAATCCGATCAAAGTCGCTTCGGACAGCACGGCAGCGGTGGCGCCGATCGCATAGAGATGGCACGCGTGGACAATTCGTTCTAACGTTTGTATGCGGCGATGTTCTAACTAGCAAAAGAGAATCACTAATGGCCAAGAAACAGAAGAAGCGCGTGACTCCAAGGGCATGGACCAAAATGGATGTGCGTGCCCTCAAACAATTCTCGCGAGACAGGGCGCCGGTTGCCGGGATATCTAAGAAACTGAAGCGTACTGTCGGCGCGTTGCGTCAAAAAGCATTGTCGCTTGGTCTGTCTCTGGGCCATCAACGCAGAGCTCAGAAGCGTCGTACTCAACGCGCCTGATTCTCCGTCTTCGCCTCGCTCGCCTGATGGCGCTGGCGATCGACCGCAAAGGGCACCACCCCTGTCGAGGGTTACTCTCGGTCTCCAGGTAATCGACGCTGTGGTGCCCGTAAACCCGCTCCACTGTCGCCCGTGCGCCACCGAGCAACTTCGCGACTTTGTAACTCGCGGCGACATATACTAACGCTGCTGCCTCGCCGACATCACTCGGTTGGATCAGCTCTTTTCGAGCGGGAGCCTGCCGCCCGATTCACCGATAAGCGCATTTCGCGAGTAGTTCATCGTCCATCATGTCCTCAGTCGCGATGCACCATATCTGTTTGGGAGGCGACGACATGAAACACAATGCGGGGATAGTCGCGCGTGAATCGTCGTGATAGAGTGTCGGCGCGCGCCAGACGGGAATCCACATGCACAGAATTCGACTTATCGCACTATCTTTTGCGATTGTGACGATCTTGTCGGCCATCACGGCGTTTGGGGTGATTGCAATCGGAAATACCCAGGCGCGCGCCGAACAAAAAAGTGATTGCCGGATAGCAAGGATACCGCGAGCCGAACTCGCCGACTTCTGTCGGCGGAGATGTCCCGGTCATCCGGAGTGCCGCACAATCTTGGCTCCTGGCACCACTTCGGGCGATTGCCGACAAGCGCGGATCGCAAGGGCCGAACTTGCCGACTTCTGTCGGCGGACATGTCCTGGCCATCCGGAGTGTCGCACAATCTTGGCTCCTGGCACTACTTCGGGCGATTGCCGGCAAGCGCGGATCGCAAAAGCAGAGCTTGCCAACTTCTGTCGGCGGACATGTCCGGGTCATCCGGAATGCCGCGGCCGCATCTGACCGTTGTCCCTGTCGGATGATTGGCAAGCTAGCGCGAATCGGGTGATGCTCTTGCCCGAATGCTCGCTCCCCTGGCGTTTGCTTTACCGGCTGGCGCATACGCGCAAAGGCGTGACGCGCATCTATGCGCGCTGGGAAAAGTTCGACCTGCGGCGCGGAGCTGGCAGTGGTGATCGAGCGGTCGCTGCGCGCGACGTTGGACGGCGAGCCGACAGCGGCGATCAAGACCACCGCATAGACGAATCGCCGCAACAGCACGACGAAGAGGGCGGCCCATTGCGGCCGCCCGGTGTCCCAGGGGGGTCGCAGCGCCAGCAGGATCAAAAAGATTCAGGCTTGGCTCAAGCTAAGCTGAAACGTCGGGTAGCCGGTAACGCGCGGCTCGTAGCTCAGACCAAGCACCACGTCCGTTAGCCGCCGCGCGGGAAAGGTCGCGTCTTCAAGAAACTTCGTCACCGTAGCGGCCTTGAAAACGAACTCGTCCGTGTGGATGACAAGAATTTTGCGTTCGTACGGGCCGCCCTTGTAGCGAACGACGTCCCCGTCCTTTTCCTCGATCCGTTCTTTGAGGGCTGTGATCAGGTCGTCGCGATCCCACAGGTAATATGCCTCGGGTTCTTTCGGTTCGCGGCCCGCCGCCTGCTCCTTGATCGCCTTCATATTTCGTGCGCGCACTTTTTCGTGCGTGAGCCGCGTAACCTCGACTGCGCACAGTTGCCTGTTCAACATCCCCTCGCAGTCGGGCGGATCACCCGCGGGTCTCAAGTAGGTCACCTCAAATCCGGCGGCCTCCAAAATCATGCGAGCGCCTCCGCACTCTTGCACCGGCTTATTGGGATGGTCGAAAAATGTATCGGACATTGGGGCGCTTGTTGGAGACTGGAGCGCATCGCGCGGAAGGTTTTCCTCCGCGAAGCTTAAGCGCAAAGGCCGCTGGTGTCACATCATGACACCGACTACGATCAAACCGGAAATGGAAGATGCCCAATGACCAAGGCGACTCTCATAGCCGCACTGCTCGCCGTTCTCGCGACCGATGTCTCGGCGCAGTCGCGCGTGTTCTATGACGTTGCCGGTCGGAACATCGGCAGCGCGACCACCGACAGCAGGGGCACGGTCACGAACTACGACAGCCGTGGCCGCGTCATTAGTCGCAAGATCACGAAGGGCAACGTGACGACGGTCTACGACTCGCGCGGCCGCGCCATCGGACGGAGTATCGCGCGGCGCTAGGCGTGCATCAGCGCACCTAGTTTTGTTTCCCGTTTCGGGGGCACAGCTGACCATGACGGGAGTTGCTGTTGGCCTCGTCCATGTCGAGAAAGACCCTGAGGAGACATCGTCACGTCCAAACCAGGTTGCCGGGCTAGGGACTGCCAAAATGATGAGCAAGAGCATTTTTGCTGCAATCGCCGTGGTCCTCGCGCTCAGTTCCTCGGACGCGGGCGCAAGCTGGGAGATTCCGGCCTATCCAATGGACGCGGAGTTCTGCAAAGCGATGGCAGCCGACATGAGCGAGGCCGATTGCATGCGCGAGGAGCGAGACTCCCTAATCGAACTTGCGCGCCGCTGGCACAAGCTTCCGCCGCGGAAGCGCGCGAAGTGCATTCGCGATGGCGAAACCGCCATGCTGGGCGCGAGTTATTCCAACCTCCTATGGTGCGTGAAGCGATGATCCGGGAACGTTGGTCAGGTCCGACGTGGGGCGCTTTCCGTTTCTAGGACCCGCGCGGTCTATCGCGATAGTGCTCAGCGTATTGCTGCCAGTCCGGCCGAGCGTCGATGTTGCGGCTCCCGCATCGCGAGCAGCGGAACCGCCGGCCAAGCTCGGCGACGATCACGTCGTCGCATAGGCGGACACGTCAACATCGGCGCGATGCCAACAGTCCGGCCCGTTCGGTACTGTGCAACGGCCGGATCAATGTCGGCGAAAGCTTTCGCCTGCACTTCGCACACCTAACCCGTTCGAAGACTGCCAGGAATGTGGTGTCGTCCGCAATTATTCCGCGCGTGCGCAACAGAAAAAAAGGCTTTGCGCCGATATGTCCGCAAGTGGCGCACCTCGTCTCCAGGTGAGTGTATCCGAGCCGTTCAAGCTCCGTGAGATACCCTTGAGTTGCCCATGGAAATGACAAATGGTTCAGGCACACAGCGGATGCGATCCTGCGGCGTGGGCGGGCCTCCGGCCGGAATACACGCGCACGAGGAGGTAATCACAACTTCCGGCTCGGCGGCTCTCAAAGCCGGGGGGCTTTGTGCCGTAACGCTGCTCCGATAAATCTAACGGCGGATTAAGAACGAAGGTAAACGGCCGCGAGTGCGCTGCGAGGCGCCGACATTTGATCCAGATCAGTTCGTGGCGAGGAGAGGTAGTCCATCTTCGCCGGGGGGCTGTCGTGGCAAACGAAACTCTTGAGGAGGCTTCTCATGCGCATAGTTCTACTTGCTGCGGCCGCGCTTTCGGTCATCTTTATTTCGGTGCCGGCTACTTTCGATACGGCCGAAGGCTACTATGCTCGTCGGGGTGTCGCTGTCGGGCCATCTGGTGCGGCTCGTCGCACTACGGCATGTGGTCCCCGTGGATGTGCTCGGCGCACGGCTGCATGTGGACCGCGCGGATGTGCTGTGCGTCGCACTGCCGTTCGTCGCTATTGATCATCAGCGCACTCCGTTCCCGGAGCTAGGGCCGGACCACCTTTCAAACGGAGAAGCGCTGCCGGCGTGCGCGCGAGACCTGCCCCATTGGTCCCGCGAGATGCGCGCCGGCACTGCGGGGCGACTGCCGGCGGCCTCACGAACCCCAGCCCCACGAGGTTGCCGGTAACTGGGCGAGGGCGGTTACATTCTGCGCGGCCGTCCCTCGCCTTCAGTGGACGACTCGCCGCCCAGGGGCCAACCACTCCTCGAAGCGGCCGAGCGCAACGGATCCGTTGACGCCGTGCGCCGGCAGGTGCTGTTCGCGCTCCTGATGGACGGCAAGCTCGACGCCGCCGCGACCGTGCCGGCGCGTTAGCGACACGCCCGGCGGTCTGATCCAGATCAGAGCCGCGCCTAATTTGCCCACGGTAAGCTTTGCACGCTCGATTATTCGAGCGTCCTGACTTACGGCCCGTCGATCCAATCCCCTCTCGTCGGCGGGCCGTCTTTCATTTGGGCCGGCCCCCTAGCCCTGCCTCCGTGGGGAGCCTTCCAGGGACGAGGCTCCACCGGAGGAAGCCCCTGGCGTGCGGGTCACCTCCCACGCCGGGGGCGCTTGCCAAGGCCGAGCGCGCGCCGTAACCAATGTCGGACGGTTCACCACGAACCGCTGCTCCTGCCATTCCCGCAATCATATCCGGGCTGGCCGCAGCGACGGGATGTCGGCTGAGGTCAACAGCGACGGATTGGTCCTAACAGTTCCGCTCATCCCCCCATAACCGACATGCGAGCGGACCTGCGCTGGCTTCGCCTTCGGCCAGTAGCAGACGGTCACTAGGTTCGATGACCCGTGCTCCCCGGTGAGGCCGACGCCTTCTCGCTCTTGAGATAGCGCAGTTGGTAGGCGCTTGCGCCGGCAGACTTAGCGAATTTGGCGTTCAATTAATTCGCTCAGTCGTGGTCATCATACCGCGTCTTTCGCGGCCTTCACCGGGCGTGCCCGAATAATCTTCCGAGCCGGTCTCGCCTTGAACACTGTCGGTTCCTTTGTGAATGGATTGATGCCAGGACGTTCTTTGGTGGCAGGCTTCTTGATGACAACGAATTTTGCGAAGCCGGGAAGTAAAAAAACACCCGTCTTCTTGAGCTCCTTGTAAGCCACGGTAGCCAACCCCTCGATCACACTCTTCACGTCCTTCTTCGTCAGGTCTGAGTGTTGGTCAGCGATTTTCTGAATCAATTCTGACTTCGTCATCGTCTTCGGCATGTTGTCCCTCCCGATTCTCGATCGAGCACTATTCGGAACTCGGACCGAGAAATCTAGGGTAATCCGCGGTCTGCACAGTTTTGTTTCGATGCACGTCGCGCCTAGGTGGCCGCTTTCGCCCCCGAAACCGGAAGTCTGTGATGCCAGCGCGTGCGTCGATTTTGCCGAAGCCGATCGGATCTTCCGGCTTGTGCCAATAGCGGTATTTGTGGTCGGTCAGTTACCTTCGCACGGCGTCCGAGACCTTGATTGCCGCTGGGATTAATCCGAGTTCCTTGAACGTGTCGGCGATTTTCTGTTGTTCGGCGATGACCTGATCACTAAGCGGCTGGACGCCAAAACCCCTTCGGGAAAGTGCAACCTCAAGCACCGGCGCCGGGAAGCCGGCCGCGGCGCTAAAAGTCTTGGCGGTACCGGGTATGTCCTTCACGGCCTCTGCATAGATGTCGCGCGCCGCGCCGAGCACCACGTCGATCACCTGCGGGTGCGACTCGGCAAACGGCTTGGCCACGAAGAAGAACTCGTGGTTGGAGACTAGGCCGGTGCCGTCCGCAACGGTGCGCGCTCCCAATGACATCTCGGCGGCGGTGCGGTAGGGCTCCCAGATCACCCACGCGTCAACGGCGCCCTCCTCAAAGGCCGCGCGTCGAAGCGGCGCGCCGCCAGCTTGCCGAGCCAGCGTTGCGACGAGCGGAACCAGAGTTGCATCTTCGGTACAAGCTGTTCGCGTTGCCGGATAGTCCCTACGCGAATGCTGTAAACTTTTGGCTCGTTCCCGAGAGGACTTGAAAAGATCGGTGAACCACATTCGGGGCAGAAGTGGAGTGCACCCTTTGGGGTGGACAGGTGGAGGACCTGAGAATCGGCTAACCGAACCGGGCTTTCGAGGAGAAAGCCCATGGCTAAGCACCGCACGCATTCGATCGAGTTCAAGCGTCA
>Ga0114129_10012210_pt1 | contig 12220 bp, 10 predicted proteins | sample RhiMetdeltSRZDD1_FD_80071 | JGI IMG/M metagenome (GOLD analysis project Ga0114129, IMG submission 80071) | Populus rhizosphere microbial communities from Tennessee, USA - Rhizosphere MetaG P. deltoides SRZDD1 (version 2) (version 2) | ecosystem: Host-associated > Plants > Roots > Rhizosphere >...
ACTCGCGCTCGAGGCGGCGCCGGATGATCTCCGTCTGCTCGCGCACGCGGCGGCGAAGGATGGTGGCCCAGCCCACGGCAAGGAGGAACACGCCGGCCAGGCCGCTCAGCAGCCATTGCACGCGCGCCGCCGTCCACCACGACGGGCGCTGTCGGACCACGACGTCCTCAGGCGTGCGCAGGAGGACCTGGAACGCCTTCGGTGCGCCCGCCTCCGTGGCCGGAACCGAGCAGACGCCGGTGACTTCGATGAGGCTTCCGGGCTCGAGCTGGGACTGTGCGCTCGCCGGCAGCTCGTGGGGCAGCCGGGCATTGAATACGATGTCGCCGTCCTGCAGGACGAGGGCCGGCTCGCCGCCGCTCACCACGCGGCCGACGAAATGCGCGAGGACACGTATCAGCCGCGAGTCCTGGTTGCCGGCCAGCGCCTGCGCGGCGCTGACGGCGGCCGGTGCGGGCGCCTGGCCGCCGCCCAACCGGCGCAGCCAGCCGTCCTCCAGGGTCGGACGCTGGCCGCCGGGGGCGACGAAGCCCAGGGCCTGCACGCGATCGCCGGGCTGGAGGTGCAGCTCCTCCGTGTTCTGCACGAACACGCCGTCGGTGTCGTCCTGGATGAAGACGCCGCGCCCCGGCTGGTGGAGCGTCACCGTGCCGGCGACCTTGAGCCGGTGCTCGTGGCCCCCGGAGAACGCGTGCCGCCGCAGCTCGTCGAGCGATACCGTGTCCGCCGACCACGGATCCGCCGGCGAAGCCTGGTCGACGGAGACGTCGTCCCAGCTCGAGGTCCACAGCTCCGCGCCGACGAACTGCCGGTGCTCGTTGGTGAGGGTCGTGCACACGCCGCGCACGTGGACCGTCGAGTCCACCAGCCACTTGAAGTCGGGCTTGTCTTGCCAGTCCTTGATGTAGACCTTCAGCTTTCCGCCCTGCACCTTCAGCATGAGGTTGACGAGGCCGTCGACCTCGACCGCCGAGCCCACCACGCCTTCGACCTCGATGAAGCGCGAGTCCTCGGCGCCGGCGGCGATCTCCTTCAAGGTGACGTCCCGCCGCGGGGGCAGGCCGGCGAAGCGCAGGGGCTTGATGCGCGCGCCCTTGCCGATCGAGGGCAGGAAGTCGCCGGGCACGGTACGCCCCGTGATCTCCACGAGTGTCCCCGGCTTCATGTCGAGCCGAGGCTGTTTGGGGTCGACGTAGACGAACGTCGCCGCCGTCTCGTCCTCGACGAAGAGCATCTCCCATTCGTGGTGGTAATAGGTGACGACGGCGCGCAGGTGGATGGGGTGTCCCTTCGCCGCCTCGTCCGGGGACAGGCTCTCGATGGCGCGGATCGTCTCGAGCGGGGTGCGCAGCGGTGTGCTGCCGGGCAGCTCGGCGGAACGGAGGCCGCTGCTCGCAAATAGCACGGCGAGGAGCGTCAGGGCGGTACGGCGACAGCGCATCCTTAGTGACCCCAGTCGTCCCTGCCTCCGGGGCAATGCCAATGCGATTCGAGGCCGGACAGTTCATGACAAGGTTACGCAGTGGGCTCGGCGGCGTCAACCGGGTACGATAGGCATCATGTCCTTTGTTCCCAAGGGTTGGCGGGTGACATTCGTCTACGGTCTGGTCCTGGTCGTGGGTGTCGGCCAGGCGCGGGCGCAGGGCGAAAAGAAGGCCGGTGAGGACGTCAAGGCCGAGCATGCGCAGTTAGGCGCCGGCGAAGAAAAGGCCACCGGCCATACGCAGCATCCCGACGCGCAGTGGTTCCCCGAGGCCGCCTTCGGCCTCTTCATCCATTGGGGGCTGTCGTCGGTGAAGGCGATGAACATCTCGTGGCCGATGATCCCGGGCCGGCCGCTGGCGGCCAGGGACTTGAGCGCGGCCGAGGTGGAGCGTGTCGTCCGCGAGAGGGACTACAACCTCGACGGCAAGCCGCCGGGCATCACCCCGAACCAGTACTGGGAGATGGCGAAGTCGTTCGATCCCGGCCCCGCCTACGATCCCGACAAGTGGATCCGCGCCGCCAGGGAGGCGGGCTTCACGTACGCGGTGATGACCGCCAAACACCACGAGGGGTTCGCGCTGTGGCCGAGCGCCTTCGGCGATTTCAATACAAAGACGTATGCCAAGGGCCAGGACCTCGTGGCGCCGTTCGTCGAGGCCTGCCGCCGGCACGGCCTCAAGGTCGGCCTGTACTTCTCCGGGCCCGACTGGCGGTTCGATCGCGAGTACTACAGCTTCCTGTACGGCCGTGCCGGAAGACGGAACCCCGGTCTGCCCTCGCTCGACGCCGACCTCCAGCCGCGCGCGACGGAGAAGAACGCCGAAGAGATCGCCGAGCACCAGGCGGCGTACGCGGCCCTGGTCCGCGGGCAGATCGAGGAGCTGCTCACGCGCTACGGGCGCATCGACGTGCTCTGGTTCGACGGCAAGCCCGCGGTGCCGGACCCCGAATCCGTCATCACCGTCGAGCGCATCCGCCAGCTGCAGCCCGGCATCGTCATCAATCCCAGGATGCACGGCAACGGTGACTACGTGGTGTGGGAGCGGGAGCAGAACCTGCCGAAGGAGCGGCCGAAGGTCGAGTGGGCGGAGTTCTGCAGCACCTGGACGCGTTCGTGGGCACACGAAGAGATCCCGTTCCGCGCCCCCGGCAACATCCTCGGCAAGCTGGCCCTGCTGCGATCGTGGCGGGTCAACTACCTGCTCGGCGTCGGCCCGATGTCGAACGGGGAGATGGCGCCGGGGGTGTACGAGAACATGGCGGCGGTGGCGGCGTGGATGAAAGGGCACCGTGCGTCGATCCACGGGACGGGCCCGCTGCCCGACGGGGAGACCGCGTCGTCGCCCGCCACCGCGCGCGAGCGCGTGCGATACCTGTTCGCGGCGCCGAAGTTCCGCGAGGGTGCCTACGGCTATCCCGAGGACCAGCTTCCCGCCGCCGACGAGACGCTCACGCTTTCCGGTGCGCCCAGGCCGAAGGCCGTCGTACTGATGGCGAGCGGCCAGACGCTCCCGTTCACCTACGTGGACAAAACGCTGACGGTGCCGGTGCCGGCGGCGCTGCGCAGCAAGCTCGTCGACGTCGTGCAGGTGACGCTGCCGTAGGCCATGCGCGCCGTCTTCCGCCGCGCGCGCGACTGGGCGGGCCGCAAGGAGAAGCTGGTTCTCCTCGCCATCGCCACCGTGATCCTGGGAACGATGGCGTTCTTCGCCGTCGGCCGCGAGGTGTTGAACGGGCGGACACAGGCCTTCGACGAGTGGGCGGTCGAGTCCCTGCGCAACCCGGACGACCGCGCCACGTCGCGCGGGCCCGACTGGCTCGTGGGCGCCGTCCGGGACATCACCGCCCTCGGCAGCATTGCTGTCATCGCGCTCTTCTCCCTCGCCGCCCTCGGGTTTGCCGCGCTGCGGGGCAACGCGCGGCTCGCCCTGCTCATTGCCTTCGCCGCCGGCGGCGGGTTTCTCATGAACACCGGCTTGAAGAACCTTTTCGATCGGCCGCGGCCGGCCTTGCCGCACATTGCCCGCGTCTCGTCGCGCAGCTTTCCGAGCGGCCATGCCATGGTGTCGGCCACCGTGTACCTGTCGCTGGCGGCCGTTCTGGCCACTCGTGAGAAGCGGCGCCTGCTGAAGGCGTACATCCTCGGCGTGGGCGCGTTCGTCACCGTCCTCGTCGGCCTCAGTCGGATCCATCTCGGCTTCCATTACCCGTCGGATGTGCTGGCGGGATGGCTGGCCGGGCTCGTGTGGGCGGTGCTTTGCGCGCTCGCGACACGGGCCGTGCTCGGGGCACGGTCGGAAGCCAAACGACAGACCTGACGGCATCCCTCTCCATCACCGCCACAATTGTCGGAAGCGGCAAACGCGGAGTGGGGCGGCACCGCCACAATTCCCCATATCCACACGGACTTCGCCGCCGCATGGTTGTTTGTATGGTGCGGGCATGGGGCTTGCTTCATCAAAGCCCCCATGAGCGCTCACGTCAGCGACGATCCCCATCCCGAGTCGATCGGCACACGCCGCGCGCCGCAGTTCGACGTTCGCCCCATGGCCGACGGCCTTCACTCGCTTCGCCTCTGGGGCTCGCTGCCGGCGGGGTGGAGCGGTCATCTCACGCTCGGTCTGGCCCGCGCCTCGATCGGCATCGAGCGCGGTCATGCGCGGCGCCAGCAGGGGAGCTGGGAGGCGGAGTTCCATATTCGGCCGGCGCGGCCGAACCGCGATGACGCGCCCGATCCCGCCGCCATCGACTATGCGCGTCTGCTCGCGCGCCGGGCGCCCGTCACGCCGGTCGCGATAGAGCTCACCGACTATCGCATCCATCCGCTCCTGGGCACGATCGCCCTCGAGGTCGAGGGCCTCGACAGCATGGGGTTCCTCGGCAGCCTGCTCGGGCGGCTGGCGTTCCTGTCGCTGTTCCCGGAGGAGATGAAGATCGAGACGCGCGGGATCCACGTTGCCGACAGCTTCCGGCTGCGCTCGCTGGCCGGCCGCGCACCCTCGTCCGAAGCCCCGCGGGCCCTCGACCGCATGCTCGACGACCTCATCCGCCGCTCACGCGTCGGATCGCCCGTCTAGCTGTGAACCCCCGGCGCCTCGTGGCCGGTTTTCTCGACGTACTCGACGTACGTGCCCGGATACAGATGGGGGTGGCTGTCGGTGCCGCTCTCGCCGCCCAACTCCAGCACGCGGCTGCCGAGGCCGCGAAGGAAGGTGCGATCGTGGGAGACGAAAAGCATGGTGCCGTCGAAGTTCCGCAGGGAGTCGACCAGCATCTCCTTCGTCGCGAGGTCCAGGTGGTTCGTGGGCTCGTCCAGGACGAGGAAGTTCGGCGGGTCGTAGAGCATTCGCGCGAGCACGAGGCGCGAGCGCTCGCCGCCCGAGAGCGCGCGGATCTTCTTCTCGACGTCGTCGCCGGAGAACTGGAAGGCCCCCAGGAGACCGCGCAGCGCGCCCACGCTTTCCATCGGGAAGTCCTGCTGCATCTGTTCCCAGATGGTGAGGTCGGCGTCGAGCAGGTCGAGCGACTGTTGGGCGAAGTAGCCGAGTTTGAGGCTCGCCCCCAGTTTTATGGACCCGCCGTCGGGTTGAAGGGCACCGGCCACCATCTTGAGTAGCGTCGTCTTGCCCGCGCCGTTGCGGCCCATCACGCACCAGCGCTCGCCGCGGCGGATCATGAAGCCGAAGTCGTCGTAGAGGACGCGCTTGCCGTAGGCCTTGCGCACGCCTTCGAGGGTGGCCACCTCGTCGCCCGAGCGCGGCGGCCGGCGGAAGTCGAACTTCACCACCTGCCGCTTCTTCGGCAGCTCGATGCGCTCGATCTTGTCGAGGGCCTTCACCCGGCTCTGCACCTGCGCCGCCTTGGCGGCGTGGGCGGCGAAGCGGTCGATGAAGCGCTGCTCCTTGGCCAGCATCGCCTGCTGGCGGGCGTAGGCCGCCTCGCGATTGGCCTCGCGGGTGGCGCGCTCGCGCTCGTAGAAGTCGTAGTTGCCCGAGTAGACGGTGATCTCGCCGCTGTCGATCTCCGCGATCTTGGACACGAGGCGGTTCATGAACTCGCGATCGTGGGAAGTCATGAGAAGCGAGCCTTCGTAGGCCCGCAGGAAGTCCTCGAGCCAGAGGATCGACTCGATGTCGAGATGGTTCGTCGGCTCGTCCATCAGCAGCACGTCGGGTTTTCCGAGGAGCACGCGCGCCATGGCCACGCGCATCTTCCATCCGCCGGACAGCGCGCCCACGTCGCCGTCGATGCGCTCTTCGTCGAAGCCAAGACCGCGCAGCACCTCGCGCGCGCGTGACTCCAGCGCGTAGCCGCCGGCGTGGTCGTACTCCTCCTGGACCTCGCCGAAGCGGGCCAGGATCTTGTCCATGTCGTCGGCCTTGTCGGGGTCGGACATGGCGTGCTGGAGGTCCTCGAGCTCGTGGTGGAGCTGGCCCAGCCGGCCGCTGCCGGCGATGGCCTCGTCGAGCACGGAGCGGCCCGCCATCTCCTCCACGTCTTGCCGGAAGTACCCCACCGTCAGCTTCTTGGGGACGGACACCTCGCCCTCGTCGGTTCCTTCCTCGCCCGTGATCATGCGGAAGAGGGTGGTCTTGCCCGACCCGTTCGGACCCACGAGGCCGACCTTCTCGCCGGGGTTGAGCTGGAAGGAGGTCTCGACGAACAGGACCTGCCGGCCGTACTGCTTGCTGATGCGCGAGAAGGAGATCATGAGAATCAAAGAGCGTAACACGCCTGCGCCGCCACGCCAGGGCGCCCGCCGGTCGAAAGTACGAAGCGCGGCTGGTCCAATGACTCCTTGTCAGTGTCGCGAGCGGAGCCCTATAGTCGCCTCAACGTTCTCGAACACAACAGAAGCGCCGCCCGGGGGCACGCCGACCGTGCACGGGGTGGCCTAGCCATGAGAAGGAGATGCTCTGTATGAAGAGGATCACGGCTCTTACCCTCTGCTCCCTGGCCCTGGGAGCGTCCGCCGCGCAGGCCCAGACGTCCGGCTACACCCGGTATTCGAACAGCTACACCGTGCAGAACCGCACGAGCGGCTGCGGCGGCTGGAGCTACTCGAGCGGAATCTGGAAGACGTGGGTCTGCGCCGGCGAGGAGCGCGTCGAGCTGCGCTGGCGCGACTGGCCGAACCAGAGCCGCTACAACCAGTGGCAGGGCGAGATCAACTTCTCGTCGGCCACGCAGAAGACGGCCCTCATGCAGATCAAGAGCAACACCGGCGGCGAGCCGATCTATCTGCAGGTGACGAGCTCCGGCACGCTGCGCAACGACGGCGCCAGCACGTTCGCCAGCGGCATGGCCAACACGTGGTTCCGCTGGAACGCGCTCTTCAATCCGGCCAACGGCGACTCGAAGGGCTACATCAACGGCTCGCAGAAGGTCAGCCGTTCGTACAGCACTTCGGATCGGCACTGGTACTTCAAGAACGGGACGTACAACAACGGCCTTCCGTCGGGCGGCAAGTCGACGGCGCAGTTCCGGAACATCTCGCACTGGTACAAGTGAAGACCGGCGACTAGAATCCGGCCTGCGCCCCCGGCGGGACGCAGGCCGGCTCCTTGTTTGTGCGCGCGACTCTTCTCCTTTTCGTCGTTCTCGCCGGCTGCTCACCCGAACGCGCACCCGCGCCACCGCCGGCCGCGGGCCAGCACTACGAGAGCCTTTTTGGCCGACGCTATCGCACGAAGGTGGATCTGTACCTGTTCGGTGACGAGGAGATCGAGCGGCAGTACGTCGGGCGCAGCGCCGGCCGGTTCAAGATCCTGGACGTCGTTCCCGCCGGCGCGGAGCTGACGATCGTCTCGGAGACGCACGAAGTCACCGCCGCCAGCGGCATACGAGAGAAGGAAGGCTATCCGATGGGGTTCATCTGCCGTCTCCGCTACGCGGGCAAGCAGGTGGAGCCGGTGATGGCGGAATTCATCCAGGCGGGCGAGCACGCGCCGCCGGGGACGGCGAACCAGCGGATCGACGAAGCCATCGCGACGTGGATCGAAGAATGAGACGCGCCCTCGCCGCCGTCCTCGCCTGCGGGGTCGCGGCGTGCTCGTCGCCGGCGTCCGACCCTCCGCCGACGTCGGCAGGACCCGGACCGTTCGCGCCACCGACGGATCTGACGGCGACCCTGACCACGCCCCTCGACATCGAGCTGCGGTGGAAGGACAACGCCACCCACGAGGGCGGCTACTTCGTCGAGGGCTACTACGTCGGCCAGGCGCCGACCACGCAGGAGTTCGTCATCCTCGAGGCGCTGCCGCCCGACACCACGTCGTACACCCACACGAAGCTGCTTCCGGAGACGCGCTTCGTCTATCGAGTGCGGCCGTTCTTCGGGCGGGCCTCGAACGTGTCCGAGGTCGTCACCGGCAAGGAAGGCCCGCCGCAGGTCACCGTCCCCGAGCCGACACGGGCGACGCCCGCGGCAGGCGCGGTGCGCGCCTCGCTGCGATCCGCGGAGTCCGAAGCCATGGCCGCGGCCACCGATCTCCGCGCCACGCTGCTGCCGCCCACCGGCATCCAGCTCGAATGGAAGGATCACGCGGGGAACGAAGACCAGTACATGATCGAGGTCCGGTCGCCGGACACGGGGGATTGGAGGCCCTCGACCTTCGAGCCCGCCGACACCACGGCGTGGGTCAGCTACAACTTCGACGCCGAGACGCCGTTCGCGTTCCGCGTGCGGGCATTCGTCTATGGCGAGCCGTCGAACGTCGTGGAGAAAACGACGGGCACGGATCCCTCAATGGCCCCCGGGAAGTGGAAGCCCGTCCAGTAGCGCGCCGAGGGCGTCCTCGGCGGGACGGAAGTCCGGACGCAGCCTGAGGGCGCGGCGGTAACGCTCCGCGGCCTCGTCGCGCCGGCCCTGCTTCTCGAGCCACCGCCCGTATTCGTAGTGGGCCTCCGCGTAGTCGGGCACGAGGCGCAGCGCCGCCTCGAGGTTCTCGCGGGCGTCGCCCCACCGTCCGAGGTTCGTCTGCATGGCCGCCAGCTCGAGATGGATCGTGTGCCGCTCGTCGGGATCGTAGCGGAGGACTTCCGTGAGCTGCTCGACGGATTCCGCGTGTCGGCCCGCGTTCGCGAGGCCGCCGCTCAACTGCGCGCGGGCCGGCCAGGCCTGGGGATAGGCGGCCACGTTGTGGCGGAACAGCGTGATGTGGTCGACGTAGAGGGCCGACTGCCGCCACGTGAGGATGCCGAGCACGAGCAGCACGGCGGCCGCCGCCGCGCGGAAGCGGCCGAGGAGCGCGCCGGCCAGCGCCAGAGGCCCGATCGACGGCAGGTACTGGAACCGGTCGGCGACCCACGCGAAGGCCATGAAGCCGTGCTGGACGAGGCCGAGCGCGGGGGCCAAGGTGAGGACGTAGTAGAGAACGCCGACGACGGCGCCGCGCCCGACCCGTCGTCTCTGTCCGACGAGGGTCGCCAGGATCGCGACGGTCGACGCCAGCGGCAGCCACGCGACGAGATGCGCCGGGTCCAGCCTCCACTTGGGATACAGCGCGACGAGCGGGTGCGGCCAGAGGAGCTTCGACGGATAGAAGACCAGCGCGCGGCCGGCGAGCTGCAGACGCTGCGCCCAGGTGAGCGCGAGATGGCTCGACTCCGAGAGGCCGTAGAACAACCAGAGATCGAAGGCGGTGAGAGCGGCCCCCACCAGCGCGAAGGGCAGCAGCGGCAGGAGCTCTCCGCGTCCCAATCGCCCCTTCTTCCACCACAGCACCAGCGCCGCTGCCGCCGGCCAGGTGACGACGATCGATTTGCTGAGCATGGCCAGGGTGAAGAAGACGAGAGTCAGCAGATACGCGCGCCTGCGCCGCGTTCGATCGAACCGCAGGTAGGCGAGCCCGGCCCCGAGATAGAACGCGGCGGAGAGCACGTCCTTGCGCTCGGCCATCCACGCGACAGACTCGACATGGATCGGATGAACGGCGAAGAGCGCGGCGCCGAGCCAGGCGTGCGGCACCTCGAGCCGGCGAAGAAGGACCCAGAGCAGCACCACGCAGGCGGTGTGGAGCAGGATGTTGACGGTGTGATAGCCGATCGGGTTCGGCCCCCACAGCCGGTACTCGAGCCAGAACATCGTGTAGACGACCGGCCAGTAGTGCGGCTCGTGGGTGTTGAGCGACGGCTGGAGCCAGAGGCGCGGCAGCCCGGCCGGCTCCGCCACGAGTGGGTTGGCGGTGACGACCCCGTCGTCCCAGATCTGCCCGGCGCGGATCGCGGGGAGATAGACGACGACGGCCAGGATCGCGAGGGCGAGCGCAGCGTGCCAGGTCGGCCGTGTTTTCACGACCGTCGGCGGATCTCGTCGAGTGTCGCGCGCAGGTACGGCAGCGCCGCCAGATCCTTCGGCCGCGCCGCGCGCTCCTTGGCCTCGATCAGCGCGGCCAGCTCGAGGACACGGAGCTTGTGGCCATCCGCCAGGGCGAGCTCGATCGTCCGCGGCAGCAGGTCTTCATAACTCTTGTTGTCGTCGATGGTGCCGAGACAGTCGAGGTCGCCGAGCGACGTGCGTAGAAGCTGATGGCCGGGGCTGGCCAGATAGGACGCCGTGGGGCGTAGGTTGCGTGGGTCCTTCCGGTATACGGCGTCCAGAGCCGCGAGCACTCGAAGCAGCCGGTCGATATTTTCGGCGGTCCGCCGGTGCACGATGTCCAGATCGAACGTCGAGACGGGGGCTCCGTGAAGCACGCCCGCGGTCATCCCGACGACGATGAACTCGACCTCGCCGGCGGCCAGGCGCCGCAGGATATCAGCGGATTGCGCGGCCGGCATTGAGCGCTCGGATCTCGAGAATGCCCGTCACGAACCCTTCGAGGCGCTTGAGGCGCTCTTCGGGTGTGAGCGCGAGCATGTCGCGGATCTGCGCGCGATCGATCCCCTGGTCGTCGATGTCGGGCTCGGCCGGACGATCGGGGTCGGCGTCCGGCGTTTCGCGGCTCATGGGGCTAGCTTACTCCACACGTTGCAGCACCTGGACCGGTGGCCCTTCGGCCAGCCAATAGGCGGGCTGCATTTCCTCGACGACGCGATACCCCGGCACCGGGTTCATGGCCAGCATGTAGCTGTTGTCGGCGCAATACCAGCCCTGCGTGCACGAGCACGGGCCGATGCAGCGCATCTCCGCGCCGGGCGTGAGCAGGTCGAAGGTGCGCCAGCCCTGTATTTCGTAGCCGCCGTCCACTGTGCGCGGATCGGCACCCGAAGCGAGGGCGTGTTCGTAGAGGGACCAGCGGGCGTCGTTCCAACGGAAGTAGTTGTGGAGGCCGCACGTGGTCACCAGGCCGAGAACCGCGACCACCGCGGCCGCGCTCCCGAAGGCGGTGTCACGACGCCGCCGCGCGTCGTCCGGTTTTTCATCGGCGACGCCCGGGAGCGCGCGTGCGGCCGTCGCGAGGACGGCGCCCAGCACGGCGGGGAAGTAGTAGCGGTCGAACATGAGCGTGCCGTACGCCTGCACCGCCACCGCAAAGGACAGCAGAGCCAGGGCCGCGCCGAATCCGGCGAGCTCCCGGCGTACACCGGGTTCGGCCGACGCTGTCGAGCGACGATCCTTCAGAAGGAGGCCGGCGAGTGCCGTCGATACGATGGCGACGCCCACGATCGTGACCCAGAGCCAGCCGGCCCAGTGCGGCCGCGCCGGGGCGCCGAGCCAATAGACATCCGTCAGAGTGATCGCTCCGATACCCGCCGCCGAAAACGTGTTCCCGACGAACGGGAACGAGCTGTGGTGGCCCATGTAGAAGTCGAGCTGCGGGCTCGCGTCGACCATCGATCGGAAGAGCCCAGCGCTCGCGAGAGAGGCGACGGCGAGGATCGCGCCGCCCAGGAGCTCCTTCGCTGTCACCCGGCGGCGGTGGACCCGCGCCATCACGAGGATCGGTGCGCACGAGAGGCCAAGGAAAAGAACGAACGGCCCGCACTCCGCCGCCCAGGCCCGTGGGTCCAGATGAGCGAGGCGGGCGAGCGGCTGCGCGAACTCCGGACGCAGGGCCTCGGACTGCTGCGCCCAGAGGAAGTAGCCGGCGACGAACGGCAACGCGCCGGCGAGACTGATGGCCAAGGGCCGTGCGAGCGTTCGAAGGCGGCTTCGTCCCCATCCGCCGCCACCCGCGGCGATGCCGATCCACAGCGCGGGGAGCACGAGCACGGCGTACTGGCGAATCCAGAACGACAGGCCGCACAGCGCGCCGGCGGCGAGCGCCGCCCCCACGCGCGGGGTACGGCTCGCGGTTCTGGGCAACCGGAGCCAGACCCATGCCCCCAGCAGCGCCGGTACGTAGCCGTAGACCTCCGTCATGAACGAGAGGCTCAGGTTCACGAAGAGCGGGTTGACGGCGAGCGCCGCCAGCGCGACCACGCGGGCTCTCCAGGTCAACGCGGCCGCCGCGAGCAGGCCGTCGACGAGATGCAGCAACACCAGGCCGAGCACCAGCGTGAGCAGGCGCAGCCGTGTGTGGGAGAAGCCGACCACGCGGACGACAGTCGCCGCCGCGTACGCCTGTCCGACGAGCGACGGTGCGATGGGCACGTCGACCTGGAACGTCCCTGTTTCGGCGAGCCGCTTCGTGACGCGCGCGTACTGCCAGTCGTCGTTGGTCGGGTAGTCGCCCCAGGGGCGGGCCACGAGCGTCAGCGTGACCAGCAGCGCGCACGCGATCCAGGCGGCCGACGAGCGTCCCAAGGTCATCTCCTGCGAGGTCTCAGCGACAGTGGCCGTCGACGGCGG